>Ga0209026_1000339_pt1 | contig 45292 bp, 43 predicted proteins | sample AraplaCL_Col_mCL_FD_184262 | JGI IMG/M metagenome (GOLD analysis project Ga0209026, IMG submission 184262) | Arabidopsis root microbial communities from the University of North Carolina, USA - plate scrape CL_Col_mCL (SPAdes) (version 2) | ecosystem: Host-associated > Plants > Roots >... | reverse complement strand
GTAAGGCACCTGCCTTATACGCGGCGTTACCAACGACAAACGCTATTCTCTTTTCAGGGGAACCTTGCGCCTGGACCGGGCTCACCGCGGCAATGCCGCCTAAAACCAACATCAGGGCGAAGAATGCGCAGCGGCGGACAATTCGTATTCGGTCAAAGAGCACTTTGAGAAGTAGGGGCAATATCATCCTCCATATTTGACCGCGATATGCCGCGGATCCACTCTTTCCTCGGTGGCGGCCTCTCATAGAATCCATAGTTGCTTAAACGCCCAACTTGACCAAAATCGTCGGTCCGCTGGAACATTTTTTTGCGCTTGTCTGCGGCACGCATTGGCTGCAGTTTAATCCGTAAATTGAACGGTTTAGTTTTTCGGCCGCTCCGACCAGCTGACACCTGGGTCGTCTTACGGCGGAACAGCGGTTACGGCAAAAGCTGCTATCACGCTCACCCGTTGGGCGAGAAAAGCGTCAGTGGATGATCTTGCGAACGCCCCCACCGAACAACCTCATTCGTCGTTATCCGTTTGACATTGGCCGCGACGGCTCCCATCTGTCTGGCGCTTGTTTTCGGGAGAGACAATGAGAGACTTTGTGAATGCGACGTTCGGGTCGATCGAACTCGACATCATCAGCCAAGCACTCGAAGAGTGGCGTGAGGCAACAGGTACCGGCCGAGACGTACCGGAGTATGAAATCGCGGCAGCTACCGTCGTCACCCTATTCAGAGAAGGAAATCGCACGCTTCCCGAACTTCGGGCTGCCATTGCCGCCCATCGGTGGCTCGCCAATGATGCCATGGAATTAGCAAGGGTCTCGCCGCATTCCGAAAACAAGGCTTCCTAGGCAGGCTGGTTGTCTCGCAAGCAAAAAATTCGACTTCGGGCTTGGCATCTTCCTAGATGCCGATACCATGGCGGAACGAATGACTTCGCCAATGCACCGAGATCGAGTTTAAGGCTTCGATAGATAGCGGGTCAAATATGTTCGACGGCAAAATCGCTGCCTATTGCTTCTGAAAAGATATCCCCCACAACTGTTTTGCATTTCGCTGACGAATCGCGTGGCAGATCGATGCCGAGATAGCGAACTATGAAAGAGTGGATGGTCGTTGCGGTCACGTTGCCGACAGGTTGATTGTGATAACTTGATCCTGTTTATCGCGGCGACCAGAAGGGACCGAATGTATGGCGCGGTTGCCTTACCTCCTGACACTCTCATTTTCATTGATTTGCAATACCACTCAGGCTGCCTCGCTACCGGATCTCTCCGGCGCCACGGTCACGATCAAAAATGCTCCTATTGCGCGAGCTCTTGCTGACAGGCTGCATGACCAGCCCAATCTGCTCGATTACGGCGCCGTTTGCGACACGCAAGTGCTGCGTTGGACTGAGGTTTCCATTGCGGCAGGAACGACCAACCTGAATGTGGCCAATGGCTGGTTCGAGGCCAAAGATGCAGGCAAGCTTATCGTGATCGCTGGCGCCGGCGCCAAGGGCGACAACCTGGCCACGCGCATCGTCTCGGTGCAGTCCAAGTCGCAGGTCATTTTAGCCGATCCCGCCTTGGCTACGGTAAACAACCATCACGGCTATGTCGCCTACGGTACCGACGATGCGCCGGCGATCAATGCCTTGCTGGCGGGCCGCTCCGACCCGTCATGGGACCTCGGCGAACTGCATCTCCCGCACGGCGTATGCGGCGTCGGCTCAACGATAGCTCTGCCGGGCGGGCACAATGCCGGTGTGTTTGGCCACGGACAGATCTCGCTGCAGGGCGAAGGCCGCGGCGTGTCTTGGATCGTGGCGCTGGCCCCGATGCGCGCGGTAGTTCAGGAGCCTGCTGGCGACCACAATCAAGCTAATCTTTACGACCTCGGCATCGATGGCTCGGGGCTCGCTGACTTCGGTGCCGATATCCAGGGTGGCCACGGCGGCCTGCATCGCGGTGTCTATTACAACGACAATCGGATTGCTGGCTTGCATCTCGGCACGATCGCCGTCAACGCGGATGGGACTTTGACGAACCCGAAGTCCTGGTACACCAATGTCTGGGAATTCATGGTCGAGCAAAGTACGATCACCGCGGATACTGAATCGGTGATGCCGCATGGCGCTCCCCTGTTCGGAATTCTCAACTCGGCGGGTGACAGCCATTTCAGCGACATGATTGTTGCCCATACCGCCGTTGCCGGAGTTCGTGATACCGGCAGCGCGCATAACTTCTACAACGCCGTCCACGCCTGGGGAACTCCACGCTATGAGTTTTGGATACGGGGCGGAGTCCAGTTTAGCAATTGCGAGGTCGATGGCGCCACCGAAGCCGGTGTCCGCACCGATGCGGACGGGCTGGTGTGGATGGGCGGCGGCATGATCAGCATGGACAAGGGCAAGCCGCTGGGTTTTTATTTTTCGGCGCCATCGAGCCATCACACGATCATGGGTCCGACAATCCAGGCAATTCCGTCCTCAGCCTATGTCGTGACCGGCGGCGGCGCCAAGCTCAGCGACTCTGTCATGCAGATCCCCGGCTGGTCCGACGTCGTCACCAAGCGTTAGGAGAGGATCGTGTTCTTATCGAATGTCGCCGCCCTGGCTGCAGCTGCCTTGATATTTACCGCCGTCGTCGCCCAGAACGCGCCCGAGGTGTGGCTGTCGCCGAACGATCCCACCCACGGCGGCTGATCCGACTTCTGGAACATGTTCACGTCCGATGTTGGCGGGGTCGTGACCGAGCGCCCCATCCAGGTGGTGGAAATCGCCCAAAACCTGGTAACCAATGGACCGCCCGACAGGCTGAGGACCTTTTACGCTTTTCTCAAGCAGCAGCGCATCAAGCTCGCCGTCAGCATCGGCATGCTGACTTGGTCGGATTAGTGCGGCAAGCATGTCGAGGGTTATGTGCCTCCGGGCGGGTCGCGTTATGTTGCCGAACGGAGCAAGGCGCTGGGAGGTTCGTCGAGGGTCGCTAATGATCTGATCTTACTTCTTTTTTTGACGGATAACGGACAGGGCTAGACCCGCCGCCTGGTTGGCCGGTCGCGAACGCCCCATAGCCGCCCTTCAGAGGACTGCGCGCAAACCAGGCGTTCGTTGGGCCACGAAGCCGACAATGAGAAAGCTTGCCAAGATGCCGCCCAGACTGGCGAGGGCGAATTTAACGCCAATGGAAGCAGGTAAAAAGTGCAGCAACCGTGTAATCGCCACCAAGATCGGCGCGTGTAAAACATAGACACCAAAGGCATTGCGCGTGAGGAAGCGCGCGACGCGTCCTTGGCTGTCAAAGCGGTCTCGGTACAGGACGATGGCCCCCAACGAAAGCGCAAGACATGTGAATGAACGCCAGGCATCCATGCCGGCAGCCTGCCAGTGCCAACCGCCGCCATAGGGAGACACGTCGCCGCTCATGGCACCCCCTACCGCGATCAGCACGATCCACAATGCACCACCGACCCAAAGGCCGCTCCACAACCAACGCCGTCCGACACGCGATGATATCCGGCGCAACCAGTCACCTTGCCATGCGGCAATTCCGGCGGCGTACATCAGCGGATATTGAGGGAAGTCGTGTACATCGATGTTGAGAACAGTCGTCGCGTTCGGAAAGATAGCGCCGACGACAAAGGTCACGATGGCGATCACGGTGGCGTAACCTAACACGGTTCCCGTCGAAGGCGGATGACTGGGAGCGAATTGTGTCGGGCGCGCCTGGCAGACAACTGCGTAGATGGCCGAGAATAGGAGAAGTACAAGGCAGAACCATAGAGGTCCCGAGCCGTCGAGTAGTTCCCCTGAACGGAAGTGTCGCCACCAGTCCTGGGCGAAGGTGCGCGGCGGATTCGACCGCCACGACCCTGCGACGAAGTATTCGGTCAGCGGACCGATCAAGCTCATATAGAGCAACAATGGCAGGCCAAGTCTCCGTAACCGCTCGCGGATGAAGCTTTGGACGCCATTGCGTGCAACGGCACCGGCCGAAAAGAAGCCTGCAATGCCGAAAAGCAAACCCATCGCCACCGCGTGCTGGAAGGATTGATAGGTAGCAAAGGCAATCTTCGCTCCGATACTCAGTTCGGGATACTCACGGTAGTACCACGCGCCAAAAGGCGAGTAGGTCACGGCCGCGTGCATGACGACGACCATGCTGATCGCTGACCAACGCAGATTGTCTATATATAAAAGGCGATGGCTCGGCCTCTCTCCAGGCATGACTTGTCCTCCGGTTTTATGCCCGGATCAGGCCTCATGCCGAGGTCGGCGTCTTGCCAGAAGTCGCATCCGCCCTGGCTGAATCTCGCAAAACGTGGCCGATTGCGAAATCGGCCAGTGCGCGACGGCGGAATTCAGTGGGCGTTTGGCCGGTTTGGCGCTTGAAGGCGCGATTAAACGGACCGATCGATCCCCAACCGGCATCGAGGGCGATCGTGAGGATTGCGACGCGCGATTGTGCGGGATCGGACAGCGCCTCCCGCGCCTCTTTCAACCTGTGCTCGTTCACAAAATCAGTGAAATTCCTATAGCCGAGGCGCTGGTTGATCATTCTCCGAAGGCGATATTCTGGAACTCCCAACTGCTCGGCCAGTCGATCCACGGAGAGGTCTGAGTCGCGATAAGCACGGTCTTGCTCCATCACCCGCCGCAGCCGCTCCGCCAGCTGGCGCTCCTCAGCACTCATTTCCGTTGTCGCGGTGTATATATCAGGGCCACTTCGTGCGGCTGGCACCGGTTCAAGCGTTGGCTCAGGCATCACGGCACGCAGACGCATCAAAGCGGCGACTATCACCAAGCCCAGCACGGCCGAGAGACCGGGCAGCCAGCTCACACCTGCTGCATCGAGCATGGTTGTTGCCAGGATTACCAGACCCACGGCGCACGTAAAAATGATCCTAAAGCGCCGTCGTCCCTCAACCAGATCTGCTTTGCGTCCTGCAAGTACCCGAGCAATTTCGACCCCTACTACGATTAGCGTCGCAGCATGCGTCGTATTCCACGCCAAGTTTGAGCCGGATAAGGTTGCCACGCCTGCGAGCGGCAGGAAAGCAACGAAGACCGCCCACCTCCATGGCGTCGACGCGGAAGCATCACCGAAGACGGTCTCGGCCCACGCAACGAATCCGCCGGCGATAGAGTTGCTAAGAATCCGCAGCGGCACGATCCACCAGACGAACCCCTCGTGTATTGTGGGAGCCGTTTCGATAAGAAACGCTATTGCGCATAGGTCGAATAGCAGGGAGGCGCGACCAATCGGTGATCGGAGCGTGCCAGGAAGACCGATGATCGCAAGTAGACCGAGCAGTGCCAATGCACCACCTCGGACCCCGGTTTCGAGCAGCATTCGCGTACCTCCGGGGCTTTATCTGGCTCGAAAAGGGGCTGGATGCAAGTCCTTGAGACTCTGCGGGAAGACCCGGATGGCCGCTTCCAGTAGCGATGGTCGTGGCCGATCGGCGTATCGACATGCCTTGCCAAAGTCGCCGCGCCCCGTCATTTCGCTGCGATGGGTATTTGGTCGCCATCGTCACGTGATTGCGGCCAACCGGGAGCGCCTGTGCCGGCCTGCGACCATGCAGGCAAGTAAAGCGACAGAGCAGCAAATACCGCGGCCCAATGTGAGCAATTTAACTTATGCAGCATGCGAAGCACCGGAATACGATAATTCTTGGTTAGAAACCTTGGGCATGCATTTCCTTAATACGCTCTGATCGGCCCAACTGCGAGTTGGCCTGTCTTGGTGAGTGAGCCACATCGGTAAACATCGAAGCGGGCCTCGCCAAGCCACGAATAATAGATCAGTCCAGTGAGGCGCTTTTCCTGCGTCAGCTCGCGAAAATCCCCCATCATTTCCTGGACTAAAAGGCTACGCGCGCGCTCATCAGTAGGGCAACTCTTGTCATCGTTTGTGAAGCCCCACTCCGTCACCCAGCATGGCTTTCCACGCGATGAACCGGCGGGAGAACAAAGAGGCAGGGCCAATTGCTGCAGTCTTCTTAGGCGATGGATGGCGGAAACCTTTTCGCCCGGCCCATCGGCCCACGGGTAGATGTGAAGATTGTAAGCGTCCACGAGCTTGTCCAGGCCATTGCCACGAAGAAACGTCATCGTCGCGCCAACGCTTACACCATCATAATTCTTCGGTGTTGGCCAGGTGCCCTCCGGTCCGGTGTCGACGAGACTGAAGGGCAACAGGGGTGTTTGCCGGCTGAGCCTCGAATGATCCCGAACATCCTTGAGCGCGGCCAGAACCTTCAGATATTGCAGATAACCCTTGGCGACCTGCCGGCCCTCGGGATCGTGACTAAGATCGCCAAGACCGAGCACGCGTCCCTCACGGGGCAGGCTAAAGTCCGAATTGTTTCCCGCCATGTTGATTTCGTTCTCAAGTTCCATGCCGGCCAATGCGATGCCGGCTGCATCGAGCTTGTCCATGAACTGCTGGAAATAGATGTGGGAGAGGTCAGGGTCGAGGGACGAAATCGGAGGGCCTGCCCACATGCCCGGAAACTCTTTCGGCCGATAGGGCCGTACCGGAGCACCTGGGACGTATTTACCATGGAATATTAGAACCACTCCAATGTTCTGTGCATGGGCGCGCTTGATGAAATCGAGGTTCTCGTCTTCCTTGTCCTCCATCCCGAACCGGATGACGCGCACGCCGGCGGCCTTCATGTGAGCCAACGCCGCGTTCTGATCCGCGACACTGAAAGAGGTGGGATGGACGAAATCGATGCCGGTGAGAATGGCGTCTGCCTGCGCTGTTGCTGGAGCCAAATACAAAGCCAGAATTCCAGCAAGTCCCGCGAGGAAGCCGGTGAAGGTATTTTTGGAGCGTGTCATGGTCTCATCTCCGCGCAACTTGGCGATTATTGAATTAGATCGCAGCCGAGCAGCGTTTCCATGCGGCCCCTGCGGTCGCGGTCGGGTCGATTACGCAGCCGCGCATGGGCTTCGTCCGGTTCGCCACACCCTCGGTGCTCGACAGCGCAGCAGCCGGCGCGTTCGGACCGCGATCGAAAAAGTTGAATGCGTTCCTGAACTTGGAGGCATCCTACGAGATTTCGGCGCCTTTGGTGAGATCGCTGACACGCAAGCGCGCGCGATCGAACACATCGTCGAGCGGCAGACCACCGACACGGACCATCTCCGCCAGCGCATGGGCGTAGGATCCATAGCTGCTTAAACGGCCCACTTGACCAAAGTGGTCGGTCCGCTGGAACATTTTTTTTGCGCTTGCCTACGGGACGCACTCGCCGCAGATTAATTAGTGAATTGAATGGTTTAGTTTTTGGCCGCTCCGACCAGCTGACGCCTGAGTCATCTCACGGCGGAACAGCGGTTGCGGCAAAAGCTCCTATCATGCTTACCCTTTGCTGTGTCAACGGTTGCTGCCGCGACTGGATTGACAGCGGTGCTTGTGCTTGTGTTAATGGAGGTTGAAGATGCGGCGAAGGCCCAGCCGGAGAATGCCAGCAGGCCGGCGAGAACGAGAGCATAGGTGATTTTCATATGTTGCCTCCGAAAGTTTTCGCGCACTTGGCTGCAACGCCCTTTTCAAAAAATCACGACCCACAGTCAAGAATATCGGATCCGTTGATGTGAAGGGATACGAACCTGTGATCCCCTTGTTTACTTCGTCAGCGAATCGATCTGTCACTGGTCCATAACCGGACGATTGTGAGCAAAATGCTCAATTGCGCAGCCTCACGGCGGCAATGGCATGTGGCATCAGGAACGCGGCAATCTCCGTGATAACTTCCTTCAGATCGCCGGGTTCATGTGCAACGCTTTCAAGGAATGCGTGCCATTGTCGTTGTTTTTCCTGGTCGTTGGCAAACGCGTCCGTGAGGGCGTCGGGTATCTCCGTGGGGACCGGTGTTTCTCGTCGTTCGAAAGTCGCTTTGATCGCACGCGCCAATCTGTCATCATCGAAATCGAATGACCGGTTGAGAATCCAGATGTCGTAGAAGTCCTTCATGCGGCTGTTTGCACGCCCTAGCATGACCATCGCCTGGAACTTCTCGGCAATGACGGTTTCCCGCGCATAGGCTCGGAGCCGGGGCATCGGAAAGCCGAGCATAGAAGGATAATCTAGCATCTCCGCCCCAGGCTCGAGCGCATCGCCAAATCCGATGTCGATCGTCAGGGTAATCCGCGCGCCACTGATCAAGGCCACGACCCGCAGCCTGAGCCCGCCATATTCCAGTCCCTCACGAATGCGATCCACGCGTAAAGTTTCTGCATCGAACGTGACGCCATCATCAGCTTGTTGCGCCAGAATCTCGCGAAAAGTCTTCAGCATCGGGTCCGGCTCGGGATTGCCAAAGCCCAAAAGGTCGAGATCGCGCGTGCCGCGGTGCGGATCGTCAAACCAACTCATCATCAGCATCGCGCCCTTCAGCACAAAGCGGCCGGCGTGAGGTGATTCACTGAGCCGGAATAATAACCGCTCAAGCGCAAAACGCGTCAGAACCAAATCGAAGGTTTGCCCACTTGCCTTGGCGAGTTGCAACAGGCGGGTGCGCACCGAGGCGCCGAGATTTCTGATTTCTTTAGCCATTGGCGGTCAGCGCCTCGAGATACGGCCGGATCACCGTTCCAACACCGCCGTGCTCGGCTTCAGCAGCGATCTCGCCGGGGTTGGCCTTGCGTTGCCGTAGCGCTTCTTGAAGCCCCTCGATCGCCACGGAGAGGCCGATCTTGTTGCGATAGCGGAAGCTATCGGCAATTGTTTTGGCAACTCCGAAAATCTTCACGGGAACACCTTCAATAACATGGATTTCAACGCCATCGTGGAGCAGGCTCTCCGTAAAGCGCACGATGCGAATAGGTGTACCATCTGGTTTCGGAGGCCAGTCTTTGCGGCCTATGGCAAGCCACACGTGTCCCGGCAGTTGATCGGTAAGGCCGTGGAAGGCCAGAGCCGAAACAAGGCAGACAACGGCTTTCGGAACGCGTTTGGCAGCCTCTGCCAGACTATGGTTGGCATCGAGTTCGGCATCTGGAAGTTGATAAAGACCGCGAGCAAGCCGCATCACTTCACCATCCCGTTCCATTCGGCCCATGGTTGCCGCTGTCACGCCAGCGCTCCGAAGTTCCGCCAGTCGTGCGATGCCTCGCTCGATAAGCACATTACGAGCGATCTGGCGTTGAGTGAGGGTAACCGGCATTGACACAAGAACTCGGAGTATAGAACCTATTATCCGAGGATTTGTATCACAATCCTTGCCCTTAAGGAAGGCAACGATTGGACGAAAGAGCGAGCAACAACCATAGTTATGCTCTTGATGAAATTCGAACCTCCGACCCTTACGATCCTTACGATCCTTACGATCCTTACGATCCTAGCAAATGGGCTGAGGCGATCCCAGGAATTCCCCGAAAAAGACATCAGCTCGCGAATACCCACGCGGCCGATGTTATTCGCGCCATGGATCGACGAGGATCACGCCGGTACCATCGAAATCTTGAACATTCCGTGTGACCACCGTTAAACCGTGAACCAGCGCGGTCGCCGCTATCAAGGCATCGGCTTCGTTACGGCGATCTGGAATATGTAAGTGGGCACAACGCGTTGCTATCGCGTCATCGATTGACAGAACTCGCTCCGCGAACTCAGGGCGGACACGGCTGTCCATCCATGCCCGCAGGCGAGAACCTTGGGAAGCATCTCGACGCTGGATGCTCAATATCCCGCGCTCAAGTTCCAGAATCGTAATCGCGGAAATGAATAGGTCGCTGGAATCTTGAGCACCGACCCATTTCGTCACATTTGGATCAGCTTTACCGTCTCCGACTTTACGCAGCTCGGAGACGACGTTTGTATCCAGCAGATACTTCAAGACAGATCGACTCCACGAGGTGCAATTTCGGCTCGGGGTGGATCGAAATCGATGGCTGACAACCCGGGCATTGAAAGAACATCGACAAGATTGCGGCGCTTACCGGTCAGGCGCACGAACTCACTGTAGGTCATCAACACATGGGATGGCTTCCCGCGATCTGTGATAACTACAGGCCCTTTATTGGCAGCCTTCTTTGCCCTACTCACGTCCTGGTTCAACTCCCGGCTAGATAAACTCGTGATGCTCATAACAGCCTCCATGTAGGAACATGCCTACATATAGGTTACTGTTTGCTGCAAAGCAATGCCCGCTCTTGAACCGATTCGAACCGTCGGCCCGGCGCTTATTTTTTTGTCAGGGCGACCTAAAACAAATTCTTTCAACGCTTTGGAGAGAGGCACCGCCGAAGCTGCTGTTGTAACCGCTGTTAACGTCCTCAAATCGGAGGTCGAAGCGTGCGAGATATTTCGTCAGACGACCCGCTTCATTGCTGCTTTTCTTTTCGAATCGCGAGATCGCAAACAAGGCTCTGCCGGCAGAACTTGCCGCTACGGGCTTACGGCAGGTGCTGCTAAGAATTCTTGCAGCTCTACCAGCTCGACCACCGCGGTACCCGAGCGAGGAGAGTCCATGGCCCTCGCCTCGCACTTTCCTTTTATCCGAGAAGCGAACAAATCACCCATAAGCGTTTTTGAAGGATCTAGGTCGTGACGTCCCGTCCAGCGTGGAAAATCCGCAAAACCAACACCTCGGTCTCCTCGGCAACAAAGGCGATACTCACGCTCCTATAACCAATGGTCCGAAGGTCGAGTATGAGGTTGTCTCTCATCGTGCCGCGTTTGAGAAACGTCGCAAGCTCCTCGATAGACTGCCGGGTGCCGTTGACATAACTCCACGCCACCGTAGGTCCAGCCCTTTAAACGTCGGCGAGATCCCGGCACACGTCACGCAGTTCAGCCTGCGCGTTCTTATGTAGGACAATTTTTATTTCATACTCTACTTGGCTTTCGCCAGTTGAGCCCGATGCTCAGCTTCCAACTGGTCAAAAGTCTCATCCAGATGATCCATTGGTAATCACCTGCATTGGTGATACGGCTTGGCGGCATCTTATTCTTCGCCCGGTTCATCTTCCGTGATCTTTTTCAACAGGAACAGTAACGCGACGCGTTCGGCAGGGTTAAGCCGTCCCATCGTCTTTTCGCTGATGATATGCGCGTTCGGATACATGGAGCGCAGGACCGCTTCTCCCTTCGCTAGCAGAGAGATGATAACCTTACGGCCATCGGCAGCATCCTTGGAGAGATTGATGAGACCACGTGCCTTGAGGCGCTCCACGATGCCGCGAATAGTTGCCTGATCGACCGAGGTTGCCTTCACCAGCTCGGCCTGCGAACTCGGGCCACGGTCGTGAAGCGTACAAAGGGTGACAAACTGCACGGAGGTCAGGTCGGGATCGCTAGCATTTTCCTGGAAAATCGCAAGATGCCGCTGATAGGCCTTGCGCAACAGATGTCCAACCTGCTCGGTCACCTGATAGCCCGCCCGTGGGTCCGCTTCTCCGATGTCGCTATTTTCTGCCATGCTCGCGTCGTCCGCTCCTATTGACGCTTCTAATCCTCCAAAATCGAACAAATCGCAAGCGGGCCGGACCGCAGCGTAACATGGAGGAGAGGCGGACGAGCACTCGCTTCCTGAGAGAATCCCCTGTGAACGGCATAGGGCCGACCACGGGGCTGCCACTCTATTCGAGAGCCATGTTTCTGGATTCAGCATTGATGAACGCTACGCTGACTGCAGCAAGCAACAGAAGACCGGAGATGACACCGAGCGCCAGACCAAAATTCGAGGTCATGACCGGCGCGACAATCGACGGCGCCAGAAGCCCGCCGAAACGCGCGACGGACCCGGACAAGCCCATACCGCTGGCGCGAAGCGTGGTCGGATAGATTTCCGGCGTGAAGGCGTAGATCGCGCCCCAGGTGCCGAGCAGCGCAAAGCTGAGCAGCAGCGTTGCCGAGATGACGATCTCGACCGACTGGCCCAGCCCGTAACCCAATGTGCCGATGGCGCTCAGGATCAGGAAACCGATCAGGGTCGGCTTGCGGCCCCATTTCTCGACGCCGTAGGCCGCCAGCGCATAGCCCGGAAGCTGGGCGATCGCCAGCACGAGGAGGAACAGCTGACCGCGCATGAAGCCGAAGCCTTCTCCAGCCAGCCGCACCGGCAAGTAGACAAACACGCCATAGTAGGAAACCGAGATCAGCATCCACGCCAGCATCAAGAAGATGGTCCGGCGCCGAAGCTCCGGCGACAGCAGCGCGGCAATCGACTTGCGCTGTGGCGCCTGCGGCCTCAGTGGTGCGATCTCGACGACGTTGCCGTTGGTGGCGGCGACACGCTGAAGAACCTTGCGTGCCTCTTCCGATTTTCCCTGTTGGTTGAGATAGAGTGGTGACTCCGGCACGTAAAAGCGCAGGACAACACCGACAAGCGCCGGCAGACCAGTCACGAAGAAGATCGTGCGCCAGGGCTCTCCGCCCTGCGAACCGGCGACCAGCGCGAGAAGCGCCAGTGCCACAGTTCCCACAGCCCAGAAGCCTTCGAGCAGCACGAGCCAACGACCGCGTCGGTCTGACGGAAGAAACTCGGCCATCATGGCATAGTCAACCGGAAGCGTTCCACCCACACCGAGACCTGTCAGGAAGCGCGCGACGAGCAACCAGTGCAGACCAGGAGCAAAGGCCGATGCCACACCACAGATCGCATCGAGAATGATTGCGATGAACAACACCGGCCGACGGCCGATCCGGTCGGCAAGGCGACCAAAAGTGAACGCGCCGACGAGCATGCCGAGAAAGAAAAACGTACCGGTCTGGAGCGCCTGTGGGACGGCGATGCCGAAGCTTGCGGCGATTGAAGGTGCGGTGAAGCCGATTGCCAACACCTGCATGGCATCAGCGGCCCAGACAAGCCCGAAAATGATGAACAGACGCTTCTGGAAGCTGCCGACGCCGGCCGCCCTGAGACCCTGTTCCACGGTGATTGGAGTTTGCATGTTACCCCTCGTTCCTTTTTATTTGGGATTACAGTCGAAGCGGTGATCTTCGCCACCTTGGCGCCAGTGAATTGACGCACGAACTCATCCGTTCCGGTCGCGCGACCGGAACGTTGGGATTGACCGAATATGCCGGAAGCCCGGCGCTTCTATCAGTCGAACTTTGCCTGCATTTCCTTCACGGCGATTTTGCCATTGAGCACCATCGGCTCGTCATCCAGGAACAGCGAACAACCGCGCATCGGAATATCCAGATGGCAGGCAGTGTCGTTCGGGCCGCCGAGCTCGTTGTTCGGACCGGTGGAGAACATGACGTTGCCGTAGAAGGAGCGAGCTTCCATGCCCATGCCGCCCGGGAATTCTCCTGGCACCATGCGATGCCACTTGGCGTTCTGGTTCAGACCCCAACCGACATGGCTCATGCCCATGCCGCGCGGATCGTTGAAGCCTTCCATATACGATTTGACCAGGTCGGCATCGAGTCCGCCTCTGATGTCGGTGATCCAGCCCTTTTCGATCGTGTAGGTGATCGAGTCGCGAACGTAGATGTTCTGCGGCAGCAGGATATCGCCCGGTGCAACGACGATTGTGCCGTCGACGCCATCATCATCACCGCCGGTGAAGACGAAGCCGGACGGCCAGTGGTCCCAGCGACCGGGCTCGTCGGTGCATGCATATTCGGTGATGGCAGGATAGGTGTTGAGCTTATAGGTGACGTCGGTGCCGTGCGGCGAGGTGATCCGCATGACCTTCGCCTTGGAGAGCAGGTCGCCAGCGAACTCGACGCGCTCACGCAGTTCCTTCGTTGGCAGCATGCGGGCGAGAACTTCCGGCGGTTCGACAGCGGTCAGGATGCGCGTCCCGGCTGCCTGGATCGCCATCTGCTCCGGGCTGAAGAGCAAGAAGATGCAGTCGATCAGCATGTCGGCGGCCTTGAGGGCCTCTACCGCTTCCGGCATGGAGGCAAGGCCCGTTTGGCCGACCGCCCATGCACCTGCCGGCGGCACTGGCGGCAAACGCATGTGATACATCTTGGCGCCGAGACGCATGCCCGCCGCCATGAAGGCGTCCGCATAGTCCAGACGCTCGTTACCCTGTGTCAGGACGATAAGTTTTTCGCCCTCGTGGACGCCCGACATCTTCAGCTGATGCAGGCAGATTTCCGTGAAGCTGAATTGATCCATGCTCGTTCCCCTTGTTGGTTGAAGGCTCAGGTGCTCTTGCGGTTACGGACTATTGGGCTTGACCTTGGCGATTTCGGCAATCGCCTCCTCCCTTGAAACGACGTCGCCATACTTGCTATCGATGTCGAAGAGGTTGGCATTGTGCGGGTCCGGATGGCGGTCGCCGACGCAGTCACGCACAACAATGGCCCGAAACCCGTGCTGCACGGCATCGACCGCGCTGGCGCGGATGCAGCCGCTCGTCGAGCATCCTGCCATGATGACGGTATCAATGCCCTGCGCATGCAGATGGGAAGCAAGACTGGTGCCGAAAAAGGCGCTGGCATATTGCTTGACGATGACAAGCTCGCCGGCCGCCGGCTCCACGCCCTCGCAGAATTCGGCCAGCACATTGCCTTCGACCATGGCCTTCATGACTGGCGACTTCTTGACCCACATGCCGCCATCGGCGCAGTTTTCCGCAAGATAGAGAATGCGTGTATGGATCACGGGGATGTGTGAAGCCCGGGCGGAGGCAATCAGCGCCGGTGTTTGTGCCACCGCTTCGACGACGCCGGGTGCATAGAGCGGCGCTCCTTCAATCGTGTATGCCTTGAGAAAATCGATAACGACGAGCGCTGGCCGCTGGCCGAAGCCGATGCGGTTGCCCCAGACACCCTGATAATTGGCTTCGGCGGTTTGCATTGTCGTCTCCCTTAGTAGGCGCCGGACAGAAGCGCGCCGGCACCCGGCACAACGGCTTCCAGCCCGAGCGATTTCAGCATGCAATAGGTCGTGGCGACAGCGGCGGTCAGCACCGGCTTGCCGGTCATGGCTTCGACCTTCGCGATAACAGGCAGCGAAGGCATCTGGACGCAGGCCGAAAGGACGATCACATCGACATCCGCCAGGTCTAGCGTCTGGACGATGGCCGGAAGATTTTCCGGGTCGTGCCGGGCGACATCGAGATTGTCGGGGATTTCCAGCGCGCGCCAGTCCATGACCTCGAAGCCCTCTTCGCGGATATAATCGACCACGAGCTCCGTGAGCGGCTTCATATAGGGCGCAACGACCGCGATCTTCCTTGCATTCATCACCTTTAGGCCCTCGATCAGGGCACCGGCGCTGGTAACGACTGGAATGTTCGCGCCGTTTTCCTGCGTGCGCCCCGTCAGGCGCTTTTCCGACTGGCGGTGATAACCGAGACCCATGGCCATGATGGCAACAAGGCAGGCATAACCCAGCACATCGACGCGGGCATCCGAAAGCTCGACGGCACAGCGGTCCGATTCCGCATCCATCGCCGCCAGCTCTTCCTTGACGACCTTCTTCATCCGCATGCGGCTTGAATGGAACGTGAAGCGCTCGGGTCGGATGGATTGGCGGGCGGTCAGCATGGCCGGAATTTCGGTTTCCATCGTGGTGTTGGAACTCGGAACGATCTGGCCGATACGGTAATATTTTTGCACGGACGAAATCCTCTGCTGCATGGAAAGCGAAAAACAGGCAAGCGGCGAAGCAAAACGCTCCGCCACCACAATCAGCGGGACAGGAAGTCGCCGAGCGCCAGGAAGAAACCGTCGAAGTCATCCCAGGGGATCATGTGACCGGCGTCTGGCACGCGGGTGATCTGCAGCGAGGGATTGAGACCCTTGATCTCTTCTTCGTCGGCCGCCTGGATCACGCCGCCGCGGCCCGCGACCATCAGCATCGCAGGAACGGCCAGGGTGGCGAAATCAGGCAAGATGTCGATGTCGTGGAAATCGTTGAACGCCTTGACGATCCCAGGCGCATAGCAGGTATGGAGCCATTCGGCGCGCAGCTGTAGCTGTTCTCCGGTCCAGGTCGGGCAGAACGCCTTCATCGCCTCGGCATCCATTCCCTTCTCGGCCAGTGCGATCGAATCCGTATACCACGGCAGCTTGCTCGGATATGGGCGACGACCGGGACCGGAAACCGGCGGATCGATCAGCGCCAGTCGGCTGAAGGAACCGGGCGCGCGGTTGGACGCCCGCATCGCGATGCGCGCGCCCATGGAATGGCCGAGAATGGCGGGCTGTCTCAGTTCAAGCTCGCCGGCGAAGGCGATCACATCATCGGCCATCGCATCGAGGCCGTAATCGAGGTCCGGGCCCGTCGACGAAAGACCACGGCCGCGGACGTCAAGAACATAAACGTCATGGCGCAGCGACAGGCTTTCGGCAACGAAACCCCAGGTGATTGCCGGCGATGTTATGCCGGGAACCAGAATGACCACCGGCCCCTTGCCGCCATACCGCAGATAGTGCTGGCGGATGCTGTTGGCGAAGACATTCGCACCATAGAGGAACCGGCTGCTCATGCTGCATTCTCCGTGCGCAGGGGTTCGGCATAGACGTCATAGCCGTAGACCCAGGACGGATCCTCCTGCGTCAGCAGGAAGGTATTGGCATTGGAGACGCTCTGCACGCGGGTTGCGCGATCACGGCGATTGGCTTCGTAAAGGCCGAACGCGGTGGCGAAATCGTTGACGCCGGTCTCCTGGAGGCAGCGCGTCAACATGGCGGCATCTTCGATGGCCATGGCCGCACCCTGCGCCATGTGCGGCTTCATCGGATGGCACGCATCGCCCAGCAGGACAAGTCGGCCGCTGCTCCAAAGAGGCAGCGGATTGCGGTTGAACAGCGGCCACTTGGTGACCTCGTCCGTGCTTTCGATCAACGCCTGGATGATGGGGTGATAACCCTCGAACTCTGACGCCATTTCCTCGCGACTGCTGGGTACGAATGCAGTATCGAATTCCCAGGCCGGATGAGGCACGCCGGTGACGTAGTAATATTCATCGCGACGAGCCGTCGTGTAGTAAACCATCATGTGGCGGTCGGGACCCCACCACTTGACGCAATCTTCGAAGGTCAGGTTGTATTTCCGCAGCTTGTCGGAGGAAATTAACGCACGATGGCCGACCCAGCCGCTGTAGTTTGGCTTCTCCGCACCCAGCAGCGTTTCGCGGACGCGTGAATTGATGCCGTCGGCGCCGATCACGATGTCCGCCCTTACAGACGTGCCGTCTTCGAACTCGATGAGAACATCCGTGCCATTGTCGTCGATACGGGTCAGCTTCTTGCCGAAATGCAGCGTTCCCGGCTGCAGTGCGTCGCACTGGATGCCCTGAAGATCACCGCGATGCACGGTGCAGTAGGTCGCGCCGTAACCTTCAAGCGGAATACGCGACAGATAGTCGCCACTGATGCCATCGCGGCTGAACCAATGACTAGGCGTGCTGCTGATGCTGACAACCTTTTCGGCAACACCGATGCGCTCGAAGATCTTGAGGACATTCGGCCCCATGTGGATGCCGGCGCCCAGCCGCGAAAAGCTCGGCGCCTGTTCATAGACGTTCACGTCGAAGCCGGCATGCTGGAGCAGCGCTCCCGCCACGGCGCCGCCGAGGCCGGCGCCAATAATCGCGATTTTTTCCTTGCTGCTGGACATGGCCGACCCTTCTCGCCGTCACCTGGACGCGTAAACTGGAATTGGAAGTATGACAAATTTTGTAGCGCATACGCTATAAATAGCAAGTACGGCATCTACACTTTTGCAAAAATTCCTTCTGGCTTTTCCGCAAAATATGATTATCGTCGCTATTGCCGGCACATGCATACGCATGGAGAAACGGCCATATAAAGTGCATACGCTTTATAAATGAGCAAGGAACAGCAAATGCGTGACGTGGTGTGCAATCGCGTCATTATGAATTGCAGGCATCGGGAAGAGGCCTTCAGCATAATGGCGTATTTGAGTATCGGCGGCCTCACTTTGGCCGATGACCGCGCAGTGGAGCCGGGCTTTTGAAAGAGGCCGCCTCATTCAGCCTGAACGTCAACGGCACTGTCAGCGACATCGAAGCCGGCGGCGCAACGCCCCTCCTTTACATTCTCAGGAACGATCTCTGCCTCAACGGACCCAAATACGGGTGCGGCCTCGGCGAATGCGGAGCCTGCGCAGTCCTCATCGACGGCCGGCCTGTGCGCTCGTGCACCGTGCCGCTGAAGGCGATCGGCGACCGCAAGGTCACGACGCTTGAGGGGCTGGGAAAGCCCGGCCATCTGCATATCGTCCAGCGCGCCTTCATCGAAGAGGCCGCAGCGCAATGTGGCTACTGCCTGAACGGCATGATCATTGCCATCGCCGGCCTGTTGGAAGCGACGGCGGAGCCTAACGAGAGCGATATTCGCGCGGCGCTCCGGCATCATCTCTGCCGCTGTGGCACGCATATGGAAATACTTGCCGCAGCACGCCGCGCCGTCGCCTATGCGAAGACCGAAAAATCCGCGGGCTCGGGAACGGAAGACAGGATCGAGGTTTCGCCATGAGCATCCGCCGCGAAACGCCGAGAGCTGCCTATCTCGCCACATCAGACATCCTACTGATCGTCTCCGATGCCTCCCTGGGCGATGCAGCCGAGCTCTACATCGCCATCGATAGCGCCGGTCGCGTCAAGGCATTCAACGGGCACGTCGATCTTGGAACCGGAATCCGCACATCACTGGCGCAGATCGCCGCCGAGGAACTGCATGTTCCTTTCGAGCATGTGGAAATGGTACTGGGTGCCACTTCCGCCGCCCCCAACCAGGGCGCCACCATCGCCAGCGAGACGATCCAGATCACCGCCGTGCCGCTTCGGCAGGCCGCCGCAACGGCGCGTCATCACCTCATGGCGAAGGCTGCTGCCCTGAAGGGCACCGCGGTCGAGCACCTAGTCCTTGAAGACGGCGTTATCCGCGCCGACAACGGAGGGAACTGGAGCGTCACCTTCGGCGAACTCGTCGCGGGGGAGCATGTGCGCCTGTCGATCGACACCAGTGCCGAGCTGACGCCCGCGTCCGCCTACCGCGTCGTCGGCTCCTCGCGACCGCGCGTGGACATCCCGGCCAAGGCAACCGGTCAATGGACGTATGTGCATGACGTGCGCGTGCCCGGCATGCTGCATGGCCGGGTCATCCGGCCGCTCTATGCCGGCTTTGATCACGGCGAGCATGTCGGCAACAGCCTCATATCCATCGACGAAGGCTCGATTGCCCATATCGATGGCGTTGTTGGCGTTGTTGCCATCGGTGATTTCGTTGGCGTCGTCGCAACGCGCGAGGAGATCGCCATCGAGGCTGCGAAGACGCTGAAGGTCTTGTGGCGGGAGCCACCGCAGCGGCCGGATCTGAACGCGCCGGAGATGGCGCTGCGTGCTAATCCCGCCACGCCGCGCAAGCTGATCGATCGCGGCAATGTCGAGATGGCGCTCGCCGGCAGCGCGGAACCCATGAACCGCACCTATATCTGGCCCTATCAGATGCACGGCTCGATCGGGCCGTCCTGCGCCGTGGCCGATTACGGTGACACAGGGCTCACCGTCTGGTCGGGCACGCAGAACCCCTTCCCCATGCGTCGCGATCTGGCACTTCTCCTCGACATGCCCGAGGACATGATCCTCGTGGAGCGCCTGGAAGCCGCCGGCTGCTATGGCCGCAACTGTGCCGACGATGTGACTGCCGATGCAGCGCTTCTGTCCCGCGCCGTGCGCGCGCCAGTGCGCGTGCAGCTCACGCGCGAGCAGGAGCATGTCTGGGAGCCAAAGGGCGCTGCCCAGATCATCGACGTGCGCGGCGGCCTCGATCTTGAGGGCGGTCCTTCGGCCTATGATTTCGAGACGCGCTATCCGTCCAATCTCGCACCGACATTATCGCTGATCCTGACCGGCAAGGTCCCGCCGGTATCCGACGTGGTGCAGATGGGCGACCGCACGGCGATCCCACCGTATGCCTATGGCAATCTTCGGGTCACCGTCCACGATATGCCGCCGATTGCCCGGGCCTCGTGGTTCCGCGGCGTTTCCGCGATGCCGAACACCTTCGCGCATGAATGCTATATTGATGAACTTGCGGCCGCGGCCGGCGTCGATCCGATCGAATACCGGCTGCGATACCTTCACGATCCCCGTGCCGTGGACCTCGTGCACGCCCTGGCAGAGCGGGCGAACTGGGTGCCCCACACAAAATGGGGCACGCTCGGCGGCGAAGGCGACCTGCTATACGGCCGCGGCTTCGCCTATGCCGTCTATATCCACGGGGCGTTTCCGGGCAAGGCTGCCGCCTGGGCGGCCTGGGTGGCCGATGTCGCCGTCAACACCAAGACCGGCGAGATCGCCGTAACGAAGGTGACCTGCGCGCAGGATTCCGGGATGATGATCAATCCCGACGGCGTGCGGCATCAGATCCACGGCAACGTCATCCAGTCCACCAGCCGGGTGCTGAAGGAGCGCGTCGAGTTTTCCTCCACCGCCGTCACCTCGAAGGAATGGGGCGGCTATCCGCTGATCACCTTCCCCGAATTGCCCGATATCGACGTGCTGATGGTTCCAAGACAGGACGAGCCGCCGCTCGGCGTCGGTGAATCCGCTTCCGTTCCGAGCGCATCGGCCATCGCCAACGCGGTCTATGATGCCACCGGCATACGTTTCCGCGAACTGCCGTTGACACCAGAAATGGTGCTGGCGGCGCTGAAGGGCGATACGGCCACGCCGCCTCCGGCACCCCCCGCGAAAAGGAAGCGGTGGTGGAATATCGGCATCTCGGCTGCCGGAGCCGCGGCGGCAATTTCAGGGCTTGTGGCGATGGCATCCCCATGGCGGCCGGCGATCGCCACGATCGAGCGGCCGGACGTGAATGTCTATAGCGCGGCCACGATCGAGCGCGGCCGCCTGGCCGCCGCGGCGGGCGCCTGCAATGTCTGCCATGTCGGCAATGACGGCACGCCCTTCGCCGGCGGCCGACGCTTCGACACGGCATTCGGCACGGTCTATGCCACCAACATCACGCCGGACGTGAAAAACGGCATCGGCGCCTGGTCCTATACCGCCTTCGAGCGGGCCATGCGTGAAGGCATCAGCCGCGATGGCCACCACCTCTATCCGGCCCATCCCTACACATCCTTCGCTGGCGCTGAGGATGCGGACCTGCAGGCGCTCTACGCCTACATGATGACGCAGACCGCGGTGGCGGACAAGGCGCCGGAGACAAAGCTGAAGTTTCCCTACAGCATCCGCATGATGATGGCAGGGTGGAATGCGCTGTTCCTGAAGTCGACGCCCATCACCTACGACCAGACGCGCAATGCCACCTGGAACAGGGGCGCCTATCTCGTCGAGACGCTCGGCCACTGTTCCGCCTGCCACACCGAACGCAATGCGCTGGGTGCTGAAAAGACCGGAAGTGCCCATCTCTCGGGCGGCTTTGCCGATGGCTGGGAGGCGCCTGCGCTCAACGCCATGGCCAAGGGTCCGGTTGGCTGGACAGAAGATGCCTTCTACGACTACCTGCGCACGGGTCATTCGCGCGACCACGGCAGCGCCGCCGGTCCGATGGCGCATGTGGTGGAGGTCATGCAGCCATTGCCGGACTCGGACATCCGCGCCATGGCAAATTATCTGGCCAGCCTGAATAAGGACAGCGACCCTTCGAAGGCCGCGGCCCAGAGCCAGGCAGCGATTGCAGCCAGCGAGGCGGCAAAGGTCAGTGCGGGACTGGTTTCGCCCAAGGGCGAGCGCATTTTCAATGGCGCCTGCGCTACCTGCCATACCGGTAACACGGTCCTCTCATCGCTGGCGCTGAACGGCAATCTGCATGCAGATACGCCCGACAATCTCATCCAGGCGGTCCTCGGCGGTGTCGAAGCGCCGGCGATCCTTGCGGAAACCACCGGCCGCGAAGCGCCGGAAGTCATGTCCATGCCGGCATTCCGCGATACGCTGAACGAGACCCAGCTGAAGGATCTCACCGACTACCTGCGCGCCCGTTTCGCGCCGGACAAGCCGGCCTGGAGCGATACATCGGCGGCATTGCAACGCATTGCCGCCACCGCACACTGAGGAACACACATTGCCTGAAACAGCGGCCATTGCGGATATCGAAAGTCAGGCCCTCTTTGAGCGCCCGACTGCCGCATTTCGTCCATCAGCCTACTGGTTCTGGCATAGCATCCCCGATGAGGCGACCTGCCGGACACAGCTTGCCGATTTCCAGGCGAAGGGCATCGGCACCATCCTGATCCAGGCGCGGCTCGCCCTGCCGCGCGAGCAGTACCTGTCACCGCACTATCTGTCAGCCTACAGCCTGGCCGCCGACATCGCGGCTCAGCTCGGGCTCAAGCTTGGCATTTATGACGACTATAACTGGATCAGCGGCCATGCCGGTGGCAAGACTGTGGAAGGGCGTGACGAACTGCGCGAGCGTCACCTGTTCTGGTCGTGTTCGGCAGATACGCAGGGCACGATAAGCAGGATCCATCCGGCATTCACGCTGAAGATGGGCGCCGACATCATTGCCTGGCAATATGAAGGCGGGCGCATCGAATGGTGCGAATGGACTGTCGAGGCAGCAGTGCTGCATTCCTCCGGCCCAACCGAGGCATGTGATCAGATCGTCGACGTGACATCGCAGGTCAGCATCACAGGTTCCGATGGTGCGTCCTGCTGCTATTCCTATGATGGCGCGGTCGCGTTTGGCCGGACGCTGACGGTCTTCATAAGCGCGCGTTCCGCGACATCACGGATCATCAACTACCTGCTGCCGGAGGCAGCCCAGCGTTTCATCGACGTTGGCCTCGAACCCATCGTCACAGCCCTTGGCAAGCGCGTGCCCGATCCCGTTGGATCTGTATTCTACGATCAGCCGGCCCCCGGCTTCTATCGCTGGGACCAGATGGCGGGAAATCTCGGCAACAGCCTGCTGTTTGCGCCTGCGCTGAAAGACTGTGTCCTGTCCAGGACGGGCGTGTCGTTCGCCGTCGCCCTTCTCGCGGTGGTGCGCAACGTTGGGCCGGAAACCTTGCGACTGCGTGCGTTGTTTCACGCAGCCTATTCCACCTTGATGAACGAGGCATTCTTCGGCACGCTCAGGGGCTGGGCGGAAGGAAAAGGGATCGTTCTCACGGGGCATGAGATCCTCGCTCATGTCAGCTCGTGGGCACCCAATGGCGGCTTCACAAGCATCGATCCGCGCGTCGCGCCGGCGGTGGACTTCTTCGGCATCGACGCCATCAGGCACGAAACGGCCGTGGACGCAAACAATCTCACGCCACAGTTGGCTCCCAAGATGGGTGATTCCGTCGCCCGCTCGAACGGGCGCAACCGCTGCGTCGTCGAGACCTATTTCAGCGCCGAACGCACCGAAGTGCGCGCTGCCGGCCAATGGGAAGTGACGCTGGAGGCATCGCGCGCCCAGGCGATCCGCCTTGCCTGCCTTGGCACACGGCAGTTCCTGTGGCACGGCGTCTATCAGACCGATGGACTCGACGACGACCCGACGCCCTTCACCAATCCGCGCTTCGACTTCGCGCCCGGCATCAACTTCGAGCCGTGGTGGCCCTATCACGACCTCTTCGCCGAAGAGATCGCACGCGTTTCTGCCTTTATCGAGCCTGCAAGGCCGCAGGCGCCGGTTGCTATTCTCTATCCTCTCTACACTGCCTTTGCCGAAGGGCCTCGCCACGACCATGCCACCCATATCGGCGCCTGGTGCGAGCAGCTGTTGGCGCAGGGCTGCGATTTCATGTTCGTGAGCGAGGCGGATATCGCAAACGCGGCTATAGAAGATAGACGTCTGCTTGCATCCGGTCTCGCGTTCGGCGCGGTGGTGCTGCCTTCGGTGACGGTACTGGAAACGGCTGTTACGATTCAAAAGCTCGATGCCTTCGCGAAGGGCGGTGGTCGGATCTGGTCTTCGGGCGAAACCGTCTCCACGGTTTGTACGGGCGAGAGAGTCTCCGGCTCGGTTGGCGTCACGTCGCACACCACAGCGATGCCCAATGCCGAAACGGTGTCCGCCCTCCTGTCGGCCCTGACGCTCGACGGTCCGCAGATTTCGGGCCAAAGGCCGTGGCAATGGATCGGTCATGATGTTGACGGCTGGTGGAGGATCGTCGTTTTCAACGATGGCGCAGAAGATATCAGCTTTGACATCCTGCTCGGAGATGGCTTCAATTATGCGATATGGGACGCGGAACAAGGGTCTGTCGAAGCCTTCGCCGCCGTTTACAAGCTGACCTTAGAGTTGGAACCGCACGAAGTTCGCTGCATCCGTCTCCGTCAAAATGACCAGGCGGCTGTCGCCATCGGCCATCTATCGAGCCGACCGGCGGTTGACCGAAACCGGCTCATTGCTCTGGCAGACGGCTGGACATTCGCGCCTGGCCAAGATCAGGCCTTCGCATCCATCTCCGTTGACAGCGGCTGGGAAGAGCAAGGCTTTCCGGCCTTCAGCGGCACGGGCATCTATCGGCTTTCCTTCACAACGGAAACCGAGGCCGACTGGATGCTGGAACTGCCGACCGTTCATACGGCGGTCACTGCTCATATCGATGGTACCGAAGCGGGACGCCGTGGCTGGCGGCCCTATCGCTTAGGGCTCGGTCGCCTTGCCGCCGGCACCCATGAACTCGAGCTTCACGTCGCCAACACGGCGGCAAACCGCTATTACGACAACACACCTTATCTCGGCAGCGGCCCGGACAAGAGCGGGCTGACAGCCAGCCCCCTCCTCATACCGTTGCAAAACAGACCGGAATAAGAACGATGCTGAAACATTCTACCGTTCCCTTGATGCGCGCCTGGAATAGCTGGTCCGACAGACCGGCGGAAATGGTGTTTCTGCCGCTCGGTGTGCGCATCACGCCCGTTCTCTATTCCACGCGCAGCCGGACGACGTCAGCCATCGAGCCGCGTCGCGACACGGTGCGACTCGGCCGCCATGCCATCGACGGATCGTTGATCGAACTGGAAACGGAGCATAGCGGAACCACCGTCGCCTTCAGAACCGAGAAGTCCGATCCCTTCGCGGTTCGCGGAAATTGGGAGGGCAAGGCTGGTGGCGAGTGGGGACTGCGCTTCTGGCTGACCCTGGCGATTTCGGCTGACAGCGGAGAAGTAGTCACCCATGAAGCCGGTCGCAACGTCACACTCGTCAAGATCGGCACGCGCTTCGTCGCGGTCGCAACGGTGGAGGCTCCGGTGCACGTGACAGGTCATGATACGATCGACGACCTGCGCGCCGATTTCGAGGCGAACGGATATTTCTACACTGCGAGCCGGAAAAACGAGGCGCCAGTGATCGCCCTGCGCTTCAATCTGGAAATGATGCGCCAGGGAGCCTATGCCGCCGCCGTGGCCGACAGCGCCGAACTTGCGGTTCTCAAGGCACAGACCTGCCTTACGGCCGACAACCCGAGCACCGCTCCCACCGCCCACAATGGCACCTACGAAGGATCCCTGGACGCGATCCGCGACGTCGTCGCCTGGAACACGATCTGGGATGAAACCAACTCCCGGCCCTATACGGCTGTGACGCGCATCTGGAATCTCGGCAAATTCGCCGTCTGGTACAATGATCAGCTGTTTGCCGCTCTACTGGCCGGTGTCTTCGACGCTGATCTCGCCCGCGAGAATATGGCAACGGCGATGGCAAGCGCCACCCCCCAGGGCAATATCGCCTGCATCGTCACCTCGAATGATGCCTGGGTGGACCGCAGCCAGCATCCAAACGGCGCACTCGTTGCCTGGCAGCTTTACCAGCGCACCGGCGAGCGTTCGCTTCTGGCAGCAAGCTATGATGCGCTGGCCCGCAATCAGCGTTGGTGGCGCGAACACCGCGATCCCGACGCCTTCGGCCTGCTGTCCTGCGGCACATCGGACGTCGGCGAAGGCCTCTATAAGGGCACGCACTTTGCCGCGCGCAACGAAACAGGCATGGATAATTCGGCCACTCATGACGAGGCCGTCTACGATCCCATCACGCGTACCCTGTCGACATTCGATCTCGGGCTGAATTGCGCGGCGGCGCTTGATGCCGAAATGCTGTCGAAGATGGCCGAGGTTCTCGGCAAGGAGGATGATGCCAGTGAATTCGCGGCCTTCGCTGAACGCTGCCGCAAGCTGATCTCGGAAAACCTGTGGGATGAAAGCCGCAACATCTTCGCCAACCGGCAGCGCCAGGGCGGCTTTGTGCGGTCGCTTTCGCCGACCAGCTTTTATCCCCTGCTATGCGGCGCAGCCACGCCCGAGCAGGCCGAGAAATTGCTCCGGCACCTCAGCGACGAAACCACCTTCGGCGGGGACTACGTCCTGCCGAACGCGACGCGTGACGATCCCGCCTTTGCAGACAACGTCTACTGGCGTGGCCGCATCTGGCCGAACGTCAACTACATGGTCTGGCTCGGGCTGCGCCGCTACGGCTTTGCAGCGGAGGCGAGTAGGCTTGCGCGGCAGAGCTACAAGCTCTTCATGAAGTCCTGGAGCACGGACCGGATCGCGGCGGAGAACTATAACGCCACGACGGGCGAAGCGATGGACCAGGGCGATACGGATCCCTTCTACATCTGGGCCGCCATGCTGCCGCTGATGGCTGTCGGGGAGATCATCGACTTCGATCCGTGGAGCGGCTGGACCCTTCACAATGCGGGGACTGACCTTTCCGTCGGTCCGATGCTATCGCCTTCAGGTATGCTTTCTGTCTCGATCGCAGATGGCTTGCTGGCAATGAGCCTGGACGGCCGCGCATCGCTGAAGACTAACCTGCAAACATCGTTCACGCAGATCGCTGTCAGTGAGGCACGTTTCTCCTGCACCATCGCTCCGACGGGCAGCGACGGGTTTATTGTCCTTCCGAATGTCGAGCCAGACCGCATCTTAACAGCACGTCTCGATGGCCAGGAAGTTCGGTTTGAGGCGAGTACCGATGGCGCGCGTCTCGAAATCGCAAAGGCCGCGCACGGCCGGAAACTGGATGTCTATTTTTTGACAGTGTGAATGGTATTGGTGCCTGATGGAACTTGACAGGCGCAGATCAGCCATATTACTTTGCATACAAATAAAAAGAATGCCGGAAGAGCATGAGGGTTGAACGGAATTGCCTATCGGGAGCGACACGCTCGCGATAGCAACTTCATAACGGCAATGCCTGATAGAATGGCTGCGATTTAACGCTGCGCGGAAAGGCGCTAGGTGAACCCGTACGTTCCAATTGGGGGTGACCAGTCGTCAGCCTCACGTCAATTTAGTTTGCATACAAATCATATAGCGCGCTTTTTTAATAGGCGGACTGCCGATGATTTGGGTGAAGCCTGAGGTCGTCGGCTGCCGCCGCGGCCGTTGACAAGAGCAGATTTTCAAGAGGGGTTCCAAATGACTGAAATCACAAGACGCAACACGCTGAAGCTGATGTCCGGAGCGGTCATTGCCGGCGTTGCCTTCTCGGCCATGCCGCGCATGGCCTTTTCCGCCGGTAAGATCACGGTTCTCAACTGGCAGGGTTACGGCACCGACGAAGCCTGGTCGATCAAGGCCTTTGCCGAGAAGACCGGCATCGAGGTCGTCCACGACTACTACAGCTCCGAGTCGGAAATGCTGACCAAGCTGCGCACCAACCCGGGCGCCTATGATCTCGTCGTTCTCAACGCTGCGCGCTGCGCGCAGGCAACCGCGGAAGACCTTCTGCAGCCGATCGATTTCAGCAAGGTTCCGAACGCTGCCACGATCGACGCAAATCTGCGCTCCAACGCCAACTTCCTGAAGGATGGCAAGGGCTATGCGGTGCCATGGGTCTGGGGCATGACTTCGCTCGCCATCCGCGACGGCATGCCTGTTCCAGACAGCTACAAGGTTCTGGCGGATCCCGCCTACAAGGGCCGCGTTGCCATGGACGACGATGCGATTATCTGCGTTGCCGCCGGCGCCCTGATGACCGGTCAGGACATGAATAACCCGAAGGATCTCGGTGCCATCCGCGACGCGTTGAAGTCCATCAAGCCGAACGTCAAGCTGCTGTGGTCGACGGAAGACCAATGGAACAAGTCCTTTGCAGCCAAGGAATTCGACCTTTCGCTCTTCTGGTCGGGCGGCTCGGTCCGTTCAAAGCGCAATTCGAAGCTGCCCGTCGATTTCGTCGTTCCCAAGGAAGGCGGCATCGGCTGGGTCGATGGTCTCGGTATTCCGGCGTCGGCTCCCAATGCCGAAGGCGCACTGATCTTCGCGAACTGGCTGATCGACCCAACCTTCTATCTCGAATGGGCCACCAAGGTCGGTGCACCGGCATCGTCCAACTCCGCAGCACTTGCAAGCCTACCGGCCGACGACCTGAGCCGCCAGGTTCACAAGCCGGAATACCTCAAGACCATGGGCATCATGTCGGCTCTGCCGGATGACCGTCGTGAAGCCTTCAACAACCTGTGGCAGGAAGTGAAAGCCTTCTATGCAGAATGACAATCTGACATCGGCGTCAGAGCGCGGACCTTCGGGTCCGCGCGTGCGGCGTCCCCTGCCGTCCTGGGTGTCGACGACGGCGCTGCTGATGCCAACCTACGGCTGGCTGACGCTTGCAGTCTTTCTCCCGCTGCTGACCATGTTGGTCTTCAGCTTCATGGCGGCAACCCCAATGGGCAAGGCGCCGATCGTCTTTACCCTGAAGCAGTATCGTGCCTTCATCGACCAGCCCTATCTGATCGGTATTGCTTTCACATCGCTGCTTATCGGCTTCTGGACGACGTTTGCCTGCGCCGTACTCGGCTTCCTGGCAGCCGTTGCGCTTGCTCGTTCCACCTTCGGCAAAACGCGCGAGATGCTGCTCATCCTCATCCTACTGCCATTCTGGACGAACGGCCTTGTCCGTATCTTCTCGTGGACAATGGTGCTGCGCGAAAACGGCTTCCTCGACACCATCTTCCACATGGTCTTACCAGATGCCGGATCGATCGGCTTCCTCTATACGCGCTATGCAGTCGTTGTTGGCCTGGTACATGGTTATCTGCCTTACATGATCCTCACCTGTTATATCGCACTGGTTACGATCGATGATGCGATCATCGAAGCGGCCGCCAGCCTTGGTGCGCGGTGGTGGACAATTCTCTTCAAGATTTTCGTGCCTATGGCTGCTCCAGGCTTGATCTCGGGTGCCGTGCTGACCTTCATCCCGGTCATCGGGTCCTTCATGGAGCCCCGAATTCTGGGCGGCCGCGTCGGCGTCACCATGGGCACCGTCATTGAAGACCAGTTCACGCAAGCCTTCAACTGGCCGCTCGGCGCCTCGCTGTCCTTCACGCTGCTCGCCGTCGTACTTGCAATCTTCGGCACGTTCTCCGGCGTCCTGCGCCGCGGCACGGCAGCTTAAAAGGGGAACGCCGAATGAGATCGCTTGGTCGCTTCTATCTGATCGCCGTACTGGTCTTCCTATACACGCCGATCCTCGTGATGATGGCGATGGGCTTCAACGCCTCGCCGCTCTACGAACTGCCGTTCAGCTTCTCGACCCGCTGGTACGAGGCGCTCTGGAACAACAGCATCCTGCTCACTGCTGGTATGAACAGCATCGTCATCGCCGTCATTACGGCGGTTGTCGCAACCGCGCTTGGCACTATGGCATCTGTTGCCCTGTCGCGCGGCGCGTTCCGTGGCAAGAGCTTTCTGCAGATCATGCTGCTGCCGCCGATTGCCATTCCATGGCTGATCACCGGCACGGCGATGCTGATCTTCTTCTACTGGACCGGCATCGGCCGCGGCATGCACGCGATTATCATCGGTCACGTTGCCCTTGCCATCCCTTATGTCGTCCTGGTGGTGGGAACCGGCTTCCGGACAATCCGGGCCGATCTGGAAGAGGCGGCCATGAGCCTGGGATCCACCCCCATTCACGCGTTCTTCTCCGTCACCCTGCCGCTGCTTTACCCCAGCATCCTGGGCGCCGCCCTGTTTGCCTTCGCGGTCTCGCTCGACCAGTTCGTGATTTCCTATTTCCTCGCAACGCCCGGCTTCACCACGCTGCCGGTTCAGATCTACTCCTCGATCCGCAAGGGCTTCACCCCCGAAATCAATGCGATCTCGACTGTGCTTCTGCTCGGCTCGATGACCGTGATCCTGATTTTCGCGCGCTTCGCCAAGCCCGGAGACACCCGTGACAAACGTTAACGTCAATTCCGTCGCCAAGACCTATGGTGCCACGCCGGTTCTGGCCGATATCACCACCGAATTCCCCGAGGGCTCGTTCACCAGCCTTCTTGGGCCGTCAGGCTCCGGCAAGACGACGCTCCTGCGCATCATCGCCGGCTTCATCAAGCCTGATCAAGGTGTGGTGACCATCGGCAGCAGGGATGTCACGAACATACCAGTATGGGGCCGCAACATCGGCATGATGTTTCAGTCCTACGCGCTGTTCCCGCACATGACGATCGCTCAGAACGTGGCCTTTGGTCTCGAGCGGCGCGGCATCAAGGGTGCCGCAGCCCGCAAAGAAGTCGATCGCGCCTTGGAAATGGTGCGCTTGCCGGGCTTTGGCAACCGGATGCCAAAGCAGCTTTCGGGCGGCCAGCAACAGCGTGTGGCGCTGGCACGCGCCATTGTCATCAAGCCGAGCGTGCTGCTGCTTGACGAGCCGCTGTCCGCGCTCGACCGTAGGCTGCGGCAGGAGATGCAGGTCGAACTGCTGCGGATCCAGCGCGAGAGCGGCCTGACGACGATCTTCGTCACCCACGACCAGGAAGAAGCTTTGACGCTGTCCGACAAGGTGGCCATTCTCGACAAGGGCCGTATCGTGCAGATGGGCGCCCCCGAAACTGTCTACGAGAAGCCTCTGACGCGTTTCGCCGCGGAGTTTCTGGGCGATTCCAATTTCCTTGTCGGCACCGTCGCGAACGGTGCGGTGCGGCTTTCCGACGGCACGACGGTGCGCAGCGCAAGCCCCCTGCCCGGCAATGGGACCAAGGTCACGCTCGCAGTGCGGCCGGAGAAGATGTCGATCTCGGCGGGGAATGCCGAAGGCAACAGCCTCACGGCGCGGATCACCACGGTCATCTACGCCGGACCGGTGCTCTCCTATCTCCTGGAGACCAAAGACGGTCTGCCGTTGAAGCTCTTCGTTCAGAACCGCGACGGCATCGTCCTCAAGGAAGGTGACAGCGTAACGCTGAACTGGTCGCCGGAACACACCGTCTGCGTTGTGGATTGACAATGACGAGGGCAACGTTGTCCCATAACACCTTGCATGTCGTCATCGACATGCAACGGCTCTTCGCCGAGGAAACACCATGGTTTACGCCAGCCCTCGCAGGCATCGTGCCGAATGTGCAGCGACTTGCCGAGGCCAGGCCTGAAAGGACTGTCTTTGCCCGCTTCATCGTCGCGCAACGTCCCGAGGAGGCGAAAGGCCGATGGCAAGCCTATTATAAGCGCTGGAAAACGGTAACCCTGGACGAACTCGATCCGGGGATGCTGGATCTCGTTGCACCGCTGGCTGCGTTCGCGCAGCCGGGGTCAATCGTCGACAAGGAAACCTTTTCGATCTTCGGAGCTCCCGGCTTTATCGATCGTCTTGATAGCGAAGACGTCGATACGCTTGTGTTGACCGGTGTGGAGACTGACGTCTGCGTGTATGCGAGCGCACTGGATGCGGTCGATCTCGGCTACAGGGTGGTCCTCGCCAGCGACGCTCTGGCGAGCGGCGACATGATGGCACATGAGATGGTACTGACGCGTCTGGCACCGAGGTTTTCGGAGCAGATTGAAATTTTGACAACTGAAGCCATTCTGGGTTTGTGGACTGTATGACGTTGATTTGAATTGCCCGATTCGGCGGCAGCAAGCCCGGCTGAGAGACAAGATGGATATTCCACTCAAGGACAAGGCCCGGGGAGCGAAGGGTGCAGACATGGCAGCGAAACCGAACCACACCCAATATGCACTGGGCGAGCAGATCGGCTTCTTCCTGCGCCAGGCGAACCAACGCCACGTCTCGATCTTCGCCAGCCTGATCTCCGAGAAGCTGACGACTACCCAATGGGCGGCGCTCGTCAAGCTCAAGGATATGCAGCCCTGCTCGCAGGGTAATCTCGGCCGCGAAACGGCGATGGACATGGCGACCATCAAGGGGGTCGTCGACCGCCTCGTCAGGCGTGGCCTGGTGCACACCGCGCCCGACCCCGCAGATGCACGACGCCTGGTCTTGACACTGACCGACGAAGGCGAGGCCACTGTAGACCGTAATCTCTCCATTGCGCTGGAGATTTCGCAAGAGACCCTGGGGCCGCTGACAGCTGCCGAGCGCATGATGCTGATGGAACTGCTCCAGAAGATCTGTTGACGGCATCACACGCGGTCCGCGCCCATACACTCAGACAGGGGAAGACACACCATGCCCGAAGCGGATGATGCGGAAATCCGAGCGCTGGTCACCTCCATGACCACGAATGAGAAAGTCGCTCTCGTCAGCGGCCAAGGCCTCTGGAGAACGGCCGCAATCGAAAGGCTGGGTATCGACTCGATTCTGATGACGGATGGCACCTACGGTGTGCGCTACTCGACAACCCAGATAGATGCCGGCACCGGCGATGAAGAAAGCCTCGCCGCATTCCTCGACCTGATTAACCAACAGGCCGACGATAAAGGCGGCATGTTCGGCACAACGCGACCAGCCACCTGCTTTCCGAACGGCAATCTCGTCGGCTGTTCTTGGGATGTGAACCTGCTGTATCGCATGGGCGAAGCGCTTGCTCTCGAATGCCGCAGCCTGGGAATCCATCTTCTGCTCGGACCGGGTATCAACACACGAAGGACGCCGCTCGCCGGCCGCGCCTATGAATATTACTCGGAGGATCCCGTCATCAACGGCGATCTTGCCGCCGCTCTGATTTCCGGCCTGCAGGACAACGGTATCGGTGCCTCGCTGAAGCATTTTGCCTGCAACAACTCGGAAATCGATCGGACAGCAACCAGTTCCGATGTCGATGAGCGAGCCCTGCGGGAGATCTATCTCGCCGGCTTCGAGCGGGCGATCCGGAAGAGCGCACCATGGACAGTCATGAGTGCCTATAATCCGGTGAACGGCGTTCAAGCGGCGGAAAGCCACTGGTTGCTGAAACACATCCTGAGGGATGAATGGGGATATGACGGGCTTGTCCTGTCTGACTGGCACGCCATCAAAGATCGGCCCGCATCGCTTAAAGCCGGTACGGACCTCGACATGCCGGAAAGCAAACCTCGCAAGGCACGGCTTCTGTTGGCTATCGAGCAAGGCAAGGTGGCCGACGACATACTCGATCGGGCTTGTGAGCGGGTTATCGGCCTCGTCCGCCGCTGTCATGCCGAGAGGCTGCCCGCAGCCCCTGTCGATCTGGACCGCCATCACGCCCTCGCCCAACAGATCGCAGCTGAGTCCATCGTGCTGCTGCGCAACGAACAGCAGACACTGCCGCTCGATGCGGCTGCTACCGGCGAGATACTCGTTGTCGGCGATGGCGCCCTGATCCCGACGATCCAGGGATCGGGGTCAGCGACGACCAATCCTTATCGTGTCGACAGCCCCTTGGAGCGGATCGCAGCGCGTGCGGGAGAACATCTGAAGGTACGTCATGTGCCTTTCCCAACAGCGCAAGGCATTCCGAGGGAGAGTGAAACACAAGCCGTTCTAGATGCTGCAACGAGAGCGGACGCAGTCATCATCTTCACCGAGAACGAAAAGTCGCGCAACGGCGAAGGCAATGATCGCGACACGTTGAAACTGGCCGCCGGCCACGACAGCCTGATCCGCTCGCTCACTGAGGCCGGCCGGAAAGTAATCGTCGTTCTAACGACGCCGGATGCGGTCGAAATGCCGTGGCTGGATGCCACGCAGGCCGTGCTGGCCTGCTTTTATCCCGGCCAGGGCGGCGGCGAAGCCATTGCCCGCGTTCTGTTCGGCGAACAGAACCCTTGCGGAAAACTGACGACGACGATGCCCATCCGCATCGAGGACATTCCGGGTTGGCACACTTATCCCGGCGAAAATGGCCGACATGTCTACAGCGAAGGGATATTCGTCGGCTATCGCTTCTACGACTTTAAAGCTGTGATGCCCCTGTTCGCCTTCGGCCATGGCCTAAGCTACACGCGTTTCTCTTACGAGAGCATGGCACTCGACAGGCAGGAAATCGGCCCGTCGACGGGCTGCAGGGTGAGCGTCACCATCCGCAACACCGGCGAAGTGGCTGGCAAGGAAATCGTTCAGCTCTATCTCCGTCCGATAAAGCCCGGCCTGCGTCGGCCGATCCGGGAACTCACGGCTTTTGCCAAGGTCGAGCTTCAACCGGGCGAAGCCAAGGTTGTGACCCTGACGCTTTCCGCGCGGGATTTCCAATATTTCGATACCGCGCGCGGTGCATGGGTGCTCTATGCAGAAGCTTTCATCATCGAGGCGGCGGCTTCCTCGCGCGATATCCGCCTCGAAAGCCGACTCGCTTGCCGTTCCGAGCGCTTTCCTCCGACGGCCCTCTCCGCGCTTTCGCCGCCAGCGCTGGTTTTCGCGAATGAAGGGGCGATACCTGCGTTGACGGAATTGCTCGCGAGGAAGCTCCGCATCTCCGGCGAGGAAGCGATGGCCATCCTCGAAAAGCTCAAAGGCTCTTTCCTGGGCTTCTACGATACTTTGAGCTGGTATGTCGGTGACGCGATCAACGAAGCTGATATCACCACGCTTTTCGACACGCTGAATCAGAGAACAGAAAAGATGTCCGCTTAATGCAATCCTTCTGCTCCGATGATGCCATTGAACCTCGCCGACCGGCTTTCCTCACGGATGATCCTGAGGAGATATTGCGTTTCGAGGTAGATGCATTTTGACGAAGGAACGGAGCGGCGCTTATCACCCTTGTCGAAACTCGTGGTGGGCAGCCTGGAGTCTGGTGCTTGGATGGCAGCCTGAGTAAGGGGCGATTTCAGTCCAAAGAACAAAAGCCGCAACACAGCACCTTAGCGGTCGTCAAGCGCCCCACCAACTAACCTTTGCTTTTGAGGCTGCGTATTCCACTGATGCCGGACGGTGATTCCGACGCGAAGCCGGACAGCTGCTGTCCAACTTTTGCGAAGCGCGCACGCAAGTAGGTGAAAAAAGCGGAATGCCTGCAAAAACAAGCACAACCGTAGTCATACCCATCCCGATCTTTGGGCGGCGTAGCACCTGAAATAGGGCAAGTCTGGTCTGCCCGCGCGGGGGCATGGAAGGCAACGAGGCCAACTGCCAAGCGAACGCCACCGCTGCCAGAACGGCAGCCGACACGAACATGCCGCGCCAGTACCGCTGCGAGGATGCCGATCCATCTGTCCAGCGGCTCACGGCAATCGACCGGTTCAGAGGGCGAAGATAGTGTCGGTCGGTGGGCGAGCCCGACTGCCCATGCGGGCATTGTGCACGATGCTCTCGACAAAGCGCTTCATGATCGGCGACCGGTCCATTCGCTACTCTGCGCAACTGTCAGATTCGGTCGTCCAGCTCTCCGTATGGAGGTGTTAGACACCGTTACGACAACGAGTTCGCAGAACGATCAACGGCCTCTGCAACGCTGAAGTCATCCGCCGCACCAGACAGTCGGAATTGCCTGCCGCGGGCAAGCTTAAGACTGTACGACATCTTCTTCGCCTTGCCTGATAATGCGAATAGGCCGCGTGCCAATCGGGGCACCGGTATGTTTGTCGATCGTGACCGGTTCAATATCGACACCTGTTTCTTCATCAACAAAGCGAGTTACAGAAGAGACCTCACAGTGCGCCTGCCCCCATGCCTGGATCGCCATGAGAATAGGCAGGTAGTCCCTGCCTGCCTGCGTCAGCACATATTCGTCGCGGGGCGGGCGCTCACTATATCGTCGTGTTTCCAGCAAGCCATCCTGTGTCAATGCAGCCAGTCGCTTCGTCAGCATCGTTGGCGCAATGCCAAGGCTTTTGCGAAATTGATCAAACCGCGTGAAGCCGTAATGGGCATCCCGCAAGATCAGCGTGCTCCACGCATCCCCTACAAGCGCGAGGCTCCGCGCGATGAGGCAGGGCTGGGCCTCCAGATTTTTCACTTGATACCTTTTTGATAGTGAGTTACTACAGATTCAGTATTAACACACCAAAGCGGAAAGCTCCACAAAAAAGGATTTGAGTCCATGCGTAATCAGCAACGTGTCGCGATCGTAACCGGCGCGTCTTCGGGGATCGGTTTGGCAACAGCGCGTGCCTTGAGCAAAAACGGGTTTAGGGTATTCGGCACAAGCCGAAAGCCTGCGTCCGATAAGGACGGCGTAGAGATGCTGCAATGCGACGTCGTTGACGAAGCTTCCGTCTTCAACCTCGTCCGTGAGGTTCTCAGCAAGGCCGGCCGGATCGATCTGCTTGTCAACAACGCAGGCAGTGGCCTTCTCGGCGCAGCAGAAGAATCCTCGGCGGCTCAGGTTCAAGCGCTCTTCGATGTCAATGTGTTCGGGGTCGTGAGGATGACCAATGCCGTTCTGCCGATCATGAGACGTCAGGGCCAGGGAAGAATCATCAATATGAGTTCCCTGCTTGGGCTTATCCCGGCACCATTCAACGCGTTCTACGCTTCGACCAAACATGCAATCGAAGGTTATTCAGAAACGCTTGACCACGAGATTCGCAAGCAGGGAATAAGGGTATCGCTGGTGCAGCCGGGCTTCACTCGCACCTCGTTTGAAGACAGCATGAGAAACCCGGATAGCCCTCTTCCTACCTACGATCTTGCGCGTCAGGCTGCGGATCGATTGATGCGAGACGGTCTTGATAAGGGCGACAGTCCAGAACTGGTAGCGAGCGTTGTCGTGAAGGTCGCCAATGCCAAGTCGCCAAAGCTGCGCTACAGCGCGGGTAAAGTTTCCACCCAGGTGAGCTTCATAAGGCGCTTTGTGCCGGAGTTTGTCTTCGACAAAATCTTACGCAGCGCAAACAAATTGCCGGCCTGATCTCAGCCCAAGACGCAGGATGTTCTCCATCCGAATTTAACCGGAGGCCAAGCTAGCAAGCGGTCTCCGAGCCTTGCCGAACGGGTTGGAGCGGCCGATGACGACGGCATTCAACCCCGACAGTGTTGAGTTGCGCGAGATTTTGATCCGCATTTTCATTTTGCGCTGACCCAGCTTGGAAAAACCAACCATATGAAACGATTGATCATTCCAAGTTTTTGCTGGATCTTGGTCAAACGCAACACCGGATTAAATCATTACGGAAATCAACAACGCGCCGTTGTATTGCCTGCTTTTGTAATGCCGCCCTGGCGGCGAGTTCCACCGCTTGGATGCTCCGATGGTACCAGCCCGAGATAGGCCATTAATTGGCGCGGGTTTGTGAAGCGGCTGAGATCGCCCAATTCGGCAATCATCGTTGCCGCCCCGTCACCAGAGCCATGCCGCGCAGCGATTGCAACGCGACGACCACCGGAGCCAATGACCAGTCGCTCAACATGGTCTCGATCTGCTTCGTCAGCCGATCCCGCCGCTCAGTTGCCGCCTCGATGGTGGCGATGTGGTCCTGGAGAACGATTTGGTGGATTGGCTGTTCAAAGCAAAGACCGGCCAACCAACGGCGGTGCATCTGTGTCCAGGCCGGCCGGCTGTAGTGAAAGCCATGACGAAGCAGAAATCCGCTGAGCTGCTGGCGCGCTTGCCGCAAGCTGCGCACAGCCGGACCAGATCACGCATCGCTTCATGGGCTTTATCTGGTATCCAAACAGCGCTCAGTTCCCCAGCGCGATGAAGTCTTGCCAGATTGTTGGCATCCCGACGGTCTGTCTTGATGCGATCGCCTGGTTTGCGCGGGATCAAAGAAGGGGCGACGACCACACAGTCATAACCTGCGGCAGATAGTTGCCGCTGAATGCTGTAGCCGCAAGGTCCTGCTTCGTAGCAAAACTTCAACGTTCGGCCTGGCTGCGAAAGCTTGGCCAGCATGCGGGCCAAGGCCGTTGGTGTATTGACGATCTGGCCAAACGCGCGCGCGTCATCGCGGCCACCGCCCTCAGCGAGCGCCACCGCGATCGTCTCTTTGTGAACATCCAATCCGACATATGTGATAGTCTCGTCCATGGCCCGTCTCCTATGCATGAGGCTCTACGAGGGCATCGCTCTCGCAACCCTCGATACCTGCATGTTGTGAGACGGGTCACCCAGCCCCTAGGCGAACATTTAGCCGAGTGGAAGATCAAAAACCTAAATTAATATTTTATAAAATAAATGAAACTTTTCTAAAACATCGTGATAAGATGCGCACTCCATAGAAAATAATTATAGTAAGGAGCTTCCATGAAAAATATTCTTTTGACTAATTCGCTGCATCGGTTGACGCGCATACTGATTGAAACTTCCGTTTTGATCGCTGTAACAGCCGCCTTTCTGAGCATAAGCCTCCCATCTGTCCGCCTTTGGTTATGATCATGACCAAACATTCAAAGCGGTTCACTTGCCCAATCTTCGAGAAAACTGAGACAGTCTTCCGACCGATTACCACTGGGGATGTTTCCCGACGACTCGAAAAGGCAGCACTTCTTAAAGCCCTGAGGATAGAGCGCGATCGCCCTAAACGCCCTCAAACTATGCGCTGACGAATGCGCGAATGAGGCTGGGGGCTCGTCGCACGCATTCGTCGGTTGAAAAGTTTCGTCCCTAACTGATACTTCGGTTAAATTCATTCACGAGCCGGCTTTCGTTGGAGACAATCGTGGAACAGCTGAAACGGCGATGTCACGTTGTTTCACCAAAGCCAGACCAGGCGTTTGTCAGTGAGCTTATGCAGTAGCGGCGGTCACGACTTTCCACTGCGCCATTGCGCGAATTCGATGAATGTGGGTGGCCACGGCTGAGCGTTTGTGATGCGGTGCGACGAAGAGATTTCTGACTGCTGAAAAGACCGAGATGAAACGTTGTAAGCCTCCGACAGATCGGAAGCCCTGCATCATTCGTTCTCGTTTTCGAAGGGGCACGTGGGAATTCTCCGCGCGATTGTTCAGGACCCTTGCCTCCTATCTGCTGCAGATCGCCATGCTCGGTGGCTACCTCGCTCGCAAGCACGATCCTCCTCCCGGAAACATGGTCGTATGGCGAGGGCTGACCCGCCTCAATGACATCACATTTGGCATCTCAATCGGAACGCGCCGACAATGTGGGTAATCGAAAGCCTCCTCGGATGCATACCGTTGACGTGATGGGAATCGAACCACTGTTTTCGTGTTGCATCCCACATTATCAATGACTTAGGCATCCGATCTGGCATAGTCCGATTTATGGAACTTGACGCCTTGCCCGTTGGTGGGGCTCGTTAGAGCTTACCGACCGATCTACTGCTAAGGCGATAACGTCCGAGACGTCCTGCGGATGGGAGAGGTGTGGCACATGGCTCGCCTCTATCTCGACTACCATCGCGTTGGAGCGCGCGTACATGAAACGCGCGAGGTCCGGATTGAGGATCCGGTCCCTCGTCGCGATGATGCCGTAGCTCGGCTTATCGCGCCACGCGACCTCACCGACCGGAGCACCGAAGACGGCCATAGCCGTCGGGCGCTGCGACACCGCAAGAAAATCGGCATCTTCAATTGGCAGGTCATCTGCCATGTCGGCTGCATAATGCGCTGGGTCGAGGATGACCGTGCCATCGCCGAGATCCAGCATGTGGTTTTCGGAAGGGGTTCGAGCAGCAAGACTGGCAAGGCTCTCGCCTTGGTCCGGCTGCAGGGCGGCCACGTAAACGATGGCGCTGACCTTCGGATCGGTGCCTGCTACCGAAGCGACGACCCCTCCGTAGGAATGCGCGACCAGAACGACGCTCCCCGTCTGTCGACCGATGGCCAGACGCGCGGCGGCGACGTCTGCGTCGAGGCCTGTCAGCGGAAGCTGCACGACAGCGGTATTGAGCCCCCTCCCTTTCAGGATGTCGTGCACGGGGCGCCAGGAAGATCCATCCATGGTAGCGCCATGGATCAGGACAACGCTTGTGGCTTTGTTTTGCGGATGAGCGGCCGTCATGCAATCCACCTTGGCGAAGACGCGCCTATCGAATCTGTCACTGGATTATCCTTTCAAAACGCGCTTAAAAGATGCTTGACGCCGCGGATTTCTCTCCTGAGATCGATCCATCGGCGCCAAGCCCATCCTGCGGAGCAGCGTGCTTGATCAGATGTTCAGGGTTCGCCCGCCGTCGACCACGATCTCCGTGCCGATGGTCCATGCCGATTCGTCGGACGCCAAATAAACGACGGCCTTGGCGACTTCTGCCGGGCTACCGAAGCGGCCCAGAGGAATCCCCGCGACGATGTCCTTATCCACCTGCTCGCGATAGGCGTCAGGAATTCCAAGCTTATCATAAAGCGGCGTTGCGACCGGGCCGGGGCTGACGGCGTTCACACGAACTCCACGGGGGAAGAGTTCGGCGGAAAGCGTCTTCGAGAGGTTGAGGAAGGCTGCCTTGGTCGCACCATAGACCGTCGAGTTGGCGACGCCGACGTGGGCGTTGACTGAGGCGTTGAGCACCACCGAGGCCGGATTTGCAAAGACGGGCAGGAGAGCCTGCACCAGGAAGTACGGACCTTTCACGTTTACAGCGAAGGAACGGTCGAAGGCTTCTTCGGTCCAACTCTCGATCGGCTGCCAGACCGAGATGCCAGCATTGAGGAAGGCAACGTCTAACTGGCCGTAATGCTCCTTTACCGTATTGGCGAGCGTCTGCTGTTCCTCGACGCTTGCGCTGTCGGCTCTGAGAACGAGAACTTCGGAACCGAACTCGGATTTTGCCTTTTCAATCGAGTCCGGGTTGTTGCCGGTCACGATGACGCGTGCGCCCTCATTGAGGAATTGCTTGGCGGTTTCGAAACCAATGCCCGAGGTGCCGCCGGTGATCAGGGTACGTTTTCCACTAAGGCGTGTCATGACTATGTCCGTTTATTTGAGGTATCGTATCGACGGGCAGAGCCGGTGCTCTTCACAACCACGCTGCGTGTCGATCGCCCTCTAAATAAACGACCGGGGGATTGAAAATCCCGCCCAATACGCTCAACATCTTGCCTAATCGTCTCAAGTGAACCGATGCGGAAGGCCGCCGAGACTTTTCACGCCAACCGTTGTCGTCAGAAGCGCTGCCGATGATGCTCAGAGTTCATGGCAATACTTTCGACGCTGCCGCAGGGCTCCGCCGATTTCCCTTACCGACGATGGCTGGATGGAATTGATCGTTTCTCCCAGAGATCGTTGGTTGCCAGATGCCTGCTCATGCAAGACATCGTGCATCGAACGAAGCTGCATTATCTGAAAATTTCGGGAAACTCACATTGTCACAATGAGGTCGGCCCTCGAACCGAGGCCCGAGCAATCGTGGTTGATGCCAAAACAACTCAAGCCAACCTCAATTTCTTTGACGCTACGGCAAGCTCAGCAGATGCGAAATGCTGACAGTTCTCCACCTACATTAGCAAGGGACCGATCGTTGGAGCAGAGAGATCATTCCCGATAACTTATGCCATCTAGAGCGTTGTGCGCTGTCCGCCCCTCAAGTCGCCTTACCGAACTAAAATCACCATACGTTACTCACGGATTACTCGGCACACCGAGCGCTATGCCAAGCCGCCTATCGATTGCCTGATCTGACGCACGTCGCGCACAGGTGGTGCTCCAAACTGCCTTAGATATTCGCGGCTGAACTGTGAGGCGCTCTCATAGCCAACAGCGAAAGCGACGTCGGAGGCGCTATGGTCCCCTGCGAGCAGTAGCTGCCGCGCTTCCTGCAAACGGAGTTGCTTCTGGTACTGCACCGGGCTGAGGCCGGTCAAAGCCACGAAATGTCGGTGCAGGCTGGCACGGCTCATACCACTGGCATCGCATAAGGCCTCGATTCGCAGCCGCGTATTGTGATGATCTCGGATCCATTCAACCGCCCGCCGAATTCGGCCAAGAGCACCTTCTGGTCGAGCGATATGGCGCAGCAAACGTCCTTGTGGCCCCTGCAGGAGGCGATAGAGCAATTCGCGCTCTGCCATAGGCGCAAGGACCGGAATGTCGCTTGGGGTGTCAAGCAGGGTAAGCAGGCGCAGAAGCGTGTCGCGTAGCGCCGGCGTCATCGGATTGATCGCGATCCCGCTTCCCGGCACATCGGCTTCCCGCACCGGTGGCATTTCGGCCGCGACTTGAGCGAGCAGAGCAGGGTCCAAGACCAGGGATACAGATACATACGGTCGGCCGTTATCGGCATCGTAAATTTGGCCACTCAGAGGAAGATCCAGCGCGCTGACAAGATACTGCTCGGAGTCGTAGCACATGAGATTATCATGAATCGCCACATCTTTCGATCCCTGAAGGATAAAGCAAATCATTGAGCGGTACAAACACGGCGACGTGCCGGACGTTGCTTGTCCCACGCCAATTTCCAACCGTGGTATCGACGTCACGGTTACCCCAGAACGGGCGTGACGCAGGGCGAGATTGAGATGGGGCTGGAGATGATCGGTCATGACAGGTTTATGGCATCGTTTTGCAAGGAAGAAAAGAACTTGAGATAATCAGGCAAGACATTGAGAGCATTGGGCGAGCGGACAATACCTAAATGGCCTATCTCCCTGCTGTCGGAGCGAAGTCGCGACAACGCACCCAGTTCCGAGCCGGACCAGCCAGTGAAAGGGCATCATCCTATGACCAACCAAGTCGCACTCATCACCGGTGCCAGCCGGGGCCTCGGGCGTAGCATTGCAGTGCATCTCGCCAAGCATGGCGTTGGCATCATCGGCACCTATCTCAGTGCCTCGAAGGAGGCGGATGCACTGACCCGCGAGATAGAGGCGCTCGGCGGAAAGGTGGAGATGATCGCGCTCGACGTCCGCGATACGGCGACTTTCCCAACGTTTGCCGCGACAGTCGCCGAGAAACTGAAGACCAAGTTCGGCGCCGAACGCCTCGACTTCCTGGTCAACAATGCCGGCCACGGCACCCATGCACTCCTGACTGGTGTGACAGAGGAGCAGTTCGATTCGTTAATCGACGCACATCTTCGTGGCCCGGTCTTCCTGACACAGAAGTTGCTGCCACTGATAGCGGACGGCGGTCGCATTCTTAACGTCTCCTCGGCCTTGGTCCGAGTTACGATAGCGGGCTACGGAATATACGCGGCTACAAAGGCGGCGATGCAGACGATTACTAAATTCATGGCGGTCGAGTTGGGCGCGCGTCAGATCAGGGTCAACGCGATTGCGCCAGGCGCTATCGCGACAGACTTCGGCGGCGGCGTAGTTCGCGACGACGAGAACGTGAACGCTTATGTTGCGGGCACCATAGCGCTCGGTCGCGTCGGTCAACCCGACGACATCGGCGGCGCGGTCGCGGCCATCCTGTCGGACGGCATGGGCTGGGCAAACGGCACTACCTTCGACATCTCGGGCGGCCAGGCGATCTGACCCCCTTCCCTGCTTATCTATGAGAGCTGTTATGCCTGACTTTCCACTGACACTTATCAGCCACCCGCTCTGCCCCTTTGTCCAGCGTGCGGCTATCGTCCTTCTCGAGAAGAAGGTTCTGTTTGACCGCATCAATGTCGACCTATCCGCCAAACCAGCCTGGTTCCTGGCGCTCTCGCCGACCGGCAAGGTCCCGCTCCTCAAGGTGCGCCAGGCCGACGGGGGAGATGCGATCCTGTTCGAAAGCATGGTGATCTGCGAGTATCTCGAGGAAACTCAGGGCGGTCCGGCGATATATCCGCGGGATCCGCTTGCCCGCGCCCGGCATCGTGCGTGGATTGAGTTCGCTTCGCAGACCATGACTGACGGCTGGCAGTTTCTTCACGCCGTTGACGCCGCGACCGCTGACGCCAGGCGTTCGGCATTCCGGGACAAGCTCCGCAAGTTGGAAGCGGAACTACGGGCGGGACCTTATTTCGCGGGTACCGACTTCGGCATGGTAGATGCAGTGTACGCCCCACTCTTCCGCTACTTCGGGATTATAGACCCGGCTGCGGCGGAAGCGGTATTCCAAGGACTGCCTCGCGTATCCGCCTGGCGGACCGCACTGGCCGCGCGGCCTAGCGTCAAGGATGCCGTGGTTCCAGATTATGCCGATCGCTTCCGGGACCATCTGCGGCAGAATGGGGCAATCATCGCCTGCTAATACGACCTGCCGAGAGAACCATCAAGAACTCTGGCCACATCAACTGCTTTAGGCTCCGAAACGTAGCGCCGCGCAGGTCAGCCGCGAATATCCGACGTTGGACGAGGAACTTTGCTGGGATGAGCCGAAATCGCTCGCGACGGACGAGGTTCATGGGTTGCTGCTGACGGAGATCGGCAACCGGACCGGGATCCGGTTTCTTGAGATTTCGGTTTACTGGAATGACGAACACCGAAGTTTCGGTACGCTTCAGCTTGCCGTGGATGACGAGGCCGGCGAGACCTGCGGTCTTTTTCAGGTCGAAGACCTTGCCGGCGAGCAGGTCAGTTGCGGCCCTGGCTGGTCGCAATCCGGCGCTGATCTCGACGAGACGATCCGCATCTTCATCAAAGCCTTTCCGCTGCAGCAATTAGAAGCGCGTAATGAGGACTGCATCAACGAGATGCTCGCCGCGAAAGTCGCCTGACCGTTGCCGGACCTGTCGCGCACCGGCGTCGGCGCAACGGCATTTTCATCAAACGCCCAGACGATGTGGCGCTACACATCTCAGTCGAAGGGGTTATCGATATAGACGCGATCCACGAGCTTCAGACTGCGATCAGGCTGCACGATGTATGTCTCGCGCACCCGTTCGCCCCACTGGTCAGTGAATGTGTGGGGAAGGATGCTGCCGACGGGTGACTTTTGTAATCGTTGTCGCGGCTGCCCGCCGTAGGTAATGCTTCCAGGAATAGGCTCCAGTCCTTCTTCGCTGGTTTGGCAGGCCGCAAGCATGGCCGCCAAAATCCCCATAGCAATTATTCTTTTCATCGCATCCTCCCGTCCCGCTACAATACACCAAACCAGACGTGAGTATCGAGGTTCCAGGAGGCAAGACCTTGCATCTGTGGAGTCCAGGCCAATACCGTCCTCCTACTGAAAATTCCGACTCCTCACCTTCAACCGATCAATAAGCCGATCCGGCTCATAAATCTCCTGCACCTTCATGACAGCCCGCTCCCTGGAGTCCGGGCTGCCGGGCGTCCCATGCGCGAACTCATCACCGCGCCCGGTGGGCAGCCTGAACGTCTCGTCGCGGTCAGCAAGGCCGGACAGATCGGATGTGAGATCGAACAGCTGCTGGGCGACGAGATGCACGACGTCGCCTTCCCGCTGAATGCGGCCGTTGATCGCCATCATGCTGGAGCCGAGTACGACCTGCCTGCGGCGTTCGAAGAGCGTCGGCCAGACGACGACATTGGCCGGCCCGGTTTCATCCTCGACGGTCAGGAACATGACGCCCTTGGCCGAGC
>Ga0209026_1000336_pt1 | contig 45616 bp, 43 predicted proteins | sample AraplaCL_Col_mCL_FD_184262 | JGI IMG/M metagenome (GOLD analysis project Ga0209026, IMG submission 184262) | Arabidopsis root microbial communities from the University of North Carolina, USA - plate scrape CL_Col_mCL (SPAdes) (version 2) | ecosystem: Host-associated > Plants > Roots >... | reverse complement strand
CCCTCCTATCCAGCCGTAGCTTTGTGGCATCGGGCCGGTTATTGTCCCCGCAAGGGTGACCGTACTGCCAGGGCATATGCCTGTTTGGTTCGGTCCCGCGTTTACTGTTGGCGACTGTTTAAAGCTTAAATTTTGCGTGGCCGTAACACTGCCGCAAGTATTTTTATGGGTCACGGTTACAGTGTAAGTACCATAATCGGCAAATAAGATCTGCGGATATTTCGAATTGGCCGTAGTACCATTTTGAAACGAATAGCCGCCGCCAGTGACCGCCCAGGTATAAGTATCGGCTTTTTCGAGCGTTGTCCCGCTAAGGATAACTTTTGTTAAAGGCGTTTTATCATCAAAAGTAAATAACTGCATTTTACCGCAAAATTCATTGTCGGCTGATAGCGTCGCCACTGGATTGGTATTGATGATAATAGTTTGCGTAGGGGTGTTTATAGGACCACAGGGTGCGCCGATACCTAACATTACTTTATAAGTACCCGCTGTAGTAAACTTAAACTGCGGTTGTTTACTATTGGCATTGGTGCCACCGGCGTAAGTAACCGGTGCGGGGCCGGTGACTGTCCAGGTATAACCATGAATGCTGCCCGAACAGCTATTGTCAACAACTGAAAGATCAGTGGGCGTAATAACAGTCGAACTGCAAAAAACGGAATCAACCAAACTAAATTTAGGTTGAGGTGCTGCTTCTACGCATATTGTACCCGAAAAGTCGACCGCGCCGCAGCCATCGCCGCTCTGTTGTAACTTAAGTAAAACAGTGTGCGTGCCTGTAGTAGTAAACGTATAGGCAAACTTATCAGTAAGCGACATATTGGTGCCTTGCAACTGACCATCAACATACCAGCTATATTTAGCATTTGAGTTACGGCAGTTTGAAGTTAAGCTATTGGCGTCGTCACCCGGAAAAGAGGTATTGGTAAAAGCTACAGGTACATTTAAACAGGCATATGCGCCGGTGCCCGAGAAACTGTTACTTGGTGGTTGCAATACTTTGGCATAACTGGTAACCTGCGTACCTACCGAGCCGCAAAAAGGGCTTGTAACCAAAATATTTACCGGGAAGACATTCATGTGCCCGTTACTTTGTATACCGCAGGATGGCGAAATATAATCGTGGGTGATCTGTCCGCCGCTGGCGCTAATCTGGCAATAGGTATATTTTGTATTGGTACCGTCGCCCCAATCGACTGAATAGATGTTGCCCGGATAATTTTTTTGTAAGCCGTTGGCCGATGAGATATCCATATTGTATACCAGCGTGCCTTTACCACTTAATAGGCATACCGTATTGCTACCCGTGGCACCAAAGCTTGTATTTACCACATTGTTAACCAACGAGTAGGCCTTGGTTGCTATAACACCATTGTTTGTCGCTTTAACTAAAATAGTATAATGTGCTGTAGCGGCCGGAAAAGTAGCACTCGGCGCTAAAGCCAATGTTCCTTCGGCTGCCTGGCTTATTTCATTGAAAAACGTTGCCGTTACCGTACTGCCTGATGTTGACTGGTTTAAAAAATCAAAATTACCGGCTTTACCATTACAGTTACCAAAAACATCCTGGCTGCTGCTGCTGATATTTTGTGAAGTTATTTTTGCTGTTAAAGCCGTGCCGGCTATGATATTGATGCTTGCAGTCCCTGTTACAATTGCCGGGCTGCTTCCTCTTATTTCTAAATTATAAGTTCCCGCGGTTAAAGTTGATGGCAAAATACCATTCACAAAGTTGCTGTAAAACGCACTGAAGCTGCCGATTGCCATATTTGGCGCACCGCCGGGTGTGGAAGAAATATAAAGGGTGAATATATTATTTTGATTTATGCAGCCAGCGGCATCGTTAATGTTGAATGGTACAGCGACCGTTGAACCGGGCGAATAGGGCCCTGCGTCAACAGCGCGAAGGGTTATTGTTTGAGCGCTGCTTTTGTTTATTGCGGCTATTATAATAATGGCGCAAACAAATAACAGCTTTAATATTAACTTAGGGTTATACACGTTCCTCACAATAGTCGTCTCCTTTTCTACGTGGAAGGTTATACGGAGTTAACGTTCAGGTAGTTTCACAATTGGAATAATATTTTCCATAAAGTATAAATAATAATGCCAGCATAGCCAAAACACGATAATTTGCCTTAAGAATTGCCTTTTGCGAAACCTGGCAAGTAAGAGTCAAAAACTGTTCAGCGTCGATGGAGTGAAAAAGCAAGGCAAAAAAATTGTTGAATTAATTTAAACAGAACCGTGTTTTACTTGTTGATGTCATTAACGAATGAAATAATTCACATTTTAACATACCCATCATGAAAGATCAAACAAAAATAATAGTAGGTGTTTTAGCCGGCGCTGCCGTGGTTGCTGCCGTAGGCCTTTTATTACAGTCAGAAAAAGGTAACGAAATCAAAGAAGAGGTATCTGATTACATTGCCGACCTCATCAAATCGGTAAAAACTAAAGTACAGTCAACGGCCGATGATTTGGTTGATTATAAAGATAATGCCGTTAAAAATGCGCGTTCTATTATCAAAAACAAGGTTGATAGTGCCAGCGATGCTGTAATATCAGGCAATTAAATTTAACTAACAGGTTTTCTTTTATAAAAATAGGTTTTCAAGCAATTTGAAGACCTATTTTTTTATCTTCAAACAATCAAACCTTATGCTAATATGACACTTATCGAACCTGTTAAAAAAGAACCCGGTAACCCGCCTGTCACAAAAAAATACAGCTCCGCTTTGCGGTTATGGCACTGGCTTAACGCCATCGTAATATCAGGTTCACTGATAACAGTGCTCATCAATTCAACCATACTAAAATCGCGTAAAACCGGCCCAATTGTTTTAAGTGCGATGCAACAAGACAGTGCTAAAGTTACTTTGAAGCAGGCTCAAACTGCGGTACATGCCCTGGGTGATAAGGTTTGGGATATCCACGTTTATTTTGGTTACGGACTTACCGCGTTGTTACTACTGCGTATCATAGCCGAATTTTTTCAGTTAGCCGATCAAAAATTTATCAAGCGCTTTAAAAAAGCATGGGAGCAGTTTTTTATTACAAAAAAAGAGCGCGAACAGGCTAAACACGACCTGGTTGTAAAAGGCATTTATATGATATTTTATGCCCTGTTGGTCATTATGGTCGCTACCGGTTTATGTCTGGCTTTTGATGACGACCTTTCGTTTATGAAAAAGATCGGCCACGATATAAAAGAGATACACGGTTTCTGTATGTATCTTATTCTGGCATTTATAGCTGTGCACCTTGTGGGCGTATTTTTAGCCGAACGAAAAGATAGCAAAGGCATCGTATCTGATATGATTAACGGCGGATAGTGACCATCCATTGAAACATTATATACATGCCCATGTTATCAATGATAATAAACACATTAATCTAATAAAAAATTTATGGGCTATGGTATTTTCTCGGTATTGGCGGTATTGGTTTTAATTGTCGGAGTTATATATAAGTTGAGAAGATAGATACCCTTAAAAAATGCCAAGATTAAGCCAGGACACAAGCACACAAACGCAGGTTAAGGAGTATCCTTTCTACCTTAAAACTACCGTCATACTTTTTGGTCTGGTACTACTAGCGTACATTTTATTTACGCTGCAAGCTATTATTGTCCCTCTCTCGTTCGCACTGGTTTTTTCAATACTGCTTAACCCGCTGTATGTGCTGCTCCAAAACCGCGTTAAAATACCCCGCATACCTGCTATAACTCTAACTATTTTGATCGCCTATATCGTAGTGGGGTGTATTGTATTCTTTCTCTCGGTGCAGTTACTCCATTTTACCGATACCTTTCCGGCACTGCAGGTAAAATTCGCCCGATATTTTGCCGAATTGCAACAGTGGTTACAAACTCGTTTCGGACTTAGCATGGCTAAACAAAAGGAGATGATAAACGAAACGCTTAACAATAGCAAAGCGCTGATAGGCAGCACCCTTGGTTCAGCTTTAACGACGCTGAGCGTTTTGGTGTTGATACCGGTATATATTTTCATGCTACTGTTTTATAAAACACTGATACTGAACTTCTTGTTCGAGGTTTTTGCCGAAGAGAACTCTCACAATGTGAGCATTATACTCAATCAAACTAAGAGCGCCATACAAAACTACATGATAGGCTTACTGCTTGAGGCTTTTATCGTTGCTATTCTTAATTCGGCCGGCTTGCTGATCATTGGTTTAAATTATGCCATATTGATCGGCGTAATGGGCGCCATACTTAATATGTTGCCCTACATCGGCGGTATCATAGCCATTGCTATCCCTTTGTTAATAGCTACGGTTACAAAAGATGGCTTCAGTACGCAGGTCGGGGTTATTATTTCTTTCGCGATAGTTCAATTTATTGATAATCACATTTTAATTCCAAGGATCGTGTCTTCTAAAGTGCAGATCAACGCCTTAATAACAATCGTGGTTGTTTTGCTTGGGGGTGCGCTCTGGGGCGTTTCGGGTATGTTCTTGTCAATCCCTTTTGTAGCTATACTCAAAATCATCTTCGACAGGATCGATGATCTTAAACCCTGGGCTAAACTACTTGGTGATATTGTACCTACACGCCACAAAGGTGATATCTGGCGGAGGCGAAAGCATGAAGCCGTTTTGGCCGATAAAATTTCGGATTAAGTGACAATATTTAACCGACCTTATTCTTTTTAATACAGAAAGCGTGTTTTTTTCGAGATTCTTTCAATTATTATTAACTACGCTTAAAAGTTTACTAATAATTAATAAATCCGCATTTTCCGTAAATAAAAATTGAACGAAAATATTATATTTGTAACAGATTTGTTTCGAAAGAACAGGCCTGCCCCCCTTTTTTAATGAGCTAAGGATTATATAATCCCCGGCTTGGAAAGCTATTGTTTTTTCAACCGGTATTAATTTCCTTCAGATCCAGATATATTTTATCTGCAGTATAATGTCTCTCATTATACCTACTCATCTATGGTGGTGTAAGCATTTTCCTGATCTCAAGACAACAATCTATAAGTTTATTAAACTATATTTATGTGTAATTTTTAGATGTTGCTTTATCGACCAAATGCTACTACAGATCAAAAAACATATATTCTTCCTGCGTACGTCAGTCATTATAATCATACTATCAGGTAGTTACTGCTTTATTAACAATGCTTTTGCCCAGGGGCGGTTAATTACCGGCAAAGTTACTGATGCACAAACCGGCGAGCCTTTGCCTTATGTTAACCTATCAATTAAACTAACTAACGGAACCCGCCGCGGTACTGTAACAGATTTTGATGGCTTATATCATTTGGCCATTCCGCAAAGCATAGCTAAGGATTCTATTTATTGCTCTTATATTGGCTATATAACCAGTCAAAAAAGGATTCCCGCAGCGACAACGTCAGAGATCAATTTTCAGTTGACCACCAATACCAAGATGCTGAATGCGGTTAATATTACGCCCAAAAAATATGTTAACCCGGCGTGGGAGATTATGGCCTATATGGTTATCCATAAGCCTGATAACGACTTAAATAAGTTAAAAACCTATCAGTATGAAAGTTATAACCGTATCGAACTGGCATTAGCGAACCTTACGGAAAAGATGAAACAACGACGCATCTTTAAACAAATTATGCCAATTATGGATACTTTGAAAAAAGCTGCAGGCGATGACGGTACGCCCACCCTACCCATATTTATGTCGGAAACCATATCCAATTACTACTATCAAAACGATCCAAAACGTAAAACCGAACATGTGGAGCGTACCAGGGCAAGTGGCGTGGGCCTGGAGGACGAAACGTTGATATCGCAATTGGTTGGCACCACTTTTTTGCAATACGATTTTTATAACAATTATTTAAAGTTGGCAGGTAAAGATTTTATATCGCCACTAAGTGATAGCTGGAAAACGTTTTACGATTACGAACTGCTGGACGAGCACGAAAAAATAGCAGGGGTTGAATATTACAAAATTGGCTACAAGCCTAAACGCTCGCATGACCTTTCTTTTGATGGTATAATGTGGTTAACCAAAGACAGCTATGCCCTGTACCGTATTGACGCGAATGTTTCGGCAGACGCGAACCTTAATTTTTTAAACAAGGTGCGCATACAGCAGGAAATGCAGCAACCTGCCGAGACCACGGCCTGGCTGCCAAGCAAAACCCGTATTACCATTAACATCTCGCCCATCTCAAAAAACTCAACAGGGTTTATCGGCAAATTTTACTTGTCTAACAATAAATTTGAAATCAACCGTAATTACCCCGACGAGTTATTTAAAGAGCCACTGGTAATGGCTGCCGATATAGATAAAAAAGACGAAAATTATTGGCTCAAAAACAGACACGATACCCTTACTACTGCCGATAAACGTGAATACCAGGTGATCGACACGGTTAAAAACCTGCCAATTGTTAAAACCTATGCTAACCTGGCCGGCACATTAATTACCGGCTACTATAAAACTGGCAATATCAGTTTTGGTCCTTATCCTTACACCTATAGCCATAATGATCTTGAAGGCAGCGTAATACGCATTGGAGCTATAACCAACACTCATTTTAGCAACAAATTTGTTTTAGGCGGTTACGTTGCCTATGCATTTAAAGAAAATACCGTTAAATACAGCGCTTCTGTCGATTATATTTATTCACGAAAGCCTTGGTCGGAAGTTGGCGTATCTTACCTGCACGATCTGGGCCAGACAGGGTACCAATTTGAAAACTTTATAATAAACGGTAACAATGTTTTTAATGCTACCATACTTAACGGCCAATTAACTATTCGGGGGCCATTTTTTCAAAACGTAGTAAAGGCTTATATGCAACGCGATATTGCGCCCGAGCTTCGCGCAAAGCTAACCTTAACACACAGCACTTTCGATCCGCTTTTTGATTTTTCTTTTCATGCTCCTGATGGACAAGTATACCGCGACTATCAAACAACCGAAATTGGCACAGAGCTACAGTGGCGGCCCGGCACGCGTTTGTTGCAATCATCAAGGGTCAATAAGCGCGTGGCGGTAGGCAACGGCAATGCAAACCCTACGCTTACATTTAGGTACACCCACGGTATAAAGGGTATCGCCAGCGATTTTAATTATGATAAATTTGCTTTCAACATACAGCAAAAGCCACATTTGGGTATTTGGGGGATAGGCGATTATTCGTTTACTGCCGGCTATATACCAGGCAACGTACCTTATCCGCTGATTGAGAACCACAGGTATAGCTTTAATACCATGCGTTACCTCGAGTTTGCCAGTGATAAATATGTATCATTTACTTATACCCAGCACATGGAAGGCCTGATAACCAACAGCATTCCATTACTTAAAAAACTAAACATACGTACTGTGGCTGTAGCCGACATCTTAGATGGCTCACTTTCGGCCATCAACAACGAAGCATTTAAGCATGGTCGTACCATCGTGAATAAAAGTCTTGATTGGGTACCCTATGTTGAAACGGGCTATGGTGTAGAGAATATTCTGAAGGTTGTTCGGGTCGACTTTTTATATCGCTTAACACATATGGATAATGTTAATAGCCTGGGAGTAAAACCAAGCAGGTTTGCAACCCGTGTAACCCTACAGTTCAAGTTATAATTAAAAACTTAAATAAGTTGTTATTGTTGTAATGATGTGCCATTAATTGGCATCGTAACATCATGAAAACATTCAAAACCACGATATATCCATCCGCGCAAGCGTTGCGTCAATATCTGACGGACCGTTTAAATACGTTGTTCAAAAACAAAATACAGAAGGACGTAACGATGCAGATCATGGAATCTGAGGATAACACTATCGAGATCGGCCAGCCTGATTTTTATGAATCTTTTTTATACAAAATAATAATCAACGGCAGTGATATACAGCTCATCAAATCGGAGCATTACGTGGATGATGTGTATAATCTTGCGCTGGAAGATATTATCCTGTCGCTTATTGAAAGCTATATCGGGCACGAAAATATCGAAACCATAACCGGAGAAATATCAGGATAGACCGATTTAATGGTCGTCGCGTGCGTTTGATTGTTTGTTCGCATCCCTACCCATAGCATATTCAATTCCGCCTAAAATGTGTTTCAAAAACAATGGTTCCGAATATGATTCAATTGTATGGCCCAAAGCAGTATAAAAGGAACGCCCGCCATCAAAATTATGATACCAGCTTAATGGGTGTTCGCCACCATTCTTGCCTCCTTTATAGCTACCCTCGTCAATAACTATCAAAAATTTGATATCATCGTTGTACCAGCCAAAATTAAACCACTCATCGGTGCGTTTCCACGTAAGGGGCAGTGCCTTTGTAGCTAAGTGATTGGGATCAACTATTTTTAATGTGGCCGGTTGAATTTCGGGATGGTTTTTAAAATAGGCACCAACCAACCTGCCATACCAGTTCCATTCGTACTCGGTATCTGTGGCCGAATGTATGCCAACAAAACCTCCGCCATGCTGGATATAACTTTGAAATATAAGCTGTTGCTCATCTTCTAATATGTGCCCAGATGTGTTTAAAAATATAACTGCCGCATACTGCTTTAAATTTTCCTCTGTGAAATTTTCGGCATTTGTAGTCGTATCAACATCAAATTTATTTTCTTCGCCCAATTTAATAATGGCATCAATGCCGGCCGGTATCGATTCGTGGTGAAAGCCTGCCGTTTTAAAAAAGATCAACACCTTGGGGTTAGCCTTTGCAAATGTTCCGGTTGTAAAAAACAGCATGAACAAACCAGCGAGTAAAAGATGTCTAAAATAGAAAAGCGTTGAATTGGTAGTCATATTAGTTTAGATAAATTGAGCAGATAACAGCTAAAGTTACTTTTTTTCTGCATTAAACGAATATGCCCCTCGTATATTATAGAAACATCCTTCACAAATGTATATAAACAAAAAAAGAGCTTCCAAACGAAGCTCCTTCTTATCTAACAGGTAGTATATAGAATATATGATGGATCAGGCAACTAACCGGTTTTTACGGCCGTTGTTGCTGGAGTTGCGGAATTTATTTGATTTGTACGCCTGCAAATCATTTTCTAAAATTTGTTTCAGTTCATTATCAAACCTTTTAATCAATAAGGCAGCACGATTAAGTATCAGTTTTTCGAGTATTGCGTTTGTGTTTTCCATGGTCGATTTTATTTTAGTTATGTGATAGATTAGGCAACTAAGCGCTTACGGCTGTCGTTGCTGAATTATTTGATTTGTATGCCTGCAAATCGTTTTCTAAAATTTCTTTCAATTCGTTATCAAACCTTTTAATCAATAAGGCAGCGCGGTTAAGCATCAGTTTTTCGAGTATTGCGTTTATGTTTTCCATGGTTGATTTGTTTTAGTTATGTTAAGGCTATACCCAATATAATGCCAATTAATAATTTGTATTCAATTGTGGCGTATTGTGTATAATCATTGTTTAAATCGTTTAAAGCCGTTTTTTTATGCGTACTAACTGTATAGTATTTTAGTCATTTTAATGTAACTGTGTTTTATCTTACACTGCTGGTATTTGGTTTAAAGTGCCGGCCATTATGCAAGGTATTAACCACTTGTTTAAGGTGGACCGAACTGGCAATGAGAAACGCGATGAGCAATTTTACGATCATAACTGTTGTTGTTTGTTGATGTAAAAGTACCCTGAAACCGCTCTCTGGCCTATGTATATTAGGTAAAGCAGGTTGGATTCTCGGTGAAATGGGGTAAAATACCGATAAACGATTTTGGCAATCGTCGGTAAAAAAGAAACCTTCGGTAAACAGAAGACAATCTCCTGCTCTAAAGCAGGAGATCGCATTTAATAACCAATTAAACGTCGCGGCGAAGCACCTCCAGAGGTGGCTTATTTAAAACTCCACGGCTATTTAACAAACCAATGGCTATCGTCAACGCGCTAATAAGCGCGAATATGCCGGCTGTGGCCAACCAGTCAGGCGAAAAAGTGGCATCGAAAGTATATTTAGCCAGGGCCCAGCTTCCGGCCAACGAGATCAAGATACCTGTGGCAGCAGCCAATGCACCTAAAAAGAAATACTCTAATGCTGTAATAGTTAGTATTTGTTTCCGACTGGCTCCCATGGTTCGTAAAAGCACACTCTCTTGTATACGCTGATACTTGCTGATGCGTACCGATGCGATGAGTACAATAATGCCTGTTATTATACTGAATGCCGACATAAACTTGATAACAAAACCTATTTTGCCCAACAACTCGTCGATAACGTTTAATATAAGGCCCAGGTCCACAACCGAAACATTCGGAAAGTTACGCACCACTAATTGTTGAAACTTAGCCGAAGCTTTATTGTCGGGCACACGGGTTATCTCAACAAAAAACTGCGGTGCCTGTTCCAATACCCCTGCTGGAAACACCACCAAAAAGTTGGTTTGGATGCGATTATAATTAACCTTACGCAAGCTTTTAATTACAGTAAGCATTTGTACGCCCTGCACATTAAACAGCAACTTATCGCCAAGCTTTAAACGACTGCGATGAGCAAAACGCTCTTCCATCGATATAGGTATAGCCTCGTTGGGCGATGATTTACCTACCCACTCCCCTTCGCTTATCTTTTCGGTACTGATCAAACTATCACGATAAGTAACCCTATACTCGCGCGATAGTACTTGTTTGGGTGGCGAGTTGTGGTTGTTAGTATCCTTTTTTAGCTGTGTTTCGGTTTTACCGTTTACTTCCAGCAAGCTCATGGTTACAATAGGTACCGGCAATGTTAATGGCAACCCTTGTTTTTTAGTAAGCGCTGCAATACCTGCTTTTTGGCTGGCTTGTATATCAAATAAAATAATATTAGGCTGGTTACCACTTGATGACAGCGTTATCCGTTGCAGTAATATGCCTTGTATAAAAAACAAGGTGCAAATAAATGCCGTGCCTAGCCCGATAGATACAATTAAGATCACCGACTGGTTATTTGGCCTGTAAAGATTAGAAAAACCCTGGCGCCATAAATAACTCCATCCAAAAGGGAAGAATCTGCGCACCATCCACATTAACAGGCGGGCCATTAAGGTAAGCAGTAAAAATGCCAGCAGTATGCAAATGGTGAATACGATAGTTTGCAGCCAGTCTTTTAACTGCAAAAAAGTAAAAGCCGATATAAATAACACGATGAGCATATATACCAGCCATTTCAAAGGATCCCTGGTAAGACTGGTTTCGGATAGAGAGATCCGTAGTGTATTTAAAGGAGATATGTTACGTACTGAAATAAGTGGCAGCAAGGCGAACAATATTGAGATAATGACACCTAAAATAACGCCTTGCCCGATGGAATACCACGACATTGTGATAACAATATCCACAGGTAAAAAGTCTTTAAGCACATAAGGTAAAACATGCTGTATCACGGTACCCAATACCGCGCCTATTACCGAACCTATAAAACCCACACCTGATATTTGTATCAGATAGATTAAAAATGCCTGCCATGAGTTTACGCCCAGGCATCGCAAAACAGCTACGGTACTTATCTTTTCGCGGATATAAATATTGATGGCACTGGCTACGCCAACACAACCCAGCAATAAAGCGATAAAACCTACTAAAGCTAAAAAGCGCGTCAGGTCATCAAACGATTTACCGGTCTGGTCTTTTTGCGATTGAATAGTTTGATCGCTGATATCCTCTTTCTCCAGGCGTGGCTCAATTCTTTTTGTGAGTGCATCCATATCAACCTGCTTATTATACTTAAAGTAATAGCTGTATTGTATACGGCTGCCCAACTGTACTAAACCGGTTTGATCCAGGTATTTGAAAGGGATATAAACTATAGGTGCCACACTCGATTGAATGCCTGTTTGCCCGGGAGCTTTATTCAATACGCCTGCAATTTTAAAGCTTACTTTACCTACTTTAATCGAGTCGCCAACTTTGGCATTGAATTGTAGCGCCAGGGTTTTATCAACCAAAGCCATTTGACCGTCGCGAAACTCTTTTCCGGCGGCCTCCGGTGTTGTTTCCAGATCGCCGTAGTATGGAAAATCGCCTTCCAGTGCTTTAACTTGTACTAATCGCGTTCCGCTCGCCTTCGAAAAAAGCACCATCGAAGCAAAGCTCCGTTCCTGCGAACGTTTATCGCCAAGCGAATCTATGAGCTTTTGCATAGGTGCCGATACCGGCTTATTGGTATTGAGCACCAGGTCGGCACCGATTAATGTAGCAGCCTGATCGTCGATATTCTGACGCAAATTATCACCAAATGAGTAAATAGCCACCAAAGCGGCAATACCTAATATGATTGATGATATAAATAAAAACAACCTCGACCGGTTTCGCCGGCTATCGCGCCAGGCCATTTTAAATAGCCAGGGCAGGTTAAGCTTAGTAGGTGATTTATAGTCCATGATCAATAGTCTTGGTTTGTATGTGATTATTGATTACTAACTATGGCGTTATTAAACTCATCGCTAACAATATGGCCGCCCTTAATACGGATGATACGTTGTGTTTTTGATGCCAATTCCAGATCGTGAGTGACCAGTATTAAAGTAGTACCCGCTTCACGGTTCAGATCGAAGATCAATTTAACAACCTTTTCGCTGGTTTCGGCATCGAGGTTACCGGTGGGTTCGTCGGCAAATAATATTTTTGGCTGGTTGGAAAACGCACGCGCCAATGATACCCTCTGCTGCTCGCCACCCGAAAGTTGTGTTGGATAATGATGGTTACGCGATGCCAGGCCAACTTTATCTAAAAGCTCCATCGCACGGGCTTTAATATTTTTTTCGCCGCGAAGCTCCAAAGGCACCATTACATTCTCTAAAGCGGTAAGCGTTGGCAATAGTTGAAAGTTTTGAAAGATAAAGCCTACGTATTGGTTGCGCACATGCGCGCGCTGGTCTTCGGTTAAGTTATCAAGCTTAATACCGTTCAATTCTACCGAGCCGGTGGTAGAACGATCGAGCCCGGCGCATAAACCAAGCAAAGTAGTTTTACCACTGCCGGATGGGCCTACTATAGCTGCTGTTGAACCTGCGGGGATGGAGAAATTGATGTTATTTAAAACCGTTAATGGCTGCCCGGCGCTTTGATATGTTTTGCCCAGGTTTTGAATGTTGAGTATGTTATCCACGGAATATATTTTGGAATATGGGCAGGCATTTTTTATTTTGCCGCCCGGTTGTAATTAATTATTTCTAAAAATAGCATAATAGCTAAACTAAAGTACCACCTTCATGTTTTTAACTATCGTTATTTAGAAATTAGAAAAACATTTTATGCAAAAGTTACAGGTATTAGCTACTATCTTCATCATAACATTGTCATTTGCTTGCGGTAACGGACAAAAGTCGTCCGACCACAATAAAGACACCTCTGCCATAGCAACACAACAACAAAGCAACACAAAAAGCATATTGGTGTTTGGTGATAGCCTGACTGCGGGATATGGGCTGGACGATCCGCAAGCAGACTCTTACCCATCAGTATTGCAAACCAAGATCGACTCGGCAAAACTCCCTTATAAAATTATTAATGGTGGCTTGAGCGGCGAAACATCGGCAGGTGGTAAAAGCCGGATAGATTGGTTATTAAAACAAAAGATCGATGTATTTATTTTAGAGCTCGGCGCGAATGATGGCCTGCGTGGATTACCTGTAACCGAAACCGTAAAAAATCTGCAAACTATTATCGATAAGGTAAAAACAAAATACCCTGATGCTAAGCTGGTACTTACAGGTATGATGGTGCCGCCTAATATGGGCGCCGATTATGCTACTTCATTCAAAGCAATATTCCCTCAATTAGCTGATAAGAATAACATGACCTTAGTGCCCTTTTTATTACAAAATGTAGCGGGCATACGCGATCTGAACCAGGCAGATGGCATACATCCGACAGCAAAAGGCGCCAAAATAGTGGCCCAGAATGTGTGGGATAAATTAAAGGAGATTTTGTAAGACTACTCGTTTGCTACCCGGCGTAACTCTTCGTGCAACGAAATAACCTGCTGCTGCAAAGTTAAAATCTGCGCTGCATAATCGTCGACTTTGCTTTTTGCCAGTTTCAGTTCATCGGCACGTACAATGTTTTGCTCGGGTGTTTGCGAGGTTAACAGTTCGACAACTGAGATGTTGAAAATGCTCACGATTTGCTCAAGTCGCGATAAGTTAATGTCGGTTACACCGGTTTCGATCTTGGAGAAAGCCGGAACAGAAATATCCAGTTTTCTGGCAACATCGCCCTGAGACCAGCCATTTTGCTGTCTCAACATTTTAATTTTTTTTCCTAAGTCCTGCATTTTTATAATACTTAATTAATACAATGATAAAATAACCACAGAGTTAATTTATTTAATCCACTAAACAACTGATAGCGAATTAAATACCTATGGGTTTTATCTGTTAAACCATATTATTCAATAAAAGGCCAAATACCAAAGGGGCTAAGTGCATTAAGCCGCGGTAAACATAATCAATTTTTAAGAAATTGAACAGTATTTTGTACGATAAGATATGTTTTAATTATTAAAAAACACTTAGAGGCAACACCAGTTCGATACGATTTTGTCCGGTCCCGCCAAAAATATCATTATCTAATAAATGGCTATACCTTATACCAAATGCAAAGGGGAGCTGATTCCAAACCTGGCTGTCAAAAAACACTTCTGCACCTGTAGAGCGAAAATTAACATTAAAGGTACTGCCATTGCCATGGAACAAAGTAGCCTGGCTATAATCGTAAAACAGATTAGCCCGTACCCTCAAAATATACAAAGCATTGGCTAAGCCGGCATCGGGGTACAGTAGAGGTAAATGGTAATTAGCTGCACCTTTATATACCTGGTAAAAGTTAACCGAGCTATATCCTCGCGAAAAAGGAAAATCGTTTGAGAAACGACCCGAGTTGGCTTTATCGCGCTGCTGGAAGGCGCCGTTGAAAACTATGCTGTGATTTACACCTATACCGGGGAGAAACAGATTACCTGTTGCCAATAACTGGTTAGCATCAACATTATTAATAGCTACTTTATAATCGACACTCAGGTTTTCGCCAAAATGAGGATAGATGTTCTTTTTAGCTTGGCGGCCGTGGCTGCCAAAGCTTATATAATTATCCAGATACCATAAAGCCCGGTTATTGGAAGGGATATTAAACGGTGCCGGGAAATAATTACGGCTGTAAAACAAGTTACTACCAAACGTTAGCGTTGTTGAATGGTGCCCGCGTGTTAAGTTTAACGGTATTTGAAAGCCGAGATAAGTTTGCAACTGATCGAAATAAACTGCATTGCCGGCATTATCAAAAGCCTGGCGGTTAAAAATATAATCGATGCCTGTTGTCAACCACGGAAAAAGCGCACCATAAACGGTACCGAACCCCACCTCGCTGTAACCTTCGTTACGGTTATAGTTGTATAACAGTTGAGATTGTAAGGTATTCAGCACATTTTCACCTTGTAACGCGAAACTATAATTCGGATCGTTAAATGCTGGTTGTAAAGTATGGAAGTTAAACAAATGAAAAGCTTTGTTATACTTGGTTACTTCTGTGTGTTCGGCATTTACCTTATCTAATAAATCCGCTGCATCTCCTTTACCCAAAGCTGCAATGCCCATATCCGATAATCCACCCGGAATAGTATTCGTGCCTACTTCCTGCCATTGCACCTGTGCATTTAAGGATTGATTAACATGATAGCCATAAGCGGTAAAGCCTACCCAGGCAATTTTATCCCCGGCAATGGCAGCCTGGTAATTGCCTATACTGGCTTTGAGTGAGTCATTTTGTAAACGAAAAAGCTTTCTATCAGCAATATTTAAAGCAAACAAGCCATCGGTTTTATCGGCTGTAGCCGAAAAATAAACCTTACCATTTTGTATTACCGGGAATACGATGGGTTGAATGGCCGGCGTAAGCAGGTAATCAGCTTCGCCGGTGATGATATTGATTAAGGCAATAGTCATATCGCCACCCGGCAAACGAATGGCTGATAATATCTTACCATCGTAAAACTTGGGATAAGTATAAAACAGGTTACCTTTATTAGGTACTACGCTTTTTACGGTACCATCGAGGTTTAAAACATTGAGCTCACTTTTGCCATCAGGCGAAATTTTTACCGCCACGATGCTTTTGCCGTCATCGCTAAAGGCTGGAGCAAAATACTTACTACCGTCGGTTATACGGGTTTGTTCGCCGGTATTGATATCGAGGATATTCAGTTCGGAATAGTCACGATAACCCCAACGGGTATCAGGACGGTACGATGCATAAACTATTTTGCCATCGTGGTAGTTAAAGTAATTATCGAGCGCGTAATCGTGAATACGGATCACTTTTTCCTGGTTACCAGTGCGGGTCACAAAAACAGGCACATGATCGTAAGTGGTTTTTACATACACCAGGGTATTATCATTTACATAAGCAGGGTACTCTTCATCGGCAATAAAATGCTGGTTTTTGTTGGTTGAGCGGTTTACAGATACAGGCTGTGGATTAGTTAAACCAAACTCTTGCTTGAAGTGATCAAGCGCATTGGTTCGGAACCGGTTAAAATCGATGCCAGAATAATTCCTGACCGCTTTTTGCAAAGGATAAAATAAACCATCAAACGAAGCTGCATCGTGCGCTACCTTTTTCCAAAAATCATCGCCGTATTTTTCGCGGCCGTAAGCAACCAGCATATAGCCGGTTGGATACCAGTCTGGTGTAAAATCCCGGTACGATCCGGCCCGCAGCTTCATCCAGCTATAATCTTTACCGGCAGCCCATAAAGCGCGGTAGCCGTTAAAATAAAAAGGCAAACGCCCTCTGCCCTGTTTGGTTACATAAGTTTCATTATAAACAGCGTCGCCCTCAAAAAACCAGTTAGGCACAGTTAATTCGTTACCCACAGCCTGCCCACCCTCACCAAAAAGAACACGTAAGGCTTTTGATATGCCCACATTAAAGTTATTGAACTGCTGTACGTGGCGGAACTCGTGTACCGCTAACTGATCCGTCCAGCGAAGGCTGCCTAATTCAAAGCTGTTTTGCTCTGGTGTTAAAAAAAACTCACTGCGGAAAGGTGCTAAACCGACGTATGCATTTGAGATAGTAGTTTGATTTTGCAACACCACGCTTACCTGCAATTGCTTAAAGCCAATAGTTGGCTGTATCCGCGAGTTCATAAATGAAACAATATTGGATACCCTTACCGCCGCCGAATCCATCCCTAATGGGAAAATAACCTTTGCTGCCGGGGTATTTACCTGGTTCCATTTTATTTCGGGCGGGTTGCCACCAAATTGCTGGGCTTTTGTTAAGGTAGTAGCCGATACTAAGGCAAGCAGTACAAATGGTTTTAGGTTTAGGCGCATTGTGTAAATATTTAGGTGTGAATTTAAGAGAATTATTGTGAAGTTTTGATGAAGTAACTAACGCGCATCAAAAACCTTTTCGTTTTAATACAATTACAGATATTGGCATGACACGTCATCTGCAAAAACTCGCTACATTTGCGGCTTGTTAAATAGTCATGGCTAAAATATCAATCAACCTGGCAACGGGTTCATTACAAAAAGAAGAAATAATCGTAGGTATCGACCTGGGAACCACTAATTCACTGGTCGCTTTTATCGATCCGGATAAACAACCCAAAGTAATTAACGATACCGGCAAGGGTGTTTTGGTACCCTCCATAGTTCACTTCGGCGCCGCAGGCGACATCACCGTAGGCAACGAAGCCAAAAACTATTTGATAACCGACCCGCAGAACACGATTTTTTCGGTAAAACGTTTGCTTGGCCGCAGTTACCACGATATTGAAAACTACCAGGATTTCTTTTCGTACAAAGTGATTGACGATAATACCGAAAGCCTGGTAAAAATAAAAGCTGGCGATAGGTTCTATACGCCTATCGAGCTTTCGGGCATGATATTAAAGGAATTGAAAGAACGTGCCGAGCACGCTTTAAAAACTCCGGTTAACCGTGCGGTAATAACCGTACCGGCATATTTTAACGACTCACAACGTCAGGCTACACGCGATGCAGGTAAATTGGCCGGCTTGGATGTGCTACGTATTGTGAACGAGCCCACAGCCGCAAGCTTAGCCTATGGCATCGGGCTCGACCCTAGTGAAACTAAAACGGTTGCGGTTTACGATCTGGGCGGAGGTACATTCGACGTATCTATCTTACAAATACAAAACGGCATTTTTGAAGTACTGGCTACCAACGGCGATACCTTTTTAGGAGGTGATGATTTTGACCGGGCCATTTTAGATTACTGGATCGAAAAAAACAACCTTGACCGCGCTGAATTATTACAATACCGCGAAATAGCACAAGAACTCCGGTTAAAAGCCGAAGAAGCCAAGAAATCGTTTACTTATCAAAGTTTATTCAACGAAAAAGTGAGCGACATTTGGTGTACGATTGACCGGGATACTTTCGAAAAACTGATCTTACCAAAAGTACAATTGACGATTGATTGCTGCCGCAACGCATTGAAAGATGCCAGGCTGGATATCAGCCAGATCGACGAAGTAATTATGGTCGGCGGATCTACCCGCACCGGTTTGGTTAAAAAGATGGTATCGGAGTTTTTTGGCCGAAAACTACACGATGAAGTTAACCCCGATGAAGTGGTTGCTTTAGGTGCTGCCATACAGGCCGATGTTTTGGCCGGCAACCGGTCTGACATACTGTTATTAGATGTTACGCCGCTATCTCTGGGTATCGAAACCATGGGCGGCTTAATGGATGTGATCATCCCGCGTAACTCAAAAATACCTACCAAAGCCGGCAGACAATATACTACCTCGATCGACGGGCAGGTGAATATGAAGATAGCCGTTTACCAGGGCGAACGCGACCTGATCAAAGAAAACCGTAAACTGGCGGAGTTTGACCTGAAAGGTATCCCGGCTATGCCGGCAGGATTCCCGAAAGTGGATATTAACTTTTTGCTTAACGCCGATGGTATTTTAAAGATACAAGCTATTGAACTGCGCAGCGGTGTAAAACAGGAAGTTGAAGTAAAACCAGCTTACGGCATTACCGATGACGTGGTTGAGCAAATGCTGATGGACAGTATAACACATGCCAAAGATGACGTTGCAGCGCGCATGCTGATAGAAGCCCGCACCGAAGGTGAACAAATAGTTTATACTGTTGAAGGCTTTATTAAAAAACACGGCGCGCACCTAAGCGTTGCCGAAATAAGCGACACGCAACAATACATTAAAACCCTGAAAGAAGCTTTAACCAGCGGCGATAAGGATCTGATTCACAAAGCTATAGACGAACTAAACGAATTTACCCGCCCGTTTGCCGAACGTTTGATGGATCAGGCGATCAGTACAGCGATGAAGGGAAAATCGGTGGAATAGTTGTGTGTTGTGTGTTCCGAGTTGTGGGTTAAGGACGATAAACCGGTTGCCAATTATGGTGGTGAGTTAAACACACGCAACGCACAACCCGCAACTCACAACTATTCTACCCCGTGAACTTTCATTTTAATTGTGTAAATACCTTCCGACGCGGTAATAAACAATTCATCCTTGTTTTTACCGGCAAAGCATAAGTTGGCCGTCCATTTTTCGGGGATGGCGATATGTACTATCTTTTTACCTTCGGGGTTGTAAACCGTAACACCGTTGCCTGTAAGATAAATATTCCCTTTCTCATCTAAGGTCATTCCATCCGAGCCTTGTTTAATTACCAATTGTTTATCGCTTAACAAGCCATTCTTTCCGATGGTGTATTTATAAGTTTTATTGGCTTTGATATCGGCTACGTATAAATATTTACCATCGGGCGTACCAACAATGCCATTAGGTTGTTGCAAGTCATCGGCAACTAAAACCGGCTCAGATTTGCCTTTAGGCAAATAAAACACGTATTGGCCCTTCATATCGGATACCGTCCTATCCCAATACGGGCGCTGGTAATATGGGTCGGTAAAATAAATGCCGCCTTTATTGTCGATCCAAACATCATTAGGCCCGTTGAGCCTGTGGCCTTGATAATTAGTCAATAGCTTTGTGATCTTTTTATCCGGGCTGATCAGCCAAAGCTCATCCTTTTCATCGGCGCAAGCTAAAAGATTTCCTTTCTGGTCAAAATAAGTGCCGTTAGAGCGACCTGCTTTATCTAAAAAAACAGAAAGTTTTCCATCTACATCATATTCCCAGATCTTATCATTGGGCTGATCGGTAAAAAACACATTGCCGTGTTTGTCAACGGAGGCACCTTCGGTAAAGCTAAACTGATGAGATATTAGTGTTGCCTTCAGCGTAGTGTCCACAACGTCTTCACTCGGATTATGCCCTTCATTTTGACTAAAGGCAATAAATGGAATACTGACAAGCAATACTAAAGCGATAAAATAATTTTTCATGTAGTATAAATTGGTTGCCGAAGATATTAAATCGCGGGTAAAAACTTACTGATAATCAGTTGTGTTTAAAAATATTTTCTTGATTTTTCTTGTTTTCTATTTTCCAAATCTGATATCTTTGTGATATCATTTTAAATCATAAAACAATGAACTCTGAAAAAATTATTACCCCTCCATCCGGCTACCTGGCATTTGGTATAGCCTTGATATTGTTTGTATTATCTATTGTGTGCTTTGCTATGGAAATTATAGTTCCGGGAGCATTTTTATTGGTATTTGATATCATTTTTGTGCTGCCAGGCATCATTATAGTAAACCCAACACAATCGAAAGTGCTGACACTTTTTGGTAAGTATGTCGGCACCGTTAAAGAAGACGGCTTTTTCTGGGTAAACCCTTTTGCTATCAAAAAGAAAGTGTCGCTTAAAGCGTACAACGTTAATGGCCAACAGTTAAAGGTTAACGATAAAGCCGGTAACCCTATCGAGATTGCGGCTGTAATTGTATGGCAGGTTACCGATACCGCAAAAGCATTATTCGATGTAGAGAACTACATTCAGTATGTGAACATACAAAGCGAATCAGCTGTGCGGCATTTGGCCAACTCTTTCCCATATGATAATTACGAGGACGAAGAAGCCCGCATTACTTTACGCGACGGCGCGGATGAAGTGAGTAAAATGCTCGAGAACGAGCTAAACCAACGTTTGGAACGTGCAGGTATTACCGTTATTGAGGCAAGGATATCGCACCTGGCCTACGCACCCGAAATTGCAAGCGCCATGCTGCAAAGACAACAGGCGTCGGCTATTATTGCTGCCCGCCGCCTGATAGTTGAAGGCGCTGTAGGTATAGTAGAAATGGCCCTGCAAAGACTTGCCGTAAACAATGTTGTTGACCTGGACGAAGAGCGCAAAGCCGCCATGGTTAGCAATTTATTGGTAGTATTGTGCGGCGAACGCAACGTTACGCCTGTAGTAAACACTGGCACCTTATACCATTAATATGTATACAGCATTTAATTTATTAAAGGCTACCGAGCTTACGTTAAAGCGCCGGAGCTTCTTCTTCCCATGGTATGAGTTAACCGATGGGCATGCGAGTTACGGAAAGCTAAGCTATCAAGGTTTTTTTAGACGCACCGGGTTGATTGAAATGGCCAATGCCAGTTACCTGGTGGAGTTTGAAGGCTTTTTTTCGAGGACATTGAGAATAAGCACAAATGGCCAATTGATTGGTAAGATAAGATTAGGCCTGTTTAGTAATGCAGCATTAATGATGCACGATGGCTTTGAAGCTGAATTTAAATATGATTCGGTTTGGAACCGGACATGGACCTGGCATACCAGCAGGTTTGGCGAAATTGTGACGGTAAAAGAGATCATATTTTCGTACAGCAGAACAGCGACTATAACGGTGGACCCAAACTCGGTAAGTATAGACATGGTGCCGTTACTTTGTTTTTTAGGATCGCATTTGATCATTTTAAGGAGGCGGCGCAAAAGAGCGGCGCGTTAAACAGGCATGGCAGAGAAGAAGGCATTTGTGTTGAGGATAAACCCGGATATTTTAAAAGATCTGGAGCAATGGGCTGCCGATGAGTTTAGAAGCACCAATGGGCAAATTGAGTACCTGCTGCAGCAGGCAGTTAACGCGCGTAAAAAAAGCAAGAAAAAAAGCGGAAAAGATGGGGCTTAAGCCGAATACTACTTGTGTTTTCGGTTTATAAAGTTTGTGTAAAATTAAAACTGCACGAAACACATCTATAAGATAAATACGTTAAAGGTTTAGCAAATAATTAAATTTGCCGCGACCAAATTATTTAACATCTTTATGAACGAAGTATATATTGTTGCTGCTACCCGCACACCTATCGGTAGCTTCGGCGGCAGCCTTTCCTCTTTATCAGCAACGCAATTAGGCGCTATAGCAGTTAAATCTGCAGTCGAAAAATCTGGTGTAAAATCCGAACAGATCAACGAGGTTTATATGGGTAACGTGTTATCGGCAAACCTGGGGCAATCGCCGGCGACGCAGGCGGCTAAATTTGCCGGTTTACCCGATCTGCCTACCACCACTATTAACAAAGTTTGCGCGTCGGGCGCTAAAGCCATTATGCTGGCTGCCCAGAGCATTGCCTTGGGCCAAAACGATGTCGTGATTGCCGGTGGTATGGAGAGCATGAGCAATACGCCCTACTACCTGGATAAGGCGCGTTCAGGCTATAACCTGGGTAACGGTCAACTGATCGATGGCTTAATCAAAGATGGCTTATGGGATGTTTACAACGATTATCATATGGGATCGGCAGCGGAGCTTTGCGCTGTTGAATGCCATGTTAGTCGCGAAGAGCAGGACGCTTATGCCATCGAATCGTATAGCCGCGCCTTAAAAGCACAAAGTGAAGGTAGATTTACCGAAGAGATAACCCCGGTTGAGGTAAAAGATAAAAAAGGCAACGTAACCACCGTTATAGATGACGAAGATCCTAAAGCGGTTAAGTTTGATAAAATACCAACCTTAAAACCTGTATTTAAAAAAGAAGGTACTGTTACCGCGGCCAACGCTTCGGCGCTGAATGATGGCGCGGCAGCACTGGTTTTAATGAGCAAACAAAAAGCCGAAGAGCTGGGTATTAAACCGCTGGCGCGTATTGTAGCTTACGCGGATACACAACAGGAGCCTGAAAGGTTTACTACTGCTCCGTCTAAAGCTGTTCCACTGGCCATCCATCGCGCAAAGCTAACTATAGCCGATATGGATTATTTTGAAATTAACGAGGCTTTCTCTGTAGTGTCTGTAGCTAATAACCAGTTGATGAAACTCGATCCGGCCAAGGTAAATGTAAATGGAGGTGCGGTAGCAATGGGGCATCCGCTTGGCGCATCCGGCGCTCGCATTGTGGTTACATTACTATCTGTACTACAGCAAAATAAAGGAAAATACGGCGTTGCCGGAATTTGTAATGGCGGCGGGGGTGCCAGCGCAATTGTTATCGAAAATTTACGTTAATAGGTAGATTTGCAATCGATGATGAAGTACCCGCCAATTATATTATTGTTTTTAACTCTCCCCTCATTATTATTTGCCCAGCAAATGAGTAGCGGCGACCAGTTAAAGCAATTAAAAACCTACGAAGACAGTCTGAAAACTTTAGGTTACAAGGTTATTAACAAACATGAGGACCAGGAACGCAAAAACGCAAATTATGCTTTTATCAAAACGCTGGTTAGCGCGTTAAAAATAAACGACTCATTTCATTATCCTTTCGACTCGGTTAAGATCGTGACCATTTTAAATTCGCCGGATTCGAAGTTCAGGCTGATAACGTGGCATTTAGCCGAAGATGATGGCAGCTATCGCTTTTATGGTGCTATCCAGATGAATACCAATGGGCCGTTGAAACTTTACCCGCTCGAAGATTATTCACCGCTGCAAAAAAACCCGGAAGATTCTATTTTAGATAACCGCAAATGGTACGGGGCACAGTATTATAAGATGATTCCTGTAACTACGGCGGCAAACCCTTACTACGTACTTTTAGGATGGAAAGGTAACAGCGCGAAATCGACTAAGAAGGTTATTGATGTTTTATCGTTCAGAAACGGATTGCCTGCTTTTGGCCTACCCGTGTTTACAGGTGATGGCAAAACCCTCGACCGTGTGGTTTTTGAATACACCAGCCAGGTTTCGATGGTGTTACGCCAAGCCGGTGAACAGGATCTGATCGTGTTTGATCACCTGAGTCCATCGCAGCCAAGCCTTAAAGGCAAATATGAATACTACGGTCCTGATATGACTTATAGCGGTTATAGGCTAAAACAGGGCCTTTGGTTTTTTGAGGATAACCTTGACTTAAAAAACCTGGGCGATACACACGACAATATACCTTATGTCGACCCTAAAAAGCAGGCCGCAATTGATGCCGCAGCAGCCAGAAGCTCACATCAATAATGAAATTTGATTTTTAATTAGCACAACCAATACATACAAAGTAACTTTTATTGGTTACTTTTCAGGATTAAATTTTGATTTATCAGAATAATCTTATTTTAGACGAAAATTATCTGACTCACATTATGCAAGACACCACCCCCGTAGCGGTTGTAAAACCGCGTTATCCCAAAAGCGTTCCTTATATTATCGGCAACGAAGCCGCTGAGCGGTTTAGTTTTTATGGAATGAGATCGATATTGGTGACCTTTTTGGTGGCCCAATTTTTTAATCCTACAAATAACCCCGCTTTAACTACTGGTGCAGAAGCACATGCCAATGCCAGTACACACTTTTTTGTAACACTGGCCTACACTCTTCCATTTGTGGGTGGACTTGTTGCCGATTGGTTTACCGGAAAATACAGACTTATTTTATCTCTATCCATAGTTTATTGTATGGGGCATTTGGCTCTTGCGCTTTTTGACACCAATTTAAATGGTTTTATAGGCGGATTGGTGTTAGTGGCTATTGGCGCGGGTGGTATCAAATCGTGCGTATCGGCCAACGTAGGCGATCAGTTTGATGCGAGTAACCAGGATCTGCTATCCAAAGTATATGGCTGGTTTTATTTCAGTATCAACGCAGGTTCGATGTTTTCGACTATGTTGATCCCCTGGACTTATAAATACTACGGCGCACAATGGGCATTCGGTATCCCGGGTATCCTGATGGCGCTTGCTACCATTATTTTCTTTTCGGGCCGTAAATTGTACAAAAGAGTTCCGCCGCAAGGTGTAAACCGCAATAACCTGATCAACGTAACCTTTTACTCGTTAATGAACATGAGCAAAAAGAAAAAAGGCGAATCGTTATTGGACGTTGCCAAAGGTAAATTCGATCCTGAAAAAGTAGAAGGATTTAAAGCGGTTTACCGTGTGATGGCGGTTTTCTTTTTTGCTTTCGCGTTCTGGGCGGTTTGGGATCAATGCCTTTCGGAATGGGTTTTGCAAGCGGCCAAAATGGACCTGAGCATTAACCTTGGGTTTACAAAATTTAGTTTGATCGCGGGCCAGGTGAGCACGGTTAATACTGTATTCCTGCTTATATTGATACCGATATTTAACTATTGGATATACCCTGCACTGGATAAAACAGGCCTTAAAACTACGCCTTTAAGAAGGCTCGGTTTTGGATTATTCTTAACAGCGTTATCGTTTGTTGTCATTGCGATGATCCAGGCACAGATCGACCATGGCCATGCACCGTCCATCTGGTGGCAAATATTCGCTTATTTTGTGCTGTCAGCAGCCGAAGTTCTGGTTTCTATCACTGGCTTACAGTATGCTTATACCCATTCGCCGATTTCGATGAAAAGCACCATGAATGGTATTTGGTTTTTGGTAGTTGCATTGGGTAATTTGTTTACCGGCGCCATCAACACCAATATATCAAACAAAGGATTTTTCTCTCACTATTTAATAGGTGCAGATTACTACTGGTTCTTTGTTGGTGTAATTGCTGCCTTCCTGATTTTATTTATGCTCATTGCGCCACGTTTAAAAGAACGGAGTTATATAGATGACCCGGACAAAATAATAACTGATGACTTGTCAGTAGCTGGTGAAGCGCCAGAGCATTAAAATATAATTTAACAGAAAGCCCCGGATTTTTCCGGGGCTCTCTTATTTTTTATACAGCGTATAAACCGCCATCTTATCCTCCGACTGCCCTTCCTTCACAAAACCTCTGCGCTTTAACAGCTGTATCGATGCTATATTTTCTTCGTGCAAGTCTGCAACAATGGTTTGTAATTTCATCATATCAAAACCATACAGTATCACAGCGGAAACAGCTTCGCCCATCAGTCCCTGGCCATGCAGATCGGGATGCAGAATATAACCAATTTCAGCGCGGTCGTTTTCGGGTTCAATATTCCAGTAGCAAATCGTACCAATAATTTTCGGATCGCCTTTTAGAGCAATAGCCCACATAATAGCTGCCCCATTGGCTTCATTTGCTAATATCTGTTTAACATAAGCCTCGGTTTCCGTTGTATTTTTGTGTACTGCCATGTTCGTGTAGCGCAGCACTATCGGGTCTGTGCGGACCAGGAACAGGCCAGCGGCATCGGCTGCATTCAGTTGCCTTAACACAAGGCGTTCGGTTTCAATAACCGGAAATGGGTTGAAGTTGAGATTAAGCATAATTAATTGGCTATGATACTTGCTCCCGAAATATCTACCTGTGATATTTTGCTGTAATCGGGAACAAAAGTTTCGGGCGAACTGATGGCCATATCTGTTTCGAACGTTGCCGGATGCGGGGTTTCCAACAAGCTCCTTTTCGGGATATATGGAAACAGCTGCGAATACGTTTGGATCAAATTAGCACTAACCCTGCGGTAAATAAACGGTCGGTGCAGATCGCAGGGATGTTGAAGGCCAGCCGCGCCTATCATTTGCACAGCGCTGGCCACAGTTTCTTTATGGAAATTAGCTACCCGCACCTTTTTATCGGATACAACCAGGCCTTTCATCAGGCTTTTATCCTGTGTGGCAACCCCTGTAGGGCAGGTATTCATATTACATTCCAAAGCCTGGATACAGCCGAGTGCAAACATCATTCCGCGGGCGCTGTTGCACATATCCGCACCAAGCGCAAAGTTTTTAACCAGATCAAACCCTGTGGCTACTTTGCCCGAAGCAATAATGCGGATATGCTTTTTGAGATCAAATCCCGTTAGGGCATCATAAACAAAAGCTAAAGCTTCGCGTAAAGGCATACCTACCGAGTTGGAAAACTCCAGTGGCGCGGCGCCGGTGCCACCCTCGCCACCATCAACGGTAATAAAATCGGGATAAATACCCGTTTTAACCATCGCTTTACAAATAGCCAGGAATTCGCTTTTATGACCAACGCATAATTTAAAACCGATGGGTTTACCACCCGAAAGATCGCGTAACTTTTGGATAAAATCCATCATTTGCAAAGGCGTGTTAAAAGCGGTATGGCCCGGAGGCGACACCACATCTTCGCCCATGCTCACCAAACGGATCCGGGCGATCTCGGGCGTTACTTTAGCTGCCGGCAATATCCCTCCATGGCCCGGCTTTGCCCCTTGCGAAAGTTTGATCTCGATCATTTTTACCTGCGGTAATACAGCACGTTGTGCAAAAGCATCATAATCAAAAGTGCCGTCAGTATGCCGGCAACTAAAGTATCCGGTGCCAATCTGCCAGAAGATATCTCCGCCGGGTTGCAGGTGATGTTCGCTGAGGCCGCCTTCGCCCGTGTTGTGCGCAAAATTACCGAGCTTCGCCCCACCATTTAAAGCCAAAATTGCGTTTTCGCTCAATGAACCAAAACTCATGGCCGATATATTAAATACGCTGGCATTGTATGGCTGTTTACATTGCGGACCGCCAACCAGTACACGTGGGTCTTCGTTCAGTTTTTTATGATCGATAGCGGCAATGCTGTGGTTAAGCCACTCATAGCCGTTTTCGTAAACATCAAGCTCGGTACCAAACGGCCGGGTATCATCTACCTTCTTCGCGCGTTGATAAATAACACTGCGGTTTAGCCGGTTAAAAGGCGTACCGTCGGTATCGCTTTCGACAAAATACTGGTAAATTTTGGGCCGCAACTCCTCCATTAAAAAACGCAAATGCCCAAACACCGGAAAATTGCGAACGATGCTGTGCTTTTTTTGAAAAAGATCGAAAACACCAAGAATGATAAACGGGCCGACAATAACCAGGGAGAATACCGCTGGCGGCCAAATCAAGCTCCAGGCAGTGAGCATGGTTACTATGATTACTGAACTGATGATAAAGAGTTTTCTCATTACAAATGCTAAGATAGAAAAGGCAATTTAGGCAAAAAAATTGGGTGAGATTATTGACGCAATGTAAGATTGAGCTTTAGTGAAACAACATCGCGTGCGAATGGTTATATTCACATAAAATTTAAACTTTATGAGAGCTCCAGACGAAGACGAAATCATACCGACCGGCGAAAATTTAGAAAATGACGCCGAAGATCAGGAAAGCCAGAAAGATTACCATAGCGATGGTGTTGAGCGCAACGATGACAATGGTGGCTATATTGATGATACACAGGCTTTAGACGCGGCCGACAAAGCCAGCGAAGCAGCATACACCTTGCATATTGACCAAGACAAGCCTAAGCAAAAAGAATAATATTTCCGTTGTAGATTTGACAACTTTTAAAAAGTTGTCAAATCTTGTTCTACAATTTGGCTACCATAGCCATAATCATCGCTGCTGAATTTTCGGCGGCTATTTTGTAAAAGCTGGCTACATCGGCAGAAGCTTTATTACCAGCGTCATCGCTTAAGCTGCGGATAACAACAAAGGGCACTTTTTGCTGCCAGCAGGTTTGCGCTATGGCCGCGCCTTCCATTTCTGTCGCTTCCGCATTCATTTTTTGATGCATGTATTGCGTAGCTTTTCGCGATGATACAAATACATCGCCGGTAACGATAGTCCCGGTGACGATCTTTGGCGACCTGTTGCCGATTTTATGCAATACTAATTTACCGCTTACCTCCTGCGCCAGACTGACAAGTGAAGGTGTTGAAGGGAAATAAATAGGGTTTTCCTGCATGGATACCGGGTTACGGGTTGAGCGCAGCAACATACTATCAGGTGTGATCGTACCGTAGTCGTGATAAGCTACAAGCGAGCCTATGACCAGATCGCCGGGCGAAAGTTCGGGGTCTACCCCACCGGCGATACCAGTAAACAATACTTCGCGTGGGTTAAAATGTTCAATCAATAGAGCGGTTGTAATGGCCGCGTTAACTTTGCCCATACCTGTTTGCGCCAATACAACCTTGCGCCCGTTGAGCAAACCAGTGGTAAAACGGGTATTTTGGAATATTAACTCTTTTTTCTGTTGGATACGTTCATGGATCAAAGCAACCTCCGGCGGGAAAGCGCCAAGGATAGCAGTTATGTTTTGCGATTGATGTTTGGCAATATGGATATTACTGGCAACAATAACGGGCGACTGTGCACGAATCAGCTGAATGGTAAACAGAAATAATAACGCGAAGAGTAGTTGTTTTTTCATACAAGATAAATAATCAAGCCAGAACAAGCGCAGCTATGGCGAACACATCAATGATACATAAAGCAATGCTTACCTCTTTTGCTTTGCCAGAAAGTAGTTTTAAGGCAGTGTAACTTAAAAATCCCCAGATAATGCCTTGTGTTATAGAGTAGGTAAACGGAATTAATACCATGGCTAAAAACGCGGGGATGGCATCATCCAACTGCAGCCAGTTGATTTTGGTGATCGGTCGGATCATAAATACCCCTACCAGTACCAATGCAGGAGCCGTCGCGATAGCGGGTACTACGGATAACAAGGGTGCTAAAAACAGAAAAGGCAAGAACCAAAGCGCACCTACTACGGCGGTTAAACCTGTTCGTCCGCCAGCCTCAATACCTACCGCTGATTCGATATAGGCAGTACCCGGGCTGGAGCCTAACAATCCCGCGATAGTTGTAGATACAGCATCGGTCAACAATGCCTTTTTTACATTTTGCGGTTCGCCATTTTCGTCTAATAAGTTTGCTGCTTCTGCCAGGCCTATGAACGTCGACAAGCTATCGAACATATCGGTAAACACAAAAGCGAAAATTACCGGTACAAACGACCATTGGAGCGAATGAACAAGATCAAGCTTACCGATCAACGAAAAATCGGGGGCTGCAAAAACACCTTGCCAGTTGATAACAGCGGCATGATCCAAACTCCACCAGCGACTGATAGGATAGGCAGCTACCGTCGTGAATAATATCCCCAAAAGGATACCGCCTTTCACCTTTTTGATGATGAGGACAGACATGAGCAGTAAACCAGCTAAAAACGTTACGGTTACCACATCGAGCTTACCTATACCGATAATGGTTGCCGGGTTAGCCACCAGGAATTTAGCATTAACAAAGCCGATGAGCGTGATAAACAGGCCGATACCGGCGGATATAGCGTAACGCAATTGTTTGGGTATCGCTTTGACAATATGTGTGCGGATGTTAAATATGGAAAGCAACAAAAACACAATACCAGACCAGAATACAGCTCCAAGGGCGGTTTGCCAGGGCACCTTCATCCCTATAACGACTGCATATGTAAAAAAGGCATTTAAACCCATTCCAGGGGCTACCAGAATTGGGTTTTTGGCATAAAGCCCCATCATCAAACTGCTAAAAAACGACGCCAATACCGTGGCCGTAAGTACTCCTGAAAAAGGCATACCTGCCTGACTTAAAATAGACGGATTAACTACAATGATATAAGCCGTTGCCAGGAACGATGATGTACCGGCAATAACTTCGGTAGAAAGCGTGGTTTGTTTAGCTTTTAATTGAAAATAGTCGCCCATGCTGATAGGATGAGCCTAAATATAGTGATTTGGGTAATGAACGACAAACAGCTGTAAAAACTATGGTGTACTGAACAACTAAAAGTTAGGAGATCTTCTGCTTCAAGACTTGTTTGCAGCAGAAGATTTCTCGTCGCTGCGCTCGCTCGAAATGACAATAGGTTTAGTAGGAGGTTTACGCGTTTACCAAACAAATCTCTTTAACCTTGCTCACGGCGTAATCGATCTCTTCTTTGGTAGTGAATTTGGAGAAAGAGAAACGCACCGCCGGGCGGTTAGGATTAGCGCCAATGGCAGTTAATACGTGCGAACCGATATCCGTACCAGAACTGCAAGCGCTGCCACCCGAAGCTGAGATACCGGCAATATCCAAACTAAACAACAGCATATCCGCCATCTCCATTTCGGGGAACGATACATTCAAAACAGTATACAGACTTTTAGCCGGGTCGGTTTCACCGTTAAATTCTACTCCCGGAATGCTGGCTTTCAGCTGCGCCATCATATAGCTTTTCAGCTCTTGCATATGGGCCTGGTGCTGCGGCATCTCGGCATAAGCCATTTCTAAAGCTTTGGCCATACCTACTATACCGTAAACATTTTCGGTACCGCCACGCATATTACGCTCCTGCGAGCCACCATAGATCATCGGTTTTATTTTAATGCGATGGTTTACATGCAAAAAGCCTACGCCCTTCGGGCCGTGCAGCTTGTGTGCCGCACAAACGATGAAGTGGGCTTTTAGCTTGCTCAGATCGTGCGGGTAGTGGCCCATGGTTTGCACGGTATCGCAATGATAGATAGCGTTGTACTTTTCGCACAGATCGCCAACTTTTTCCATGTCGGTTAGCGTACCTATTTCGTTGTTGGCATGCATCAGGGATACAAAACTCCTGTCAGGATGTTGCAGCAAGGTTTCCAAATGATCCAGATCGATATTGCCTTTGCTATCTGTCTTAACGAAGTCAAGCTCGATGATACCTGCTTTTTGCATGGCTTCTAAGGTATGTACCACAGCATGGTGTTCAAGCTTGCTGGTGATGGCATGCTTAATGCCATGATCAATTATCCCGCAACGGATGGCAGTATTATCGGCCTCGGTACCGCCGGAGGTAAAGAATATTTCGGCCGGCGAAGTATGCAGTAAACCAGCAATGGTTTTACGTGCTTTTTCGATCAACGTGCGCACCTCGCGACCGTGCGCATGTATAGACGATGGATTACCATAGTGGTTTTCCATTACCTGGTACATCGCTTTCAATACTTCGGGATCCACGGGAGTTGTGGCAGCATTATCTAAGTAAACACGCATAATTGTTAATGATTGAAGGATTGAATGATTGAAGGACTGAACAGCGAATAAATGACTAATACTTAGCCACTCAAATCACTTCAATAATTCAGAATTACAGTTAACTATTTTTATTTTGAGACGAAGTTTTTCGGGCTTTAGCAACAACCTTTAAAATTTCGTTTGCCTCATTTATTAATGGATCAATGCTTTCTTTAGTGGTTATACCTGCTTCAAGTATAACTTCCATCCAAAAAACACTTTCATCCGCCTCTTCTACAACGATTGATATTTTAGAATGAAATTCGGCCTGTGACCGCGCCCTACATGCTGCTCTATAGTTTGAGCCAACCGATGACGAAGATCGTAATAATTGACGACCAATTATTCTTCCTTCTTCGGTATGCTGCAGGGTTCGAAACAACTGAATATTATCGATAACAAAACGTTTTGTACGCTTTTGGAATTGTTCAATAAAATCAATTTTATCTAATTTTTCCATTTTCAACATTCAATCATTAAGTCCTGCAATCATTCAATCATTAGACATGAAGAATATCTTTTATATCAGCTATTATTTTATTTGCCAGATTCTCGGCAACAGTTTCAGAATCGCCCTCCGAGTAGATCCGGATAATAGGCTCGGTGTTTGAGCGACGCAGGTGTACCCATTGCTTATCAAACTCGATCTTTAAACCATCAATGGTTGAATGTGGCTGTTTTTTATATTTTTCTTTCACTTTTGCCAAAAGGGCATCAATATCCATTTCGGGCGTTAAAGTGATTTTGTTTTTCGAAATAAAGTAGCCAGGATAACCGTGGCGCAATACCGATATGCTTTTACCCGATTTAGCCAGGTGGGTTAAGAATAAAGCGATCCCAACTAATGCATCGCGGCCGTAATGTAATTCGGGATAGATAACCCCGCCATTACCTTCGCCGCCGATAACAGCGTTGGTTTCTTTCATTTTATTTACCACGTTTACTTCGCCTACGGCAGCGGCATTGTACACACCACCAGCAGCTTCGGTAACATCGCGCAAAGCACGGGTCGACGATAAGTTAGATACTGTATTGCCCTTGTTATTTTTCAGCACGTAATCGGCTACGGCCACCAGGGTGTATTCTTCACCAAACATGTTGCCATCCTCACTTACAAAACAAAGGCGGTCTACATCCGGATCGACAGCAATACCCAGGTCGGCATTTTTTGCCAACACCTCTTTGCTTAATTCGATTAAGTTTTCGGGTAGCGGCTCCGGGTTATGCGGAAATACCCCGTCGGGCTCACAAAATAGTTTATGCACTGTTTTGACGCCGAGGGCTTCCAATAATGCTGGTACAAAAATGCCACCTGTTGAGTTTACACAATCAATAACTATCTTAAAGTTTGCTTTCGCGATAGCCTTAACATCAACCAATGGCAAGGCCAGTATCTGGTCAATGTGTTTCTTCATATAGGTATTATCAATCGTCACTGCACCCAGATCGTTTACATCAGCGTATTTAAAATCGCTCTTTTCGGCAATCTCCAACACCTGCGCACCATCAGCCTCGCTGATGAATTCACCGTTGGCATTAAGCAATTTTAAAGCGTTCCATTGTTTGGGATTATGGCTGGCGGTTAAGATGATACCGCCGCCGGCTTTTTCTAATGGGACAGCAATCTCAACAGTCGGTGTGGTAGAAAGCCCGAGGTCGACAACATCGATCCCCAATCCCTGCAATGTACCAACCACAATATTAAGTACCATGTTACCCGATAAACGGGCATCGCGGCCTACAACAATTTTTTTAACTCCCGATTTTGCAACCGCCCAGGTACCAAATGCCGATGTGAATTTTACGATGTCGGCAGGGGTTAAACCTTCGCCCACTGTGCCACCAATTGTACCTCTAATTCCGGAAATAGATTTTATTAAAGTCAAGATATAAATTATTAAGCTCCAAAAATAACAATAATTGATCGATCGCCAATGTTAAATCTCTATTTACCATGCTGCAAATTGGCTATATTTGCGGCTCTTATTTAATGCAGCATGCCCAAAAAGTGGTTTCAAAATTGGTTTAACTCGCCGTACTACCACATATTATACCAGCAGCGTAACAACGCCGAAGCAGAGTTTTTTATTGATAACCTTTGCGGATATTTAAAACCGGATGACAATTCGCGCTTATTGGATATTGCCTGTGGCCGTGGGCGACATTCTATTTACCTTAACAAACAAGGTTATGATGTTACCGGCATCGACCTTTCAATAGCCAATATACAATACGCAAAGCAATTTGAAAACCACCATCTGCACTTTTATGTGCACGATATGCGTTATCTGTTTTACATTAACTATTTTGATATAGCCCTTAACCTGTTTACCAGTTTTGGCTATTTTGAAACAGAGTATGATCACGTCAAAGCGTTGAAAACCTTCCGCAAGGCCTTAAAACCGGACGGTTTGATCGTTCTGGATTTTTTTAACAGCTATAAGATAAAGCATAACTTAAAGTATAGTGAAACAAAAAATCTTGACGGTATCGACTTCCACATCAACAAAAAGGTAGATGGAGATAAAATAATAAAGTGTATTGAGTTTGAAGACAAGGGGCAGCAATATGCTTTTAAAGAAGAGGTAAAAACCTTTGCTTTTGAAGACTTCAACCGTTTTTTTAAGCAAAGCGGCTTTGACGTGGTTCATAATTTTGGCAATTACAAACTGGAGGAGTTTGACCTGGAAACATCGGACCGGTTGATATTTATCTGCAAAAAAACCAATGATTGACCAACTCAAACAATTAGACCATCATTTGTTTTACCTGGTTAACCACGGTATGAGCAACAGTTTTTTCGACTGGCTGATGCCCGGACTGCGTAACCCAAAAGCCTGGATACCGCTATACATTTGCATTATAGGCTTTTGTATTTACAGTTATAAAAAAAGAGGATTGTATCTGATTCTTTTACTGGCGATGGCGGCTGGGGCCACTGATCTTACGGGGAATGTTATCAAGCATTCTGTTAAACGTTTGCGACCTTGTAACAGTCCGCAGATGGCTACAATAATTACCGAACGGGTGCCTTGCGGGTCAGGCTTTAGCTTTACCTCATCGCATGCGAGCGATCATTTTGCTATAGCCGTTTTTTTGGGCGCGATATTTTACAAACGTAATAAATGGTTATGGATACCCGCCGTTTTATGGGCAGCATCTATTTGCTTTGCGCAGGTATACGTTGGCCTGCACTACCCTGCTGATGTACTGGCCGGTGCGTTATTAGGCAGCATCATTGCTTTGTTGTTTGCTTTTATATTTAAAAAAATAAACCCCAAGTTTTAACATGCGCATCTGGCAGCTTTTACTTTTATTTGGCGCCGCTTTTTTTGGCGGGATAAGCATTTTCTTTTTTAATAAGGGCGATCATAGTAAATCGTTAAAGTTGGTACTATCGTTTAGCGGGGCGTTTTTGTTTGCCATAACCGTACTGCATTTAATACCCGATGCTTACCACGGCAACGATAACATGGTGGGCATTTTTATTTTAGGCGGTTTTTTGTTCCAGATTGTGTTGGAGCAGTTTTCGGACGGGATAGAACACGGGCATATCCATAAACACACCGAAGACCATCATAGCGTTTTCCCGTTTGCTATTTTAATAAGCTTATGTATCCATGCGTTTTTAGAAGGTATGCCTTTGGCACAAGGCTATCAAAACCAATTAGTATTTGGTATAGCGCTGCACCACATTCCGGCAGCATTCGCACTGGCAAGTGTGATGATGGTAAACAAAGTATCAAAAAACAAAATGGTCTTCTTTTTATTGCTTTTCGCGATTATGGCGCCGGCTGGTTACTTTTTTAGCGATACGTTGAGCCACAGCACAACCTGGAACCTGCAGCAATATTTTAACCGGATAATGGGTGTGGTGATCGGGATCTTTCTGCATATCTCAACCACCATTCTGTTCGAATCGAGCGAGGGGCACAAATTTAACCTTCGTAAAATGATCGTGGTATTGCTGGGGATCAGTATACCGCTGATCGGCTTTTTAATGGAACTTTAAGAAAGGTGAAAGCTGAAAGGCGAAAGCTAAAAGGTATTTACCAATTTACTCTACCGATTAACTCTTTTGCCTTTTGCCTTTTGCCTTTTGCCTTTTGCCTTTTGACTTTTGCCTTTTGCCTTTTGACTTTTGCCTTTTGACTACCCCCTCAACTTATCCAACAACTCACTTAATTTGCCGGCCTCTTCTTCGGTGAGGTTGTTTTGAAACATGTCGCGGGTCTTATACTCTTTATCGATTTTCTTGAGCAATGCCAGGCCTTCGTCGCTGATACGGATATCAACCGCGCGGCGGTCTTTATTATTGGTGCAGCGTGTTACCAGTTGCTTTTGTACCAAACGGTCGACAATACGCGATGCATCTGACATTTTATCGATCATGCGCTCTTTGATCATGTTTACCGTTGCAGCTTTAGGATATTGCCCACGTAAAATGCGCAACACATTAAACTGCTGCTGGGTTATGTTATGTTTTTCGAACTGCCCGCGTGTAACTCCCCCAAGCCATCCATAAGTAAAAAGAATGTTGATAACAGCACGATGGTAGTTGTCTTCAAACTTGTCGGTATGTATTTCTTTGTCTATCTGCATAATCATCTTCCCGGCAAATATCGGTATTTTATTCTGATTCAGTATCGTCTTCAGTTTGCCTCCCATAATTCCAGGGGCAATGCAGGCATTTATTCTTACAGCAATATCCACGTTTCAGATGATATTCTTTGGTAAAAACAAAGTTACCATCCTCGTTAATATAGTAATCTACATTTTCTATCAGCATCAGCCCAATAGTTTTACTTCAATAGTACCTTCAAAATAATTCTTCAAATGCCGGCCATCGCCGTGTAATGTCCATATTTGTTTTGGCGCCACAAATTTAACACATTGCAGTATATCATTCCAATCTACATGGTCGGATATAAACAACGTGTCATTCTCGTTAGCCTGCAAGTTTTTCCATCCCGATGCAAATAAACGCTTTACCCCTTTTGCTTTAAAATAACTCTCGAAGGTAAACGGCGGTACCAGGTACACGTATTCTTTTTGCTCCTTCATTAATTTACGGCCGTACATTTCGTATTTTCCTGGCGAAAAGTTAAAGCGCTCATATATTAAGTTAACCGGCATAATGCGATGATGCACCAATACCTTTTTTTGCGGGCACCAGGTATTGATGAGGTTAATCAACCGTTGACTTTTACCCAACGCGTAAGCACCGAGCAAAATATTACTTCTGATATTATTTAGTTTTTTGATCTCGGCTACCGGATCAGGATGTTGGGTGGCAGGGTCCGCAAAAGTCGTTTCGGTAATTAATACGTCTGCTTGTACCCACTCGATAGGCTCGCAGGTCGCATCGGGCTGCACTTTATAGTCTCCGGTGTATAAATACTTTATGCCTTCATATTCCATCAATATCTGTGCAGAACCGAGCATGTGACCGGCGGATACAAAACTGATCTGCACTCCGCCGATGCTGAACATCTGGCGAAAGCCCAATAAATGAAATTGCTTAGCTCCCAGTTTACCATAACGCAAAGTCATAAACGCGGATGTGGCTTCTGTGCAGTATACGTTGATGTTTGCACTTACGGCATGATCACCATGAGCATGGGATATGACCGCGTTTTGTACAGGCAGCTTGGGGTCGAGGTAAAAATCGCCGTAACGGCAATATAGCCCATTTTCGTTAACAACAATAAAATCGGCTAATATCATGTAGTGGCGGACATTTGTAAAAATTGTTGGTGCAAGGCAAGCACCTGCGGAATGACCAACTGGCTATCGTCGTTAGTGATGACGTAATCGGCCAGTTTAAGTTTTTGCTCATCGGTAAATTGCCGGGCATTGCGGCTTTCCACCTCTGCCCTGCTCAAACCATCGCGGCTCATTACCCGGTTGATACGCATATCAAGAGGTGCATAAACTAAAATATTTTTGTCGCACAGTTTACTCGATCCGCTTTCAAACATTAATGCAGCTTCTTTCATCACATATGGTGCATCTTTAACCTGGGTAAGCCATTGATCAAAGGCGCGGAAAACGGCAGGATGAGTGATCGCGTTAAGCTTAGCCAACTCATCAGGGTTGCTGAATACAATACCGGCGATATATTTCCGGTTTAATGAGCCATCACTAAAATAAGCGTCGTTGCCAAAAGTTTGCTTCAGGGCATCTATCAATATCGGGTCGTTGGTCATTACCTGTTTGGCGGCATCATCAGCATAAAACACTTTGATTCCCAACACCTCGAAAACCTTGCTGATCATACTTTTGCCACTGCCTATGCCACCTGTAATTCCAATTTTCAGCATTATCTTTTTACAATAAAGTCGATATTCTGTGGCTCAATCTTCACTATCTTACAGTAATCGGGGAACAAGGTTAATTTTACCGGCAGTTGCTCGTAACCTTTTTCGTGCCATTGATCCAGATCAGCAACAGCTTCGAAAAAATCGTTATTGATGCTGGAATATTTACCCAGAGATACCAAAAACGTAACTTTTACCTTTTGCGGGTACAGTTTGATATTGTAGTAGTTTTTGTTGTTGATGAGCTTTATAGGTATCAGCACTGTTTTCTCGGTAAACTCGTCCACCGGTACCTTTACCTGTACCGATTTGGGGTAAATCGTCATGTTCGATTCGCGCACGTCTTGCAACCGTACAGTCTGTTCTATGGGCATTTCTACATTGTCCAAAGTTAACGAATCTGTTTTCCAGGCCGTTATTTTCTGAAGTACATCGGCGGGCCCACTCAGTGTCACATAATTGGGCCTGAGTATGATCTGATCAGCAATACCAAATTGCTTTTTAAAACCTATTTTGTATTGCAATTGAACCGGCACGCGCTTTACCGCACGCGATGAAAAATCAAAATACAAGGTATCGGGATTAAAGGAAACGATCTGCCGGCCTACCGGTCGCTTGTCATTTATATCCTTTAATTGTGTGCTTAGCACAACATAATTACGGCTATCGAGACTTTTAAGGTTTACTGATATGGTATTATTATCCATATTCATCTTCGAAAAAAGCACATTCCACCCCGTGCCCTGTACCTGAGCATTCACAGTATCTGACTGTAAAGAATGAAAAGAGCGGCGAAGCGGCGCATTTGTAAAGCTAATAACCGCTTTTACAGTGTATGGTTTGGGACTTGACAATTGTGTTAATATCCAGGCGGCTACCGCCAAGGCAAGACAGGTAATAAATACCGATGCCCGCCTGCGTTCGTTTTTGGATAGTTTAATTATTGCCATAACACCTGATTGTCAAAAATAGGAATAAAATAGTACATGGTTTTAATTCGCTCCCAACGGGAAGTAATTGCACAAGTCATGTGCCGCTATTACTTTTCAAAAAAAAAGCCTCACACTTGTGAAGCTTTTGTCAATATTTCAGATCAACCGATTAGGCCTTTTTCTCTACATTAAGTGCTTTTGACGCTTCTAACGATATGGACGACTTGTCGAAACGGATCTTAACACCATTATCAACTTCAACCAATATAGTCGTATCAGCAATTTCGACAACCTTACCGTGGATACCGGCTGTGGTTACCACTTTATCGCCTTTTTTCATTTCTTCAACAAATTTCTTTTGGTCTTTTTGCTTTTTAATCTGCGGGCGCATCATAAAAAAATATACCACCAAAAACATAGCGCCAATCATAAGAGGCTGTGCGTACTGTGCTATAAAGCCTCCGCCTGCAGCCTGTAATAAAATACTTGAGATCATTTTTATTTTTAAATTATTGTTATTTATCTGTTATTATTATTTGCCGGTTGGCACTAAAACCTCGCCAACTAAATGCACCATAGTTTGTGCCGGGGCGGTGTTGCCGGTTATGGTAATCATTTTATCCTGTAAGCCGGATTTGCCAACACTGTGAAAAGTAACCTTAATTGAACCTTCTGCATTGGGTTGAATAGGTTCCTTCGGCCATTCGGGCTTTGTACAGCCACAGGTTGCAGTCGCGTCGGTAATTATTAGCGGCGATTTACCAGTATTGATGAATTTAAACTGGTGTACCACTGAATCGCCCTGAACTATCTTACCAAAACTATAACTGTCCTGGTCAAATTTCATTACCGCAGCTGTTGCAGGGTCGACTGATGCCGAAGTTGTTCCGGTTGAAACCGCCAGTGCTGCTGCCCCTGCCGCGTTTTGATCTTTATAAGTTTCGGTGCCACCACAGGCCGATAGCATACCAACTATAGCCAGGCCAAAAAGTACTTTTTTCATTGTGTTATTACTCTATTAATCCTCTTCCTGTTTTTTTAACTTTTCCTTCGGATTTTAACTCTGCTAAAATTTTGTCTAAGATACCGTTTATAAATGAATTACTCTTAGGCGTGCTAAATTCCTTTGATATTTCGAGGTATTCGTTAATAGTTACTTTTACGGGGATAGACGGGAAATAAACAAACTCGGCAAGCGCCATTTTCATTAACAGAGTATCCATCATGGCAATACGTTCGGGTTCCCAGTTTTGGGTTTTATTCCCTATCATCACCTGGAAATCATCATCGTACCTGATTGAGTACTGAAATAGTTTAGTTATAAAGTCCTGGTCTTCTTCCCAGTTTACTACAACCTCGGCCAGTTTATTCTTCTCAGGTTCTTCGTAAGCAAAGTTTTTAAATGTTTTGGCTATCATAGCCTGCAAAACATCACGGTCTACCGGCCAATAAATAAATTTATCTTCGAACACCTGCTCGGCCAGTAACGATTTTAAGATCACCTTTTTAAAGATGTGCTTGATAATATCTTTGTCTGAGTGAACGGTATCATCTGTTTTTTCGAGATAAGCTTTGTAATCTGGCGATGTCTTTAATGTAGCGAATAAAGATTTGGTTAGCTCAGGATCAAAATCCCAGGCTATTTTGTATTTTTTTACGGCAGCAAGATATTCTTTGTTTTTATTGAGCGACGTAATGAAAGTATTACCTAGTATTTTGAGATTAGGTTTCAGGTCGTCGGCTGTGGGCAGGTATTTGTTGGCCAGCGCTGTGGCATCCACGTCGGCATATTGCGCTACCTCGTTAATAAGGGATAGCATCCAAATATACATTTCATGAACCTTGTCAACACTTTGGATCAACGATTTTTCGTGTTGTTTCATGTCCTTCTTTTCGGACTGGTGGAAAGCATACAATGATTGTAATACTTTTACGCGGAGGTGCCTTCTGTTTAGCATGTTAATAAGAACGATTTTGCCCCGGTAAACCGGGACAGGTTAAAATTATAATTTATTTAGAACGATGTTTTTATCTTTTTAATATCGGTGATGCGCTTTTCGGCAATTTTATTTGCGGCCAGCACCGTTGATATATTTTCGGCTTTGGATAGTTTTAAAACATTCCGCACCGCGTCATAAATATTTTCGGTAAGCTGCATGGTACGTTTTTTATTAAAGCCCGCAATTTCCGAATACATATTGATGAGCCCACCCGCATTGATCACATAATCGGGGGCATATAGGATGCCTTTATCCAACAGCATTTGGCCGTGTAGCTGCTCATCCTCAAGCTGGCTGTTTGCCGAACCTGCTATGATGGCACATTTTAGCTTTTTAATAGTTGTTGTGTTAACCGTTGCCCCTAATGCGCATGGTGCATAAATATCAACGTCGAGATCAAATATACTGTTGTGGCCAACCGCTTCGGCGCCATATTTTTTGGCTACCTGCCTTAATCTGTCTTCGTCAATATCGCTTACGTATACCTTGGCATTCTCATCGCGCAGCAGTTTTACCAGGTTTTCGCCAACATGGCCTGTACCTTGCACCGCCACCGACCTGCCTGCCAGGTTATCGTTACCGTAAAGTTCTTTTAAGCAACTCTTTATACCCATGTAAACGCCGCGTGCCGCAACCGGCGTAGGGTCACCGCTGCCGCCTATGCTTTCGGGTAAACCGGTCACATGCTCGGTTTCCATGCGGATATATTCCATATCCCGGGTATTGGTACCTACGTCTTCGGCTGTAATATATTCGCCGTTCAGATTTTTCACAAACTGCCCAAACCTGCGAAAAAGCGCTTCGGTTTTATCCTTGCGCGAGTCGCCGATGATTACCGCATAACCACCGCCTACATTTAAACCAGATATGGCCGCTTTATACGTCATGCTGCGCGAAAGGCGCAAAACATCGCGTAAAGCATCTTCTTCGGTTTTGTATGGCCACATACGTGTACCACCCAAGGCAGGGCCCAGTGTAGTATCGTGAATAGCGATGATGGCTTTTAAACCATTGGCAGCATCGTTACAATAAACAACTTTTTGATGCCCAAACACACTCAGCTGGCTAAATACGGAAGTATCGGTTGTGGTTGGTGTTGACATGTGCGATATTATAGGTATAGATATTACGGCACAAAAGTAGGTGTTTTTTTTAAATTGAAGATTTTATTTAGGATTGAGTTAAAAAGTTATAGGATATTTTTAAAAACATCATTTCGATGACAACCCAATAACCTCCTAAATCAATATCTTTGCCTTACGCATGAAGCACCTGGCTTACCTCAATAAGTTTTTTTACAAATACCGCTGGCGGTTAATCCCCGGCGTATTGTTTGTGATCATATCGAACATATTTGGTGTGTTACCGGCACAGGTTGTGCGTATTGCTTTTAACCTCGTTACCGAAAATATCGGCATTTTTCAACTATTCGAAGGCTTTGGCAGGCAATCCGTAATCTCGGGCATCTTTGGGTCGAGCTTGCTGTTATTCGGCATACTGGTGTTGTTGCTTTCACTGCTGCGGGGGTTGTTTCTCTTTTTTATGCGGCAAACCATTATCTTAATGTCGCGACACATCGAATTCGATCAAAAAAACGAAATATACACCCATTACCAGGCTTTATCGTTAGCGTTTTACCGCCGCCATAACACCGGCGACCTGATGAACCGTGTCACCGAAGATGTAAGCCGTGTGCGTATGTACCTGGGACCGGGCATTATGTATGCCATCAATATGGTTACGCTTTTTATTATGGTGATCAGTATTATGCTTACGGTAAATGTACGGCTCACTATATTTTCGATCATGCCGATGCCTATACTGGCATTCCTTATATTCTACGTTAACAACATTATTAACCACCGCAGCGAACTGATCCAGGAGCGCCTTTCTGCTTTGTCCAGCTTTGTGCAGGAAAATTTTTCGGGTATCCGCATCATTAAATCGTACGTGCGCGAGGGTTTTGTTCGCGAAAGCTTTGCCCGCGAAAGCGAAGATTACAAAACCCACAGTATGGAACTGGTGCGCGTACAAGCCATGTTTTACCCCTTGATGCTCCTACTCATCGGCATGAGCTCTATCATCACCATTTATATAGGCGGCATCGAAGTAATGAAGGGCAATATTACCGCAGGTAACATAGCCGAGTTTACGGTGTACCTTAGTCAGCTTACCTTCCCGGTGATAGCGCTGGGCTGGGTAACCAGCTTAACACAAAGGGCCGCGGCATCGCAAAAGCGCATTAACGAGTTTTTAAACGAGCTGCCGGAGATATCGTCGCCAACCAATAAACCACAAACCATTCAGGGCAGTATCGAGTTTAAAAATGTGTCGTTCACTTATCCCGATACCGGCATTATAGCTTTAAATAACGTGTCGTTTACGGCAGATCCGGGACAATTGGTTGCCATAATCGGTCGCACAGGCTCGGGGAAATCAACCATTGCCAATCTCATTATGCGCATGTATGATACTACCGGCGGCCAGATATTGATAGATGGAAAACCGCTAACATCGCTCAACCTGGAGAGCTACCGCGCGCAGATTGGCTTTGTGCCACAGGAAGTATTTTTATTTTCGGATACCATCGCCAACAACATTGCCTTTAGTGCCGATGTGCTGGATATGTCAGCCGTTGAGCAGGCCGCCCGCGATGCTGCGGTTTACCAAAACATTATTGAGTTTGACAAAGGTTTTGAAACGCTGATAGGCGAACGCGGCATTACCCTTTCGGGAGGGCAAAAACAACGTGTATCTATAGCACGCGGCATTTTTAAACAACCGCAGATTTTAATTTTTGATGATTGCCTGTCAGCGGTTGATACTAAAACCGAAGAAGAGATACTGAACAACCTGGGAGGTATTATGCAAAATAAAACCAGTATTATCATCGCACACCGCATATCGACCATTAAAAACGCCGACAAGATATTGGTAATGGATAAAGGCGAAATACTGGAGCAGGGTACACATAATGAGTTAATGGATGCTAGGGGCGCCTATTTTGAATTATACGAAAAACAACTGCTGGAAGAGCAAGAAACTACCTGATATTAATCAATTAGCCCAATTATATTATAAAATAGTTAAGGAAAATTTATTTTTATAACAAATTTTGCATTTGTACTTTCAAAAAATTTCTATATTTATCCCAAGCTAATTTAAACAACCAAACTTTTATATGGGAGATTTTGAAAACAGGGATCGCGAGGAGGTTTTTTCGAAGAAGGTAAGGGCCGGGAAACGAACTTATTTTTTTGATGTTAAAGCCACACGATCAAACGATTATTACATCACTGTAACCGAGAGCAAGAAGCGTTTGGAGGATGGTGTTTTTGTAAAGCACAAAATATTTTTGTACAAAGAAGATTTTGAAAAATTTGCAGAAGGACTAAAAGATACCATTGAATACATAAAAGCCAATCAGGACGTTGTTGAAAAACGTTACGAGTACAGCGAAGTACCAGAAGTTGTTAAAGAAACCGACGATTTTTCGTTCGACAGTCTTTAATAATCACACCAGAATAATTAAACCCTGCCAATTGGCGGGGTTTTTTGTTTTTAAAACCTTAATGTAATACCTTAGGCACTCCAATTGAACCCACTATCTATGAACATGACCACTAAAAAATCAGTCTTTTATTTATTGATCGTGCTGTTTGCTTCAAAAGCTTTCGGACAAGACACACTATTTCAGCAAAAAAACATTTTAAAAACCATGGAACGCGTTGCCGACTGGCAACTTAATGCCTGGAAAGACAAAGGGTTTACGCACAAAAAATACGACTGGACAAATGGCGCTTGTTATGCGGGGTTGTATGACCTGGGCAAAATGAACAAAAAAGAGAGCAGATATGTTGATTTTTTAGTTGAGATAGGTAACGACCTCGATTGGAACACCGGGCCACGCAAAGGCATGGCCGATGACTATTGCGTGGGCCAAACATTTTCGAACTTGTACATCACGTATAAAGACCCTAAAATGATAGCCAAATGGCGTGCGCAGGCCGATAGTATTGTCGCGGCACCGCATACCGAGGGGTTAGAGTGGAAAGATAAGATAAGCTTGCGCGAATGGGCCTGGTGCGATGCGTTATTTATGGGGCCGCCAGCATTAAGCTACCTTTCTGCTGCCACCCACGACCCTAAATATTTGGATGCTGCCGTAAAACTGTGGTGGAAAACCACTGATTACTTATATGTACCGTCAGAGCACCTGTATTTCCGTGACCAAACCTTTTTCGAAAAGAAAGAAAAGAACGGTCAAAAGGTATTCTGGAGCCGTGGTAATGGCTGGGTAATGGGTGGTTTGGTACGGGTGCTCGATAATATG
>Ga0209026_1000331_pt1 | contig 46716 bp, 42 predicted proteins | sample AraplaCL_Col_mCL_FD_184262 | JGI IMG/M metagenome (GOLD analysis project Ga0209026, IMG submission 184262) | Arabidopsis root microbial communities from the University of North Carolina, USA - plate scrape CL_Col_mCL (SPAdes) (version 2) | ecosystem: Host-associated > Plants > Roots >... | reverse complement strand
CCGCAATACCAACCACTGGATGCGCGGCGGAACCTACGGCTGGCAAGCCGCCGAGGCCGGCTGCATCGGCATCCATTTTACCAATACCATAGCGCTGATACCGCCATGGGGCGGTATCGACCCGAGGCTGGGCAATAACCCCCTGGTGATTGCTGTACCGCGAAAGGAAGGGCATATTGTTTTGGATATGGCCATGTCGCAATACTCCATGGGTAAGCTGATGCAATATCGGGACAATAATGAAGAGCTGCCTTTGCCGGGAGGGTATGATGAAGCCGGCGAACTCAGTACTGATCCGGCCGCGATCATCAGATCGAAAAGGTTGTTGCCGGTGGGATTCTGGAAGGGCTCAGGTCTGGCGTTAATGCTCGACTTATTGGTTACCATCCTAAGCCGGGGTAAATCGACCGCGAAAATTACCGAGAGCGCGGTGGAATCTGGCGTGGGCCAGGTGTTTATTTGTATCGATCACCCGGATAGCGAAACCACCAAACAACTCATTGCACAGATAGTAGATTTTACCAAAAGCAGCCGCCCCGACAAGGAAGGTGGCGGCGTGTCCTACCCCGGCGAGAATACTTTAAAAACGCGTATCAAAAATTTGCAGGAAGGCGTCCCCGTAAGGGAAGAGATCTGGAATAAAGTATTGGCGATGTAATGATAAATAAACGTGTTGTTGTTTGTAAAAGGTTTTTGCTTGCGCTGATCATATTGTTTTGCGCGGTCTGCCAAACTGTTGGTCAGTCGAGGCCATTTCCACAGCATGTGCATTATTTTGCCGGGACGATCAGGCCCAACCATGTTTCGCAGCAGCAACTGGATAAAACCGTAGCCGCTTTTTACACCCGCTGGAAGGAGCGCTATGTTAATACCGGATGTGATAAAGGTCAAAATTATATCTGGTTCGAGAGGCCGGGCAACAAACAATGCGTAAGCGAAGGACAGGGTTACGGGATGATGATCGTAGCGCTGATGGCGGGATATGATCCATCTGCAAAAGCGACATTTGACGGCCTTTATCGCTACTACAAAGCACACCCCAGCAAACGCAACAAATACCTGATGGCCTGGGCGCAAGACAGCCATTGCAAAAACATCGATGGCAGCACAGCTACCGACGGCGATATGGATATTGCGTATTCGTTACTGCTGGCTAACGTGCAATGGGGAAGCAAGGGGCAAATTAATTACCTGCAGGAAGCACGTAATATGCTTGCGGCCATTATACAACAGGAGATCAACCCTAAAACTTATACCATTTTATTGAGCAACGCCATTGAGTACGATAGCGGCGATTACTTTGATACCCGCACCTCCGATTTTATGCCCGCGCATTTTAAAACCTTTAAAAAAGCAACCGGCGATGTGCGTTGGGATAAAGTAACCAACAACACCTATGCGCTGTTTAAAAATATCCAAAACACTTATAGCCCCGAAGCCGGCTTAGTGCCCGATTTCATCGGCCATTTGAATAAAAAACCCGTGCCTGCGAAGCCGCATTTTTTAGAATCTGTGTATGATGGCGCTTACAATTACAACGCCTGCAGGGTACCCTGGCGCGTAGGTACCGACGCTATTTTGTATGGCGATAAGCGGGCTTTAGTAATGGCCGATAACATCAATGCGTGGATACGGCAGACCACCAATGGTAATCCGGATAATATCTCGGCCGGGTACACCCTCGCCGGCAATGATATTAAGGGCCGTTATTTTGAAGCCATGAGCTTTATCGCGCCGTTCGGGGTATCTGCCATGGTTGATGCCAAAAATCAGGTTTGGCTCAATAAAATGTGGGATTATATCAACAAGTTCGATCTGGACGATTTTGATTATTACGATAACAGTATCAAAATGATCGATATACTCATCCTATCCGGAAATTACTGGGCGGCAAACTAATCTTCCGGGCAAACACACAGTCAAATCATTTTAATGCAATGCTATTTTATTAGCTATTGATTAATTACAGATATTACCTATATTTGATGTACCTGATTATGTGTTGATTAAACCTAAAAATTTTATCGTTATGGTTGATGTTGCAGATGTCACCCCGAAGGAGGCCGACGTCCAGAAGAGAAAAAGACCGTCTTGTCCTTATTGCCATGAGCAATTGGAGTACCGCATATCGCGCGGAATGTTGGTTAAAGTATTTTTGTTCTGGTGGCCGTCAAAGCGGTTCCGTTGTTTTAACTGCAAGCAAAGTACTTACGTTTGGGAGCGCCTGTACTTATAAAAGCACTTCAAATTTCTCCCAAAAACCGTCTTTAGGCAAAGGCGCGTAAATTTCGATAGGTTCCTTTTTGATGGGATGTATAAAGCTGATCTTGCGCGAATGCAGGCAGATGCTTTTTTTTAGGCTGCCCCGCGGATAGCCGTATTTATTATCGCCAACAATGGGGCAATCCAGTGTGGAGAGTTGCACCCTGATCTGATGCGGACGGCCGGTTATAGGGTCAACCTCGATCAGATAATAGCCGTTTAACTCACCAATCAACTTATAATTTAACTCGGATCGCAGGCTGCCTGGCACTTCTTTGTTGTGTGCTTTGGTAACATTTTTCTGAGGGTTTTTAACTAACCAGTGCACCAGGTTACCTTCTGGCGGTTGTGGGCGGTTGCGTACTACGGCCAGATATGTCTTATGGATTTCGCGGGTTTTAAATAAAGCGTTCATCCGCTCGAGCGCCTTGCTGGTTTTAGCAAACATGATGAGTCCGCTTACCGGCCGGTCTATCCGGTGTATCACACCTAAAAACGCTCCGTTAGGCTTATTGTATTTTTTGGCAATGTATTTTTTTACTTTTTCGTCCAGTGGCTCATCGCCGGTATCATCAACCTGCACAATATCGCCGGCGCGCTTATTGATCGCGATCAGGTGGTTATCCTCGTAAAGGATATCCTTATCGGTAATATCATGATGCTGATGCTCGATGGTAACTCTCATTTATTTCGAATGTCGAATTTTCAATGTTGAATTTGTTTATTGATTATCCGCTCTTTGTTAATTTTTAAATCCGAAATCGAACATTCGAAATCCGAAATTAGTACTGTTCTTTCTCGTTCGGGAAATCGTTTGCTTTTACATCGCGGATATAGCCTTTAATGGCATCGTTCATCACATCGTAAAGGTTGGCATACTGCCGTAAAAAGCGGGGGCGGAAACCTTTGTTTATGCCAAGCATATCGTGTATCACCAAAACCTGCCCATCGCAATGCTGGCCCGCGCCAATACCAATAGTTGGGATGCTTAAGCTTTGGCTAACTTCCTGCGCCAGTTTTGCGGGTATTTTTTCGAGTACTATCGAGAAGCAGCCCAGCTCCTGCAAAGTCAAGGCATCTTCGCGCAGTTTTTGCGCTTCAGCTTCCTCTTTAGCCCGTACGGTGTAGGTGCCGAATTTGTATATAGATTGCGGTGTTAAACCCAGGTGCCCCATTACCGGGATACCGGCCGCTAAAATACGGCTGATGGATTCGGCGATCTCTTTACCGCCCTCCATTTTAACCGCGTGCGCGCCCGACTCTTTCATGATACGGATAGCAGAGTTCAGCGCTTCTTTTGAATTGCCCTGGTACGAGCCAAAAGGCAGGTCAACCACTACAAGCGCGCGATTTATGGCACGTACCACCGATGACGCGTGATAGATCATTTGATCGAGCGTAATAGGCAGGGTTGTTTCGTGCCCGGCCATTACATTGGAGGCCGAATCGCCAACCAAGATCACATCAATGCCAGCGTCATCGACAATGTTGGCCATCGAGTAATCGTAGGCAGTGAGCATGGCTATCTTTTCGCCGCGCTGCTTCATTTCCTGCAGGGTATGTGTGGTTATCCGTTTAACTTCTTTATGTACCGACATGGTGTTTGTTTTTACGCAGAACAAAGGTGGGAATAATATCGGATTTCGGAATTGGGATTTCGGAATTATTACTCTATGAGATTTCGGCATCCACTTTTTTACATTTCGCTGTACATAAACCACCCAGACACGTAAAAATTCGAAATCGAACATTCGAAATCCGAAATAAAAATGTACCTTTGCGGCCGTGAATCCAGAAGTTTCAAGCTTCCTATCTCCATTTAATTTTTGCAGTACCGGATACCTGCCTGACCACCTTTTTTTAATTTTTAATTCTTTGTCGCGATGAGCATTGCTAAACTACCCGCTATATTATTACTTGCCGATGGAACCGTGTTTTACGGTAAGGCCGCCGGAAAAATAGGTACTACAACCGGCGAGATCTGTTTTAACACCGGCATGACGGGTTACCAGGAAGTTTTTACCGACCCATCATACTTCGGCCAGATCATGGTGACCACCAATGCGCATATTGGTAATTATGGCATTATGAGTGATGAGGTAGAATCGAACCACATTCAGATAGCCGGTTTGGTTTGTAAAAATTACAACATCGCATACAGCCGCAAACAAGCAACCGAATCGATACAGGATTACTTTACTGAACAAAACATCGTATCGATATCTGATATTGATACCCGCCAGTTAGTACGTCATATTCGCGACAAAGGCGCGATGAACGCTATTATTTCGTCGGAAATAATGGATATTGAAGAATTGAAAAAGAAACTGGACGAGGTGCCGTCGATGGACGGACTGGAGCTGTCATCAAAAGTATCAACTACCGAAGTTTATAATTTTGGTGAGGAAGATGCTTCGCTCCGTTTAGCGGTACTTGACCTGGGCGTTAAGAAAAACATCTTGCGCAACTTTCACGACAGGGATGTTTACGCGCAGGTTTTCCCGGCTAAAACAACCTTTAAAGAGATGGAAGCCTTTAAACCAGATGGTTACTTTATATCAAACGGCCCCGGCGACCCATCGGCTATGCCATATGCCATTGGTACCGTAAAAGAAATATTAGCTGCCGAAAAACCCATGTTCGGTATTTGTTTAGGCCACCAGCTTTTGGCTTTAGCTAACGATATCCCTACTATAAAAATGTTCAATGGCCACCGCGGTTTGAACCATCCGGTTAAAAATATCATCAAAAACCACTGCGAGGTAACTTCGCAAAACCATGGGTTTGGTGTGGTGCCTGATGCTGTACGCGCATCGGACAAAGTGGAAATAACCCACGTTAACCTGAACGATCAATCGATAGAAGGTATCCGTGTAAAAGGCAAAAAGGCATTTTCGGTACAGTACCATCCGGAGTCATCGCCCGGCCCGCACGATTCGCGTTACCTGTTCGACGATTTTATCGCGATGATGAAAGGGTAATTATTCAAAAATGTCGTAAATTAGTATTATGACAACTTTAACAGTAAATATTGAAAACGAAAAGGACCTACCTGTATTGCAGGAAATTCTTGACCGTTTTGGATTGAGCTACAGTGTAGGTTCAGATGACTACGACGAAGCCCTGGAAGCTTCATTAAAGAAAGGCTTAACGGAATCTGAAGCAGGATTGGGCAGGCCACATGCCGAGGTTATGTCAGAAATCAGAGCCCGGTATAACAAATGATCTTCACCGTTATCTGGACGCCTCGTGCAGAAGAAACGTTCAATAAAAATATTGAATACCTAGAGCAAGACTGGGATAATCAGGTACTTGAAACTTTCTTTAACAGGGTAGATGAAATAGTTTATACTATAGCCCGCGATCCTCAATTGTTCCCTTATATAAGTCGAGTAAGGTGATTCGCAGATGCGTAGTTACAGAACAAATTATACTTTATTATAAATTGAAAAGTGACTCCACTATCGACTTGCTGACGTTCTGGAATGTGTACCAGAACCCTAAAAAGCTAAAATTATAATCTTAAGAAACCTTAGCCATTGGTGTCATTGGTTGGCGTTGTGGCCTCAAGTGAGGCGTATCGGCATACACCGCATTGTTAATTTGTTCGTTGATATCATATACCATAATATCAAGCTCAGATGCGGATATTTCGATATAATTGACGCACAGCTCTTTTTCCAGTTCGTTATTACTCATCCTGAGCACATTGAGCAAGCCCAAAATTGAGGCAAGTGGCCGGCGTACATTGTGCGATTGCGACCAGGATATTTCTCTCAATATCTCGTTTTGCCTTTTTAGTTCTTCATTGGCCTGCTGTAACTGACTTTCTGTTTCCAGCCTTTTGGTGATATCCTTTGCCATAATCATCACATGTTGCTGATCGTTTGATAGCTTTAAATGCGAGGTAATATGGACAAATATATCCGATCCGTCCTTTCGTTTATGGTGCCAGTTTCCTGAATTTTTATACGGCGCTTCAAAACTATTTGCCGACTCTAGTACTTTTTCCGCATCCTCAAAGGGGCGAATATCCAGAATGGTCATTTGGTAAAACTCTTCCTTGGTGTAGCCATAAACAAATACGGCGGCATCATTTACGGCAATAAACCGGAGCGTTGTGCGATCATATATCCACATCGGAGTTGGATTGTCTTCAAAGTAAGAGCGGTATTGCCTTTCGCTTTGCTGCAATCGGTTGTAATGCAAATTGATCAGTTTAAACAAAACAACACCCGTGACCAGTAAAAATAAAATGGCACTGGCAGTACCCATTAAGATGACACGGCTCGATTTTGCGCCCCCTTCAAGGAAGAAAAACACCATGTCGCTCAGAGCAATCCATAAAATACCGGAAAGCTGATAAGTAAGTACTATTTTAAGCGCAATAGACTTCATTTATTATTTTTTGTCAATACATTAACTAGGTCAGTCAAGATAAGAACAATTTATAATAATAAGGTACAAATATTACAATTATAATAATTACACTGAGGGTTAAAAAAATTACTGCAATGGATTACGTAATTATGGCTCTGAAATCTGATTAAATTACATAAAAAAAGCCCTCTCCCCAACCGGGAGAAGGCCTGTCAAACTATCAATCAAAAAACTGTTTATGGTATTTTTAAACCTAAGCCTATTTGCCAAACCTGATTACGATATTGCGGGGTTTGGGTGGTTCCGTCAACATTATCCTGTTGCAAGTCGAGCGTATAGCGTGCCCGCAGATCTACGTTGGTACTTAAATCGATACTTACACCAATTACACCATCAATGATACTTTTACGGAAACGGTTTGAATCGTCTTCATAATGCTGTTGCTGTATAGTTGAAAAACCATTACTATAGGTGTTAGTAGTCGACATCAGGAACGATACCTGCGGGCCAACGATAATACCGAAGCCCTGGGCCAGTTTTAATTTGGCCAGCAGGGGTGCATCGATAAAATTGGTACGCTGGGTAAATTCGCCTGATGTAGTTGTTGCTTTGTAACCTTTGGTATCGTACAAAATTTCGGGATCGAAAGACAAAGGACCAACCAGGTGAATATCCATGGTAACACCGGCATGAAAACCGGTTTTGTAGCTGGTAGTAAAGTTAGGATCGTCGGTTTTAATGATGTTGGAGAAGTTTGCGCCACCGGCGACACCAAATTTAATTTGAGCACTTGCAGCACCTGCTAACAACAGGCCCGCAGCTAAAAATATAATTTTTTTCATTTTTGTTTATCTATTTATTGAAACGGGTATTGAAATAAACATGCCAATTACTAGTCGTGCAGATCATCTATATCTATTTAAATGGTTTAGCCATGATTTACTGATGGTTGATGGCTTATCCGCAGTTTATTGTGGATAACAAAGACCCGGTATTTCTGTATAGTTTTAACTACAGTTTTAGCCATAACGAGTTCAAAAAGGTTGAAATTACTGCTACCAGGTGTTTAAATTATCGGCTTAATTAATAGTTTTGTTTTATGATCAAGCCTCTGAAATCCATCCTGTTTGTTTTGTTTTGTTGTGTTTCCATCCATGTATCGGCTCAAACACCAACCTTTATGCAGCCTACAGACCGGCAAACACACTGGGTAGATTCGGTATTTAAAAAGCTCAGCAAAAAACAAAAAATAGCGCAGTTGTTTATGGTGCGGGTTTATAGTAATCAGACCCAATCATTCGACGACTCGATAGCGCACCTGATCAAAAAAGAAAAAATAGGCGGCATTGTATTCTTCCAGGGTGGGCCGGTGCGGCAGGCTAATTTTATCAACCGTTATCAAAAAGTAAGCAAAGTACCTTTGCTGGTAGCTATTGATGGTGAATGGGGCCTGGGCATGAGGCTGGATAGTACGGTATCATACCCTTACCAAATGACACTGGGCGCAGTGCAGGATAATACCTTACTATTTAAGATGGGACAGTTTGTTGCCCGCGATTTTAAACGCCTTGGCCTGCAGATGAACTTTGGGCCGGATATGGACGTGAATAACAATCCCAATAATCCGGTTATTGGGTTCAGGTCGTTTGGCGATAACAAGTACAATGTAGCACAAAAAGGCATCGCCTATATGAAGGGTATGCAGGATGGCGGCATCCTTACTACTGCCAAACACTTCCCAGGCCATGGTGATACCGACGTAGACTCGCACTATGACCTTCCCCAATTACCTTTTACCCGCCTGAGGTTAGACTCTCTTGAGGAATATCCTTTCCGTGAAGCGATTAAAGCCGGCCTGAGCGGCGTGATGGTAGCGCACATGAATATCCCCGCGCTGGATAGCACCAAACATTTGCCGTCGACCCTGTCGAGGCCGATCATCACCGGCGTGCTGAAAGACTCGCTTGGATTTAAGGGCCTGGTAGTTTCGGACGCGATGGGAATGAAAGGCGTAGTGAAATACTTCCCTAACGGTGAAGCTGATGTACGTGCACTGATTGCCGGTAATGATATATTGGAGTTATCGGAAAACTCAAAACGTGCAGTTAAACTGGTTAAGAAAGCCCTTCGCAAAAAACAGATTGATAAAGAAGAACTATTCGCCCGGGTTAAAAAAGTACTCGCCGCTAAATACTGGGCCGGATTAAACCACGTACAACCTGTTGAAACCAACAATTTGATAGCCGACCTGAACAAGCCCGACGCCAAAGCATTGGTGCAACAATTAACAGATTCGGCCCTGACACAGTTGACGAATAACCCTGGCCGACCGGCTATTGATTTCGGCAAAAAAACCGCATTGGTGAGCATCGGCACAACCGATACGGCACTTTACCAGCGTGAGCTGCGAAAACAATTTGCCGATAGCAAAACGTTTTTTGTGGCTAAAAACGTGTCCGACACGGTAACTTTAAATAAGCTGCTCAACCAGTTAAAAGGTTATGACCAGGTTATTATCGGCGTGCACGATATGAGGCTACGCCCTGCAAGCAAGCTTGATTTTAGCAGCAATGTAAAACTGCTGATAGCCGAGCTGGCGGCACAACCTAATAGCGTGATCAGCGTATTTGCCAATCCTTATACCATAGCGGGTTTGCCGGGTATTGAAAAATGCGGTATGCTGCTGATGGGTTATCAAAAAAGTGATGAGATGCAGCGGTCGGCGGTTAAGGCGATTTGCGGACAGTTAAAACCAACGGGTAAATTACCGGTAAATGTGAGCGCCTTCTTTTCGAGCGGGACGGTGCAGGTTTATAATCAGTAGTTCTTTGTGATTAATGAGTAAAGAACAAGGATCAAGGAGTTTGCATGGGACAAGGCTACCAAGAATTGGTTTTTGAAACACAGATAGATTCATTTGCAAAACGGATGTGGCAAATCTATTTGGCAAATTTCTTTATTACTCCGGTTCTTTTTGTGCCTGTATTCTTTTCCAAAGAATTTAACGGAATTGTATTATTATGGTTAGCGACGGTCACCTGTATACTTTTATCGGTAATATACAGCAGTTATAAGTGGTCGTTAAATAAAGTACGATCAGTCTCTTTATCTGATAATGATTTTACGGTGGTAGTCACTCGAAAAAACTCAAATCACACTTATCTGATACCTCGGGAAGATATCCACACAAATCTCAAATGGGAAGGCAGCAAGCCATCGGTGTTAGCACTGACGATATTTAACGGAGTAATCCCAATAGTAAAAGTCTACTCGGGCAGGCAGAAGAATGAGTGTGATTTAAAAGACGTAGTGTACCAAATAGAAAAAAGGTTGCGCACGTAGGTTTTATTAGTTGTTGGGGAAAAGTATATGAAAATTGTTAAGATTTCCAGAAAAGCAAAGCTGAAAGATATTGATGAAGACCTGGAAGATATGCAGTATTGGTTATCGAGGCCCTCTCATGAACGCATTGCGGCAGTGACACAATTAATCCGATTAACTTTAGAACCTGGTCAGCGGATGGATAAAACCCATATTGTCCAAAGGAAACTACATCCGTAATGTTAAGCAACCTCAATTAATCAACCTCCCCGTTATATCCACATTGCGTGCAAACGGATTGATATATAAATTGGCCAATATTGCAAACTCCCGGCGGGTAATGGGTTTGTTCAAATCGTAAACCGAGGTAAACTTAAACCTGCTTTGCCAGTATTTTTTTACGTTACGTTGCAAGGTTTCCGGGTCGCTCAAGGTAATTTCGCTGATGATGGATAGCAGGTTGCCTACTGTAAAATTTTCGCCGGGCCTGGTTTTGTTGAACCATAAAAACGAGCGGGCATAGATCTCGAGCAACGCAGGTTTAACATCGCTGGTTTTTACGATAGAGTCGGGTAAAAAGTAGGTGGCAGTAGATTTTCCTTTGGTTAATTGTACACCCTTCAGTAAACCCGTAGCACCAATCTGTTGGATAGCCCTGAAATACGGATCATCCTGCTTAACATCTACAAAAGGCATCAGGTAAGCGTTGAACCTGATGAGCTCTTTTTGCACTTCGCGCACATTAATTTTTTTGGTGGTGGTTTTATAAAAGGCACAAAAGGCGGCTACGGTGCCGGCGCCCTGCCCTACCGTCATCTGTACCGACGGGTAAAAGGTGCTGGCGTTAACCAGGTGAGTTGTCGACATTCCCTTTTCGGTGACCAGCAGGTTTTCCATATCGCGCACGATAACCGATCCCAGTGGAATGCTATAGCCCGGCATTGGCGGGTAGTTAACCTTAGGCGCGTTGCTGCTTGCCGAATAATGCTGGCCCGGTGATGCATCGCCGACGGCGATTGAGGTACGGTAAAGTTTAGAAGCACGATCGTATGGTGTAAAGATATCGCCGGTAACCATCCTGATTTGCCCCTGCGCACGGCGTGCTTCGCGGATATATGGGATCATCGGCAACCTGTCCTTCGTCGGAAATTCCTGGAAATCGGGCGCCAGGTTTTTAAAACCCAGTTCGGTTTCGAGGTAGTAGATCAACCCTAAAGTTTGCAACCTGCATTTTTTGTAAAAATCTTCGCGCTGCTCAGGTTCCAACTGCTCCATGGTAACCGGGAAGCTATTGGCACACTCGCCCCATTTGATCATATATTTATCGTTGGGCAATTTACCATCGGCCAGCATTTTTTTAATGTCTTTACCTTTAAGGCAGCTGTATAATGATGCGTCGTAACCTTCTGGTTTATCGATGGTACGATCGGCAGCGCGGCCATAATCTTTTAACACGGCTATCCAGGTCACTTCTTCAATCAGTGGCAAGGCTTCATCAACACCAATGGGTTCGCCGGTTGTTTTTTTGCTGTCGAAACCTATATCAAACTTAGCCCCGGCTTTAGCAGCAACGTCAGCTGTTTCGGTAGCATCGATCACCACACGGGCGGATATGATATTTTTGACGCCCTTTTCGGTGATGGCTACTTCCCACATTTCGCCATTTTTTTTGATGCTAGTCCACGGGGTGTTAAATTTTACCGTTAAGCGTTTTACGGTATCGGTTATTTTTTTGAGGATGGCCGCCCCTGTATAAGGCTCAAAGCGCAGGGTAGCGTTTGAGGTAGTATCATAACCCGGTGTGTTTTTATAAAATTTGATCACATGTTTGCGAAACTCGCCCCAGATACCCGACGGCAGGTTGCGGTTGGCATCGACAATGCAATTGGCACCCGCGGTAAGGCTGCCTCCCAGCCATGGGCCTTGCTCCACTATCATAGTTTGTACACCACTGCGTGCGGCTTGTATTCCGGCTGATACGCCGCTGGCACTACCGCCAATTACTAATACATCTGTTTTTATGGTTTCCTGGGCGTGAGCGCCTAAATATGCTGAGAGTAAAAAAACGAAGAATAACTTTTTAACCATTACGATTTTTATAACGACTGTAAAACGCTAAATTAGGGCAAAGCTTATTAAACGCAGCAAAAATTAGCCCCTTGCGACCTAAAAAAATGAAAATACATATAAAACCTTGATCATGATCAAACATTCTACTAAAAAGTACCTCGCTCTTTTTTCTGTTAGTTGCCTGAGTTTTGTTTTGGGTGCTTTTGTTTGGCACGCTGCCGAAACCAGTCCGATCACACGTGATGTGATCAAAGAAGCGCAGAAGATAATCGGGATAGAGGTTAGTCAGCCGCAGGCCGATTCGATGCTGAACAACCTGAACAACCAGGTAACCATTTACCAGGCTTTACATAAACTTAATTTGCCGAACAGCGTGGTGCCTGCGTTAAATTTTAACCCGGTTCCGGTTGGTTTTGTTAATCCGGATAAGACCAATGGATTCGTCTTATCAAAAAGTGGCGCGGTTAAACTACCGGCTGATAAAAATGAACTGGCATTTTATTCCATCGGGCAACTGGCGGAGCTCATCCGCACCAAACAGATCACGTCGGTTGAACTGACCAAATTCTTTATCGATCGCTTGAAGAAATACGATAGTAAGTTGTTGTTTGTGGTGAACTATACTGAAGAACACGCGTTGAAACAAGCCGCACAAGCCGATGCTGAAATTAAAGCGGGTAAATATAAAGGTGTTTTGCATGGGATTCCATTCGGGGTTAAAGATTTACTATCATCAGCTGATTCGAAAACAACTTTTGGCGCCGGACCCTATAGAGATCAAAGACTGGGTATTGACGCCACTGTAGTAAAACGGCTTGAAGATGCGGGGGCGGTGCTGATCGCTAAATTAACTTTGGGCGAACTGGCACAAGGCGATGTTTGGTTTGGCGGCATGACGCGTAACCCCTGGGATATCACACGCGGATCGAGCGGGTCATCCGCTGGCCCGGCTTCGGCGGTTGCTGCCGGCTGTATGCCTTTTGCGATCGGGTCGGAAACATTGGGCTCTATCGTATCGCCGTCTACGGAGTGTGGTGATACTGGTTTACGCCCGTCATTTGGTCGCGTAAGCAAATACGGCGCTATGGCATTAAGCTGGAGTATGGATAAGCTTGGGCCAATTGCCCGCACGGTGGAAGACGATGCGATTGTTTTTAATGCCATACAAGGCACCGACCCGAACGACCTGAGTACCATTGCCGCGCCTTTTAATTACAACGGAACACGTAAAGATTTAAAAGGCCTCAAAATCGGCTATTTAAAAGCAGCGTTTGATAACCCACGTACGCAAAACCATATTAACGATTCGATCACCCTGGCTAAGCTAAAAGAGTTAGGCGCTGAGCTGGTGCCTATCACACAGCCACAAATGCGTTACCAGCCTTTAACCTTTATATTGCTTGCCGAGGCCGGCTCGGCTTTCCAGGAACTGGTGTTGAACCACAAAGATGATATGCTGGTTAAGCAAGACAAGGGCGCGTGGCCAAATGTCTTCCGGTCGGCGCAGTTTATACCTGCGGTGGAGTACATTAATGCACAACGCGCCCGGACTGTTTTGATACAACAATGGCACGATCAGCTTAAAGGATTGGACCTGTACATCACCCCTACCTTTAGCGCCAATTTTACTTTAACTAATTTAACAGGCAATCCGTGTTTGGTATTGCCAAACGGCCTAAATAACCGCGGCTTACCTGCCAGTATTACCTTTATGGGGCAACTGTTTGGCGAGGGCAAGATGCTGGAGGCCGCAAAAATTTACCAGGACGCGACAGATTTTAATAAAAAACATCCTACCTTAAACTTTTAACCCTCAAATTAACTTATTACGGTATGAGTACAGATCAATTAGACAAAGCCAAATACCCGATAGGGAAATTTAAAGCGCCTGCATCGTACACCCAGCAGGATATGCTGCATTGGATAGCCGAGATAAAAGCCCTGCCAGCAAAAATGCGGCAGGCCGTAATGACGCTTAACGAAAAGCAACTGGATACCCCTTACCGTACCGGTGGCTGGACCATCAGGCAGGTGGTTCATCATACCGCCGATAGTCACCTGAACGCTTTTGCCCGTTTTAAATTTGCTTTGACCGAAGATAACCCAACGATAAAACCTTATGAAGAGGCCGACTGGGCATTGTTTGCCGACTCGAAACTGCCGGTTGAACCTGCTTTGCGTATGCTTGAAGGTTTGCATCAACGCTGGACCGCCTTAATGGAGGGGATGACGGAAGAACAATGGAGTCGTACCTATGTGCACCCGGCCAATAATGAAACGGCACCTTTGCGTAAAGCGTTAGGGTTATATGCCTGGCATGGCAACCACCACGTGGCACATATTGAGGGCGCGGAGTTTTAAATGGCGATATTTCTATCCATTGGCCGGGAAGCCCAACATCCCGGCTTAACCTTTTTGATACTCACAGGGTATATCATCGCGATTTATACTATCATCAAACTGGTTAACAGCCACCTGTTTGCCAAAAAGCCATCCAATGAATGGGACCACCAGGTGCTGCGGGGTAAGCGGTCGTTATTTTATTATGTTTACTGGCTGGGGGTTACGGTAGTTATTGCCCAGATCGGCGTTTATTACGTGATTACTTACAAACCTATTTTTCTGGACGGCGCGAAGATCGATGACGGGTTTAAGTATATCTGGTTTTATTTTTCCTTTGTGCTTTTGTTTATCGGGCTACTTAACTCGCACCTGGTTGATAGCGATACCAGTTTTAGCGATTATCCTTATCTGAAGTATATTATGAAGGTATGGATAACCAATATTTTAGCAGCCCCGGTTTTGCTCACCATTATTTTGGCTGTCAAAGGTGTCTCATCGGATTGGTTTTCGAACTACTGGTTTTTAGTGATAACGAGTAACGGTTTTGGCCTGCTCTGTTTTACTGCATTTGCATTTAATGTGCACTATGTGAGCCAAAACAACTGGTCGGAACACCGTAAGAAGCTACGGATATTTATTTTGGTCGAAGTGTTGACCCTGGTTACGGTTGTGGTATTCTCGCTAAAAGGTGTATCCGGATTAAACTGGTTTTGGCTATGGCTCCCTTATGCATTGGTAATGGGTTTTAGTGTTTTCTATTACAAGTTAGAAAAGCCCATCCCTATTGAGGATGCTATTGTGATTGAAGATTAAATATCATCCAAGGTCCCGACCTATTTATAATATTGACCTCATCGCCCAAACTCACTTCTTGAGAAGGGGTGCCGTGGACGATGAGGTGGCGGGGATGTGTTTGTTTGTGGCTTTAAGAACACACCCCTAGCCCCTCTCAAGAGGGGAACTCCAACTGTTTATTGCTTCAGCGTTTCGTTAAACAGTTTATAAATGCGGCTATACTCATCCGTCCAACTGCTGGGTTGTACAAAGCCGTGGTCTTCGACCGGAAAAACGGCCAGCTCCCAGTTTTGCTTATGCAGCTCTATTAAACGCTGGCTCAGCCGCACAATATCCTGGAAGTTTACATTCTGATCGACCATGCCATGGCACATCAGCAGACGGCCCTTTAAGCCATCGGCAAAGTAAATGGGGGAGCTTAGCTTGTAGGCGTTTTCGTCATTATAAGGCTCGTTTAAAATATTTGCTGTGTAGCCGTGGTTATAATGTGCCCAATCGGTAACGGAGCGCAGTCCCGCACCAGCGGCAAAAACATCGGGAGCAGTAAACATGGCCATCAACGTCATAAAGCCACCGTACGAGCCGCCATAGATACCAACATTTTTAGGGTTAACACCATACTTTTCGACCAGCAGTTTTACAGCGTCAACATGATCGCTCAGATCCTTACCACCCATGTGACGGTAGATGCCCGTGCGGATATCGCGGCCATAGCCAGCGCTGCCCGTATAATCGATCTCCAACACCGTATAGCCGTTATCGGCCAACAGGTTGTTGAACATAAACTCATGAAAATAGCTGCTGCTCCATTTGTACATCACATCCTGCAGGTAACCTGCACCATGTACAAAAACTACTGCCGGGTGCGATGGAGCAGGATTTTTAGGCTCGTAAACGCGGGCATAAATATCGGTTCCGTAACGGTTTTTGAAGGTAAAGATCTCGGGGGCGCGCCACGCGTACGATTTAAATTCCTCGCTTGCCGAGTTGGTTACCTGTACGGGTTTGGCGCCGGGTTTATTGGGCTGAACGTATAATTCGTACGGTTTATTGGTGTACGAATAGCGGATGGCCAACCATTTTTCGTCGGGCGAAAGATCGATCTCATTACCGCCTTTCATGCTGGTTAGCTTTGTGGGGATACCGCCTGTAACCGGGATTCGGTAAAAATCGGTAACGCCGGGATGCTCCATGTTGGCGGTAAAATAAAAGTCTTTTTTATCGTTTGATAACTTTAACGATTGCACTTCCCATTTACCGGTGGTAAGCTGCTTTTTATCGCCTGTGGCTACATCGACTACATAGACATGCGAGTAGCCGCTGGCTTCGCTTTGAAAGTAAAAGTGCTGGTTATCTAACCAACCGGTACTGCCGCCTCCGAAACTATTGATGCCGGGGCCGCCTATCCAGGCTTCGTCGCGCTGGCGGTCGAGCTGGCTGAGTTTGCCGGTTTCGGCGTCGAGCTTCATGATCCAACGGTCTTTATAATCCTGCGCGTTAATTATCACTACGGCGTATTTTCCATCAGCACTCCAAGAGGCCGCGCCAATACTTACTTTGCGGTCTTCATTGCGGACCTGGCGCTCTTCCAGCTCCTTTGGATAATCTTTCACATAATCGGGCAGGTCTTTAATGCCGGGCAGATCTTTGGTTTGGATGGCGTAAACAGTATCGCGCTGCAGATCATATACAAAACTTTCCGAAGTTGCCTGCGGAGCGCCAACCTTGGTGCGGTTGGGGATATCTTCGGTATAACCTGTAGCAGTTACATAGTTGGGTACGATGGTAGATTTCGCCCCATCGGCAGCTTTAACCAAAGTATAGGTAACGTAACGGCCATCCGGCGAAAGCTGCAAACTACGGATCTGCTTATCGTCGACACCGATCTCGCGCATCGGTTTAACCGCCAGTTCTTTCCTTTCGGCTGTATTTAGTTTATCATTTTTCTCTTTTTCTTTGATCACATCGAACAACCCGGTTTGCTCGGCTTTAAGCCAGTTATCTTGTTTACTGCCCGCGCTTTGGTAGGCAATTGGCGCACGACCAGCGCCCCCACCGTTACCCCCACCCGTTCCGCGGCCACCGCCGCCACCTGTACCGTTGCCACCACCACCACGCCTGCCGCCTGCACCGCCACCAAATGCCGGGATGGCCGCCGTTGTAGTTGCCGTGCTATGGGTAAAATTGGTGAGCTGGGTTAGCTCGCCGCTGTTTAAAGCGACGGTATATAAATTCTCGGTCTTTACGAAAACGATCTTGCTATCGTCGCCGCTGAATATGGGGTTGCTCTCCCGGTCGGCAGTTTTGGTTAATTGTTTGGATGTGCCGGTTTTGGCATCCATTAAAAACAGGTCGCCATTTTTTTCGTAAACTTTTAGGGTACGTTTTAAGTTCCATGAACCACTTGTAGGGCGCATGTTTTTACGCTCGTCGAGGCTAACCTTTTCGGGTTTTAAATTGGTTGGTGTTATCGCGTATAAGGATTCGCGCTCGGCGTTATCGGGGTTCCAGTTAAAGTAGACCTTTTTACCATCATCGCTCCAGTAAACATTGGATGGCGATACACCCATCCATTTAGGATCGCGCATAATTTTTTCGATGGTGAGCGGGCCGAGGGTTTGGGCGAAAGTTTGGGTACAGAAGGCTAACAGAAAGAGGGTAAAAATTCTTTTCATGCGGTGGTGAATTGTGAGGTCGTTTTTTATAAACTGCAATTTAGTATTTAATACGATAATAAATTAAATAGCTATTTTAGTTTTCATAATTGTTACACGATGAAGTTACAAGGTTCGACGTTTTGCTTACGCAGATGGCAGTTAAGCGATGAGGATGCGCTGGTGAAATACGCCAATAACCTGAATGTATCGCGGTATCTGGCCGACCAGTTTCCGTACCCGTACACCCAACCCGATGCACAAAACTGGCTTAACTATATTACCGGCGTAAGCCCTGTTACAAACTTTGTTATCGATGTAAATGGCGAATGTGTGGGCGGCATAGGCGTAGAGTTTAAGAACGGTGAGCGGCGCAAAACCGCACACATTGGCTATTGGCTTGCCGAACCTTTTTGGGGAAAGCAAATAATGCCCGCGGCCACGCAATTGATGATCGACTACGTTTTTAACAATTTCGACATTGCGCGGATAGAGACGGTAGTTTATCATCCCAACACCGCATCAATGCGGGTGCTCGAAAAGGTGGGCTTTGTTAAAGAAGGCATCGGTAAAAAAGCCATATTTAAAAACGGCGAGTTTTATGATGAGCATGTGTTTGCGTTGGTGAGGTGACATTATTTCGGGTTTCGAATGTTCGATTTCGGATTTGTTTTATTCATTAAGTCATCTTTCAACCAGCTTCCAATTCCCTTCGGATATAACCTCGAGCTTACCATCTACAATTTTAATTGCAGTTTGATCGTCTATCAGATAAGAAGGCATTGGTAATGTGGCGGCCAATTTTTCCAGGTTGGCCATTGAGTTCTCGGGGAAGGTGGGATAATCCAGGTGTGGATGGATAGCCATATTGAACAGATTGAGCGACTTTTCGGTATCCGGCGGTAACGTATGGTTGCCAAATGTGGTACCATAACGCGTCATGATCATGCTGCCGGCGCTTAACCCTACATAAACCGTTTTTTGCAGCAGCCCGGGCAACAGATCGGCCAGGCCTGAGCGATGCATCCAGTAACTTAAATACTGACAATCGCCGCCGCCAACCAGCAGCGCGTCTGCAGCTTGTACAACAGGCTGCCATACCTCCGGTTTTACGCTGGGTAGCGCGGTAAGCTCGAGCAGGCCCAATGACTTCCAGCCCAACTCGCAAAAAGGGTCGCCTAATGTGCCGTTGATTACCCGCCTTGCAATGTCGCCGCCATGGGGCAGGCCGTATATCGCCGTTGGTACAAACAGGGCATTCGATTTTTCGATCGGTTTGCCTAATAACTGGACCAGCGCTTGACGTATGCTATTATTGCTGATGCCGGCTGATGTGAGGAGTAGCTTCACAGGGTTTTCTTTTTATTATCCACGTGCGCTCGTTGGGGCGAGCGCACAAGAGCTTAAATATATACAATCGTTAAATAATTGTATATTAGTATTATGGAAAAAATTGGCGACCTTATAATTATACTTGGCGTACTAATTATGTTATACGGAGCATATCATGGCTTGAAGCGCAATAACATTTTTATGAAAAACCCTTCGCGCAAGCGGGAGGACAGAGCCAACCCAGGCGTAGGAATGGAATGATTTAATCATTCGTCCGCCTGTGCCTCAAATAATACCGGCTTAAATTAAAACTGATGACCCCGTGATTGATGACGGTGGACAACAAACCATAATGCTTTTTCATGATATGGAAACGCTCTTTGAGGCTTTGCTTATGCTTCTTTTTGGACATGCCGCCGACTAAGTACTTAGCCACATAGCGGTTTACGTTTACGATCTTCCTGGCCTTTTTTGCCGCGCGGATGATCCAGTCGATATCGGCGCTGAGCTGGTAACGGCGGTCGTAAGGTTCAACCAGTTCGCGTTTAATGTAAATAGCCTGGTGGCTGATGCTCATGCCGTGTTTAAAGCCTTTCCAGTTAAACTTTTTGGGCGCTTTGTGGCGGCGCTGGCCAAGGCTTTCGCCCTTGTTGTTGATCATCTCGGTTTCGCCGTAATAGATATCAGCATTGGGCGCCGATGCAAAAACGTGGGCAACGGTATCCTTATCATAAAACTCATCGCCGCTGTTCATAAAGATGATATAATCGCCGTTAGCGGCGGCAATGCCTTTGTTCATCGCATCATAAATTCCTTCGTCTTTTTCGCTGATAAGACGGGCGATACGTGATCCGTATTTTTTGATGACGTCTAAAGTACCGTCGTTCGAAAGGCCATCGATGATGATATATTCGATATTGGGATAGGTTTGGCTGAGCACCGAAAGCATGGTGCGTTCGATATCGCCCACGTTATTGTAAACGATGGTGACTACGGATAATATGGGTTGAAAGTCCGTCATATGCCTTTTAAAACGGATTTGTAAACGTTAATGTATTGCGCGGCTACCTTTTCGTTGCTGAAGTTATCCAGCACTTTATTGCGTGCGGCGGTGGCCATTTCATCGGCATTAGCCAAAAACAACACGTGATGGATGCCTTTTGCCAGGTCATCGTCCGATTTGAATTGCGCCAGGTAGCCGTTTTGCTGATGATCGATCATATCGGGGATACCGCCGGTATCAAAGGCGACCACGGGTGTGCCGCAGGCCAGCGATTCCATGATGATATTGGGCAGATTATCTTCAACAGAGGGCGACACGGTAACATCGGCCATGCTGTAGGTCTCGACAAGATCAGTTTGCGACGTGATCAAACCTAATTGATGTACCGGAAAAGGTAGTAAAGCCACGTCAAAGTGTTTGTTTTTGCCAAAGATGGCGATCTCGACCGTATCGGATGGATAATCGTTTTTGAGAATAGCTAAAGCTTCGATCAAATACGTTAAGCCTTTGCGCCTGTCCATAATATTAGCCGCGCCGAACAGGATGAGTTTTACATCGGCACCGATGCCGTGTTTTTGACGGGCCGCTGATTTATCCTGAGGCAGGTAAATGGTTGCATCTATCGGGTTGGGGATTGCTTCGATTCTAAAGTCTTTTAGCAGCGCGCTTTTTTGGGCTTCGCCAGCCAGCCAGTTGCTACAGGTGACGAAGGTAATATTGGGTTTATCCGCGAAAAGCGCCAGTTTTTCTTTCCAAACTTGATGAGACAGGTCGTCCGGATGCGGATTGCGCAGAAAGTAGCAATCGCCGCATTGGTTTTTAAAATGATCGCAGATACCCGCGTAGTGGCAGCCTCCGGTGAAGGACCACATATCGTGCAACGTCCAGATGATGGGTTTGCCAGATTGAACAAGTTCTTTGAGGTTATCGATAGAAAGGAAGCCAAAATTCGTCCAGTGTAAGTGTAAAACATCAGCATCGGCAATAGCTGGCTCGTTTATAATGGAGCTGCCTGTGTTCGCCATAGAAAAAGCAAAACGTACCGATTTATCCCGGGCGTAAAAAAAGATGAAAGGCAGGCGCTCGCGCAGTAAATTAATCTGGGCTTTTTGCTTGTCGAACCAGGTTTTGATGACGCTGACCACACGCGGCTCGGCGGTTTTTTTATGTTGAACGAGCATTTTAACATCGACCGACTGGGCCTCCAGCGCTTTAAGCAGGCGCGTACAAGCTACTGGTGCACCGCCGCCGGTATCGGATGTGTTGATCAATGTTACTTTCACAAGGCAAGTATAGCGATTAGTATAGATTTCCGTAATAGCGATGGGTTTGAAACCCATCGCTATTGATGTTTAGCCTCGGCCTTAATTTGTTTCAATTCATCACTGAAAGATTTGTTTTTGTGATGAGCCTCCTGATTATCAATGTAATTTCTAACTCTTTTAAGATTATCGGGGCTAACAGAAAATGCAGCAAATCCGTCTTGCCAGGCAATATATTTCTCTTCATCGTGCCTGAAATGCTCCCACGAATTTCCTTTGATCGTTTTAACAATATCAGCAACCGATTGATCTGTTCTTAACCTAACCAGTAAATGTACATGGTCATCAACCCCATTGATACAATCAATGAATATTTCATAATCGCGTGCAATGTCTAACACCACCGCAAATAGCTCTTTACGCAGATCCGGGACTAATATTGGTTCGCGATTTTTAGTCGACCATATTAAATGTATCCATAAAACGGAGTAACTGTGCGGCATTCACCAAATATAACAGTTTTATATAACGATGGCTCTCTCTTTATAGCGATGGGTTTGAAACCCATCGCTATACGGGCTATTGAAATTAACCGCTAAACCGTATCTTTAACGCTTCAATACTTCGCTGACATTAAAGATGAACGTGTTTGCCTACTTATTTCAGGACCGTAAAGCTAACCGCAAGAATTTTAAGGGGCAGCTTGTTTTGTTTTTATTCAGGCTTGCGCAGATGATTAACCGCAGTATGATCGCCAAAGTGATCTTTTATCCATACCTGTTGTGGTACCGCTACGTTGTTGAGTGGATGTGGGGTATCGAATTGCCCCGGAAGCTCACAGCGGGCAAAGGCCTCATCATTTATCACGGGCAGGGTTTGGTAGTGAACCAGGGCGTTGTGATCGGCGATGATTGCGTGCTGCGTAACTCAGTAACCATCGGCCACAAAAAACTGGCTGACGGTACTTTTACAACCTGCCCGCGTATTGGCAACAATGTAGATATCGGCGCTAACGTGTGCATTGTTGGTGATGTGAGCATCGGCAATAACGTGATCATTGGCGCGGGATCGGTAGTGGTGAAAAGCGTGCCCGATAATTGTACTGTTGTGGGTAACCCGGCAAGGATATTGGAGAAGAAAGAATAAAAAGAAGCGAAATAAGTGTGCATGGTGGTTTAGACACACCCCTGCCCCTTCTCGAGAGGGGAACCGAGCACAGGCGAGCTCATTCATACCTATAAAACAAATCAATAAATGAATAATCGCACCGCACCGCGTTTTTACGATATAAATTAATGGAGCAGAATTTAACCGACCGTGCCTTTTGGAAAGCTTTTTGGGAATCGAAAAAAGACCTGATATTTTATATTAAGCCTGATTATCATTTCGCGGATATCATTAAAAAGCTCGTCGCGGATAACGGCATTAAGACCGCGGTGGAGCTGGGCGGTTTCCCGGGATATTATACTGTTTACTATAAAAAGTATTTAAACCTGGATGCGACTCTTTTTGATTACTTCGTGCACGAAGGATTGATCAAAGAACTGCTGGAAAAAAACGGGCTGAAGTTTGAAGATATATCTGTTATCGAGGCCGACCTGTTTACTTACGAGCCGGTAAAAAAATACGACCTCGTATCGTCTTTCGGGTTGATAGAGCATTTCAGCGACCTGAAAGATATTATTGCCCGCCACGTAGCTTTGCTTAACCCCAAGGGGAGCCTGTTTGTTACCCTACCTAACTTTACCGGCGTTAACGGCTGGATACAACGGAAATTTGACCCGGAGAATTACGCCAAACACAACATCACTTCCATGAGTCCGCAATTATTGGTTGACGTTTGTAAAGAGCTGGGGTTGGTTGAAGTGGAATCGTACCACCACGGGCGCTTTTCGGTATGGCTGGAAAACAATGCGCAGCAAACCGGTTTGGTAAAAAGCATCGTCAAATCTATCTGGCTGGCTGGTAAACTGTTTACCAAAGCGGTGCCTATCGAAAGTAAAGCACTCTCGCCCTATATTGTTTTAAAAGCGCGCAAAGCTGGTTAAATATTTTATTATATTTACCTATTGGCTTAACTGGCAGTTTTTTAATTAACGACAAGACCTCATTTACAATTAACCCATGAAACAAGTTTACGCACTTGCTATCGGCACGCTATTTACCATTTTTTCCGCCCAGGCACAAACTACCGAAACCTATTTCGCGGAATACCCCACCCTTACACCGGACGCTCAAACCGTTATTTTTAGTTACGAAGGTGATCTGTGGAAAGTTGCGGTGAACGGGCAAAGTCCGGCGGTGCGCTTAACGGCCATGCAAGGGCAAGAGATTAACCCGCGGGTATCGCCGGATGGCAAATGGCTGGCATTTAGCGGTAACCAATATGGTAATAACGATGTATTTGTGATGCCACTTGCAGGTGGTGATGTCAAGCAGCTAACTTTTAACGAAGCTAACGACGCTGTGGACTCGTGGAGCTGGGATTCGAAAAGCATTTATTTTACCTCGGGCCGTTATAACAGCTTTAGCGCCTATAAGGTAAGTATTGATGGCGGTACGGCTACGCGATTGTTTGATAATTATTTTAATACCATACACGGCGTTGCCGAGCACCCTAAAACGGGCGAATTGTTTTTTAACGATACCTGGGAAAGTTTCCTGTTTGCGCAGCGTAAGCACTACAAGGGCGAATACAACCCGGATATCCAATCGTACAACCCAAAAACCAAAGCTTATAAACGCTATACCGATTGGGCCGGGAAAGATTTTTGGGCAACTATCGACGCACAGGGCGATGTATATTTTGTATCGGATGAGGGCAATGAGGAGTACAACCTGTACACTTTTGTCAATGGCAAAAAAACCCTGCTTACCAACTACTCTACTTCGGTTAAAAGGCCCTCGGTAAGTGCCAACGGGCAGAAAATAGTTTTCGAAAAGGATTACCAACTTTTTGTGTACGATGTATCAAGCAAGAAAACCGAAAAGCTCAACATCAACATCTACCGCAACAATGTGCTGCCTAAACAGCAGGAGTTTGATGTACAGGCTAAGATCGAAAACTTTGATGTATCGCCGGATGGGAAAAAGCTGGCTTATGTATCGCGCGGCGAGTTGTTTGTATCGGACCCGGAAGGAAAGTTTGTACAGAAGCTGGAACGTAACAGCGCGGAGCGCGTACTGGAAGTAAACTGGCTGGCCGATAGTAAAACGTTGATCTATAACCAAACGCTGAACGGTTACCAGAACCTGTATACCATCCCGGCAAACGGCACCGGAACGCCCAAACAACTGACCAACGATAAACGGAACAACCGGGATATTACCCTGAATAAAAAACGCACTATGGGCGCTTACCTGAGCGGCCGCGACGAGCTGCGCACGATTGACCTAACAAGTTTTGAAAGTAAAACCGTGGTTAAGGACGAGTTTTGGGGTTTCCAGAATGATCAACCTTACTTTTCGCCAAATGGTGAATATATTTTGTATACCGCCAAGCGCAATTTTGAGCAGGACGTTTTTGTGTACAACATTAAGAGCGGTAAAGCCCTTAACCTCACCAATAGCGGTGTTACGGAGAATAACCCGTTCTGGTCGCCGGACGGGAAATATATTTATTTCAGCACATCGCGCACCAAGCCATCGTATCCGTTTGGTACTACCGACGCGCATATTTACCGAATGCCGCTCGAAAAGTTTGATGAGGCCTTTCGCCTGAATAAGTTTAATGACCTGTTTAAGGAAGAGCCTAAACCCGATACCTCTAAAAAAGCGTTAAAAGATACCAAGCCGCAACCTTTAGCCGCACAGCCGGCTCCAAAAGCACCGGCAGATATTGTGATCAATACCGACGACATTATGCAACGGCTGGAACGCATCAGCAGCGGCTTTGGGCAACAGGATGGCGCATATGTGATACAAAAGGGCGAGAAAACGCTGATCTACTATGTATCGAACCAAAATGGCGGCGGCTACTCGTTATACCGCACTACGCTCGAGACCTTTGAAAATCCTAAAACAGATAAAGTAGACGGGGCCGAAACCGGAGGCTTCAGTATTGTTGCTGTAGGCGAAAAATATTACATCAGTTTTAACGGCAACGTTTACAGGCTCAACATCGATAACAATAAACTGGATAAAATAGATGTGAGCTATAAGTTCGACCGCAATTTATCGGACGAGTTTGCGCAAATATTTGAGGAAACCTGGGCCAATATGGAAGAGAATTACTATGACGGGACATTCCACCATATCGACTGGCAAAAGATACATGACCGGTACAGGGCATACGTACCCTATGTAAACACCCGTGCCGACCTGCGCCTGATGCTGAACGATATGCTGGGCGAGCTCAACTCATCGCATATGGGCTTTACCTCTAACGGATTGGAGGAGCGTGTTAACCTGCGCTACCGCACTATGGAAACCGGTATTGTATTCAGCAATACTTCGCCGTATACGGTTGAAAAGGTATTGAAGAACAGCGTGGCCGACCGGAAGGGCATAGACGTACAGGCTGGCGATAAATTGAAAGCTGTGAACGGGGTGAATGTGAGCGAACAGATTGACCGTGATTACTATTTCACCAAGCCATCGATGGATAGGGAAATAGCTTTGACCTTCGAGCGCGCGGGTAAAAATATCGATGTAAAACTGCATACCGAAGCTACAAACGATCTGAAAACACAGCTTTACGACGAATGGATAAAGCAGAATAAGGAAATGGTGGAACAGGAAAGCAACAAGCGCATAGCTTATGTATATATGAAAGATATGGGCGGCGAATCGCTGGAGCGCTTTTTAGAGAACATGGTTGATGAAGCCTATAAAAAAGACGCGCTGATATTGGACCTGCGTTACAATACCGGTGGCAACGTACATGATGAGGTTTTAAAATTCTTATCGCAAAAGCCTTATATGCAGTGGCAATACCGCGGCGGGCAGAAGACGCCGCAGCCAAATTTTAGTCCGGCGGCAAAACCGATTGTTTTATTAGTGAACGAACAAACCCTGAGCGACGGCGAAGTAACTTCGGCCGGGTTTAAGCAATTGGGCCTGGGTAAGATCATCGGTACGGAAACTTATCGCTGGATCATCTTTACCAGTGGCAAAGGTTTGGTGGACGGATCGTTCTACCGCCTGCCATCATGGGGATGCTTTACACTTGACGGCAACGATATTGAGCATACCGGCGTTAAACCGGATATCTATGTAAAAACTACTTTTACCGACAGGTTAGCCAATAAAGACCCGCAGATCGATACGGCGGTGAAAGAAATTTTGAAGGAGTTGAAGTAGGCCGAGGTTGGTGTTGTCACCACCAACAACGGGCGGAGCCGAAATTGTCATTTCGAGCGAGCGCAGCGACGAGAAATCTTTACCGACATACCGTATACTCGTCTCCCGGTAAAGATTTCTCCGCCTTTCAGGCGTTCGAAATGACAATTTTTTAATTTTGTTTTAAGCTTACTTCCCGATCTGTTGATTAACAAAGCGTACCAAACGTTGCCATAAGCTTCCTTTGCGGTTGCGCAGGAAGTGCTTGATGACCAGGTGAGCTTCGACGCTTTCTTCGATCTTATCGGGGAAGTTGGTTATCGCTTCCTTGTGTATGGGTACCTGGTAAATATCTTCTTTGTTGGAGTGGATGCCGCTACCATCGTTACCGATGTTTTGGATAAGCGATTTGGCCGGGTTAAGTGTTAAGCCGCCACGTAAAAATATAGACGCGTACCAGCGTATGGCCCAGGAGTTGTTTTTGCCCGATTTAAACTCCTGGATCTGTTTCCAGAAGTTCATGTTGCCATCGATGGAAAACTGCAGGATCTTTTTCTGGTTGAATTGAGAGATGAGCCTATCTACATCCGGTTCGAAATGTCTCCATGCGCGTGCCCATGTTGCCCAACCCCAGCTGGTAGCTGCCCGGTAAAAAAAGGTTTCCGGCAAAAAGTTAGTGGTAATGGGATACATATACGCGCCGATGTGCATCACCTTATCGGTATCAGCATAGCGATCTAAAGCCTGGTTAAAATAGGTTAGTGTATAGGGTGATGAAAGCAGGTCGTCTTCAAACACGATCACTTTTTCGTACTCGTTAACCAGTTGTGTTACCCCGGCGATGATGGAGTTAGCTAAGCCAAGGTTTGTTTTGCGCTCAATTACTTTAACAGATTTAAACCCTTCGGCCTCTTTAATTAAAGCCCTTACTTCATCAACTTTTGCGATATCGGCATCGTTTTTTGCCGCATCCGAAAAGATGTACAAACGCGACTCGTCGGCCAGCAAATTATTTTTAAGATAGTTTAAAGTGCGGCGGGTATGCTCGGGCCTGTTGTAAACAAATAAAGCAATGGGGGCTGGGTTTTGCATTGTACTATTAATAATTTAAAATTAAAATAGTTTTGGCGCGTTGGCCTGTTTGCTGCAAAGTACCGTATAGGCGCTGGCAAATTTTTCGGCTGCTTTTTTGCCTCCGAGGCTGCACAATAAATTTTTGACAGCGTATTCCAGCGTTATTTTAAGATCAGCGACGAAATTTTTCTTTTGGGGATCGGCGAACTTGTAAAAACGAGTTACCTCCGGTGTGATCATCGAGGTAAGATCCTTCTCCACCTTAAAGCCTTCGGTCAATAATAAATATCGTAATGATGTTGGCGTATACATATTAATGTGTCCATAACCTAAGAAGTGAGAGAGGCGGTTATCTACGCCAAACCTATAATCTTTTGGCACTTCGATGAGACACATTCTGGCCACCCGGCGTAGTTCGCGCAACAGCATGCGCTCGTGCTCCACATGCTCCAGCACGTGTGACAGGATCACCAGATCGAACTCGTCATCACCAAAAGGCAAGTGATAACCATCAAATACCTGGACGGTTTTGAGTTTGGGGATGTTTAGCGATTTGATGCGCTCCACCCCGCTTTCAGAGATCTCGACTGCTGAGTATTGTTCGGCAAAATTATTTTCGGCCAGTAGCCTTAATATGCTGCCATCACCGGCACCAACTTCTAAAATGTTTTTGAAGGAATAGTCTTTACTTACATCGATAATATGCTGCACTTTGTATTTAGCACCCAATAAACGCCAGCCTTCATCGTGCTTTTCATAAAAAGAGTCGTACGCGGTTTTTACACTTTCGCTGATGATATCCTGTTGCATGGGTGGTTGTTATTTTATATCAATTTCAAGTCAAAAATACATAAATGTATTTACCTTAAAACCTCAACCCAACCCGAAAGTGATTTTGTATTGTTTTTAAGATCTATTATGTAGTAATATACACCTACGGGTACGAGATTACCCTTGTACCTTCCATCCCATGGAGTACGATAACCTGTACTTTTGAAAAGGAGCTCTCCCCACCGGCTATAAATCTGCACCAGGCAATCGGCATAATAGCCCAGGCCCGGTATATTCCAGGTATCGTTAATGGCATCGTTATTGGGGGTAAAGGTGTTTGGAATTACAAGAGGCGGGTATACTTTAATAAAGACATCGTCGCTTACCACAAAACAGCTGTTAGGCGATGTGACATATAAGGTATAAGTAATATCGGCTGTAGGCGTAGCAACGGGATTAAGTATATTGGGGTTGCTTAAGTTAGTAGACGGCACCCAATTATATTGTAAGTTATTCCCTGTAACCGTGGCATTCAATTGTGCCTTATCACCCAGGACGATGATCTGATCGGCGCCGGCATTGACGGTGGGCTTAGGTATTACGGTTACGGTTGTCGAAGCAGTCGAGGTGCAGGTACCGTTTGATGCTGTAACGGTGTAGGTGGTAGTGGCCGAGGGAGATGCTACCGGATTAGCAATATTAGCATTTGACAACCCTGTTGCAGGCGACCATTGATAGGTGACGCCACCAGATGCAGCTAATGAAGCGCTACCGCCTTCGCAAATCGTAGTATCGCCACTCGCTGTGGCAGTAATTGATTGATTTATTGTGATAACAACCACATTGGAAACCGCCGATGCACAGACACCGGAAGTAACCATGCGCCTGTAATAAGTAGTGGCCGAAATTACCGGCGGATCGTAGTTGATGGACGTCGCCGCGGCAATATTGGTAAAAGTTATGTTATCTACGGAGCTTTGCCATTGATAACTAAACGTGCCATTACCCCCGGTAGGCGTACTGCCGCTTATTGTAGCCGGATCGCCGGCGCCACAGAAAATTGTAGTAGCGGGTGCCGTGATGTTGTTATTTAAAATGGCGGAATCGACCTGGAACAAAATAATATTACTTGATATAACACATGAACCCGATGTTACGATACGATGGTAACGCGTGGTGGCTGTAATTACCGGTGGATCGTAAGTAGCTGATGTAGCACCCGGAATATCGGTATAAGGTATATTACCTGTGTAAATTTGCCACTGATAGGTGTACGTTCCACTACCGCCGGTTGGTGTGGTGGCGGTTATCACGCCGGGATCGCCACTGATACAAAAAGTTGTTACAGCCGGTGCGGTAAGGATGTTGTTTGCCAGTTGCGGTTGAACGGTTATGGTAACAACATTACTATTTTGCGTGCACGTAGCCGATAAAACGGTACGCCTATAATAGGTTGTAGCAAAAATTAAGGGGGGATCATAGTTAGCAGCTACAGCCCCGCTGATATCGGCGAATGTGATATTATCGGCTGAGCTTTGCCATTGGTAGGTATAGGTGCCGTTACCGCCTGTTGGGGTATTGCCGGTAATAACGGCCGGATCGCCACCGGCGCAGAAAACTGTGGTAGCAGGAGGAGTAATGTTATTATTGGCTATAGCTGGATTAATTGTAATAACCACATTATTGCTACTGGCAAGTGAGCAGCCCCCAGAGGTTACTACACGGCGATAATAGGTTGTGGCACTTACCAACGGCGGATCGTAAGTAACGGATGTTGCGCCGGGAATATCTGTGTAAGTGAGATTATCGGGCGAGTTTTGCCACTGATAATTGTAAACGCCGCCCGTAAGTGTATTACCTGATATAGCGGCCGGGTCGCCACTTACGCAAAAAGTTGTAACCGCCGGAGCCGTAATGGTATTGCTGCCAATAGCGCCGGCTATAGTTATCGTAACTACATTACTACCAGATGTAACACAGGTGCCCGAAGTAACATTACGCAGGTAATATGTTGTTGTATTTATTACCGGCGGGTCATAATCTTTAACTGTTGCTCCGGCAATATTGGTAAAGGTAATGCCGTTTGTTGAGCTTTGCCATTGATAATTATAGGTGCCATTACCGCCTGTTGGGATACTACCGGTAATAAGGGCCGGATCGCCGTTGCTGCAAAACGAACTAACAGCAGGTGCGGCAATGCTATTGGTAATTGATGGGGGACTGGGGATGTATTTGGCTAAAAAGCTATCGCGTGTTGGGCTTTGGGAGGTTAGACTGTAAATGGTGCAATTTGAAACATCAAAATTGATAGTCGAACAAAATGACCCACCAAATAACACATTATTATTGCTGTCGACTCCGATTGAACGGCCCAAGTTATTGCTGCAGCTATTGTTACCGGCACCTATCGCCCATTGATATTTTCCATTAATATCGTACTTAACTAAAAACAGGTCCCGCTGGCCATGATATTTGATCAACGCGACATTGGTGGAGGGATCAAAATCGACATTGCCTGTAAAATAACCTGCTATGTAGATATTATTATCGTTACTTATGGTGATACCGTTATTTGTTGTAACAGCCCCGCTACCCCCAATATCTTTGCCCCACTGAAACGTGCCATCGGGTGCGTATTTGGAAAATGATATATCCTGAGAACCCGCGGCTGTTATAGTGGCTCCTGTATTATAGGTTACGGTTGACGAAAACGGCCCAATGGCATATATGTTATTATTAGTATCAGCACAAATATTGATACTCGCCCCGTTGATATTGCCGTTTATCGGCTGCATCCAGACTAATTGGCCGGCCGGGGTATATTTAGCTACAAATGCCGCCGCAGACGCACTGGTTGAGATATGGGGCACACCTAAAGGATTATAATCTACAGTGCCGCTAAAAGAGCCGGTTAAAATAACATTGTCATTAGTGTCAACCGTTACGCCACTTATACCATTCGCCCCGGTTTGACCGAGATTGATAGCCCAGATTAAGTTACCCAACGAATCGTATTTAACAGCCAGGCCGTTACTGAAGCCCGTTGTTGACAGCGCGGGACTTCCAATATTTAATGTTCCGCTAAAGGTGCCGCCAATAATTCGGTTACCCTGGCTGTCGATTGCTATTTTGTTACCCAGATCGGTACCACTGCCTCCAATTGATTTCGCCCACAGGAAGTTGCCGTTAACATCCAGATTGATCAGAAAAATATCGTTACCTCCCATGTTCGGCAAATTTGATACTCCCGGGCCCGGGTCAGCATCAAAAGATGTATCATAAATACCGACAAGGCTAACGTTACCGTTACTATCCAAATCTATTCCATCGGGTTGTTCGGTACCAGCCCCTCCCATTGAAACGGCCCACACCAAAGCGCCATTGGTATCGTACTTGGCAAGATAAATATCAAAGCTGCCGCTGTTTGAAGTTAGGTTTCTTACGCCCGAAGAAGGATCAAAATCGACAGTACCCATAAAAATACCTGTGATATAGGTGTTGTTTTGTTTGTCGATCTTTTCCGCCGCTACAATGCTTGAACCTGAACTGCTACCTATATCAATTACCCATTGAGGAACGGATGGTGATAGTTGGCAGATACCCAATAACGGAAACAATAGCAGGTAAAATAAACTTAAACAGAATTTTCCGTTTTTGAGCATTGAAAAATAGTTACAGAAATAAAAGACTTATCAGATGATTTTCACCGGATCAAGTTACTTTTTTAAGTTTAGAATTCCATCAATAGCTGATTAATATCAGTAGGTCTTTTTATATCAACCCCAAAATGACGAAATTAAAAACCAGGTGTGTACCCGTATACAAGATGAGGTCGTTAAAAATCCTTGTCGTTTTAACAGGTTTATTTGCCTGTGTTTTTTAAACTTTTTTGAATAATATCATCGAGGATTGCTATTCGTTTTTCGATGGTATAAACATCTTCCATATGTTTACGGCCAGCCATACCCAATTTTTTGGCCAGGTGAACATCATTACCTATCCTGGCCATATAACTGGCCATTCCCTCAATATCGTGTTCCGGAATCAAATAGCCCGTCTTATTATGAAGTACTGCTTGCTTAATGCCGGCGTGCAAAGTGCTAACAACAGGCAAGCCGCCGGCACTGGCTTCTAAAATAGTATTGGGTGTGCCTTCCATGTCGCCATCGGACGCAGTAACCGAATGTTGTACAAAGCAACGTGTTTGTTTAAACAACTCAAATATTTTATTAGGTGGCAACGAACCGGTTAAGGTTATTTTATCGGCCAAGTTGAGCTCGTTTACCAGGTTCTTTGTTTCGGAAAATAACGGGCCGGTACCCACCATCCACAAGCGGGCATCGGGTATGGAACGAAGCATTAAATCAAAAGCCCGAACTACCGAGCCGGGCGATTTTTTTTCGACAAAGCGACCCACACTCAAAAAGTAGGGTTTCGAGGTCATAACATCTACCGGGGTGATCTTATCAATATCTACTCCATAGGGATTTAGTTTTATTTTATGCGCTGGTGCTCCAATTGATATTAATGCTTCAATCATCTCCTGCGAGACTGCGACAATAGCGCTCGCGTATTCGAATGCTTTTAGATAATAGCTCCTGTAAAGTTCAACAGTTTGTTTGTGGTGGGCATCCGCCCCATGGAAATGAATAACCAACGGTACCCCGGCCATTTTACAGGCCTGCATAACCATTGCACCAACAGTACCATATTCTGCGAGAACCACATCTGTTTTTTCACGTCTGAAGTAATCGACTAATGCCCTGTTACTCACTCCAATATTTTTACGCTTAAAAAGTCGCTTTTGAATAATGTAGCTTAACAGGCCAGTTTTTGAACGGATAAGATATTGATCGTTTTCATCATAAACCGGAAAGCTGCCACCGTATAGTACTTTTTTTTCCCCCGCCAAACAGTTGATATGCGCAGCGATAAAGGTTTCGGAAACGGAACCTTTATTGGGCTTTATGATGCATAGATTATAGGGAGACATTTGATTGATGTGGCAGGATTAAATTTTTTGAAAGCATTGTTGCATCGTTAGGGTAAATCAAGGCTGGGCGGCAATTAAAAAAAATCGTTATTTACTTTTCCAAGGTTTCCCTCCAACCCATTGTTTACAGCCCTGACAAATTTTGCGTATTGTTGTTGTTTGGCAGTTATCATGCTTAAAATCTTGAGTTTAAGCATAAATATAAACTTATTGATATTATAAATAAGCGGTCTTTTTACCGAAGCCTTTTTATAAAAATAAACACCGTTCCGAATTTGATAATATGTTCTAAAACTCCAGTGATCCAGAATTACAGATGAGAATAGTTTTTTCTTAGCTGCATAGCCATGGGTAATATCGATATCGGCAATTGTTGCATTCGGCACTAACCAGATTATACCCCCCGTTTCGGTAACGCGATAAGTATATTCGGCATCATCAACATATAAGTAAAGTCTTTCATCGGGATACCCGATCTGACTTATCAATGCTTTATGGAAAAAGAATCCTCCGTAAGACGCGTACGGCACCTTCACCCTTTTTTTATAGGTTCTGTCTGCAAAATAATCTTTGATCTTTAACCACTTATAATAGCCCATCCGCAAAAAAGTAAACCCTAAAAAGTTATCGGGAATCAAATAATATCTGTACGGATCTTCCCCCTTAGCAAATTTAACGTCCAGGGGCCTGTCGAGACGCAAACAAAACAGCGCAGTTTTGTCGTTCGCACCATTCAGTTCGTTCCAGTTTTCAAACAAAATATCAAGGGCGCCGTCGTTGGGCAGGTTGTCATCATCCAATAACCATATAAAATCAGTGTCGGGGTTTTTATCCGCACAAGCGATGCCAGCTTTATAGCCGCCAGCCGAGCCAAGGTTCTCGGTAAAATCAAGCACGGTTAACCGCTGGTTATTTAATGCCGCTACTTTATTTGTTACATTATATGACGAAGCATTATTTACAATTATGATCTGATTGATTTGAGGAAAGCCGGATAATTTTTCAATTATTTTATTTAACAGATGCCACCTATCTCCATAAGTGACCGTAACTACTGTCACCCTATATTTTATGTTAGCCATAATTTTTTCAAAAATAATGGTTTATTTTACACACTTGCACTAACGTGGTTTATTATTTTTAAATGGGTGTTATTAAGCAACAAACTATTAAAGGTACTTTTTATTCTTATCTGGGGATATTAATCGGTTTTATAACGCTTAACATCTTACAGCCACACATACTCACTGCCGAGCAAATAGGTTTAACCGGAATTTTAATATCACTTTCGACGCTTTTTGCGCAATTTGCCTCGCTGGGTTTTGGCGGCACAGCCCGTTACTTTCCTTATTTTCGCAATGCCGAAAATAAGCATCATGGTTATTTATTTCTATCTTGCTCGGTTGCCTTTGTAGGCATGCTTTTGCTTGTGATTTTTGTTTATGTGTTCAAGAATGAGATAATCGAAGAAAAATCGCAAAAATCTGCATTGTTCGAGTCTTATTTTTGGTACCTGATACCGCTTACTTTTTTTACCTTGTTTTTTAATGTTTTCGATCTATATGCCAGGGTATTATTTAACGCCATTAGCGGGCGGGTATTAAGAGAGTTTACAAAAAGGGTTTTTATCCTGATAGCGGTGCTGCTTATTTACCTAAAGCTGGTAAACTTTAACACGTATATGCCTGTATGGCTACTTGCCAACATTATACCGACATTTATTATCATATGGATACTGGTTCGCGATAAGCACTTTTTTTTTAGTCCGGATTTTAAATTTCTGGATAAAGATCTGCGGAAAAAACTGGTGAGTATTTCGTTTTATTTTATATTATCAGGATCGGCCGGTGTGCTTGTAGATAATATAGATAAGTATATTATTAAAGATAAACTGGGTTTAAGCGATACAGGTATTTATACCATTGCCTATTATTTTGCCACGGTAATTTCGCTCCCGGCGCGTTCGCTGTACAGCATCTCTACAACGATAGTTTCCGAATCGTGGAAAACGAATGATATTGCGAACATTAAGATGATCTATAAAAAAAGCTGTATTAATCAATTAATAGCCGCTCTGTTTTTATTGATCATTATCTGGGCCAATGTCGACAGCATTTTTCATTTTCTGCCCTCAAATTACTTGAGCGGTAAATACGTCATATTTTTTGTGGGTTTAGGATATCTTATTGATTCGGCAACGGGCATAAACTCTGTAATTATAGCTGCTTCGGAATATTTTAAATATGATTTGTGGTTTAACCTGGTGTTAATTGTAATAAGCGTAGTTACTAACCTGATCTTAATACCATATTACGGTATCATTGGGACAGCCATAGCCACAGCACTTACCTTTTTAATTTTTAACCTTATACGCTATCTTTTTATATTAAAGGTTTTTAAAATGCAGCCCTTTACTTTAAAAAGTCCGCTTACTTTGGTAACGGGTGTTATTGTTTATCTGGCCAGCAAATGGCTTATACCAGTTAACAGCAATGTAATACTCGACCTGATATGCAGGAGTTTATTTATTTGTATCACGTTCGGGCTCGCCACCTATTTCCTCAATTTGTCGGAGGATATTAATCATACTATCGATGAATCTATTGCAAAACTAAGGAGGTAATGTCCATTACCCGCTGACGAAATAATTCATAACTTCGCGCAAACAGATTTAGATTATCTTTTTAGCCTTTGATAAATGAACGATTTACAAGCCTATTTTGAACAGAACAATGATAGAGTTATCGATAAGTGGATGCATTATTTTGAAGTGTACGACAGGCATTTCAGTAGGTATCGCGGTAAAGATCTTGTACTTGTAGAGATCGGTGTTTTTCAAGGTGGTAGCTTACAAATGTGGAAAAACTATTTTGGAGATAAGGTTAAAGTTTATGGAATAGATATTAACCCAAACTGTAAACAGGTAGAAGAGGAAAATATATCAATATTGATCGGCTCGCAATCGGACAGGGAGTTTTTAAGAACGGTGAAACAGACGATTCCTCCGATAGATATCCTGATCGATGACGGCGGGCATACCATGCGTCAGCAAATCGTATCTTTCGAAGAGCTTTTTGATCATGTAAAACCCGATGGTGTTTATTTGTGCGAAGACATACATACATCCTACAATATGCATTATGGCGGCGGCTATAAAAGGAAGGGGACCTATATCGAATACTCTAAAAACTTTATCGATTATTTAAACGCATACCATTCCACCCAAAAATCGCTAAAAGTAAATTCGTTTACGTCGTCAGTCAATTCTTTGCACTATTATGATAGCATGCTGATTATCGAAAAAAGGCCAACACCTAAACCGTATTCAAAAAGAACCGGAGCTTTTACCATTCCTGAGCCCGAAAAAAAGGTAGAGGGCTTGGCATTATTGAAAAGAAATGCAAAAATCAAATATAGATATATCGTTAATCGCCTGTTGCTTGCATTGAGGCTGCCCTACCCTTTTTGACCTACACCCGTAACTGCAAAAATTTTAAGGTTTTACAGCATCAACAATAAGCGATGTGTAGTTCAATTCGCCACCGGCATTACGTTTGTCGTTGTTTTTGGAGCGGCGGATGTGGCCATCTTCGGACTTCCATGAGTTTTCGTGGAACGTGCCCGTCTCATCAAAATACTCGAGCAATTTTACTTCGAAACCAACACGCTGCAACATAGCGCCCAATGTCTTATAGGTATATAAAACTTTATGATCGTAAGCGCCAGGGCCTGAACCACCTATCCGTACATGCTCAATATATTCGGGTTTGGGGTGATTGCCATCGGGTATGGCAATACGCAGGTGACCACCGGGTTTCAGATATTTAAAGCAATGGGTTGCCGCTAATTCGCCCTGCTCGGGTGTTAAATGCTCCCAAACGTGTTCGGCTAAAATAGCCGATATCATATCGGGTTTGAAATAGTTTTTCCAATCGCCCTCCTTCAACAGGTTGAGGAACTCCATATCGGTGGGCACCCAGCCTTTGTCGAAAATATCGCTGGCGCCAACGACGATCTTTACATCGGGTTTACGCACAGCGCGTAGTAACCTGAATATATCGCGGCGACGTTTTAACGGTAATACTATTGGTTTAAAGATCTTAAAAAAACCCATACTGAATATGTTATCGCGAAAACACAGTAAAATGACAGCTATGTTTTCGGCACCGCGAAAATACTTGTTTTATTCAGCTTATTAAAATGCTTGTACCAGTCTCTGTAAACTAATAGGTCAATACAAATAACTTTTTAACCTCTGTAGCGGTTAAGGCACGGCCATATATCCGCAGGTCATCCAATGCTCCCTGTAGAAAATAACCATTACTTGGAACCGACGGATCATCGCGGCCAATGTATAAAGATGTGGTAATTGCCGGATTGGGCGATAATATATTGCTGCTTACCGTGTTTAGTGTTCCATCAACATATATACTCAATTGCTGGCTGGCCACTTTATATACGCTAGTAACCATATGCCATTGATTAAGCTGGATAACAGTCGTACCTGTTGCCAATACACTTAGGCCTCCGGGCCCGTAAGTTACAACTCCTTTAGTAGTTGCCGCCGCTCCGGTAATACCCCAAGCCCAACCGTTATTTGAACCCGTAATATGCTTTGTTAAAATATTGTTCCCGAAAGATGAACCGTAAGCATCCAATTTTACCCAGGTACTTAGTGTAATATCTGTATTAGCTAATCGTAGCGCTGCATTATCGGGAACAACTATATAACTGGTAGTTCCATCAAAATGATAAGCGTAATTAGCCTTACCGTTTCTATCAGGGACGGTGGATATATTATAAACCATTCCATGATTACCATTGCCTGATTCATCTAAACCGCTATTATTGAACGGATAATAGGCAATCAACCCTACCTTTAGGCTATCTACCTGCTCCTGTACGGTTCCGGTGTTATCGCCTTTTTTGCAGGAGGTCATCATACCGAAGCCGGCAACAACCAATAAAAGCGTAATGTATTTCGGAGTAAAAATTTTCATAAATCTTAAGCTAATGGATACCAAATATATTGTTTATTATTTTATAGAAGCAAGGGGTAACAGTATTATTATAAACCTTAACCAAAAAGAGGCAAGCCTAAGCCTGCCTCTTTTCAACATATCGCGTTAAGCTAAATTAAGCGTTAACGAATTTCTTAGCGTTGATGCGGCGCTCGTTTTCGTTCAGATAGATCTTACGTAAACGCATGGCAACCGGGGTAATTTCGATATACTCATCGGCCTGGATGTACTCCATCGCTTCCTCTAACGAGAATTTGATCGCCGGGGCAATACGCACATTGGTATCGCTGCCCGATGCACGCATGTTGGTCAATTGCTTGCCCTTGGTTAAGTTGATCACCAAATCGTTATCGCGGATGTGCTCACCCAGGATCTGGCCTTCGTAGATATCTACTCCCGGATCAACGTGGAAACGACCACGATCCTGCAGCTTGTCTATCGCGAAAGCAGTGGTTTTACCACTATCCATCGATACCAATACACCGTTCAAACGGCCTGGGATAGTACCTTTCCAGGGCTCGTAAGCCTTGAAGCGGTGGGCCATGATCGCCTCGCCACCAGTAGCGGTGAGTACGTTGTTACGTAAGCCGATGATGCCGCGGGCAGGGATATCAAACTCCAGGTGTTGTAAGTCGCCTTTAGGCTCCATTACCAACAGATCGCCTTTGCGCTGGGTTACCAGTTCGATCACTTTACCCGATACATCGCCCGGAACGTCAACGATCAGGGTTTCGATAGGCTCGCATTTTACACCATCAATTTCTTTGATGATCACCTGCGGCTGACCAACCTGGATCTCGTACCCTTCGCGACGCATGGTTTCGATCAATACCGATAAGTGGAGGATACCACGGCCGTACACTAAATATGAATCCGGCGATTCGGTTTCAACAACCTTTAGCGCCAGGTTCTTCTCCATTTCTTTGTGCAACCTGTCGCGTAAGTGACGAGAAGTTACAAACTTGCCCTCTTTACCAAAGAAAGGCGAGTTATTGATGGTGAACAGCATGTTCATCGTCGGCTCGTCGATTTTGATAACGGCCAGTTGCTCCGGGTTTTCAAAATCGGCAATGGTATCGCCAATATCAAAACCATCGATACCCACAACCGCGCAAATATCGCCGCTGCTAACCGAAGTAGCTTTAACCTTACCCAAACCTTCAAACGTATATAATTCTTTGATCCTTGTTTTTTGGATGGTGCCATCGCGTTTTACCAGCGATACCGGCATGCCTTCCTTGATGGTACCACGGGCCACACGGCCAATCGCGATACGACCAACGAACGACGAATAATCCAACGAGGTGATCTGCATTTGCAGCGTACCTTCAACCTGCGGCGCCGGTGGGATGTTCTCCAAAATGGCATCCATCAGCGGGAAGATATCGGTAGTTGGTTTAGTCCAGTCGGTGCTCATCCAGCCTTGTTTCGACGAACCGTAGATCACCGGGAAATCCAGCTGGTCTTCAGTAGCCTCGAGGTTGAAGAACAGTTCGAAGATCTGCTCGTACACTTCTTCGGGGCGGCAGTTTTCTTTGTCTACCTTGTTTACTACCACAATTGGTTTTAAGCCTAAAGCCAAAGCCTTTTGGGTTACAAAACGTGTTTGGGGCATGGCGCCTTCAAACGCATCGCAAAGCAATAAAACGCCATCGGCCATTTTCAAAACACGCTCCACCTCGCCGCCAAAATCGGCGTGACCAGGGGTATCAATAATATTGATCTTAACGTCTTTATACATTACCGAAACGTTTTTCGATACGATGGTAATACCCCGCTCGCGCTCCAGATCGTTATTGTCTAATATCAATTCGCCGGTTTGCTCGTTATCCCTGAAGATAGAGCAGCTATGCAGAATTTTATCAACCAGGGTAGTTTTGCCGTGGTCAACGTGTGCGATGATCGCGATGTTTCTTATTTTTTGCATGGAATAATGCGTACTTAAATTTGGCGCAAAGGTACGTTTAATTTATGGTATTTTTACTATGGGTGGTAATGTTTGAGTTATTAAATTATTGATACAGTGTAAAGTTTCGGGTTTTTGAGTATCAAGTCGCAAGTATCAGGTATCAAGTATTTCCTTTTTGTCCTGCTACTTGATACTAACTACTTGCTACTAAATAAGGGCGTTGCCTGCGGCCGGGCTTTACGCTCATACGCCTGCAGGCCTTAGCCACAGGGCCGGTATCCGCTGCAATCCCTAACGCTTTTGTTCATTGGTTGATTAGTGGACTTTGGGTTATGCTGACGTATGCAAGGACTGATGAACTAATAACTAATGAACCGATGAACTATACAACACCTGGCACACTTCGCAAAAAAAGCTGCGGCGGTTGGTTTTGCCCAGGTGGGCTTTTTTAAAGGGCACGTCATCGCGCGGGCAAATAGTTTTGGTATGCGCCAGCCAGTGTTTTTTTAAGGTAAACTCTTTTTTCCAGTGCAAAAACTCGAAGCTGTAATTAACCGTTTCGGCTATCATTTCTTCCAGTTTTTGCTGGGGTATGGCGCCGAGCCGACTTAACGGGTGCACCCGGATGCGAAACAGCACTTCGTTTTTGATAATATTGCCCGAACCGGCAAATATCTGCTGATCGAGCATGGCATCACAGGCCAGCATTTGCGGTTTGGCCTGTAGTTTTTTTAGCGCTTCGGCGGCGCTGAAGGCGGGGTTCATCACATCGGCGGCCCAATTGTACAGTTCATCAAGCGGCTGGGTAATGTGCTGCACCACGCAGGCGTAAAAGTTAAGCTCGCTGCCATCATCAAAATGCAGGCTTAACCGCGCCGGGGTATCTTTGTGCTGGTTAATACGGTACGTGCCGAACAGCATAAAATGGATGCGGATGCTAAACCCCGTAAAACAAATAAAAAAGTTTTTGCCGAAGCTTTTAAACCCGATAACGGTTTTGCCGGCCAGCAGATCCAGATCCAGCTTTTTGCTGTTGCCGCCTGCTTCGGCCACGGTTTTACCGGCAAAGGGTTCAACCTGTTCTTTGAGGATCACTATGGACGGGCCTTCGGGCATGGTGTTGGGTTTTTGCTTAGGAAAAAGCAAATATTGGGCCGGGATGTTTTGGAGGCTATCGATTAGTCAGAGACTATATGCATGGTGGTCCGAAGTTAGAAACTTCGGACAGCGGGCCTCGAAACATTTATTAGGTATGATTTGTAAATTTGTGTATGGCAGATGTACACAGCAAAGCTATTAGAAGCTATAACATGTCTCGGATTAAGGGCAAGGATACTAAGCCCGAAATGCTTGTGCGTAGGTTTCTTCATAAAAACGGATTTCGGTATCGCCTGCATGGAAAAGGCATGCCTGGTAAGCCTGATATTGTATTGCCTAAATATAAAACCGTAATATTTATTCATGGGTGTTTTTGGCATGGGCATGAAGGGTGTCGGTATTACGTTGTACCAAAGACCCGAACGGAATGGTGGGTAAATAAAATCAACGGGAACATAAGCAAAGATTCAAGAGCAGAAGCAGCGTTAATTTCGCAAGGCTGGACGATTTTGAAAATATGGGGATGTGAATTGAAATCGAAAATACTCATCGAAACATTAAATACTCTACTTGATTCATTAAAAAAAATTAGTGAAAAAAATGACCCACATCGGGCGCAAATTAAGAATTGGCAGTGAATAGGATAACTTGTACATACGTTCTTTTATTGTTATACCACATTCATACCTTAAATCGCGCATTAACGATATAGTCTTCGATATTACTCAGGACTCCTTCCAGATAGCTTATCGCATTATCCTTATACTTTATCATCTGGATTATCGAAACGGGTTTACCACATTCCGCGAATGTTATTCTGCCATGTGCCAAATTATTACGGGTTGTTTTAATGGCTAATAAATCGTCACCTGCTTTTTCTTTGTCAGCAGCAACAACGGGATCAAATCCATACATTTTAGCTAACTCTTGGATTTTTCTTTTATCTATATTTCCAGATAAATCTATGAATTCTGAACCCTCTTGAAAAGAAATTAATGTATTGTTAATCACATCTGTTGCAATAGCATGGATGTGATTCTCTAACTTGGATACATTAACGCTCTCCTTATAAAATTTGACTTTTGATTTTATCCAAAGTAACTGAGTATGTTCTGAAAGCATCTTTAAGCCTACACTTTCAGTGTTAATTGCAGATAGTATTTCCCATAAAGAATTCCTACAAAAAGATTCAACCAAATTATAGATTAATAAAAACCCGTTGGCTTTTAAAATTTTACCTAATTCTGCATCTATTTTGTGTTGTTTGGCAACTCCTAACTCTTCAAAATTTAGAACCACTTTATCATGATCTAACTTTGAAAGAAAATCAAAATAGCATTCTATTTCTAATTTCCTTTTATCAAAGTCCTCTTTAGCTTTCTGCATAAGTTAAGTCGTCATGTTTCGTATGATTTAACAAGCAATTCATAACAAAATTAACTCTTGCCTTAAGTTTACCCGGATTTCCAGCTGAATCCGAGGTAGTTACTACCTCAAACTCCTTTGAATCTAACCAGTCCATATAAATTGGCACTAAGTCGGGTTTCTGTGTCAAAGCAAAATGACTGCCTACTGAAATAGCTTCAAACCGAACGCGAGGAGTAGATTTTGCATTGGGAGTCTTCCTAAATCCAGAAGGGAAGTTCTTTTCAACAAAATTGAGCATTATGTTGAACCGATCTGTTAAAATTTCATTGTCTTCAGCTGTTCGGCTCTTTTTATTCTTTTCAATCAGATATAAATCAAGTAGCTTGCTGCCTCTATCCTTTCTATCAACCCCATATTCACTATAAGTAAAAAACCTCAAGATCAACTCTTCCGCCTCTCCACGCTTTTTTGCATCGTCGGTTATCGGACATAGCTGAACAAACTTTTCGTTTTTAGAACATTCTGTAATGAACTCGTAAAATCCACCAAATGCCCCTTTTCTTACTTCACTTTTATTCGCTTGAACTCCACTAGTATTAATTCGGTCAAAAATATCTTGTTTAATAGCAATATCTGCTTTGTCTGTAATTACGTTAACCCTTACGTTTATCAGATTAAATTTATTTTTCCTTGCTATAGAAAAATCAGAAAATTTGACATTATTCAAAGCTGTTAACTTCTTCAATCCTGTTAATTTGAAATCATCATTCATGAAAGCGTCGATTGTTCTTAACCTTTGCGATCCATCTATTATTTCAAGTCTGCCGTCTTCATCCAATATAGCTGCAAATAATGGTTGTATGGGGACCCCCAATAATAAGGATTCGATAAATCGAGCTTTCATTTTATCTGGCCATATGAATGCTCTTTGATAACCTGGAATTATAATGTTTGAGTTTTCAGGATCATTCGGCTGAAATTTAAATAATAAAACTTCTATGGGGTATTCCTTCGTATCGTATTCATACGGAATTTGGAGAACTTTTATTTGGCTTTCTGCTTCGTCAAAATCGAAAGGTTTTTTTACTTTTTTTGCCATTGAAATGTTATAAGAACTCGTTTAGATGCGCCTTGATTGACTTAGCTATAGCTTGACCTAACTTAACTGGAACCGCATTCCCAATATGTCGTTGAATGTTCGTCGATGAAAAACTTTTTGACTTTGGGTTGAAAAACTTATAGTCCTTAGGAAAGGACTGCAAAATTGCGGCTTCCCTTAATGATATACCTCTATCTTGTTCTGGGTGTCCAAATCTGCCGTTACTTATTGCCGCACAATGGGTTGTAAGAGTGGGTGAAGGTTCAGTCCATCTCATTCTTCCATACACATCTCCAAAAGTCCTACCTTTTAGTTTTTTATGACAATCGAGGTGCAACTCATTAGGCCAGTCTCTCCAACTACCTCCTGGTAACGCTGCCCTAATCCTTTTCTTGTTTAACTCAGAAAGCCCTTGAGATCTGTGTAAAGAATCGTTCTTGTCAATTTCTCCAGCACTAATTGGTGCCAGGTCTCCAATCGCATCTTTTACAGTAGGATATTTTTCAGGAGTATAGATCGGCGGTATTAAATTTATTGGGCCTAACTTAGAAGCTAACAAAACCAATCGCTTGCGGTTTTGAGGAACTCCGTAATCCGGACAAAATACAATTTGTTCGGTATTAGAAACGAAGTAATTATTATCCTCCAATATTTTAATAAACTTACTATACACCCCTTTCTTATTATACTTAGCAAGTTGAGGTACATTTTCCATTGAAATGATGTCTGGCTGAACAGCTTCGATAATTTTGCCAAACTCCAGCAATAGCGCCCATTTCCGATCTTCGGACTCTTCTACATTCTTAACGAAAGAATTATACCTCGAAAATGGCTGACAAGGAGCGCAGCCAACTAATATCTTAGTGCTTTTCTCAGGAAAAAGATTTTTAATTTTACTTGGTTCCGACTTGAAAATATCTTCACATATATACCTTCCACCGTTATTTGATACGAAAGCGTATTCACAGGTTTCATCGTTATCAATACCTGCAATTACATTAAAACCTTCCAAAAAAAAACCATGAGATAACCCCCCTACGCCGCAAAACAAATCCACTACAGCATAATTCTTTGTTTTGTTTTCCAAGTTCTTTTCAGTTGTCATATATAATAAAGCCCTATGTAAAATTACATTATTTAGTTAAGGTTTATATGACAAATTTACAAAAATCCCCTCGCTGCCGCAAGCGTTTGCTTGTTGGTTAATTTAAAGCAAAATGGCTCTATAAGTCGGGGATTGCTCATTCTTCGCAATGACGCTTTAAAAGAGTAGCACCCCGCTACCGCAAGCGTTCGGCTTGTGATTCCAATACTATTCCCGTAGCAAGCAGCGTGCCTGCAACCATGATAGGCACAAGTTAAGCCACACATAGCCGCCCCTTAAACTTGCGCCAGTAAAAAAGGAATGCACGGGTATTTACAGATGGGGATGCTGAAACAAGTTCAGCATGACTTGTATAGCGGCTTGTCCTGAGGGATTATGGATTGTGTTTTGTTTTATCGGTGCCCATGAGCTCGCCTGGGATCGGTTGTCCACGCTGTTGCTTGCAATGACATTTGAAAGAATGTTTGTGTTTCGTACCTCGTAGTGTTGTTTTGAGAGGGCGAGCGTTTTACCCACCGCACCGTGGTTCGACAGGCTCACCATGACAGCCATCCCTTTAATTGTGGCGGCTGTGGGTAATTTAGTCTTAAAACTGTGAGACAGTTTTGAATAGCGCTTTGCGTATTTTTAAGTGGATACAACACTTAAAAAAATATGAACACAAACGACGATTACGGAAAATTAACGCATCAGCAGCAGCGCTTTTGCGATGAGTACTTGACGCATTTTAATGCTTTTAAAGCGGCCATTAACAGCGGCTACAGCGAGAACACGAGCCGCAAGGGCGCTTTGCTGCATGTGCCCAAAATTCAGCAATATTTAAAGGAAGCGATGAACCGGCGCAGCCAGCGGCTGGAGATCACGCATGATATGATTTTACGGGAGCTTTCGAAAATTGCTTTTAGCAATATGGGCAATTATTACGACGAGTATGCCTGCCTGAAAAGGATGAACGATTTAACCGTTGACGAGAAGGCGGCGATTGCTTATTATGACTTCGTAGAGATACAGGACGCCGACGGTTACCGGGTGGGTACGCAGAGCCGCATTAAGCTGCATAATAAGATGAGCGCGCTGGATAAGATTGCACGACATTTGGATTTTTACGGGACTTTGGGGGTGAAGAAGCAGGAAGCAAGAGGCAGGAAGCAAGAAGCTTTTTTTCAGGCGGAGGAAGAAGAGTCGGGAAGTGGTGAAGAGGTTTTGGAGCATGATGCAGAAGACACATCCCTAACCCCTCTCAAGAGGGGAAATCGCTTTGAGAGGGATGCGGTGATTGTTGACAAAAGCACCAATAACCTGCCGATGGATTACCCGGTGGAGGATTTTGAGCTGGAGGGGATTGATTTGAAAACCCAGATGGCGTTGGAGGGGGTGAATGTTAGTCCGGGGAGGCCATTAATGATTGAAGGATTGAATGACGGAATGATTGAAGGGGAAAAGAGTTGGAAGTCTGAAAGTCCTGAGTCGGGAGTCGAAAGTCTTGAGTCGGAAGTGGCGGGTGGTTCCCAAAAAAGCTTCCTGCATCAAGCTTCCGCCTTCCAGCTCAAAACTGAAAACATGGAAAATATTCTTA
>Ga0209026_1000328_pt1 | contig 47719 bp, 29 predicted proteins | sample AraplaCL_Col_mCL_FD_184262 | JGI IMG/M metagenome (GOLD analysis project Ga0209026, IMG submission 184262) | Arabidopsis root microbial communities from the University of North Carolina, USA - plate scrape CL_Col_mCL (SPAdes) (version 2) | ecosystem: Host-associated > Plants > Roots >... | reverse complement strand
CGGTTGCTGCGAAGGTGTCGTTGGTCGCAGTCGGATTGATCGCGGCGACGTTGATCGTCACCGTGGCGGTCGACGAATGGCCGGAGCCGTCGGTGATCGTGTACGTGAAGCTATCCGCGCCGCTGAAGCCGGCATTCGGCGTGTACGTGAACTTGCCCGACGTGGCGAAGTCCGCCGCAGGGGTGATGCTGCCGTGGGCCGTGGTCGTCGAGGCGACCGTCCAGGTGTTGGTCTCGCCGGTGACCGGCGTGTCGTTGGCCGCGAGGTTCAGCGTGCCCGTCGTGGCGTTCTCGGTCGCGGCGAACGCGTCGGCGGTCGCGGTCGGGTTGATCGCGGCGACATTGATCGTGACGGTGGCGGTCGACGAATGACCGGAGCCGTCGGTGATCGTGTACGAGAACGTGTCGGCGCCGTTGAAGCCGGCGTTGGGCGTGTACGTGAACTTGCCCGACGTGGCGAAGTCCGCCGCAGGGGTGATCGTGCCGTGCGCCGTGGTGGTCGACGCGACCGACCAGGTGTTGGTCTCGCCGGCGACCGGCGAGTCGTTGGACGCCAGGTTCAGCGTGCCCGTCGACGCGTTCTCCGTCGCGGCGAACGTGTCGGCTGCCGCCGTCGGGTTGATCGCCGCGACGTTGATCGTGACGGTCGCGGTCGACGTGTGACCGGAGCCGTCGGTGATCGTGTACGTGAACGTGTCGACGCCGCTGAAGCCGGCGTTCGGCGTGTAGGTGAACTTGCCGCTGGTGGCGAAATCGGCGGCCGGCGTGATGGTGCCGTGGGCCGTGTTGTTCGACGCGACCGTCCAGGTGTTGGTCTCGCCGGCGACCGGCGTGTCGTTGGCCGCGAGGTTCAGCGTGCCGGTGACGGCGTTCTCGGTGGAGGCGAAGGTGTCGGCCGCGGCGGTCGGGTCGATCGGGGCGACCGTGATCGTCACCGTGGCCGTGGAGCTCTGGCCGTCGGTGTCGGTGATCTTGTACGTGAAGGTGTCGGTGCCGCTGAAGCCCGCGCTCGGCGTGTACGTGAAGTTGCCCGTGGTCGCGAAGTCGGCGGCCGGCGTGATCGTGCCGTGCGACGGATTGCCGACCACCGACCAGGTGTTGGTCTCGCCGGCCACCGGCGTGTCGTTGGACTTCACGCTGAAGGTGCCCGTCGTGGCGTTCTCGGTGGCCGAGAAGGCGTCGGAGGCGGCCACCGGCGCGATCGGCGCCACGTTCAGCGTGACGGTCGCGGTGGACGCGTGGCCCGAGCCGTCGGTGATCGAGTACGTGAACGTGTCGGCGCCGACGTAGCCCGAATTCGGCGTGTACACGAACTTGCCGCTCGTGGCGAAGTCGGCAGCCGGCACGAGCGTGCCGTGCGTCGGGTTGCTGGTCACCGACCAGGTGTTGGTCTCGCCGGCGACCGGGCTGTCGTTGGCGGCGACGCTGAGCGTGCCGCTGCTGGCGTTCTCGACGACGTTGAACGTGTCGTTCGCCGCCGTCGGATCGATGGCGGCGACGCTGATCGTGACCGTGGCGGTGGACGCGTGGCCCGAGCCGTCGGTGATCGTGTAGGTGAACGAGTCGCTGCCGACGTAGCCGGGATTGGGCGTGTACGTGAAGTTGCCCGTGGCGGCGAAGTCGGCGGCCGGGGTGATCGTGCCGTGCGCGGTGGTCGTGGTCGGCAGCGACCAGCTGTTGGTCTCGCCGGCGACCGGCGTGTCGTTGGCCTTGACGCTCAACGTGCCCGTGGTCGTGCTCTCCGACGCCTTGAAGCTGTCGGCGACCGCCACCGGGTCGATCGCGGCGACGTTGATCGTGACCGTGGCGGTGGACGTGTGGCCCGAGCCGTCGGTGATGGTGTACGTGAACGAGTCCGTGCCGCTGAAGCCGACGGTCGGGGTGTAGGTGAACTTGCCCGAGGTCGCGAAGTCGGCGGCAGGGGTGATGGTGCCGTGGGAGGTGGTCGTCGACGACACCGACCAGGTGTTGGTCTCGCCGGCGACCGGCGCGTCGTTGGCCGCCAGGTTCAGCGTGCCGGTCGCGGCGTTCTCGGTGGCGACGAAGGTGTCGGCGGTGGCCGTCGGATCGATGGCGGCGACGTTGATCGTGACGGTGGCGTTCGACGAATGGCCGGAACCGTCCGTGATCGTGTACGTGAACGTGTCCGGGCCGCTGTAGCCCGCGTCGGGCGTGTAGGTGAAGTTGCCCGTGGTCGCGAAGTCGGCGGCGGGCGTGATGCTGCCGTGGGCGGTCGTCGTCGACGACACCGACCACGTGTTGGTCTCGCCGGCGACCGGCGTGTCGTTGGCCTTGACGCTCAGCGTGCCGGTGGTCGCGTTCTCCGTCGCGGCGAAGGTGTCGGCGGTGGCGGTCGGGTTGATCGCCGCGACGTTGATCGTCACGGTGGCGGTCGACGAATGGCCGGAGCCGTCCGTGACCGTGTACGTGAAGGTGTCGGCGCCACTGAAGCCGGCGTTGGGCGTGTACGTGAACTTGCCCGACGTGGCGAAGTCGGCGGCCGGGGTGATGCTGCCGTGCGCCGTGGTCGTCGAGGCGACCGACCAGGTGTTCGACTCGCCGGCGACCGGCGCGTCGTTGGACGCCAGGTTCAGCGTGCCTGTGCTGGCGTTCTCCGTCGCAGCGAAGCTGTCCGCTGCGGCCGTCGGGTTGATCGCCGCGACGTTGAGGGTCACGGTCGCGGTCGACGTGTGGCCGGAACCGTCGGTGATGGTGTAGGTGAACGAGTCCGCACCGCTGAAGCCGGCGTTGGGCGTGTAGGTGAACTTGCCCGAGGTCGCGAAGTCCGCGGCCGGCGTGATCGTGCCGTGCGCCGTGGTGGTCGAGGCGACCGACCAGGTGTTGGTCTCGCCGGCGACCGGCGCGTCGTTGGCGGCGAGGTTGAGGGTGCTGCTCGTCGCGTTCTCGGTCGCCGCGAAGGTGTCGCTGGTCGCGGTCGGGTTGATCGCGGCGACGTTGATCGTCACGGTCGCGGTCGACGAGTGGCCGGAACCGTCCGTGATCGTGTAGGTGAAGGTGTCCGCGCCGCTGAAGCCGGCGTTGGGCGTGTACGTGAACTTGCCCGACGTGGCGAAGTCCGCCGCAGGGGTGATGCTGCCGTGGGCCGTGGTGGTCGAGGCGACCGACCAGGTGTTGGTCTCGCCGGCGACCGGTGCGTCGTTCGCGGCGACGCTCAGCGTGCCGGTCGTGGCGTTCTCGGTCGCCGTGAACGTGTCGGCGGCAGCCGTCGGGTTGATCGCCGCGACATTGATCGTCACCGTGGCGGTCGACGAGTGGCCGGAGCCATCGGTGATCGTGTAGGTGAACGTATCGGCGCCGCTGAAGCCCGCATTCGGCGTGTAGGTGAACTTGCCCGAGGTCGCGAAGTCCGCGGCCGGCGTGATCGTGCCGTGCGCCGTGGTGGTCGAGGCGACCGACCAGGTGTTGGTCTCGCCCGCGACCGGCGAGTCGTTCGACGCCAGGTTCAGCGTGCCCGTCGTCGCGTTCTCGGTCGCGGCGAACGTGTCCGCCGCCGCGGTCGGATCGATCGCGGCGACGTTGATCGTCACGGTCGCGGTCGACGAATGGCCCGAGCCGTCCGTGATCGTGTAGGTGAAGGTGTCCGCGCCGCTGAAGCCGGCGTTGGGCGTGTACGTGAACTTGCCGCTGGTGGCGAAATCGGCTGCCGGGGTGATCGTGCCGTGCGCGGTGGTCGTCGAGGCGACCGACCAGGTGTTCGTCTCGCCCGCGACCGGGGTGTCGTTGCCCGCCAGGTTCAGCGTGGCCGTCGTGGCGTTCTCGGTGGCGCTGAACGTGTCGTTGGCGGCACCCGGGTCGATCGGGTCGACGCTGATGCTGACCGTCGCGGAGGACGCGTGGCCCGAGCCGTCGGTGACGGTGTAGGTGAACGTGTCCGTGCCGTTGAAGCCGGTGTTGGGCGTGTAGGTGAACTTGCCCGAGGTCGCGAAGTCGGCAGCCGGCGTGATCGTGCCGTGCGCCGTGGCGGTCGAGGCGACCGACCAGGTGTTGGTCTCGCCGGCAACCGGCGTGTCGTTCGCGGCCAGGTTCAGCGTGCCCGTCGTGGCGTTCTCGGTGGCCTTGAAGCTGTCGCCCACGGCCGTGGGGTCGATCGCGGCGACGTTGATCGTGACGGTGGCGGTCGACGAGTGACCCGAGCCGTCGGTGATCGTGTAGGTGAACGTGTCGGCGCCGCTGAAGCCGGCGTTGGGGGTATACGTGAACTTGCCGCTGGTGGCGAAGTCGACCGCCGGCGTGATGCTGCCGTGGGCGGTCGTCGTGGAGGCGACCGACCACGTGTTCGTTTCACCGGCAACCGGGGTGTCGTTGGTCTTGACGCTGAGCGTGCCGGTGGTCGCGTTCTCGGTGGCGGCGAAGGTGTCGGCGCTGGCGGTCGGGTTGATCGGCGCGACGTTGATGGTCACGATCGCGGTCGACGAGTGGCCCGAGCCGTCGGTGATCGTGTAGGTGAAGGTGTCGGCGCCGCTGAATCCGGCGTTGGGCGTGTAGGTGAACTTGCCCGAGGTCGCGAAATCCGCGGCCGGCGTGATCGTGCCGTGGGCCGTGGTCGTCGAGGCGACCGACCACGTGTTGGTCTCGCCGGCAACCGGCGTGTCGTTCGACGCCAGGTTCAGCGTGCCCGTCGACGCGTTCTCGGTCGCGGCGAACGTGTCGGCTGCCGCTGTCGGATCGATCGCGGCGACGTTGATCGTCACGGTCGCCGTCGACGAATGGCCGGAACCGTCCGTGATCGTGTAGGTGAAGGTGTCCGCGCCGTGGAAGCCGGCGTCGGGCGTGTAGGTGAAGTTGCCGGTGGTCGCGAAATCGGCGGCGGGCGTGATCGTGCCGTGCGCGGTGGTGGTCGAAGCGACCGACCAAGTGTTCGTCTCGCCGGCGACCGGCGAGTCGTTGGCGGCGACGCTGAGCGTGCCCGTGGTCGCGTTCTCCGTTGCGGCGAACGCGTCGGCGGCGGCCGTCGGGTCGATCGCGTTCACCGTCAGGGTCACCGTCGCGCTGGACGTCTTGCCCGAGTCGTCGGTAATCGTGTACGTGAAGGTGTCGGTGCCGATGTAGCCGGCGTTGGGCGTGTACGTGAAGTTGCCGCTGGTGGCGAAGTCGGCGGCCGGCGTCAGCGTGCCGTGGGCGGGGTTGCTGGCCACGGCCCAGGTGTTGTGCTCGCCGGCGACCTGCGCGTCGTTGCCCGACACGTTGAGCGTGCCCGACGGCGTGTTCTCGTCGACCGTGAAGGCGTCGGCCGCGGCGGCCGGCGCGATCGGCGCGACGGTCAGCGTGACCGTGGCCGTCGACGCCTGGCCCGAGGCGTCCGTGATCGTGTACGTGAACGTGTCGGTGCCGGTATAGCCGATGGCGGGCGTGTAGGTGAAGTTGCCCGAGGTGGCGAAGTCGGCGGCGAGCGCGAGCGTGCCGTGGGCCGGATTGCTGGCGATGCTCCAGTGGTTGGCTTCGCCCGCCACGGGCGTGTCGTTGCCCGACAGGTTGAGCGCGCCCGACGGCGTGTTCTCGCTGACGGTGATCGCGTCGGCCGCGGCGGTCGGCGCGATGGGGGCGACGTTGAGCGTCACCGTCGTGGTCGACGACTGGCCGGCGGCGTCGGTGATCGTGTAGGTGAACGTGTCCGTGCCGTGGAAACCGGTGTCGGGCGTGTAGGTGAAGTTGCCGGTGGTGGCGAAGTCCGCGGCCGGCGTCAACGTGCCGTGCGCCGGGTTGCTGGCGACCGACCAGGTGTTGATCTCGCCTGCGACCGGGCTGTCGTTGGCCTTGACGCTCAGCGTGCCCGTGGCGGTGTTCTCGTCGACGGTGAACGCGTCCGGCGCGGCGGTCGGATCGATGGGGCCGACGCTCAGCGACACCGTGGCCGTCGAGGTCAGGCCGTGCGCGTCGGTGATCGTGTACGTGAACGAGTCGGTGCCCGTGTAGCCCTTGTCCGGCGTGTACGTGAAGTTGCCGCTGGCGGCGAAGTCGGCCGCCGGCGTGATCGTGCCGTGGGACGGATTGCTGGCGATGCTCCAGCTGTTCGTCTCGCCGGCCACGGGCGTGTCGTTGCCCGACAGGTTGAGCACTGGCGACGTCGCGTTCTCGGCGACGGCGAAGCCGTCGGCGCTCGCGGTCGGCGCGATGGGCGCCACCGTCAGCGTGACCGTGGCCGTCGAGCTCAGGCCCGAGGCGTCGGTGATCGTGTAGGTGAAGCTGTCGCTGCCGGTGTAGCCGGTGTTTGGCGTGTAGGTGAAGTTGCCGGACGTGGCGAAGTCGGCGGCCGGCGTCAGCGTGCCGTGCGCCGGGTTGCTGGCGATCGCCCAGTTGTTGCTCTCGCCGGCGACCGGGGTGTCGTTGCCCGAGACGTTGAGCGTGCCCGAGGGCGTGTTCTCGTCGACGGTGATCGCGTCGGCGGCGGCCGCGGGGGCCTGCGCGGCGACGTTGATCGTCACGCTGGCGGTGGACGTGTGGCCAGAGCCGTCCGTGATCGTGTACGAGAAGGTGTCGGTGCCGTGGAAGCCGGCGTCGGGCGTGTACGTGAACTTGCCCGAGCTGGCGAAGTCCGCGGCGGGGGTGATCGTGCCGTGCGCGGTGGTGGTCGACGCGACGGACCAGGTGTTCGTTTCGCCGGCGACGGGCGCGTCGTTCGTGGCGACGCTCAGCGTGCCGGTGGTGGCGTTCTCGGTCGCGGCGAAGGTGTCGGCCGCGGCGGTCGGGTCGATCGGGTCGACGCTGATGGTCACCGTGGCGGTCGACGCGTGGCCCGAGCCGTCGGTGACGGTGTAGGTGAACGAGTCGGTGCCGCTGAAGCCGGCGCTGGGCGTGTACGTGAAGTTGCCGGTCGTCGCGAAGTCGGCGGCGGGCGTGATCGTGCCGTGCGCCGTCGTCGTGGAGGGCAGGGACCAGGTGTTGGTCTCGCCGGCGACGGGCGTGTCGTTGGCGGCGACGCTCAGCGTGCCGGTGGTCGCGTTCTCGGTGGCCTTGAAGCTGTCGGTCGCGGCCGTCGGATCGATGGGGGCGACGTTGAGCGTGACAGTCGCAGTCGACGCGTGGCCCGAGCCGTCGGTGACGGTGTAGGTGAACGAGTCGGTGCCGCTGAAGCCGGCGTTGGGCGTGTACGTGAAGTTGCCGGTCGTCGCGAAGTCGACGGCGGGCGTGATCGTGCCGTGCGCGGTCGTGGTCGAGGCGACCGACCACGTGTTGGTCTCGCCGGCGACGGGCGTGTCGTTCGTGGCGACGCTCAGCATGCCGGTCGTGGCGTTCTCGGTGGCCGTGAACGTGTCGGCGGCAGCCGTCGGATTGACCGCGGCGACGTTGATCGTGACCGTGGCGGTCGACGCATGGCCCGAGCCGTCGGTGACGGTGTACGTGAAGGTGTCGGTACCGCTGAAGCCGGCGTTGGGCGTGTAGGTGAAGTTGCCGGAGGTGGCGAAGTCCGCGGCGGGCGTGATCGTGCCGTGCGCGGTCGTGGTCGAGGCGACCGACCACGTGTTGGTCTCGCCGGCGACGGGCGTGTCGTTCGTGGCGACGCTCAGCATGCCGGTCGTGGCGTTCTCGGTGGCCGTGAACGTGTCGGCGGCAGCCGTCGGATTGACCGCGGCGACGTTGATCGTGACCGTGGCGGTCGACGCATGGCCCGAGCCGTCGGTGACGGTGTACGTGAAGGTGTCGGTACCGCTGAAGCCGGCGTTGGGCGTGTAGGTGAAGTTGCCGGAGGTGGCGAAGTCCGCGGCGGGCGTGATCGTGCCGTGCGCGGTCGTGGTCGAGGCGACCGACCACGTGTTGGTCTCGCCGGCGACGGCCGTGTCGTTCGTGGCGACGCTCAGCGTGCCCGTCGTCGCGTTCTCGGTCGCGGCGAACGTGTCGGCCGCGGCCGTCGGGTTGATCGCGGTGACGTTGAGCGTGACCGCGGCGGTCGACGCATGGCCCGAGCCGTCGGTGACGGTGTAGGTGAACGTGTCGGTCCCGCTGAAGCCGGCGTTGGGCGTGTACGTGAAGTTGCCGGTCGTCGCGAAGTCGACGGCGGGCGTGATCGTGCCGTGAGCGGTCGTGGTCGAGGCGACCGACCAGGTGTTCGTCTCGCCGGAGACCGGCGTGTCGTTGGCGGCGACGCTCAGCGTGCCGGTCGTCGCGTTCTCGGTGGCGGCGAACGTGTCGGCCGCGGCCGTCGGATCGATCGCGGCGACGTCGATCGTGACCGTGGCCGTGGACGTCTGGCCCGACGCGTCGGTGATCGCGTAGGTGAAGGTGTCCGTGCCCGTGTAGCCGGGGTTGGGCGTGTAGGTGAAGTTGCCGGAGGTGGCGAAGTCGGCGGCCGGCGTCAGGGTGCCGTGCGCCGGGTTGCCCGCGATGCTCCAGGTGTTGGCCTCGCCGGCGACCGGCGTGTCGTTGCCCGAGACGTTGAGCGCGCCCGACGGCGTGTTCTCGCTGACGGTGATCGTGTCGGCCGCGGCCACGGGCGCGATCGGCGCGACGTCGAGCGTCACGGTGGCGGTGGACGCCTGGCCGGAGCCGTCGGTGACGGTGTAGCTGAACGTGTCGGTGCCGCTGTAGCCCGCGTTGGGCGTGTACGTGAACGTGCCGTCGGGGTTGACGGTGACGCTGCCGTGCGCCGGGGCGCCGGCCACCGACCACGTGTTCGTCTCGCCCGCGACCGGCGTGTCGTTGGCCGCCAGGTTGCCCGTGACGGGCGTGTTCTCGTGTACGGCGACGGTGTCGGCCGTGGCGGCCGGCGCAGCCGGCGCGACGTCGAGCGCGACGGTCGCCGTCGACGTCTGGCCCGAGGCCGAGGTGACGGTGTAGGTGAACGAGTCGGCGCCGTGGTAGCCGGCGTCGGGCGTGTAGGTGAACGTGCCGTCTGCGTTGACGGCGACGCTGCCGTGCGCCGGGTTGCCGGACACCGACCAGGTGTTCGTCTCGCCCGCGACCGGCGTGTCGTTGCCGGCGAGGCTGCCCGTGACCGGGGTGTTCTCGTGCGCGGCGACGCTGTCGGGCGCGGCCAAGGGCGCGATCGGGTTGACTTGGAGCGTCACCGTGGCGGTGGAGCTGGAGCCCGCCGCGTCGGTGATCGTGTAGGTGAAGGTGTCGGTGCCGTGGTAGCCGGCGTTCGGCGTGTACGTGAACGTGCCGTCCGCATTGACGGTGACGCTGCCGTGGGCGGCGTTGCCGGCGAGCGTCCAGACGCTGCTGCCGTCGGCCGACGGCGTGTCGTTGGCGGCCAGCGAGCCGCTGACCGGGCTGTTCTCGGCGACGTCGACCGTGTCGGGCTGCGCCAGCGGCACCGGGGCGAGGGTGATCGTGACGGTGGCGGTGGACGTCGTGCCGTCGGCGTCGGTGATCTTGTAGGTGAACGAGTCGCTGCCGTTGTAGTGCGCGTTGGGCACGTAATTGAACGTGCCGTCCGGGTTGACCGTGACCGTGCCGTGCGCGGGGCCGGCGGCCAGCGACCAGGTGTTGCCGCCGTCGGCCGACGGCGTGTCGTTGCCGGCCAGCGAGGCGGAGACGGCCACGTCCTCGGTGCCGGCGAAGGTGTCGGCGACGGCCGCGGGCGCGTGGCCGGCGGGCTCGGCCACGGTCACCGTGACGGTGGACGTGGACGTGCTCGAGCTGCCGTTGCTCTCGGTGTAGGTGAAGCTGACGCTGCCCGACTGGCCCGCGTCGGGCGTGAAGGTGAGCGTGCCGTCCGGGTTCATCGTGACGGTGCCCTGCGGCAGCGTCACGGGCGTGTCCGGGCCGATCGGGTGGCCGGCGACGGCGACGATCGTGATGGCGGTGGTGGAGCTGTCGTTGCTGCGCGGGTCGAACACCACCGGCGTGCCGGAGGCCGTCGTCTCGGTGTCGGGGTTGGCGACGGGCGGCGACGACAGCGGCGAGACGGCCTGCGCCTGCGGCGCGGCGGTGGGCACGCCCGCGGGCTGGAACTGCAGCGAGGCCGGCGTGACGGATTCGCTGTCGCGGCCGACGCGCAGGCCCTCGCCCAGGCTCCCGCCGGCGCCGCCGGCGTTCGGGCCCGCGGCCGGCACGACGTCGGCGTCGCCCTGGCCCACCTGCGAGATGATGCGTTCGACGTCGTCGTTGCCGCTGGCCAGCAGCGTCCTCGCGTGCGCGCCCTCGATCTGGACGATGCCGTCCTGCGAGGTGAGCACGACGTCGCCCTTGCGCACCACGTCGCCCACGTGCAGCGGCCGCACCTCGCCGTCGTGCAGCCGGATGTGCGCATCGCCCCAGACGCCGACCACCTTGCCCGTGAGCTGTCGCACCGGCACGTAGCCGCGTTCGATCAGGTGACGTTCGCCCGGGTGCGGCGTAGCGGCATGTTGCGGCGCGCCGCCGCCCGTCTTCGCGTTGTGGCCGGGGACGGCATCTTGCGGGCGGGGGGTCAGCGGGAAGGACGACGTCATGCCTGGATACTCCGAAGGAAGCCGGATTACCGGAACCGGCTTGTCGTCGTATCGGCCAGTCCGCCGAATAGTTCAGCAGAAAATCCTGGCCGCACGACGGCCGCACGGTACCTGTAACAGTTCGGAGCGATTATCCCGGCAACGTCGAATTCTTATAAGGCGCAAACAGGGCGAATTCCGTGACTGCGATCACAAACCGTTGTCCGGCCAAGCGAATAGCGAGAATGCCCTACAGGCGTGAAAAAGTAACGGAACGCGCGGATCCCGCACGGCTGCGGACCGCGGTGCCAACTAGTTGGCAATATCTCAACGTTCCCGCAGGGCGTATGACTTGACTTTGAGGACGGGCTTCAACAAATACGACAGCACCGTTTTCTGGCCGGTCAGGATATCCACCTCGGCCGTCATGCCCGGGATGATGGGCAGCTTCTCGTTGAAGCCGGTCAGGTGGGTGCGCACGCGCACGATGTAGTAGGCGTTGCCCTTGTCGTCGACGACGCTGTCCGGGCTGATGTTCTCGACGTCGGCATCCAGTCCGCCGTAGATCGAGAAGTCGTAGGCGGTGAACTTGACGTTCGCCTTCTGGCCCGGATGGATGAAGGCGATGTCGCGCGGCTGCACGCGGGCGTCGAGCACCAGCGAATCGTCCAGCGGGACGATCTCGACGATGTCCTTGCCCGGCTGCACCACGCCGCCCACGGTGTTGGCCAGCAGGCGCTGGACGCGGCCGCGCACGGGCGATTTCACCTGGGACTTGCTCACCTTGTCGGCGAGGCCCGCCTGGCCCTGGTTCAGCGCATTGAGCTTGCCCACCGCCTCCGCCAGGTCGCGGCCGGCCTCGTTGCGGAACGCCAGTTCCGTTTCCTGGATCTTGCGGCTGGATTCCTGGATGGCCGCCTGGGCGCGGCCCATCTGGGCCTGCGCCTGCTCCATGTCGCCGCGGTTCTTCGTGACGTCGCGCTCCAGGCGCAGGATGTCCACCTGCGAGACGGCGCCGGTGGCCAGCAGCGGGCGCGTCTGGTTCAGTTCCTGCGTTGACAGCTCCAGCGCGCGCTGGGCCGCGGCCTTGCGGGCCTGCATCTCGGCCAGCTCCTGCTCGTGCTGCGACAGCTGCTGGTGCACGATCTGCACCTGCGTCTGCAACTCGGTGACGCGCGAGTCGTACAGTTTCTTCTCGCCTTCGACCAGCGCGCGTTCCTCCTCGGTGGACGGCGCGGGCGGAAGGAAGGACGTGCCTTGCGCGAGCGCGCGCAGCCGCGCCACGCGCGCCTCGAGCGCGAAGCCCTGGGCGGCGCTGTCGGCCACCGCGGAGGTGGCGCGCGTCGGGTCGATCATCAGCAGCACCTGGCCGGCTTCGACCTTGTCGCCCTCGTGCACGAGGATCTGCTCGACGACGCCGCCGTCCAGCGACTGCAGCACCTGCAACTGCCGGGACGGCACCACGCGGCCATCGCCCCGCGTGACCTCGTCGACGCGCGCGAACGCCGACCACAGCAGCAGCGCCGCCACCACGAAGGCCGCGATGCGCGTGATCTTGCGGGCGCGCAGCGTGTGCTGGCGCGACATCACCTCGACGGCCTCCCGCTCGAACACGGCCATGCCGGGGATCTCGCCCGGCTGCAGCGGCGCGCCGGCGAGCCAGGCGTCGAAGCGGACGCGCCACTCGCGCCACTTCCGGCGCAGCGTGGGCCTGCCCGCCGGCGCGGCGGCAGCCTCGGGCGCGGGCGCACTGGTGATGGTCAGCGGCGGGGCCGTCGCGGCCGGCACCGGTGCGGGCTTGCGCGGCCTGGTGGCGTGCGCCGCGGCGATGTTGTCCTGGTCGACGCTCATTGCGCCCTCGCGATGCGCCCGCTCTGCAGCGCTTCCATGATGCGGTCGCGCGGGCCGTCGGCCACGACCTTGCCGCCGTCGATGACGATCACCCGCTCCACCAGCGCCAGCAGTGACGTGCGGTGCGTCACCAGCACCACCGTCTTGTTGCTGGCGAACGCCATCAGGCGCTGGGTGATCTGGGCCTCGGACGAGAAATCCATCGCGCTGGTTGGCTCGTCCAGCAGCAGCATCGGCGCGTTGTGCAGCACGGCGCGCGCGATGCCCACGCTCTGGCGCTGGCCGCCCGAGAGCGACTCGCCGCGCTCGCCGACGGGCATGTCGAAGCCGGCGGGGTGGCGATTGATGGTCTCGGTCAGTCCGGCCACCTCGGCGGCGGCCACGATGGCACCGTCCTCGGCGTAGGGCATGCCGAAGGCGATGTTCTCGCGCAGGCTGCCGTAGAACAGCAGCACGTCCTGCGACACGTAGCCCATGTTGCGGCGCAGGTCGGCCGGATCGACCTGGCGCAGGTCGATGCCGTCCACCAGCACGGCGCCGGCCGTCGGCTGGAACAGCCCCATCGCCAGGCGCTGGATGGTGGACTTGCCGGAGCCGACCTTGCCGATCAGCGCCACCTTCTCGCCGGGCTTGATCTTGAAGCTGACGGCCTCCAGCGCGTTCTCGCGCCGGTTCGGATAGTGGAAGGCGACGTTGCGGAATTCGATCGCGCCGTCGAGGTCGCGCCGCTCGACGAAGGTGGCGTCCTGCGGGCGCTCGACGTCGGTGGCCATGATCTTCTCCAGGCCCTCGAGCGCGGTGCGCGCGCCCTGGTACTGCATCAGCAGGCCCACGATCTGGCCGGCCGGCGCCATCGCGCGCCCCGCGAGCATGTTGACGGCGACCAGCGCGCCCATCGTCAGCGACTTCTCGCCGATCAGGTACACGCCCACGATCACCAGCACGACGCTCATGAGCTGCGCGATCGTCGAGGTGACGTAGATCGAGCCCGAGGACAGGCTGCGCATCTTCACGTTGGTGGCCGCCAGGTGCACGTTGGTGCGCTCCCAGCGCGCCTGGATCAGGCTCTCGGCACCCTGCGCCTTGATCGTCTCGATGCCCGTGAGGCACTCGACCAGCGTCGAGTTGCGCACGGCGCTGGCCCGGTAGGTGGTCTCGGCCAGCGCGTGCAGCTTCTTCTGCACGATCCAGCCGTAGGCCAGCACGCCCGCGAACGACAGCACCACCGGGATCATCAGCCAGGGCGAGATCCACACGATCACGACGAGGAACAGCAGCGCGAACGGCAGGTCGACGAGCGCGGTGACGGTGGTGGACGTGATGACGTCGCGCACCTGCTCGAAGCCGCGCAGGTTCTGCGAGAACGAGCCGACCGACTCGGGCCGGTTCTCCAGCCGCATGCCCAGCACGCGCTCCAGCAGCGAGGCGGAGATCTTCACGTCGATGCGCGCGCTGGCCTCGTCGACGAAGCGGCTGCGCAGCTTGCGCATCAGCAGGTCCGAGCCCAGGATCAGCAGCACGCCGATGGACAGCGCCCACAGCGTCTCGAACGCGGCGTTGGGCACGACGCGGTCGTACACGTTCATCGAGAACAGCGGCAGCGCCAGCGCGAACACGTTGATCAGCGCGGCGGCCCAGAGGATGTCCTTGTAGACCAGGCGCTGGGCGAGCAGGGCGCTCCAGAACCAGTGGCCGTGCGCGGGCGCCGCAGTGGCCTGCGTGCGCTTGTCGAAGCGGAAGTGCGGCCGGACGTACAGCACCAGGCCGGTGGCACGCGCGGCGAGCTCGGCGTCGTCGAGCAGGACCGTGCCCTGGCCCGTCTCGGGCAACAGGACGCGATGGCGGCCCTGCTCGCGGCCGAGCAGCACGCAGGCCTTGTCGCCGTCCAGCAGCAGGATGACGGGCAGGGTGGCGGCGTCGATGTCGGCGACCGCGACGCGTTGCAGCTTGGTGGCCATGCCGGCGCGGGCCGCGGCGCGTTCGGCCAGGTTCAGCGTCAGGCGGCCGTGGGCGAGCGGCAGCCCGGCCGACAGCGAGGCCCGCGTCGCGTGCTGGCCGTGCAGCCGGCAGACCTCGACCAGGCAGTCGAGCAGCGGATCGGGATGGACGAGATCCTGCCGGACGGCTCCCCCCGCCACGGACGCGGGCGCCGCCCTGGACGCCGCCGGCGCTGCGGCGGGCGGCTGGGCGGGCGATGCGGGCGGGACGGCCGAGGAGGGAACGCTCATCTGGGGTTGGTCTCGTTGCGGACGCCCGGCGCCGGGCGTCCCGTCATGCGATATCGGCGCAGTGCACCGTGAATTGACCCAGGCGCCGGTCCGCGAAGAAGTGTTCCAGCGTCACCTTCACGGTCTTGAACGCCAGCGAGTCCCACGGGATCTCGGATTCGTCGAACAGCCGGGCCTCGATCGTCTCGGGGCCCGGATCGAGGCCGGGGCCGGTCATCTCGGCGCGATAGTAGAGGTGGACCTGGCCCACGTGGGGCACGTTCAGCAGCGTGAACAGCGGCCCCATGCGCACTTTTGCGCCGGATTCCTCTTCGGTCTCGCGCAGGGCGCCTTGTTCCGTCGTCTCGTTCAATTCCATGAAGCCGGCCGGAAGTGTCCAGAAACCCTTACGCGGCTCGATGTTGCGCAGGCAGAGCAGCACCTTGCCGTCCCACACCGGGACGGTGCCCACCACGTTGAGCGGGTTCTCGTAGTGGATGGTGCCGCAGGACGAGCAGATCGCCCGTTCACGGTTGTCCTCGGGCGGCTCGCGGTAGGCGGTCGGCGCGCCGCAGGCGCGGCAATGGCGGATCGAGCGGGGGCTGAACATGGGTGGTCTCGCGGGTTCGGGCCAGTGTAGCGGGCATCCCCACACCGCAGTGCGGCGGTCCCTGCGTGGCATAGTCGTGAGCTGTCGCCGGCCGCTTGCCCTGGAATGCCCGCCATGACCGATGTCATCACCGTCCCCGTCGTCCCGCGCGTGCCCGTGCGCGGGGGCGGCGAGTTCCCCGTCCACCGCATCTACTGCGTGGGCCGCAACTACGCGGAGCACGCCGCCGAGATGGGCCACGACGCGCGCGAGTCGCCGTTCTTCTTCATGAAGCCGGCCGACGCCGTGCTGCCCGTGCGCGCCGGCGAGACCGGCTTCATGGACTATCCGAGCCTCACGAACGACCTGCACCACGAGGTCGAGCTGGTCGTGGCGATCGGCGACGCCGCCGCGGGCAATGGCCGCGACGTGGCCGAGGAGGACGCTCCGCGGCTGATCTTCGGCTACGCCGTCGGCCTCGACATGACCCGGCGCGACCTGCAGGCCGTGGCCAAGAAGGCGGGCCGTCCCTGGTCCATCGCCAAGGGCTTCGACCAGTCCGCCCCGATTGGCGAGATCCACCGCATCGAGGAAACCGGCGAGCTGGGCGCGGGCGCCATTGCGCTGGACGTCGACGGCACGCCGCGGCAGAAGGGCGACCTGTCCGACCTGATCTGGAACGTGCGCGAGACGATCGCCTGGCTCAGCCGTGCCTGGACGCTCAAGCCGGGCGACCTGATCTTCACCGGCACGCCCGCCGGCGTCGCCGCCGTCGGCCGCGGCCAGACCCTCACCGGCCGCATCGCCGGGCTCGGCGAGCTCGTCGTGACGCTGCGCTGAGGGGCCGCCATGGAGCTCTACAGCTACTTCCGCTCGTCCGCCAGCTGGCGCGTGCGCATCGCGCTGGCGCTCAAGGGCCTGGACGTCGACTACCGCGCCGTCCACCTGTTGAAGAAGGAACAGTCGACGCCGGACTACGTCGAGAAGTCGACCTCCGGCCTCGTGCCCCTGCTGGTGACCGACGACGGCCTGCGCCTGCACCAGTCGATGGCCATCATCGAATACCTGGACGAGACCGTGCCCGAGCCGCCGCTGCTGCCGCGCGACGCGGGCGGCCGCGCCCGCGTGCGCGCGCTGGCGCAGGACATCGCCTGCGAGATCCATCCGCTGAACAACACGCGGGTGCTGGGCTACCTCACCGGCACGCTGGGCGCGAGCGACGAGGCGAAGTCGGCCTGGATCCGGCGCTGGGTCGAGGGCGGGCTCGAGGTCGTCGAACGGCAGCTCGCGGCGCGGCCGGCCACGTTCTGCGACGGCGAATTGCCGGGACTGGCCGACTGCGTGCTCGTGCCGCAGGTCTTCAACGCGCAGCGCTTCAAGTGCGAGCTGGGGCACGTGCCTCATGTCATGCGGGTGCACGCGGCCTGCATGGCGCTGCCGGCGTTCGCCGGCACGCAGCCGTCGGCCTGCCCCGACGCGGAATAGGACGCCATGCCGCTGGAGATCGTCGAACCGCTGCCGCTGGACGGCTTCTTCCGGCCCGCGAGCTGGCCCAAGGGCACGGGCGCGCTGATGACGACGCGCCGGGGCGGCGTCAGCGCGCCGCCGTACGACTCGCTGAACCTGAAGGCGCAGACGTCCGATCCGCTGGACCAGATCGCCGTCGCCGAGAACCGCCGCCGCTTCGCCGCCACGCTCGGCGCCACGCCGGTGTTCCTCGACCAGGTGCACGGCACGCGCGTCGTGCGGCTGACCGCCGGCCACCTCGGGCCGGACGCGCCCATCGAACAGGCCGACGCGAGCATCACCACGGTGCCGGGCGTCGCCTGCACGGTGATGGTGGCCGACTGCCTGCCGGTGCTGTTCGCCACGCGTGACGGCCGCGCGGTCGGCGCCGCGCACGCGGGCTGGCGCGGACTGGCCGCCGGCGTGCTGGAGGCGACCGTCGACGCGATCCGCGCCGCGGTGCCAGTGGCGGCGGGCGAGATCGTCGCCTGGCTCGGGGCGTCGATCGGGCCGACGGCGTTCGAGGTCGGCGCCGACGTGCCGGCCGCCTTCCACGACGGCGAGGCGCGCCACTTCGTGCCGGCGCCCGCGCGCGACGGTGTCCCGAAATGGCACGCCGACCTGCCCGCGCTGGCCGAAGGTCGGTTGCGCCGGCTCGGGCTGACCGAGGTCAGCGGCTGCGGCGCATGCACCGTCAGCGATCCGTCACGCTTCTTCTCGTACCGGCGCGACCGCGTCACCGGCCGCCTGGCCGCCGCGGCCTGGATCGACGTCGCCTGAGACCTGCGCCGCGCGCCGCGCCCGCGCGCGGGCGCGCGTGTTGCCGACGTACAGGACGATGCCCAGCGGCAGGACGCCGTAGAGGCCCAGCGTGACGATCGCGCCCAGCACCGAGCCGCCCGGCCCGAGGGCTTCGGCCAGCACCATCATGAGCACGACGTAGGCCCATCCGACGGCGACGATCAGCACGGTCGTGCTTCTTCCAGGAGGGTCATCGTTCGTGGTCCGGTAAGCAATCTTGCGCAATGGTAGTTTGTCACGTCCCTGGGGTAAGCTCGGGTGGCACCCACGCGACCCGATGATCTGAAAGTCCACGCCTGAACCGATGGGCGGCGCGCCCGACATGCGCACCCTGGCTGGGGCCCGAAGGCGTGGCAAAGGAGACTTGATGGCCCGCAGTACCCCCTCGAAGACGGCCGCCCGCACGGCCGCGCGTCAGCCCCGCCGCACGCCGCGCGCCCGCGCCGCGGCCGCCCCCGCCGACAAGGCCGTCGAAGCCGACATCGCACGCGCCGCCGAGCACGCGCCCGCCGCGCACGCGGCGCACCCGCACGGGCCCGAGGCCTTCGGCGCCGCGATCGGCGGCTTCCTCAATTCGCTCAGCGGCCTGCAGGTGCCGCAGACGGCGCTCTCGCAGCTGCAGGAGCAGTATGTGAACCAGGCGGCGTCGCTGTGGAACGGTGCCGTCGACCGCATGCCGCTGTTCGGCGCGCCGGACCAGCCGGCCGAGCCGGCCGCGATCGGCGACCGCCGCTTCGCCGCCGAGGACTGGACGAAGAACCCGGCCGCGGCCTTCACCGCGCAGATGTACCTGCTCAACGCACGCACGCTGACGCAGCTGGCCGACAGCCTGCAGGGCGACGAGAAGACCAAGGCGCGCGTGCGCTTCGCCGTGCAGCAGTTCGTCGACGCGGCCAGCCCGGCCAACTACCTCGCCCTGAACCCCGAGGCGCAGCGCAAGGCGATCGAGACGCAGGGCGAGAGCCTCACCCACGGCCTGCAGCACCTGTGGGACGACGTGCAGCAGGGCCACCTGTCGCAGACCGACGAGTCGGTGTTCGAGGTGGGGCGCAACGTCGCCACCACGGAGGGGGCGGTCGTCTTCGAGAACGAGTACCTGCAGCTGATCGAGTACAAGCCGCTCACGCCCAAGGTGCATGCCCGGCCGATGCTGTTCGTGCCGCCGTGCATCAACAAGTACTACATCCTCGACCTGCAGCCCGCCAACTCGCTGATCCGCCACACGGTCTCCGAGGGCCACCGCACCTTCGTCATCAGCTGGCGCAATCCCGACGAGTCCATGCAGGACCGCACGTGGGACGACTACATCGAGAACGCGGTGATCCGCTCGATCGAGGTGGTGCAGCAGATCACCGGCGCGAAGACGATCAACACGCTCGGGTTCTGCGTCGGCGGCACGCTGCTGGCCACGGCCCTGGGCGTGCTCGCGGCGCGCGGGCGGCATCCGGCCGAGAGCCTGACGCTGCTGACGACCTTCCTCGACTTCTCCAACACCGGCGTGCTGGACATCTTCGTGGACGAGGCCTCGGTGCAGCTGCGCGAGATGACCATCGGCGCGCAGGCGCCCGGCGGCCCGAAGCTGCTCAAGGGCGGCGAGCTGGCCAGCACGTTCAGCTTCCTGCGCCCCAACGACCTGGTCTGGAACTACGTCGTGGGCAACTACCTCAAGGGCGACAAGCCGCCGGCGTTCGACCTGCTGTACTGGAACAGCGACGCCACCAACATGCCGGGGCCGATGTACTGCTGGTACCTGCGCAACACGTATCTCGAGAACGCGCTGCGCGAGCCGGGCGCGCTGACGGTGTGCGGCGAGAAGCTTGATCTGTCGCAAATCAAGGCGCCGGCGTTCATCTATGGTTCGCGTGAGGACCACATCGTGCCGTGGAAGGGCGCCTGGGAATCGACGCGCATCCTGGGCGGCAGGACGCGCTTCGTGCTGGGCGCCTCGGGCCACATCGCCGGCGTCATCAACCCGCCCAAGGCCGGCAAGCGCAGCCACTGGACGAACGACAAGCCGGCGGTCTCGGCCGACGCCTGGTTCGCCGGCGCCACCGAGCATCCCGGCAGCTGGTGGACGGGCTGGTCGCAGTGGCTGGCCGGCTTCGGCGGCGGCGAGGTGACCGCGCCCAAGTCTGCCGGCGGCCACGGCTTCAAGGCCATCGAGCCGGCGCCCGGCCGCTACGTGCAGCAGAAGGCCTGACGCCGACCGAACCGATCGCTTGACCGGACGACGCCCGGTCATACCCTATCCCGTATCATTCCGCCCCTCAGGAGAAGCCCAATGACCACAGACATCGTCATCGTCGCCGCCGCCCGCACCGCCGTCGGCAAGTTCGGCGGATCGCTCGCCAAGGTTCCCGCCGCCGAGCTCGGCGCCACGGTGCTCAAGGCGCTGCTGGAGCGCGCGAAGCTGACCGGCGAACAGGTCAGCGAAGTCATCCTCGGCCAGGTGCTGCAGGCGGGCACCGGGCAGAACCCGGCGCGCCAGGCCGTCATCAAGGGCGGCCTGGGCAACGGCGTGCCCGCGATGACGATTAACAAGGTCTGCGGCTCGGGCCTGAAGGCCGTCATGCTGGCCGCGCAGGCGATCCGCGACGGCGACGCCGAGATCGTGCTGGCCGGCGGCCAGGAGAGCATGAGCCTGGCCCCGCACGTGCTGCCGAACTCGCGCGACGGCCAGCGCATGGGCGACTGGAAGCTCGTCGACACGATGATCAACGACGGCCTGTGGGACGTCTACAACCAGTACCACATGGGCATCACGGCCGAGAACGTCGCCAAGAAGTACGGCATCTCGCGCGAGCAGCAGGACGCGCTGGCCTTCGCCTCGCAGCAGAAGGCCGCCGCGGCGCAGGACGCCGGCCGGTTCAAGGACGAGATCGTGCCGGTCGCGATCCCGCAGAAGAAGGGCGACGCCGTCCTGTTCGACGCCGACGAGTTCATCAACCGCAAGTCCACCGCCGAAGCGCTGGCGGGCCTGCGTCCCGCGTTCGACAAGGCCGGCTCGGTGACGGCCGGCAACGCCTCGGGCCTGAACGACGGCGCCGCCGGCGTGGTGGTGATGTCCGCGGCGCGGGCCGATGCGCTGGGCCTGAAGCCGCTGGCGCGCATCGCGTCGTACGCCAGCGCCGGCCTCGACCCGGCCTACATGGGCATGGGCCCGGTGCCCGCCGCGCGCAAGGCGCTCGAGCGTGCCGGCTGGAAGCCCGCCGACCTCGACCTGCTCGAGATCAACGAGGCCTTCGCCGCGCAGGCCTGCGCCGTGCACCAGGAAATGGGCTGGGACACCAGCAAGGTCAACGTCAACGGCGGCGCGATCGCCATCGGCCACCCGATCGGGGCGTCCGGTGCGCGCATCCTCGTCACCCTGCTGCACGAGATGCAGCGCCGCGACGCGAGGAAGGGCATCGCCTCGCTGTGCATCGGCGGTGGCATGGGTGTTGCATTGACCGTCGAGCGCCCTTGATCCGGCGCAGGCCGCCTCGGGTTCGCCCCGAGGGCGGCCACCCGGACAAAGCGCGATATTGAATTCGCCCTCCGCGGCACCACCAAAATCCTCAAGGAGACATGACATGAGCCAGAAAGTTGCGTACGTGACCGGAGGCATGGGCGGCATCGGCACCGCCATCTGCCAGCGCCTGCATCGCGACGGCTTCAAGGTGATCGCGGGCTGCGGCCCGAGCCGCGACCACGCGAAGTGGATCGGCGAGCAGAAGGCGCTCGGCTACACCTTCTACGCCTCGGTCGGCAACGTCGCCGACTGGGAGTCCACGGTGTCGGCCTTCAAGCAGGCCAAGGAAGAGCACGGCGTCATCGACGTGCTGGTCAACAACGCGGGCATCACGCGGGACCGCATGTTCCTGAAGATGACGCGCGAGGACTGGGATGCCGTCATCGGCACGAACCTGACCTCGATGTTCAACGTCACCAAGCAGGTGGTGGCGGACATGGTCGAGAAGGGCTGGGGCCGCATCATCCAGATCTCGTCGGTCAACGGCGCCAAGGGCCAGGCCGGCCAGACCAACTACTCCGCGGCCAAGGCGGGCATGCACGGCTTCTCGATGGCGCTGGCCCTCGAGATGGCCAACAAGGGCGTCACCGTCAACACCGTCAGCCCTGGCTACATCGGCACCGACATGGTGATGGCCATCAAGCCCGAGGTGCTGGAGAAGATTGTCGCCACGATCCCGGTCAAGCGCCTGGGCACGCCCGACGAGATCGCCTCCATCGTGGGCTGGCTGGCGGGCCCCGAGTCGGGCTTCACGACCGGCGCCGAGTTCGCGGTCAACGGTGGCTTGCACATGGGTTGACGCGCCTTCGGTCGATTTTCCGGGAGGCCCCGGTCGCGCCCGCGACCGGGGCCTTTTCCATGGCGCCGAGCGCCGATAATGCGGCGCATAACGAAGGAGCAGCGCAGGGAGGCGTGCATGGGCGGGGGACAGAACGAGGTATCCGCCGCGGGGAAAGCGCCCGCTTGCGCCCCGGCATGCGCGACCCCGCGCAACCCCGGCATCGACCTGCTGCGCGGCATCTCCATCGTGCTGGTGGTGATGCACCACATGGCACTGCGCCTGCCGCTGGACAAGGGCGTCCTGGGTGACTGGCTGCCGTCGTGGTTCCTGTACGGCCTGCAGTACGACGGCTTCGAGTCGGTGTTCATCTTCTTCGTGATCTCGGGCTTCCTCATCACGTCGAACTCGCTCGCGCGCTGGGGCACGCTGGCGGCGATCGATGCGCGGACGTTCTGGCGGCGGCGCGCCGCGCGCATCCTGCCGTGCCTCGCGATCCTGGTGGCGGTGCTGTGCGCGCTTGCGCTGGCCGGTGCGCGCCACTACACGCTGGAGCAGCCGGGGCAGACGTTGCCGGGTGCGGCGCTGTCGGCGTTCGGCCTCTTCCTGAATGTCTACGAGGCGCGCACCGGGTACCTGCCCGCTGGCTGGGACGTGCTGTGGTCGCTGTCGATCGAGGAACTGTTCTACCTCGCGTTTCCCCTGGTGTGCCTGGTGCTGGGACGGACGCGGCTGCTGGTGCCGGCGCTGCTGGCGCTGGCGCTGTCCATCCCGGTCGTGCGCGCGGGCATCCGCCACGATGAGATCTGGGCGGAGAAGAACTACCTGCAGGGCATGGCCGGCATCGCGACGGGAGTGCTGGCGGCGCTGCTGGTGCGGCGCTGGCCGGCGCCGCCCGCGTCCACGCGCCGCTGGCTGGCCGCGCTCGGCGTGGCCGGCCTGCTGGCCGTGTACTTCGCGGGCGACGCGCTGTGGCACGTGATGCGGCTGAAGTACATGCTCGTGCTGACCTTCTCGGCGGCGGCGCTCGTGGTCGCCGCCCATTGGCGCGCGGTGGCCGGCGCGGCGCCGCCCTGGCGCGCGACCGGCTGGCTGCGCTCGTTCGGCCGCCTCAGCTACGAGGTGTACCTGACCCACATGTTCGTCGTGTGGCTGGTGGTCGACGCCTTCGGCGCCATGGGCGGCGACCCGCGGCGGGCGGTGGTGTGCTGGCCGCCGATGCTGGCCCTCGCGTGGGCGTCGGGCTGGTGCGTGGAGCGCTGGGTGTCCGGGCCGCTCGCGCGCGCTTTGCTGCGCGCGAGGGCGTCACGCGCGGGCCCGCGCGCGGGGAGCCCGTCGACGCAGGCCTGCGGATGAAGCTGCGCCTGGTCATCGCGGCCGCAGTGGCACTTGGCCTGGGGCTCGCCGCCTGGTACGGCCGCGGGTCGCCCATGCTGGCCGGCGCCGCACGCGCGCTCGGCGGCGGGCACGAAAGCGACACGCCCGATGCGGCCGCCACCTTCCAGGCCGCCGGCGTGCACAAGTGCGTCGGCGCGCATGGCACGAGCTACGGCGACGGGCCGTGTGCGGCCGGCGCGCGCGAGGCCATGGCCAGCGGCGGCACGGTCACCGTCACGTCGTTCCCCAAGCCGGCGCCCGCGCCCGCCTCGTCGGCGCTCGGCGGCCCCATCGTCAAGCCGATGGATCCCAATGAACGCGACCGCCTGCGCGACAAGGCGATCGAGGACGCGGCGAACCGGAGATGATCGTCGTGCGCGACTTCGTCCCGGCCGACGCGCCGGCGCTGCGCGGCGTGTTCGAGTCCGCGATCCACGGCACGGCCCGCCGCGACTACTCGCAACAGCAGGTGGACGCCTGGGCGCCGCATTCGCACGACGCCCATGCCTGGGCCGCGCGCATGGGCGGCCTGGCCCCGTTCGTCGCGCTCCTCGACGGAACGATGGCGGGTTACGCCGACCTGCAGGCCAGCGGCTGCATCGAGCACTTCTACGTGGCGTCGGAAGCCGGCGGACAGGGCGTGGGCGGCGCGTTGATGCGGCACATCCTCGCTCGCGCCCAGGCCTTGTCGCTCGCGGAACTGAGGTCGCAGGTGAGCCTCACGGCCCAGCCGTTCTTCGCGCACTTCGGCTTCGAGATCGTCGAGCGGCGCGTCGTCGACGTGCGCGGGGTCGAACTGCGCAACGCGGCGATGCGGCTGCCGCTTCGATAGTGGCCTGTCCCGGAACTGCGTGGGCCGAGGACGGGCTCCAATGCCCGCTTCGACCGCCGCCGCGAGGCACGCCGCGGACGGTTCGAATCCGCAGCCCGCGCACGTCCTGGACCGGGACGCTAGGTGGCGCTGATCGCGTCCAGCAACTCCGTCTCCACCTGGATCTGCAGCCGGTTGTTCTGCAGGGCGGCGCCGTCCACGAGGAAGGTGTCCTCGACACGCTCGCCCAGCGTCGACACCTTGGCGAGCTGCAGGTTGATGCGGTACTGCGCCAGCACGCGGGCGACGGCGTAGAGCAGGCCGGAACGGTCGCTGGCGCTGATGGACAGCAGCCAGCGCTGGGCGCGGTCGTCGGGACGCAGCGACACCCGCGGCACCACCGGGAACGACTTCACGCGGCGCGAGACGCGGCTGGCGCGCGGCGTCGGCAGCGGCCCTTCGGAGCCGGCGGCCAGGGCGGCCTGGTGCTCCACGAGGGCGATCAGGTCGCGGTAGCCGGCGGGACCGTCGTCCTCGTAGGCCGGGTTGACGACCTGGAAGGTGTCGAGCGCGAAGCCGGCGTTGGTGGTGTGGATCTTGGCGTCCTGGATCGAGAAGCCGGCGCCGTCGAAGTAGCCGCAGATGCGCGCGAACAGGTCGGCGCGGTCGGGCGAGAACATCAGCACCTGCAGGCCTTCGCCGTGCGGCGACGGGCGCGCGCGCACGACGGGGATCGCGGTCTCGAGGTGGCGCCACAGCGAGCGCGCGTGCCAGGCCAGCTCGTTCGGGTCGTGGCGCGCGAAGTAGCCGAGGTCCAGCGTCTTCCACAGCGGCGCCTCGGTGCCGGGCAGGGCGGAATGCAGCGCGAGGATCTGGCGCGCCTCCTTCTTGCGCGCCTCGATCTCGGCATCGAGCGCCAGCACCTCGCCGCCGAGCTTGCGCAGCGTCAGGCGATAGAGGTCCTCCAGCAGCTTGCCCTTCCACGCGTTCCAGACCTTGGGGCTGGTGCCGCGGATGTCCGCCACGGTCAGCAGGTACAGCGCGGTCAGGCGGCGCGGGTTGTCGACCTTGGCGGCGAAGTCGGCGATGACGTCCGCGTCGGAGAGGTCCTCCTTCTGCGCGACGTTGCTCATGGTCAGGTGCTGGCGCACCAGGAACTCGATGAAGTCGGCGTCTTCCCGGGCGATGCCGTGGTCGCGGCAGAAGCGGCGCACCTCGGTGCCGCCCAGCTCGGAATGGTCGCCGCCGCGCCCCTTGGCGACGTCGTGGAACAGCGCCGCGATGTACAGCAGCCAGGGCTTGTCGAAGCTCGCGGCCAGCGCGGTGCACTTCGGGTACTCGTGCGCGTGCTCGGGGATGAAGAAGCGGCGCACGTTGCGCAGCACCATCAGGATGTGCTGGTCGACCGTGTAGACGTGGAACAGGTCGTGCTGCATCCGGCCGACGATGCGGCGGAACACCCACAGGTAGCGCCCCAGCACCGAGGTGGCATTCATCAGCCGGAACGCGTGCGTCTGGCCCTCGGGCGCCTGCAGGATGGCCAGGAAGCGCGCGCGGTTGACGGGATCCTTGCGGAACGTGCCGTTCATCTGGTTGCGCACGTTGTACAGCGCGCGCATGGTGCGCGCCGACAGCCCGCGCAGGTGCGACGTCGTCTGGTACAGGTGGAAGGTCTCGAGGATCGCGTGCGGCTCGCGCTTGTACAGGTCGTCGGAGATCACCTCCAGCAGGCCGCCGCGGTCGAGGAAGCGCTCGTTGAGCGGCTGCATCGGCAGGTCTTCCGAACCGTTGATGCGCTCCTCGAGGTTGAGCAGCAGCACCTCGTTGAGCTGGGACACCGCCTTGGCCGCCCAGTAGTAGCGCTGCATCAGCATCTCGGAGGCGCGCATCGTCGTGCTGCCCTGGTAGCCGAAGGACTCGGCCACGGCGGTCTGCAGGTCGAACACGAGGCGATCCTCGCGCCGCTTCGCCACGAGGTGCAGCCGCGCGCGGATCAGCTTGAGCGTGCCCTCGTGGCGCTGCAGCCGCTTCACCTCGAACGCCGTCAGCAGGCCGTGCGTCGCCATCTCGTTCCAGGTGCGGCCCAGGCCCGCGGCGCGCGCGATCCAGGTCAGCACCTGCAGGTCCCGCAGGCCGCCGGGACTCTCCTTGCAGTTGGGCTCGAGCGAGTATGGCGTGTCCTCGTACTTGACCTGGCGCTGCCGCATCTCGAAGGTCTTGGCGCGCAGGAAGGCGCGCGGGTCCATCGCCTCGGTGTTGACGCGCCGGAACGCGTTGAACATGCGGCGCGAGCCGGTGAGGAAGCGGCTCTCCAGCAGCGCGGTCTGCACGGTGACGTCGGCGCGCGCCTCGAGCAGGCACTCGTCGATGGTGCGCACCGACGAGCCGATCTCCAGGCCGATGTCCCAGCAGGCCGTGATGAAGCCCTCGATCGTGTTGCGCAGCACGTCCGAATGCGCGTCGACGCCGCCCGGCTGGGCGTTTGGCAACAGCACCAGGACGTCGACGTCCGAATAGGGGAACAGCTCTCCGCGGCCGTAGCCGCCGACGGCCAGCAGGGCGGCCTGCGCCGGCATGCCGGCCTGCTGCCACAGGTCGGCCAGCGTCTGGTCGACGTGCCTGGCCAGCGACTTCAGCAGCGCCGTGGCGGCCGGCGCTGCGGCGCGCGACTGCGCGAAATGGTCCAGCAGGGCGGCCTTGCCGGAGCGGAAACGCTCGCGCAGCTCGGCCACGGAGGCGCGCTGCGCGGGCGGCGAGGGCAGGGCGGACACCGCCGGCGGGACCGTCAGGTCGTGACGCCGCTGGGGGCGTCGACGAGCAGCCGGTTCAGCACCGGGTTCTTCACGAAATCGGGCACGGCCGGGCTGCCGGCCGACACGGTCAGCACCTCGTAGCCCGTCTCGGTGACGACGATCGTGTGTTCCCATTGGGCCGACAGCGAGCGGTCCTTGGTGACGATGGTCCAGCCGTCGCCGAATTCCTTGATGTCGCGCTTGCCGGCGTTGATCATCGGCTCGATCGTGAAGATCATGCCGGGCACCAGCTCTTCCAGCGTGCCCGGGCGGCCGTAGTGCAGCACCTGCGGCTCCTCGTGGAACTTCCGGCCGATGCCGTGGCCGCAGAACTCGCGCACCACCGAGTAGCCGGCGTTCTCGGCGAACACCTGGATGGCGTGGCCGATGTCGCCCAGGCGCACGCCCGGCCGCACCTTCTCGATGCCCTTCCACATCGCCTCGTAGGTGATCTGGCACAGCCGCTTCGCGGCGATCGAGCCCTTGCCGACGATGAACATGCGGCTGGTGTCGCCGTGCCACCCGTCCTTGATGACGGTGACGTCGATGTTGACGATGTCGCCGTCCTTGAGCGGGCGGTCGTTGGGGATGCCGTGGCAGACCTGGTGGTTGATCGACGTGCAGATCGACTTCGGGTACGGCGTGTAGCCCGGCGGGCAGTAGTTCAGCGGGGCCGGGATGCCCTTCTGGACGTCGAAGATGTAGTCGTGGGCCAGCTTGTCGAGCTGCTCCGTGGTGACGCCGGGCTGGACGTGCGGCGTGAGCATGTCCAGCACTTCCGAGCCCAGCCGGCCGGCGATGCGCATGCCCTCGATGTCGGAGGCGGACTTCAGGGTGATCGTCATGGTTCGCCAATTATCCCATCGGAGGGGTGACTTGGCTGTCGGCGCTGTCTTGTCGCGCTTTCGTCGGGCGTCGGGAGTCAGGGTCGGGCACGACGGCTCGGGGGAGTCTTCTCCGCTCGTGTCCCCCGTCGGCCTTCGGCCTCCTCCTCCTTTACCTCGCTGCGAAGACTCCCCCGAGCCGTCGTGCTGCGCATGGCATGCCGGCGTTCAACATTCGCGGGGGAGGGAAGTGCTGGCATTTTGAGGGGCTTGGCCTCGTCGGGCCATCGAGGCCGCGACGAGGCCCGCGGCCATCGGCCCGTCAGGGCGCCGGGCTTGACGCGAACAACGCTTCGCGGTGCCGACCTGGCTTTCTACGCGAGGCGCCCCCATCGTCGATCACGAGAAGGAGCGCTGGCCAACTGGTCCGCGTTTCGCGTCAGGCCCAGTGCCCGACGAGGGTGCCGGCCGCGGGCATCGATGCGGCCTCGATGGCCCGTCGATACCAGATCCTTTCCAAAAACCCGGAGGTCTCTCCTCTGCGAATGTTGTCTGCAGGCATGCCATGCGCGGCACGGCGAGCCGGGGGAGTCTTTTTTGTGAGGTAAAGGAGGAGGAGGCCGAAGGCCGACGGGGGACACGAACAAAAAAGACTCCCCCGGTGAGTCGTGCCCACCCTAGAGCTCGCAACCACCTCCACAGGCCCTAAAATCAGGGATTCTGCTGAGCCCGACCCCGTGTCGTAGGCCACGAAGCCCGGAAAACGGCCCACGAAGCCGCCCACCAGGCCGAAAAGCACACCCCATCCTCCCCTCTGCGAGCCCACACCGCATGTCGTCCCCCACGCAAAAGCACCTGCTCCACTTCGAGGGCGGCAACGCCCTGTCCGCCTTCCGCGCCCAGGCGCTGTTGCCGAAGCTGCAGTCCGTCTCGTCGCGCATCACGGGGGTCGCGGCGCGGCATGTGCACTGGGTCTGGACCGACGAGGCCGTCCAGCCCGACGCCATGCGCAAGCTGGCCAGCCTGCTGCGCTACGGCGACGCGTACGAGGGCCCGGCCGGCGACGCCGCCGATTCCGTGCTGGTGGTGACGATGCCGCGCCTGGGCACCGTCTCGCCGTGGGCCAGCAAGGCCACCGACATCGCGCACAACTGCGGCCTGGCGCTGCATCGTGTCGAGCGCGTCACCGAATATCGCCTGACGGTCAAGACGGGCCTGCTCGGCGGCGTCAAGTCGCTCTCCGGGCAGGAGCTGCAGGCGGCCGCCATGATGCTGCACGACCGCATGACCGAGAGCGTGGCCTTCGAGCGCGAGGCCGCCGTCCACCTGTTCGACAAGCAACCCGCCGAGCCGCTGGTGCACGTGGACCTGCTGGGCCAGGGGCGCGACGCGCTGGTCGTGGCCAATGCGCAGTTCGGCCTTGCCCTGTCCGACGACGAGATCGACTACCTCGTCGACGCCTTCAAGGGCCTGGATCGCAACCCGACCGACGTCGAGCTGATGATGTTCGCGCAGGCCAACAGCGAGCACTGCCGCCACAAGATCTTCAACGCGCAGTTCGTCATCGACGGCCAGGCGCAGGACATCTCGATGTTCGGCATGATCCGCAACACCGAGAAGCTCAACCCGCAGCACTCGATCGTCGCGTACTCCGACAACGCCGCCGTGATGGAAGGCCACGCGATCGAGCGCTGGGTCGCCGAACCGATGGGAGTCAACGGCCCGGCGCGCTATGCGGGTCGCGCCGAGACCGCGCACGTGCTGATGAAGGTCGAGACGCACAACCACCCGACGGCGATCTCGCCGTTCCCGGGCGCGTCCACCGGCTCCGGCGGCGAGATCCGCGACGAGGGCGCCACCGGCCGCGGCTCCAAGCCCAAGGCCGGCCTGGCCGGCTTCTCGGTGGGCAACCTGCACCTGCCCGGCACCAGCGAACCGTGGGAACGCTCGCCGGTGGGCAAGCCCGAGCACATCGCCAGCGCGCTGCAGATCATGATCGACGGCCCGCTGGGCGCCGCGGCGTTCAACAACGAGTTCGGCCGCCCGAACCTGGCCGGCTACTTCCGCGTGTTCGAGCAGGACGTGGCGGGCGTCACGCGCGGCTACCACAAGCCCATCATGATCGCGGGCGGCCTGGGCGCGATCCGCGACGACCTGACCCACAAGATCGAGTTCCCGGCCGGCACGCTGCTGGTTCAGCTGGGCGGCCCGGGCATGCGCATCGGCATGGGCGGCGGCGCCGCCAGCTCGATGGCGGCCGGCACCAACACGGCGGCGCTCGACTTCGACTCCGTGCAGCGCGGCAACCCCGAGATCCAGCGCCGCGCGCAGGAAGTCATCAACCAGTGCTGGCAGTTGGGCGCGGCCAACCCGATCCTGGCGATCCACGACGTGGGCGCGGGCGGCCTGTCCAACGCGTTCCCCGAACTGGCGGAAGGTGCGGGCACCGGCGCCGCGTTCGACCTGCGCGCCGTGCCGCTGGAGGAATCCGGCCTGGCGCCCAAGGAGATCTGGTGCAACGAGAGCCAGGAGCGCTACGTCCTGGCGATCGCGCCCGAGTCGCTGCCGCTGCTGACCGCGTTCGCCGAGCGTGAGCGCTGCCCGTTCGCCGTCGTCGGCCGCGCCACCGAGCAGAAGTCGCTCGTGCTGGAGGACGGCGCCGGCGGCGACCGCGCCATCGACATGCCGATGGACGTGCTGTTCGGCAAGCCGCCCAAGATGCTGCGCGACGTCACGCGCGTCGAGCGCGCCGGGCAGCCGCTCGACCTGTCCGCCGTGAAGCTGGAAGACGCCGCGCTCGACGTGCTGCGCCATCCGACGGTGGCGTCCAAGCGCTTCCTGATCACCATCGGCGACCGCACCGTGGGCGGCCTGTCCCACCGCGACCAGATGGTGGGCCCGTGGCAGGTGCCGGTGGCCGACGTGGCCGTCACGCTGGCCGACTTCAAGGGCTTCGCCGGCGAGGCGATGAGCATGGGCGAGCGCACGCCGCTCGCGTCGGTGCATGCGCCGGCCTCGGGCCGCATGGCGGTGGCCGAGGCCATCACCAACCTGCTGGCCGCGCCGATCGAACTGCCGCGCGTCAAGCTGTCGTGCAACTGGATGGCGGCCTGCGGCGAGCCCGGCGAGGACGCGGCGCTGTACGACACGGTGCGCGCGGTCGGCATGGAGCTCTGCCCGGCACTCGGCGTCAGCGTGCCGGTGGGCAAGGACAGCCTGTCGATGCGCACGAAGTGGCAGGACGAGGGCAGGACGAAGCAGGTCGTGGCGCCGGTGTCGTTGATCGTCAGCGCGTTCGCGAGCGTGGCGGATGTGCGCGGCACGCGCACGCCCGAGCTCGCGCGCGAGGACTCCGCGCTGATCCTGGTCGACCTCGGCCGCGGCCGGAACCGCATGGCCGGCTCGGTGCTGGCGCAGACGCTGCAGCAGTTCGGCGATGCGGTGCCGGACCTCGACGATCCGAAGCTGCTGGTGTCGCTGGTCGATGCCGTCAACGCGCTGCGTGCCCACGGACTGCTGCTGGCCTACCACGATCGCAGCGACGGCGGCCTGTGGGCGGCCGCCTGCGAGATGGCGTTCGCCGGCCACGTCGGCCTGAGCCTGAACGTCGACATGCTGGTCACCGAGGGCAACGGCATCGACGACAGCCGCGCCGACGCCGGCGATGCGAAGAACTGGGCCGCGCAAGTGGGCGCGCGCCGCGACGAACTCACGCTGAAGGCGCTGTTCAACGAGGAACTCGGCGCCGTGCTGCAGGTGCCTGCGGCGCAGCGCGACGCGGCCATCGGCGTGCTGCGCGCGCACGGGCTGTCCGCGCACAGCCACGTGATCGGCAAGCCCAACGACCGCGGCGTCGTCGAGGTCTGGCGCGACGCGAAGGCCGTGTTCACCAAGCCGCTGCACGAGCTGCAGCAGGCCTGGGACGATACGTCGTGGCGTATCGCGAAGCTGCGCGACAACCCGGCCTGCGCCGACAGCGAACACGCCCTGGCGGGCCAGCCGGGCGACCCGGGCCTGCACGTCGCGCTCACGTTCGATCCGAAAGAGAACGTCGCAGCGCCGTTCCTGAACCTGGCGCGGCCCAAGGTGGCGATCCTGCGCGAGCAGGGGGTCAACAGCCACCTCGAGATGAGCTACGCGATGGCGCAGGGCGGCTTCGACACTTACGACGTCCACATGAGCGACCTGCACTCGGGCCGCGTCACGCTGGACCAGTTCAACGGCTTCGTGGCCTGCGGCGGCTTCAGCTACGGCGACACGCTGGGCGCGGGCGAGGGTTGGGCGCGCTCCGTGATGTTCAACGCGGTGCTGGCGCAGCAGTTCGAAGCCTTCTTCGGACGCCGGGACACCTTCGCACTGGGCGTATGCAACGGCTGCCAGATGCTGGCGGCGCTGTCGCCCATCATCCCGGGCGCGCAGGACTGGCCCAAGTTCACGCGCAACCGCTCCGAGCAGTTCGAGGCGCGCCTGTCGCTGGTGGAAGTGCTGGACTCAGCGTCGATCTTCTTCCAGGGCATGGCCGGCAGCCGCATGCCGATCGCCGTCGCCCACGGCGAGGGCTACGCCGACTTCTCGCAACGCGGCGACGCCGCCAAGGTGCATGCCGCGATGCGCTACGTCGACCATCACGGCAAGCCCACCGAGACCTACCCGCTGAATCCGAACGGCAGCCCGGGCGGCCTGACCGCGGTCACGACGGCCGACGGCCGCTTCACCGCGCTGATGCCGCACGCCGAGCGCGTGTTCCGCAACGTGCAGATGAGCTGGAGTGGCGGCGACGCGTCCGCGCCCAGCCCGTGGGCACGCATGTTCGGCAACGCCCGCAAGTGGATGAATTGAGCCTCCCCAGGAGGGGGCGCTTCGCGGCGGTCGCTTGCTGCTCGAAGGCAACCGGCCTGCAGGCCGGTTGCCGTTCCGGGTGGGGCCTCGCTGCGCGAGTCCTTTGCCGCCTCCACTCCCTGAGGGGCCCGCCGCGAGCGGCCCACGGGAGCCGGTTGCGCCGCTCCCCCGACTCACCGGTCAGCGTAAGAGTGTCGGCGGCGGGAAGCTAGTTGGAGCCGTGACCGTAGCTGAAGGCGCGCGTGATCGTCCACTTGTCGCCCTCGCGGTGCCACAGGATCGTGAACTCGGCCTGGCCCTCGCAGGGATGCGTCGTGCCACCCGCCTTGTAGTGGCAGAAGCGATGCTCGCCGCGGGAGAGCGCGCCGTAGTCCTTGATGGGCCACACCTTGAGCGTGCCGGGCACCAGTTCGCGCTGGAACTTGCCGCAGACGTTGGCCCTGGTCTGCGCGATCATGTCGTCGCGGCGCCAGGTGACGCCGCCGAGGTCGTGATAGAACTCGACGTCGGGCGCGAAGAAGCTGGCATAGCGATCGAGCTGGCCCGGGGCCTCGCAGTGGTTGAACGCGTCGAAGGCGGCGGCGTCCAGTGCGGCGATGGTGGCTGCGAGGTCGGGCTCGGGAGCCGCGCCGGCCGCTTGCACGCCGAAGGCGGCGCTGGCGAGGACGAGCACGGGCAGTCTGCGGAGGAGGTCGGTCATCGGTCTGGTCTCGCGACGAGTGGGGACCCTCGCACTATCAGGCAGCGCGACCGACCGGACAACGTCCCTGCGACGCCCGGTGAAACCCCGGCGACGAGCCGCCGAGGGCGCGGACGGACCGCGATTCCAGGGGCATTGTTCACCACTATGAGGGGTGGCGCGTTCATCGCGTTTCTCGAAGAATCGCGCCTGGATCAAATCGAGAAGAACGTCACACCCGTGGCGTTTGCATGAAGGAACCCCGTGAGCCTCTTCCACAAGACCCTCGCCTGCGTTGCCGCCGCGCTGGCCGCCGCCAATGCCGGCGCCGCCGTCACCACCATCGCCGATTCGGCGCTGACCCCGACCGACCACCTCTACACCAGCGACTTCGGCCACGTCGTCGTGACCACCGGCGGCGACAACGGCGCCAACATCGGCAACGTGACCGGCCGCAACGACGACGGCTTCTCCGGCCCCATCGGCCTGGGCTACACGCTGCAGAACTTCTTCGGCGGCGACTATTCGTCGATCTACATCAACAACAACGGCAACGTCACGTTCGACGAGGGCCTGGCCGCGTTCACGCCGACGGGCCCCCAGGGCGCCAGCCAGCCGCTGATCGCGCCGTTCTTCGCCGACGTCGACACCCGCAACGCCGACAGCGGCGTGGTCTACGTGAACCAGGCGATCGCCAACGAGACGATCATCACCTGGGACCACGTCAGCTACTACGGTTCGCGCGACGGCAAGCTCGACACCTTCCAGCTGGTGATCCGCGGCGCGGGCTATGCCACGCCGGCGGGCGAGGGCCAGATCGGCTTCTTCTACGGCGACATGAAGTGGGAAACCGGCAACGCCAGCGACGGCCGGGACGGTTTCGGCGGCAAGCCCGCGGCGGTCGGCTTCGGCGACGGCCAGCAGAACGGCTTCGTGCTGGCAGGCTCGAACAAGGACGGCATCTCCGGCATCGTCGACAACGCCTATGTCTGGTTCGACTTCAGCGACGCCGGCAACCCGATCCCGGTGCCCCCGACCGCCGTGCCGGAACCCGGCTCGATGACGCTGCTGCTGGCCGGCCTGGGCGTGCTCGCCGTGGCTGCACGCCGTCGCCGCCAGCGCTGAGCCCACAGGCACGCGCGGCGCCGCGCGCACCGGCGAACGCCGCGTCCCGTCACCGGGCCGCGGCGTTTTTCATGGCCGCGTGACGCGACGCCGTTCAGGCGGCCCCTGGCGCGCTGGCCTGCTCCAGTTGCTGGCGGTCAGCGTCGGTCAGCACGAGGCCGGCCGCGGCCGAGAAGCTCTTCAACTGCTCGACGCTGGTGGCGCTGGCGATCGGCGCCGTGACGCCGGGCCGGCCGATCAGCCAGGCGAGCGCCACCACGGCGGGCTGCGTGCCATGGCGTTGCGCGACCTGGTCGAGCGCGGCCAGGATTCCCAGGCCGCGCGGGTTCAGGTACTTGCGCACGCCGCCGCCGCGCGCGCTCTGGCCGAGGTCGGCCTCCGAGCGGTACTTGCCGGTGAGGAAGCCCGAGGCCAGGCTGTAGTACGTGATGACGCCCAGGCCCTGCTGCATGGCGAGCTCGCGCAGCGGGCCCTCGTAGCTCGCGCGGTCGGCCAGGTTGTATTCGGGCTGCAGCGTCTGGTAGGCCGGCAGGTCGTTGATGCGCGCCGAGTCCTGCGCCTCGGCGAGCTGGCGCGCATCGAAGTTCGAGCAGCCGAACGCGCGGATCTTGCCGGCCTTCATCAGGCGGTCGTACGTGGCGAGCGTCTCCTCGTACGACGTCTCCGGGTCGGGCCGGTGCGACTGGTACAGGTCGATCACGTCGGTACCGAGCCGGCGCAGCGAGTCCTCGACCGCGCGCTCGATCCACAGCCGGCCCAGGCCCTTGTGTTCGTCGCCCATGTCGGAGCCGACTTTGGTGAACAGCAGCACCTGCTGCCGCCGTGCGGGGTTGGCGCGCAGCCAGCGGCCGATCAGCGTCTCCGACTCGCCGCCCTCGTGGCCCGGCACCCAGCGCGAGTACACGTCGGCGGTATCGATCGCGTTGAAGCCGGCGTCGACGAAGGCGTCGAGCAGCTCGAAGCTGCGCTTCTCGTCGGCCGTCCAGCCGAACACATTGCCGCCGAACACGATCGGCGCGATTTGCAGGCCGGTGCGGCCCAGGGGACGAAATTGCATGGGAAAGCTCCTGCGCGCACGGAGGGCGCGGGTCGAACGGGCCGGCCGGGGCCGGCGGCACGCGCGGTCGCGGCAAGGCGCGCGCCCGCCGGCGGGGCGGCACGCGCCTGCTGGCAGCTCTTTCCGTTTGACACAGGCCCGGCGGGGAGCCCGTCAGTTCTTCTTGTCCAACACCAGCGTGCTCGACTCGCTGTGCATCTGGAAGTGCGAGAGGAAGCTGTTGCCAAGCAGCACCATGGGCATGGCCTGCGGGACGACGATCGCCTCGACGTTGTAGATCGTCACGTCGCCGACCGTCACCTTGTTCAGGGAGACCTTGCGCACGGGGATCGCACCATTGGCCGTCATCGCCGCGCCGCCGGTGCTGCCGCGGTAGTCCAGCCCGATCTGCGACGCGACGTCCGCGCCCATCGACACCGCCGTCGCGCCCGTGTCCACGACGAACTGCACCGAATGGCCGTTGATCGACGCGAGGCCGGTGTAGTGCCCGCCCGTGCCGACCGGCAGCACGATGCGCCCGCCGCCGCCGCCACCGTTGCCCGGATCGCCGGCGACCACCGCGGTGCCGCCCAGGCGCAGCGTCTGCGTCTTGCCGTTGGCCTCGATCTGCGCCTGCGTGCCGTCGATGCGCACCAGCCTGACACCCGCGACGGTGCCGCCGACGGCCACGCCCCTGGCCTGGCCGTCGATGATCAGCAAGGCCTTGTCGCCCAGCATGCCGCTGAAGGCGACGGACTGGGCCTGCGCCGCCGCGGTGAATGCGCAGAGCAGGGTACCGGCGGCCGCGACGCGGCGCAGTCGGCGCGTGGTCGAGATACGAATCATGGAATCTCCCTCGCCGGCCGTCGGCGCCCACGTGGGGCCGCGCGGCCGTTCATCGACGGGAGTCTATTCGCTCGCGCGCCTCGCGGTGTGTCGCGGGGCGCGCCGGTCGTGGCGCAGTTCGCGCTCAGCCCGCGAATAGATTGGCCGCGAGGCCGAGCGCGTCGGTCTCCACGGCGAACAGCGCGCCGGCCAGCGGCTGGGCCGCGAGCTGGGCGTCCGTCAGCTCGAACTTCGCGCTGCTGATGAACAGCGTCGTCATGTCCGCGCCGCCGAAGGCGACGTTGGTGATGTGGTCGGTGGGCAGCGCGATGCGCGCCAGTTCGGCGGCCGTGGCGGGGTCGTGGCAGGTGACGCAGGCGCCGCCCCAGTGGGCGATCCAGATGCGGCCCGCGGCGTCGGTGGTCATGCCGTCGGGGTGGCCGTCGGTCGGCGGCAACACCAGCCATTCGCGCGAGGCGCCGACGGCGCCCGTGTCGGCGTCGAACGCGTAGGCCACGACGCGGCGGTGCACCGTGTCGTTGACCAGCATCGTGCGGCCGTCCTGCGTCCATGTGGGGCCGTTGGTGACGATCCAGCCGAGGTCGATCGCGCGCTGCGCGCGGCCTTCGGTGTCGAAGCGGTACAGCGCACCGGTGGGCGCGCGCACCGCGAAGTCCATCGTGCCGCCCCAGAAGCGGCCGCGCGCGTCGCACTTGCCGTCGTTGAAGCGGTTGCCCTCGCGCTCGCGCTCGGGCTCGTCCAGGCGCACGAGCGCGCGCGTGGCCGGGTCGAACAGCGCGAGGCCGCGGCGCAGCGTGACCGCCAGGCCGGGGCCGCCGGCGCGTTCGGCGACGGCGGAGATCGTCTCGTCGAACGGCCAGGCGTCGTGCGCGCCGCCGGGGGCGTCGCGGTACAGGCGATGCTCGAGGATGTCGACCCACCACAGCGACCGCGTCGACGGCGACCAGCACAGGCCTTCGCCGAGCGTCGCGCGCACGTCGCCGACGACGCGCGGTTCAGAGAGGATGCGGGGCGGGGCGACGGTCATCGATGCGAGGTCAGTGCGAATCGCGCGGGATGCCGGCGCCGCTGGCGCCGACCAGGAAGTCGAGATCGGCCCCCAGGTGCGCCTGCTGCACGTGGTCGACGTAGAGCTTCTGCCAGCCGCGCTTGGGTGCCTCGAGCGGCTTCCAGTCGGCGCGCCGGCGCGCGAACTCCTCGTCGCTCACCTCGACGTGCAGGCGGCGGGCGGGGACATCGAGCTCGATCATGTCGCCATTCTGTACCAATGCGAGCGGGCCGCCGGCCGCCGCCTCGGGCGAGGTGTGCAGCACCACGGTGCCGTAGGCCGTGCCGCTCATGCGGGCGTCGGAGATGCGCACCATGTCCGTGATGCCCTTGCGCAGCACCTTGGGCGGCAGCGGCATGTTGCCGACCTCGGCCATGCCGGGGTAGCCCTTGGGCCCGCAGTTCTTGAGCACCATGATGCAGTTCTCGTCGATGTCGAGCGACTCGTCGTCGATCCTGGCGTGGAACTCCTCGATCGTCTCGAAGACGACCGCGCGGCCGCGGTGCTTGAGCAGGTGCGCGGATGCCGCCGAGGGCTTGATGACGGCGCCGTCGGGCGCGAGGTTGCCGCGCAGCACGGCGATGCCGGCCTCGGGCATGAAGGGCTTGTCCAGCGGTCGGATGACCTCGCGGTTCCAGCAGGGCGCCGCGGCGATGTTGTCGCCGATGGTCTTGCCGTTGACGGTGCCGGCATCCAGGTGCAGCAGGTGCTGGATCTCGCGCAGCACCGCGGGCAGGCCGCCGGCGTAGAAGAAGTCCTCCATCAGGAACTTGCCCGAGGGCTGCAGGTCGACGAGGCAGGGCACCTGCGCGCCGAGCTTGTCCCAGTCGGCCAGCTTCAGGTCGACGCCGATGCGCCCCGCGATGGCCAGCAGGTGGATCACCGCGTTGGTGGAGCCGCCGATCGCGGCGTTGGTTCGGATCGCGTTCTCGAAGGCCTCGCGGGTGAGGATCTTCGACATCGTCAGGTCTTCCTTGACCATGTCGACGATGCGGCGGCCGGTGAGCTGCGCGAGGCGGTTGCGGCGCGTGTCGGCCGCGGGAATCGCGGCGTTCTCGGGCAGCGACATGCCCAGCGCCTCGACCATCGACGCCATCGTCGAGGCCGTGCCCATCGTCATGCAGTTGCCCTTGGAGCGGTGCATGCAGCTCTCGGCGGCGGTGAAGTCCTCCTGCGTCATCTCGCCGGCGCGCACCATCTCGCTCATCTTCCAGACGCCGGTGCCCGAGCCGATGTCCTGGCCGCGGAACTTGCCGTTGAGCATCGGCCCGCCGGACAGCCCGATCGTGGGCAGGTTGCAGCTGGCCGCGCCCATCATCAGCGCGGGGGTGGTCTTGTCGCAGCCCATCAGCAGCACGACGCCGTCGATCGGGTTGCCGCGGATCGATTCCTCGACGTCCATGCTCGCGAGGTTGCGGAACAGCATCGCGGTGGGCCGCAGCTGCGTCTCGCCGAGCGACATCACCGGGAACTCGAGCGGGAAACCGCCGGCCTCGTAGACGCCACGCTTGACGAATTCGGCGAGCTCGCGGAAGTGCCCGTTGCAGGGCGTGAGCTCGCTCCAGGTGTTGCAGATGCCGATGACCGGACGGCCATCGAGTTCGTCGTGCGGGTAGCCCTGGTTCTTGATCCAGCTGCGATGGACGAACCCGTCGCGATCGTTCTTTCCGAACCACGCCTGGCTGCGGCGGACGGGCTTCTTTGTCTCCATTGCGCTTCTCTTCTCGACTTGACGGGGCGCATCGTATCGCCGCAAACTGATATTGGAAAAATAAAGATCAGCGCAATTGACATTGCAAAAAAGGTATAGATGATCGACGCACCGAATTCTTCCGCCGCGACGCCGGCGTTCACGCACACCGCCGGACCCATGAACCCGGCGCGATTCCCCAGCCTGCAGGGCCGCGCCGTGTTCGTCACGGGCGGCGGCTCGGGCATCGGGGCCGCGATGGTCGAGGCCTTCGCGGCCGAGGGCGCGCAAATCGCGTTCATCGACGTCGCGGCCGAGGCCAGCGCGGAGCTCGCGCGCCGCATCGAGGCCAGTGGCCGCCCCGCCCCGTGGTGGCGCGCCTGCGACGTGCGCGACGTCGCCGCGCTGCAGAAGGCGATCGCCGACGCGTCCGCCGCGCTCGGCGATTTCCACGCGCTGGTCAACAACGTGGCCAGCGACGACCGCCACACGCTCGAATCGGTGACGACCGAGTACTGGGACAACCGCATGGCGATCAACGAGCGCCCGGCCTTCTTCGCGATCCAGGCCGTCGTGCCGGGCATGAAGCGGCTGGGGCAGGGCGCCATCGTCAACCTCGGCTCCACCGGCTGGCAGACCAAGGCGAGCGAGTACCCGTGCTACGCGATCGCGAAGTCCTCGGTCAACGGCCTGACGCGCGGCCTCGCGAAGTCGCTCGGCGCGCACCGCATCCGCATCAACACCGTCTCGCCCGGCTGGGTGATGACCGAGCGCCAGGTGAGCAAGTGGCTGACGCCCGCCGGCGAGGACGACATCGCGCGCAACCAGTGCCTGCCCGACAAGCTGCTGCCCGAGGACATCGCGCGCATGGTGCTGTTCCTCGCGTCGGACGACGGCCGCATGTGCACTGCCCAGGAGTTCACGGTCGACGCGGGATGGGTTTGAAACCGAACGTGTGAACGGCCGTCCGCCTCGTCCGGTCGGGGACAATGCCGCGAGTCAGCAACGGCCTCGCGAGGCGCAACGAATGTTTCTTTTCGGCAGGAACCGGGCCAGCGTCCGGCTGGTCCGGGCCTGGTGTTCCCCGTTCGGCGAGGACGGGCCCGCGGGCGAGCTGCTCGCGCTCGTCGACGAGGTGCTCGCGTCGACCTCGCTGCAGCCGCTCGAGGGACAGATCAACTTCGGCTACACGCAGCCGATGTCGTCGCTGCGGCGTGCCCTGGCGAAGATGAAGCCGGTGGCGCTCGACGCGTTGACGATCCAGGACGAGGCGGGCGACGTCCTGTGCAGCTTCGGAGCGGAGAGCGCGTCGGTGGGAGACCGCGTGCGCGCGTTCGAGATCTTCGCCTTGCTGCCGCCGGCGTCGGAGGCGATGCAGGACAAGCTGCTGCGCCTGCTGATGCGCCACGGCATGCACTACGGCTATGCCCGCGCGCTGGGCGCCGCGCTCGATCCGGTGACGGAGATGCGCCGCAAGCGCGGCTTCTTCGACCAGACGATCGAGGTGGCAGGCGGCCGCGCCGACTGGCTGGTGCCCGAGATGGACGTGCGCGCCGGCGCCGTCCGCGGGCTGTATCCGCTCAACGTGTTCTCGGCGGTCGGCCTCGCGCGCCTGGCCGGCTCGGGCCTGCGCCTGCCGCCCTCCGCACCGACGCTGGGCGACCAGTTGTGGCGCCCGACGATCATCGAGCAGTCCGAGCTGCTGCGGGTCAATCCGACGTACCGGGGCTTCCTGCACTTCGGCGACGACTAGGTGTCCGGGCGGCATGGCGCGCCGTCGTTCGCGTCGCGCGCCTGCGTCGCGCAGGGTCGAAGCGTCACGGGATCGCGGGATCGCGGGATGGCGGCCCCGGCGGGCGGCGCGCATAGTGCGAGGCCACCCCGGGAGACCTGCCGATGAGCGACGCCACCGCCTCCACCGCCGCCGCGCCGGCCTCGGTCATGCTCACCGTCGACCAGGCGTTCGACCACGGCGTGCGACAGCACCAGGCGGGGCGCCTGGACGAGGCGGAGCGGATCTACGCCGCGGTGCTCGAGCGCCAGCCCGATCGCGGCGACGCGCTCAACGTGCTGGGCATCCTGAAGTACCAGCGCGGCGAACATGCCGCCGCCGCGGCTCTGATGCGTCGCGTGGTCGAACTCGAGCCCGCGGCCGACGGCGTCTGGAACAACCTCGGCAACGTGCTGCTGCGCCTGGGCGAGCTCGAGGAGGCCGGACGGGCCTTCCGGCGCAGCCTGGAGCTCGTGCCCACGGCCGATGCGTGGGCCAACCTGGCGCGCGTGTTTCGCCGCGTCGCGGACTACACGCACAGCCAGCAGGCCTGCCTGCAGGCCCTGTCGCTGCAGGCCGACCACGCGGTGGCGACGCACAACCTGGCGCTCGCGCTGCTGCTGGACGGCCGCCTGGACGAAGGCGTCGAGGCGGCGCTCCGGGCCATGCGGCTGCTGGCGCCGGGCGAGCAGCGGCGCCAGCTCTACGCGCAGATCCTGCTGCTGGCCGGCGAGCACGAACGAGCAGCGACCATCCTGCGCGCCTGGCAGGCGCAGGAGCCCGGCAACCCGTACGTCGTGCACCACCTGGCCGCCTGCACGGGGGAGGACGCGCCGCAGCGCGCCAGCGACGCCTACGTCGAGAAGGTGTTCGACAGCTTCGCCCCGAGCTTCGACGATCGCCTCGCCAGCCTGCACTACCGCGCGCCGCAGGTCGTCGCCGACGCCGTCGCCGCCGCGCTGCCCGCGCCGGCGCGCCAGTTCGACGTCGCCGACCTCGGCTGCGGCACCGGGCTGTGCGGGCCCTTGCTGCAGCCCTGGTCGCGCCGCCTCGTCGGCTGCGACCTGTCCGGCGCGATGCTGGAGCGGGCCGCGCGGCGCGGCGCCTACGACGAGTTGCGCAAGGAGGAGCTCACCTCCTTCCTGCGCGATCGGCCCGCCGCGTTCGACGTGATCGTCTCGGCCGACACGCTCAACTACTTCGGCGAGCTGCGCGAGGTCGCCGGCGCGGCGCACGGCGCGCTGCGCGCCGGCGGCCTGCTCGTGTTCACGCTGGAGGCGCTCGCCGACGGCGAGGCCGGTCCGCACAAGCTGCAGGACAATGGCCGCTACGCGCACGACGGCGCCCAGGCGCGGGCCGTGTTCGGGGCGGCCGGCTTGCAGGTCGATGCACCGGTGGCGGCGGTGCTGCGCGACGAAGGACAGCGGCCGGTGCACGGCTGGCTGGTGGTGGCGCGGCGGCCGTGAGGCTCTGCGCATGTCGCACGCGGGGGCTCGCCCCGGGCGGCCGACCTGAACGGGGGCGGCTCAGGGCGCCTCGCGTCGGGCCAGCCGGCTCCTTCGACGAGCGCAGGCGCGTGCACCCATCATTCGGCCTCGTCGACCGCCAGCACCGTGCCGTAGACATCGTGCGCCACGGCCTTGATCGCCTTGAGCATCACCTGCGCGGCGGGCGCCAGCAGGCGGTCCGTGCGCGTGATCAGGCCGAACGCGTCCATCTTGCAGGGCAGCTCCACCGGCACGATCGCGACGAGGCCGTGCTCCTGGTAGTACAGCGCGACGTCCGAGGCGACGACGCCGATCAGGTCGCTCTGGCCCAGCATCTTGGTCATGAACAGCAGGGCGGTGGTCTCGATCAGGTCGCTCGGGGAGGCTAGGCCGTCCTCGTGGAACATCAGCTCGAACCGGTGCCGCAGCACGCTGCCGGTGGGCGGCACGATCCAGCCGTACTGCGCGAGGTCCGCCAGCTTCAGCGACGCATGCTCCATCAGCGGGTGGCCGGGCCGCACGACGGCGGCGATCGGCTCCTCCACCAGCGCCTCGTAGCGCAGGTCGCTCTTGTCGTGGCGCGCGAACAGGCGGCCCACCACCATGTCGAGCTTGCCCTGCGTGAGGCGGTCGATCAGCACGTCGCTGGTCTCGACCTGCAGGCCCACGCGCAGGGACGGGTGCGCGGCCTTGACCTGCGCCACGGCGTCGGGCAGCAGGGTGATCGCCGGCGCGGTGATGGTGCCGATCGCCACCGAGCCGAAGCGCCCGGCCTTCAGCGCGTCGATCTCCTCGTGCGCCTGGCTCAGGCTCGCCAGCGCCATGCGCGCGTGGCGAATCATGGTTTCCCCGTACCACGTTGGGCGGACGCCACGCGGAAGCCGGTCGAACAGGCGCACTTCGAGCATGTCCTCGAGATCCTTCAGCAGCTTCGAAGCCGCCGGCTGCGTCATGTTGAGGACCTGCGCGGCGCCGTGGATATTGCCTTCTTCCTCCATGGCCACGAGGAGAAGCAGCTGGCGCGTCTTGAGCCGCGCGCGGATGAACCAGTGGGTGTCGGCGGTGGACATGTTTCCGGACGGGGCGGTCGATGTTGACGAGATGCCCGAATGTATATGGCAAGACGCCAAAAATCTATTAGGCAGTTATCTCAGCCGTTCGTACCATCGCGGCCATCGAGGGCTTTCAGGGCGGCCTCGTCACGGCCCCGTGACGCCGCCGCCGGACGCGCCCGAAGATGATCGAAAACCCGAGCCGATGACGGCCGACCTTTGGAGACAAGACGTGAAATTCCTCAAGACAGTCCTGGCCGTCGTGGCCTTCGGCGTGGTCACCCTCGGCGCCGCCCAGGCGCAGGACAAGGGCACCGTGGGCATCGCGATGCCGACGAAGTCGTCCGCCCGCTGGATCGCCGACGGCGACAACATGGTCAAGGTGCTGCAGGCCCGCGGCTACAAGACCGACCTCCAGTACGCGGAGGACGACATCCCGAACCAGCTCGCGCAGATCGAGAACATGGTCACCAAGGGCGACAAGGTGCTCGTGATCGCGTCGATCGACGGCACCACGCTGTCCAACGTGCTGCAGAAGGCGGCCGACAAGGGCATCAAGGTCATCGCCTACGACCGCCTGATCAAGGGCACGAAGAACGTCGACTACTACGCCACGTTCGACAACTTCCAGGTCGGCGTTCTGCAGGCCGACTCCATCGTCGACGCGCTGAAGCTGAAGACGGCCAAGGGTCCGTTCAACATCGAGCTGTTCGGCGGCTCGCCGGACGACAACAACGCCTTCTTCTTCTACAACGGCGCGATGTCGGTGCTCAAGCCCTACATCGACTCCGGCAAGCTGGTCGTGCGCAGCAAGCAGATGGGCATGGACAAGGTCTCCACGCTGCGCTGGGATGGCGCGGTGGCGCAGGCCCGCATGGACAACCTGCTGTCGGCCTACTACACCAACGCGCACGTCGACGCGGTGCTCTCGCCGTACGACGGCCTGTCGATCGGCATCCTGTCCTCGCTCAAGGGCGTGGGCTACGGCAAGGGCGGCATCGCGATGCCGGTGGTCACGGGCCAGGACGCGGAAGTGCCGTCGGTCAAGTCCATCCTCGCCGGCGAGCAGACCACGACGATCTTCAAGGACACGCGCGAGCTCGCCAAGGTCACCGCCGGCATGGTCGACGCGGTGCTGGGCGGCAAGGCGCCGGAGATCAACGACACGAAGACGTACAACAACGGCGTCAAGGTCGTGCCGTCGTACCTGCTCAAGCCGGTGCTGGTGGACAAGTCGAACTGGCACCACATCCTGATCGACTCCGGCTACTACAAGGAATCGCAGATCAAGTGATGTCATGACGGCCGGGCGAGGGTGCAGGCGCGCCTTCGCCCGCAGCCGCCGGAAATCCCGATGACCGAAACCCTCCAGCGCGAACACACCCCGGACGCGGCCCCGCCGCCGGCCGGCACCGCCATCCTCGAGATGCGCGGCATCCGCAAGACATTCCCGGGCGTCGTCGCGCTCGACAACGTCGACCTCAACGTGCGTGCCGGCGAGATCCACGCGATCGTCGGCGAGAACGGCGCGGGCAAGTCGACGCTGATGAAGGTGCTCAGCGGCGTCTATCCGCACGGCAGCTACGAAGGCGAGATCCATTTCGAGGGCCGGCTGCGCCAGTTCGCCGACATCGCCGACAGCGAGGAGTGCGGCATCATCATCATCCACCAGGAGCTGGCGCTGGTGCCGCTGCTGTCGATCGCCGAGAACATCTTCCTCGGCAACGAACCGCAGCGCTTCGGCGTCATCGACTGGGCCGAGGCCACGCGCCGCACGCGCGAGCTGCTGGCCAAGGTGGGGCTGAAGGAATCCCCGGCCACGCTGATCACCAACCTCGGCGTGGGCAAGCAGCAGCTGGTGGAGATCGCCAAGGCGCTCGCCAAGCGCGTGCGGCTGCTGATCCTGGACGAGCCCACCGCGAGCCTGAACGAACACGACAGCCAGGCGTTGCTGGACCTGCTGCTGGAATTCAAGGCGCACGGCATCGCCTGCATCCTGATCTCGCACAAGCTCAACGAGATCTCGCGCGTGGCCGACGCCATCACCGTACTGCGCGACGGCTCGACGGTGCAGTCGCTGGACTGCAAGGCCGGGCCGGTGAGCGAGGATCACATCATCCGCGCGATGGTCGGCCGCGAGCTGGCCGACCGCTACCCGCCGCGCGAGCGCCTCGCACCCGACGCGGGCGAGACGGTGTTCGAGATCCGCGACTGGCACGTCGCCCATCCGGCGCATGCCGATCGCGACGTCGTCAAGGGCGTGAGCCTGAAGGTCAAGCGCGGCGAGATCGTCGGCATCGCGGGCCTGATGGGCGCCGGCCGCACCGAGCTCGCGATGAGCGTGTTCGGCCGCGCATACGGCCAGCGCATCCGCGGCGAGGTGGCGATGCACGGCAAGACGATCGACGTCTCGACGATCGAGAAGGCGATCGGCCACGGCATCGCCTACGTCACCGAGGATCGCAAGAGCCTGGGGCTGCTGCTGGAGGACGACATCCGCCACAACATCAGCCTGGCCAACCTGAAGGCGGTGTCCACGGGGGGCGTGATCGACCCGGGCCGGGAATTCGCCGCGGCGGCCGACTACCGGCGCAAGCTCAACATCCGCTGCGCCAACGTGATGCAGCAGACGGTCAACCTCTCGGGCGGCAACCAGCAGAAGGTGGTGCTGGGCAAGTGGCTGTTCTCGAAGCCCGAACTGCTGATCCTGGACGAGCCGACGCGCGGCATCGACGTCGGCGCGAAGTTCGAGATCTATTCGATCATGGCGGCGCTGGCCGACGAGGGCAAGTGCATCCTGATGATCTCCTCCGAGATGCCCGAACTGCTGGGCATGTGCGACCGCATCTACGTCATGAACGAGGGCCGCTTCGTCGGCGAGTTCGCGGCGGCCGACGTGTCGCAGGAAAAGATCATGCGCGCCATCGTGAAACAAGGACTGGTATGAGCCCGCACGGCCGGCCGAAGGGCGGCTCGCGCAGCGCGCGGCGCCCGGGTACCCAGGGTAGCGTGGCGTTGCCGCGTCATTCCGCAAAGAAGGTATGCGTGCGCGCCACGCAGGCAGCATCATGAGCATCATGGAAGAAAAGATGGTTCCCCAGACGGCGGAAGCGGCGCCTGCGCGCAGCTACGGCGGCTTCCTCAAGAACAACATCCGCGAGTACGGCATGCTGCTGTCGCTCGTCGCGATCATGGCGTTCTTCCAGTACATGACGGACGGCACGCTGCTCAAGCCGCTGAACCTGACGAACCTGATCCTGCAGAACAGCTACATCGTCATCATGGCGCTGGGCATGCTGCTGGTGATCGTGGCGGGACACATCGACCTGTCGGTCGGCTCGGTGTCCGGCTTCATCGGCGCGCTGGCCGCGGTGCTGATGGTCAACTACAACTGGAACTTCGTCACGGCCTCGGTCGTGTGCCTGCTCGCGGGCGCCGTGATCGGCGGGGCGCAGGGCTGGTTCGTCGCGTGGCTCCGGATCCCGTCGTTCATCGTCACGCTGGCGGGCATGCTGGTCTTCAAGGGCCTGGCGCTGGCGCTGCTGCAGGGACAGTCGGTGGGCCCGTTCCCCGACGAGTTCCAGCTGCTCAGCTCCGGCTTCATCCCCGACGTCTTCCACGGCGAGACGCTGCGCATCAGCTCGCTGGTGATCGGCGCGATCGTCGCCGTGGTGCTGTTCGCGTTCAAGCTGCGCGAGCGTGCCGGGCACGTCAGGCACGCGATGGAGGAGGAGCCGGGCGCGTTCTTCCTGGCCAAGAACATCGCGTTCGCGGTCGTCATCGTCTGGTTCTGCTGGATGCTGGCCTCGTACAAGGGCCTGCCCAACGTGCTGATCGTGATGTTCGCGCTGATGCTGGTCTACGACTTCGCCACGCGCCGCACCACCGTCGGCCGCCGCATCTACGCGCTCGGCGGCAACGCCAAGGCGGCACGGCTGTCCGGCATCAAGACCGAGCGGCTCGCGTTCCTGACCTTCGTCAACATGGGCGTGCTGTCCGCGCTCGCGGGCCTGGTCTTCGCCGCCCGCCTCAACACCGCGACGCCCAAGGCCGGCCTCGGCTTCGAGCTGGACGTGATCGCGGCCTGCTTCATCGGCGGCGCCTCCGCATCGGGCGGCGTCGGCAAGGTTCTCGGCGCTGTCATCGGCGCGTTCGTGATGGGCGTGATGAACAACGGCATGTCCATCCTCGGCATCGGCATCGATTACCAACAGGTGATCAAGGGCATCGTTCTGCTCGCCGCCGTGTGCGTCGACGTCTACAACAAGAACAAGTGACCTCGGGCGCCCGGCGGGGACCGGGTGCCATCGGCCAGTGCGTCTCCAGAAAGCGCGCGGCCGGCTTTTGCTGACTGTGAGCATGCCCGCTTGGGCAGCGCATGTTGCGCTGGTTTTTTCCCGCGCAGGGCGGAGCCTTGTCCTGCGTTTCCATAGCCTCTAGAAGCCCGTTCAGGAGACAGACAAACATGACCACCACACATCGAACCACGGCCGCCTCGCGCGCCGCCATCGCCTGCCTGGCGAGCCTTCTCGGCGCCTCCGCCGCGCACGCCGTCGACTGGACCGGCTACATGCGCGGCGGTCCGGCCGCCACGACGGTGTCCGGCGAATCGCGCCAGTGCTACGGCCTGAACAGCCCGGGCCTGAAGTACCGCCTGGGCAACGAGTGCGACTTCTACGGCGAGTTCCAGCTGGCCCAGGCCATGAAGGCCGACGGCGTGGACTTCAACG
>Ga0209026_1000326_pt1 | contig 48276 bp, 28 predicted proteins | sample AraplaCL_Col_mCL_FD_184262 | JGI IMG/M metagenome (GOLD analysis project Ga0209026, IMG submission 184262) | Arabidopsis root microbial communities from the University of North Carolina, USA - plate scrape CL_Col_mCL (SPAdes) (version 2) | ecosystem: Host-associated > Plants > Roots >... | reverse complement strand
GCCGTTACGGGTCAGCAATTCCCGCAAAGGCAATGTTGAATACTCCCGCTCGCCCATAGCCAGCGAAATGCCCGCCTGGTTGCGTAACAACTGATAGCCCTGAAAATCGGTGTGGTCAATAGGCTCCTCAAACCAGCGAATGTTTAAATGCTTTGCTGCATTGGCCAAATTCAAAGCAGTCGGCACCGTCATGCCCTGGTTAGCATCCATCATAATATCGATGTGATCACCTACCGCCTCGCGCACCAGCGTTAAACGCTCCAAATCTTCGCGCCAGTCGGCTTTACCTACTTTAATCTTTACTGCTCTAAAGCCGCGCTTTTTATATTGCGTAACCTCGTGAATCAATTCGTCAACACTATACGATATCCACCCACCGCTTCCATACAAAGGCACTTTGGTACCTGATGAACCCAGTACTTTCCAAATTGGCTGCCCCAGGGTTTTGCACCAGGCATCCCACATGGCAATATTATAAGCCGCCTGCGCCCAGTGGTTTATTCCTTCGTGGCCAAAGTATTCGTTAGCGGCATCTATCTTCTTAAAAACTTTAACGGTATCGTGTACCTCTTCACCCAAAACCATCTCGCCAATATCTTTCATAGCGCCCGCAATCGCTTTCGGACTGTATTGAAAACTCAGCATATAAGCTTCGCCGATGATGCCTCCGTCGGTAACTATCCGCAGCACGATAAAGGAGATCTCTGTCAAGGTATGCGTAGCATCCGAAATCGGCTTTTCCAATTTGGCCTTCGCCGAATAAACCGAATAGTTTTTTATCTTGTTCATCAATATTTATATAGCAGAGTAGCTCACGTTGTAACTCTTATCTTTCTCAATACTAAGTTCGTACATATTATTACCTAAAGGTCTCACTTCACCTGATTTTGTGGTGGGTTTACTCTTGCTTTTAAAGCGAAGCGTACCCGTACCTGCCGCGCCCTTTACTTTAATTTCGGTGGTGCTGCAATACACATCAATGTTACCGTCAGGTGTAGGTACGCTGCCCTGCATCCATTTCAGGCCGCCCAAAACAGGTTCGATCTGGTAGGTTGAATAACCCGGCCCAGTTGGTTTTACACCCATATAGTATTTACCCAACAGGTAAATTGGACTAGCGCCCCAGGCATGGCACAAACTTTTACCAAACGGACGACCATACATAGCGTAAACATCGGCACCGCTTTTGGTGGGATTATATTCTTCCCAAAATGATGTCGCGCCAAGCTTTAGCATGCCTCCCCAGTAATCTTTCATCTGCTTCAGTACATAATCCTGCTCGCCCATCGCGCAAAGCGCCTCAAGCTCGTAAAAACGCATGTAAGGGGTTGTTATCTTCTGGATGTTATCATTCAGCAACACATTCTTCTTTACATCCTGCTTTTGCTGCTCGTTAAAGTAATTAAAGAAGATGGCAAACATATTGGTATAGCGGGTCACGTTATCGCTTTGTGCACCGTCAATCAGGCTGTGCACCAGCGCGTGCTTCTGCTCGCTCCAATAAAGCTTGAATATTTTGGCTTTTAGTTCGTCGGCAAGAGTCTGATATTTGGCAGCACCTTCGGTATCATTGTTCAGTTTAGCGCAGATAGCCATCGTTTCCAAACTACGGCAGAACAGCAATTGTTCAAAGCTTAGCTCGCCTTTTTTGCTCAACCCATCGGCCCAGTCAATAAACAGCCAGTCACCGGGTAGACCGGCCATCATGCCGTTCTTATCCCTTCGAGATAAGCAATAATCCATTAGTGTTTGCATCCGCGGATAGAATTGCTTGACGAAAGTTTTATCGCCCGTATATTGGTAATAATCGTTAATGCTCAAAAACCAATAGAACGTATAATCCATAATGGTGTTGATGTGACTCGTTACCGGGTCTTTTCCACGCAAAGCCAGAATGGTACGGGTTACCGTCGGCGAATCAAAGAACGAGTAATAGTTCATCGCATAACTCTGGTACGCGTCGCCAGACCATATCCACCTATCGCGCTTAATACCATCAATAAAGAACTCACGTGTAGCCAGATGCAGCGTGTATTTCGAGATATCATAGATCTTATTGATCTCCTCATCTGAGCATTTGAACGAGCCTCTTTCCGTCAGCGGCGCATATTCATACAACATTGAAACAGAATCTACACTGATGCTACCATCAAACTGAACGTTCGCATAACGCAATGCTTTGGATAGTTCCATTACCGAATCTTTCTTGGTCGGTTCGTTAATCGTTAGTTCGTCTAATGTTTCACAATGATCAACCGACATCGCTTCTTCTTTCGATTCGCCGTAGTAGATATGCAGTTTGCCTTTTCCTTTCAAGCCGTGCAGCTTAATAAAGCCAAAGGTTTCTTTACCAAAATCTAAAAAGAAGGAATGTGCCTGCCTGTCGCTGCTTACGGCATGTTGCGGAATCGTCGGCAAACTAAATTTTGAAGGTGGCGACAAAGGATCGTTAAAGTTCCACGAACCGGCATTCAGGTAAGTAGTCCCCGATTTGTCCGAAACCTTGCCACTGGCGTCTATCCACTCCTTGTCTTCAAAGGTCACCAGCCAGCTGTCATCGGACGTCACAGTTTTGCCCTGCACAAATATCGAGGGTACATTGGCCTGGTTATATACTTTCAGGCTCAATTTATGATGTCCTGCCGGCATCGTAATACTTTTGGGATAACCCACAAAAGCCTGTCCGTCAATCTTTACATTATAGGTTCCTTCAACATAAAGTTTAACTTCCTCGTTGGCCGGTACATCAAAGTCTTTATGGAACTCGATCAGCACATAATGGCTGTCCATTTTCCACAACACGGGTAAAAACGCTCCACGGTCAGTACGGCGGTTCTGCATTTTATTGCCGAGCCAAATGTCAAAATCACCGGGATAGTATATCCAGGTGCCCTTTTTGGCTTGCGCCGATGCGATGTCGCTCCCAAACAAGCCGCAGAGTAATAAAACGTAAATTATCTTCTTCATATATGGTTCATTGGTTCATTAGTCATTGATAACTTCTAAATTCGAGATCATTTAAAATACAGATAGATCGCGATCATCACGATAGTCAGTAAAGTCCAGGAAAGTTTAACCCTGTTGGTGGTTACAAAAACCGGTTTATCCGCTTTATCATCCACCACATAAATCTGCGGCGATGGATCAAAAATGGAGATCAGCATGGCCAGTACCGTCAATCCCACAAAAATCAGGAACGACAGCATCAGGTAGTGCGGCCAAAACGGGTGCGTTACAGCAGGTAAAACCCACAAATACATTACGCCTGTGCCTAAACTCAATACCGAACCTACCGACAGTACAAAATTTACCGCTTTGCGCGATGTACGTTTCCAGAAAACTGTGAGTAGGAACACCACGGCCAGCGGCGGCGCGATAAAACCCAGGATTGATTGAAATACATCAAACAGGCTGAGTTCTTTGATACTATCGATAGCCAGCGCCATCCCGATCGCGAAGATGCATCCGGCAATAACAGTAATGCGCCCCATGCGGATGATTTGTTGATTTGACGCCTGCGGGTTGATCTTCTTCACATAAATGTCCATGGTAAATACCGTGCTCAAAGCGTTTAAGGATGAGCCTATTGTACCCACCAAAACGGCTATCAGTACCACAATCACCAAACCGTTCATACCCGGCGGGAAGAGATTGGTTACCATCGTCATATAAGCCTCGTTAGGGTCTTTCAAATGCGGAAACAGGATATAGCAAAGTATCCCGGTTACGATGAACAACGGCAATGACAGTATCTTTAGCCAGCCGATAAAGCTTACGCCTAATTGCCCCTGCTCCAGATTTTTTGCTCCCAATACAGATTGTACCATCGCCTGGTCGGTACAGAAGAAAGCGATTGCCGATACCGGGTAACCTAACAGAATAGCATACCATGGATATTTAGGGTCGCTGGCAGGATGTATCAATTGCCAAAAGTGCGCAGGGACACCATGATACATGGCCGATATACCGCCAACCTTTTGCAAACCCAAAATGGTTAACGTTAGCGACACACCGATCAACAACAACATCTGGAAGATATTGACCTTTGCAATAGCTTTTAAGCCGCCAGTAAAAGCGAACAGTCCCGCAAAGGAAACCAGCGCAATAACCGATTCCCACATCGGGATCCCCAATACCTGACGAACCAACAGCCCGCCTGCAAATAAACCCAGCGACAACCACGAAATGAGCATTTTAACCAGTGCGTACCATGCAAGGATAGTTTGGGTGGAATCGCCATAACGCTGGCCCATAAAGCCAGGCATGGTACTCACCTTAGCAGCTAAATAGCGTGGCGCAAAAACCATCGCCAGCAACATCAGAAAGATAAAAGCATACCAATCGAAATTGGCGCCTACTATGCCCGAGCTATAGCCGATGCTGGCAAAGGCCAGTAACAGTGATGGGCCAACATTGGTACCCCACATGTTAAAGCCGATGCTCGCCCAGCCCAACGATTTATTGGCCAGGAAATACGAATCTTCCTTGTTACGCCCCACAAAGCTTGCCCGGTACCCGATAATGATCAGGATGACCAGGTACGCCACCACAATGGCATAATCTAAAAAAGTAAGGCGGTCTACAATGCTGCTGTGCATAGATTGAGTTATTGGGTTAAATTATTTGCTTTCAATATATGCGCTACCTTAACCGGCATACCGGTTTTGAGACTTTGATCCATAGCTTGTAAAAGAGCAACTGTACCTACCCCTTCAATAATATCCGGGTAAGCCGTAAAGCCTTGTTCAATGCTATCGGCAAAGTATTCCAGGTAATTCTGGTACTCGCCGGCATGGTGGCTTTGTCCCTCAAACCTGAAGTAGTGCTTGATCGTCGAGTCGCCCCATTGTACTATCTTCTCTTCGCCGGTCTTATCGGTAATGGCATAACGCAACTCATGGTAATCAGCTTGTGAAGCACCTACCGTACCACGTAAGATCACGGTCATACCGCTATCGCGCATGGCCGGTTGTGTGGGCCCGGTGTAAGCGCCGCTAACCCGTGCGATTCGCCCATCGGTAGCTTTGAAGATAAAGTGCATCGTATCTTCGTTTTTCAGTCCGGCGGTTTTGCCATTGCTGCTGATCATCCCATACCCCATCACTTCTTCAATGTTTGGCAGGTACCAGCGGATAAAATCAACCGGGTGGCTTAACCCGCCATACAACCACTTGAATGATGATTTGAGCGCCCAGGGTTTTTCTAAAAACCAGCGATGATCGGCATGGTAATGGCTTTCAACCGTGATCAGCTCGCCCACAAGGCCCGCTTCAAAATCCTTCCGCTGCCTTTTGGCAGGCTCAAAAAAGCGTGAACTTTGACCGATAAATACCTTTTTATTAACACGTTGCGCTATCTCAATTAACTCATTCGCTTTAGATAGATCGTCGATAAATGGCTTGGTGCAAACCACATGCTTATTATGCAGCAGGGCCTGTTTAACATGTTCGGCATGCAGATGGTCGGGTGTATAGATCGCGATTACGTCAATGTCCTTATCGTCGAGCATGTCCTGGTAATTGGTTGTGTAATCATACATCTTAAACTCGTCGGCACGCTGGCGGCACAGGTCTTCATTCCGGTCGCAGATCATCCGCAGGTCCCATTTTGCGCTTGCAATCGCTGCCGACATGGTACTGCGGCCCTCGCCTAATCCTAATATTCCTAATCGTAGCATTCGTTATTTGATTATCGTGTTATCAGTTATTGCTTCTTTAAATCCGAAATCGAACATCCGAAATCCGAAATTAAAGTGGTTTCAAAAACACCCAAGTCTCTCCAGGCTTTGTGCCTTCAATACCCTCCTGGTATTTGGCCATAATTTTATTCCATTCGTCAACCCGTGGGTTGTTTTTTGTAGTCAACGGGTTTAACTTATCCAAACTTTCTCCTTTCGGGATACTGATGATCAACATCAATTGCCTGCCATTTTTAAACACCAGTACTTGCTGAAAACTGGCATTACAAAAGCCCTGCGATACCTCCGGCCATTTTTCAAATTGGGTGCGATGGTATTCTAAATACTCCGCTTGTTTTTTTGGATCGGCTACCAGATTTGCAGTTAGGATAATATTGTCCCAATGTTTAGCTTCAGATTTATCGATGCAATACTTGCGGTAAAAATTGTAAAATGGTTTATCAAATAATACAACCTTATCACCTGGATAATCTTTTACAATTCTATCCATTAGTTCCATGGGATTTGATGTATGGGTATAAACAACTATTCTATTTTTCCATTGCTTGATCTCGAAGCCATCTGTGGTGTAACCCTTCAAGTCTGCGAAGCGCTCGCTGCTAAATATTTTACCAACTGGTTCTATGATCTCTATCACTACCGGCACTCCTTCAACAGGTTTAGCAAAGGCTTTATGTGAGCCACACAACAAAGTTATCAATAGGATAAAAACACTTAACAATTTATTATACAAATATTTATATAATTTATCTATACTCATTCTTTATGGATGATTAATTGGTTGATTGGTCAGGTTTGGCGTCTTGTCGATCAATAAATATTGATACGTCGGGATAATGCCCGCGGCATTTTTTATCTTGTCGGAAACCATCGGCCCGTTGTTTTCCCATACGTTTCCGGGGCCGTTGGCGTTCTTTAAATACTTCTCGGCAGGTGTCCAGTTATCCTTTACGGTGATGTACGATGAGCCCTCATCCAGGTACAAATAAAACCAATGGTGAGGGTCATGCGCGTAAGGCGCTTTGTATATCGAGTCGACATAATTTTCGGCGATCACCGTTCCCGGTTGTGCCGATAAAGTATAGATGCCCGACACGTCATACATGTGCTTAGCATAGCGGGTTATTTTATTTCCGGTGATGTGGTTATCGCCCATGGCATTGGCGGTTTTAGTCCAGCCCCACCCTACGCTGATGCCGGTGTACGATACATCAGCAATTTCATTATGGTTGATCACAATCCCCTTTACATAGCCTGCGCCTATCCCGACACAGCCCCAGTCCTCCTTGGCCACATCGGTAACCAGGTTGTAATCGAAACGGTCGTAAGAACAAACATCACCCGCGTTAGCCGGATTGTAAGGCAAATGCACTTCGGTAGATTCGTCCGAAAACGTACCGTCCAAAATTCCACTTCCGCCAATGTCTTTAAACAGGCAGCCCATCACGTGGCTCTGGTTGGTACCCTTCACAAAATCAAGCCCGGTTGAAGCCATGTGTAAAAACCGACATTTTTCAAACTCCACCTGTTTGGTATAACTCAGTTTTACCGCCGCCTCGGGTCTGCCTACCCAAGCCTGGTTCTCTAAGCCCTTTTTATCGGGCGTTCCGGGAATTTTAAGCTTATAGGCATCCAACATATACATACCTGCCTGGTGCGGCACTATACCCTGTTGCGAAGGCCGCAGCCAGCCCGCGTACATAAACGATATACCGTTGAAGCGTATTCCCGAAACCGGGTTTTCGGCATTCCCCTCGATTTTAACCAGATTCTCCAAAACCGGCACCACCACATTGGCCGTGACTAAGTCTTCGCCTTTGCGCGGCCAGTAATACAGTTTGCGTGCTTTTTTATCCAGATACCACTCCCCGGGCTGATCTAAAAACTGAATAGCATTAGTTAGGTAAAATGCCGAATTGCCCACCTTTTTTGAAATGAACGGCGCCGGCCAGGGGTGCTCCGATTGGATCCGGCTTTCCGGTTGTTGAAAGGTTAACTTCACACTATCGCCGCTCGGCTCGTAAGTTTTGACACGCAGAATAGCAATCGCCCACATCTGGTGGATCAGCATTTCCATGCCTTTGGCTTGTGCCAGATCACCGGTTTTGGGTTTCGGTATCCAACAGCTTTGGTCTTTGTGATTCCATGATAAGATGCGCATCATACTATCGCCACGCATAGTATTAGCGCGAATCGCTTTATGATTATTCACCCACATTTGCCTGAAATTGATCAGCTCATCGCCAATTTCCGGCGCATCAGTTACCCAAACATTGCCTTTGGCACTTTTGGGTAAGCCCATAATATTGCCCTTTGCTTTGCGCCACCCCGTTACTTTAATGCCCCCGCTTAGTATAGGATATTCGCCTTCGGCGGCTATGATCATTGTAGGGGCATCCTTACCTGAATCTTCAGGCCGGATCAATATAGATTCACTTAGTTGGTAAACACCACCAGCCATCCTGATCAAAATAAATTCACCTTTAGGCAATTGGTTAAGCCTGCGTATTTCGCGCGCGGTACGCAACGCCATTTGCAGCGTGGCAAAAGGTTTTTCTTTAGTGCCCGGGTCAACATCATTACCTTTCGGACTAACATACAGCTCTACCGCGAACACGCTAACGTGAACCAGGCATATCAATAAGCATATCAAAAACCTTTTGTACATTATTTTGATTGAAATACTGATTTTACATATTCGGTATTGTCGGTGTAATTCTTCTTCACGTTATGTACGTCATTCGCATCCCGTGAGCGCTCGATCACCAGCCAGCCGCTCCATTTCATCTTATCCAGCGTTTCTTTTACCTTTTTTAGATCGATCTTTGGATCAAAACGCAGCCAAACACCATCGGTATCACTGCAGTGGATCATACAGATCCGCTTCTTACCTAAAGTTTTCAGCTCCTCGCTGATATCTCGCCCGTTATCTGCCGCATTGGCAAAGTTGAAATAACTTTGGATATGCGGCGAGCCGATCTCATCCAGCAGCTTAACCTCATCGGCAGCAGCTAAAGAAGTTTCAATTCCGATGATCACATCCGCCTTTTTAGCAAACGGCGCAATGGCCTTTAAACGTTCCACAACAGCAGAGCGCAATTCGGGCTTTTTAACCAGATCGGCTACACCAAGCGGCAAAAAGCCAACCTTTACATTCATGGCAACCATGGTATCAATACAATCTTTCACCATCCGCTCTACCCCTGCCCTTTCGGCAAAAGATTGCGCATAGAAACCCGTCATGCCCAGCGAGCAGATCTCCAGGTTCAGTTCTTTAGCTTTATCTAAAAACTGTTGCCTTATTTCGGGCGTCGCTAACTGGCTGTCGAAAGTCTCGCGCTGACCAAGCCCGCCCATATCTACTTCCACGCCATCAGCACCGATATCTTTAGTCAACTGCAATGCACCTAATTTCTGGCGTTTTAAGAGCATCAGATCCACCAGGGCTACTTTGTATCGCTGCGAGGTATCCAAAGCGAATGCGCTTGCCCATGACGCGTTCATAGCGAACATCACGCCACCGGTTAGCATCGCTGCATTGCCAATGAAGTTTCTTCTATTCAGTTTTGAATTATCTTGTCCCATTTTAACGACCAGTAGCTTTGTTAAATATCTTTTGCATTCCCTCAAACCCATGAACCGCGTTAGCCGGCAAACGTTCGCCTTTATCGCCAAAAACATATAGTGCTTTTTCAGCTTCGATAGCGCTTTTCGATTCATCTATTTCGCCGTCGGGACCTTGCACGGCTTTAATATCCAGTTTCAAATATTTCGCCATAAAGGCATAAACTGCTTTACGTTTGCTGATACCATAATCATGACCTTCGGTCGGCAAATGCACGTTGGTCACCAGATCTTTTTTGCCGTAAAAACTGTAGGTCCGTTGCAGAAACGGAAATTCAATCTCGGGCACATTGGCTGTCCAGTCTTTACCATCCGATACGATCAATTGCGGTTTTGGCGCAACCATAGCTGCTAATTCCACATTATTAGTTCCACCAACGCACAGGTGTACCGGCATCCCGCTTTCCGAATGCGAACCGCCATAAAAAGCGCTCGACAGCATTACCACCGGTGCACTTATCTTAAAACGATCATCTAATGACGCCAGCAGCATCGTCTGGCTACCGCCACCCGAGGCTCCGGTAATCCCTACACGCTCCGGGTCAGCACCCTTCTGCGAAAGCAAAAAGTCCAGCAAACGGATACCATTTAATGTCTCAATACTCATGGCGATACTCCGATTATGATCTGCCTCTTTAAACTGCAGTAACGATTCGCCCCAGGCAAACAGGTCATAACTCATCGCCATAGCTCCCATTCGTGCAAACGTCGCACAAAGCTTTTGCTGGTCTTTATTATATCTGCCGTGTTCAAAATGCCCATTTGGAGATAAAATAACAGGGATCTTTCCGCTGCTTTTTGCCGGGCGATAGATCGACCCGCAGACGTAGTATCCAGGCAATACCTCAATAGCGACATTCTGAATGGTGTAACCATCCATTTGCCTAACCGGCGTAAAAATGGGTTTTGAGTTCGGCTTAGCCGGAAGTGGCGATAACTGCAAAGTACTGTAGGCGCACGCCCGCAATTCGGCTTTACGCTTTTCCCAGCTTGCCTGGTCGCTGTAAAGCGATGACAAATATGCCAATTCTTCTTTACCATCCTCAACCGACCAGCGCGGATAATCAAACTTGCGCAGGCTGTAGACCCCCGCTTTCAAAGTATACGAGATATCTAACGGTGTAAGTATGTTGTTTAGCGTTTTATCGATGTTTCCGGGACGGATGCGCCAATCGGCAAAGCTCACCACCTGCCCCTTCACCAGGTTTTCATCAAACTTGATCTGGACATGAAAACGTGTTTGCACTTCGGTCAATACCTGTTTCAACGGCTTTTTCAGGCTATCGTCAGCCGATACTTGCGCTATGCCTTTGCAAGCTACGATCAATAGAAGTATGATAACACCTAACTTTTTCATACAATTACATATCAGATATCGGGCCGCTTACAACCGGCGCGGTATAACCCGCAACTTTGGGCCACTCACCATTTATAATTTCTTTTAAAACCAGCTTTTTAGGATCAATGACTACGTGTTTGATCTTTTGCCTTCTCCAGGTGTAAACAAAGTGCACCAAGCCATCTTTGGTTTGGATAACTGCCGGGTAAGAGTATTGACTGATCGGCGAATCCTCTAATATCAAAGCCGCGTACCAGGTTTTGCCATCTTTCGAAATAGCCACATTGAGTGGTGTACGCGCTCCTTTAGCTTCCTTTCCGGGAGGTAATACGTGATTATAAACCAGCAACTGGCGGCCATCTGCTAAAGTTACCGCATCGGTACCCGAGTTATTGTTTGGCAAACCTGTTTTAGCCAAAGGCGACCAGGTTAAACCATTATCGTTCGACCAGGTTTCCAATATCGCCCTGTCGCGGCTGCGGCAAAGTGCTTGTAGTTTACCATCTTTATGGAATAAGATACTGGGTTGAATAGCACCCATTACACCATCGGCTTTAGGAAGATCAGCGGTTTTTGTCCAGGTTTTACCGTTATCGGGCGATAGTTCGAAATGAACATTCCAGCCTTTGTCTTCGGTACTTGTCGGGCAAATCAATGTTCCGTTCTTCAATAGCACCGGTTTGTTTTTTATTGGACCTAAGAAACCCGGAGGCAACGCCTTTTGCGCCGACCATGTGATACCACCATCATTTGAGGTTTTCATAAAACCTTTCCACGTTCCGGGACTCGGGCCTATTTTATAAAACAGAATAAGTTCGCCGTTAGGTACCTGGTATAAAACCGGGTTCCATGTTGGGTAACGTAACGTGTCATTCTGTATGCCATCGGCTACGTTTTGAGGAGCTGTCCATTTACCGTTTACATAGCGGCAAACCCAAATGCATACATCGGGGTTACGCTCTTTTGTCCCGCCAAAAAATGCGGCCACCAAACCTGTTTTTGTTTGTGCGATGGTAGACGCATGACACTCAGGGAACGGTGCTTTATCATACAAAAACTCATCAACCAAAATACCCTTACGCCATGGATTTGTCTGCGCGAAAGCAACATTTGCCACCTGACAAAATAACAGCATCGCAATAAATAAATTTCTTTTATAATTCATAACCAATTATATATGTGATTTAAATGAATAATTACCAGAGTTAACCTGATACACAGCCCGGCCACCTTCCATTTTCAAAAATTTCAGATCGTGATTGGCTGATGCCGCGCTCCCACTCTCGCTAACATCGGCTACCGACGTCGCCGGAACGTAAATTACAGCCCTGGTATTTGCCGGAATAGTGATATCCCAGCTAAAGGTCTTACCCTGTTTTTTCCAGTTACTTTTAACCATTCCGCTCACCGATTTATAGGATGTATTTACAAAAGTTAAGCCATCAACCGGTTCGGGTTTCATCACTAATTTATGGAACCCCCCGGCACCTTCGGTTTTGATCCCGCCAAGATTTTCGTAAAACCAAACCAGCAGATCGCCTAATAACATCACATGGTTTTGCGAGTTCATTTGCGGATTGGCTGTATTACCGTTCCACAACTCCCAAAAGGTGGTCGCGCCGTTCTTCACCATGTATCCCCAGCTCGGGTAATCGGTGTTAGAGGCTATGCGATAAGCAATATCTGCACGCCCATTATCGGTAAGTGTACGCATCAAAAACTGCGTGCCGATAACGCCGGTGCTGATGTGTCCGTTATTCTCTATTACTATCTTATCGGTGATATTTTTAAAAACAGCTTTTTTATCGGCAGCAGGCACCATACCGAAATACAGCGGCAGCAAGTTTGAGGTTACCGAGTTGTTGCTGTAACGTTTTGTTTTAGTATTGAAAAAAGTTTGATTGAAAGTGGCTTTGATCTTATCAGCCATGGCATCATATTCCGCAACATCCTGCGTTTTACCGGCCAAACCTGCAAAGCGTTTCATCAGCGTAAGCATACGGTAATAGTATGCAGTAGCTATTAAATGCCCATCAGTACCACGTAAAGTGTCTTTGGAGTGGATCAGCTCCGGCGACTCCGGAGGCACGCACCAATCGCCGTATTTATCTTTGGTCAGGATATTATCCTTGAGGTATTTAACCCGCATGTAATCCATCCATTTTTTCATAGACGTATAGTGCTTTACAATCGGTGCTTTATCTGCATACTGGTCATAAAGCATGTCTGCAACGATCAAATAGGTAGCGGGCCATGTTTCATCATCGCTGTAGTAATGCCAGTAAGCAGGTGCAACATCGGGCAAAGCACCTTCGGGCGTTTGCGATTGTTCAATATCATCCAACCATTTCGCGTAAAATGCGCCATTGCCATATACAAAGCTCTCGCTGTACGATCCTGTGGCATGGTCGGCCAGCCAGGGCATACGCTCGTTACGTTGCGGGCAATCCAGCGGCATACCTTTATAATTGGCGCGGATACCCCAATAAGCGTTTTTATAGATCTGGTTGATAAGCGGGTTTGAGGTCTCAAACGAGCCTACATTTTGCAGATCATCATTCACCACCTGTCCCTCAAAATCGTCGACCCTGGGTACACCAGGATAACCAATTATCTCCACGTATCTAAAGCCGTGGTACACAAAGCGCGGGTGCCATTGCTCTTCGCCACCACCTTCCAGGGTATAAGTGTCGGTCGATTTGGCATCGCGCAGATTGGCAACATATAATTCGCCGTCGCTTTTAGTGGTTTCGGCAAAACGCAGCTCAACTTTATCCCCCTTTTTGCCCCTTACGTGCATATTCAACCAACCGGCCATATTCTGGCCCATATCCAGAACATAGTTACCATTTCCTATTTTGGAGATTGCTTTGGGTTTTATGGTTTCCACAACACGCACCGGTTCGTTCATTTGTGCAACAACCTTGCCACCGGGAGCTTCAACCAGTTCGGGTTTTATCCATGCTGAAGCATCATAGCCGGTATTTGCCCAACCTGTTAATTCTTTGTTGGCGTCGTATTCTTCGCCGTCGTACTCGTTATTACTGCGGATAGGCCCATCACCGGTCAGTTTCCAGGTATCATCGCTGGCAACAACACTGTGCGAACCATCAGCATATTCAATATCCAACTGCAGCAGCATTTTAGGATAACCAAAAGTTTTGATCTTTAATGGTTTATAGTTTTGACGCATGGTAAAAAAGCGACCATTACCTAATATCGTACCGATGGTGTTGCCGCCCTGCTTTAGCTGCGATGTCACATCAAAAGTGTTGTATTTTACCGATTGGGTATAATCCGTCGGTGCGGGAGCTAAAACGGCATCTCCTATTTTATTGCCGTTAATGTATAGTTCGTAATAACCTAAACCCGATACATAAACCATTGCTTTTTTTATCGCTTTCGCGGATGCAAACTCTTTGCGGAAATACCTTGCCGAAAGACGTGAGAATTTGGTAACGCTATCCCAGGCAAAGGCATGGTCATAACCTATCCATTTGGCTTGCCAGTCTGCAGGTTTTAACAAACCCATACTCCAATGCTGAGTTTCACCCCAAGCCGATTCGCCTTTGCTTGTCCAAACTTTTACTTTCCAAAAATACGCTGTGCCACTTTTTAATGGTTGGCCTTTGTAGGATACTTGTATCGATTGATCGGATTTGACGATGCCCGAATCCCAAATGTCGCCGCTATTTACCGATAACTTTTTCACTGATGATGCCACCAGTATTTGATAAGCTGTTTGATCTGTACTGCGGATATTAGAGGCAATCTCCCAGCTTAAACGCGGCTGCAGGGCATCAATACCCTCGGGGTTGACCAGTAATTCACATCTCGGGTTTTGCACCGATATAGCGGGCGAATCCTGCCCCCCGAAGGAAAACAAACAAGCACCGCTCAAAAGCAGTGCAAATAATAGTTTATATGGCGTTTTGTTCAATCTCATTTGCCCGAAAAATCAAAATACAGGTCAACGCTTAATGCCGCGTCGATATTCTTGTAATAATCAAAATACTTATTTGGAAAACCCTGTGGCCCCAGTTTTTCCGGCTTTTGCGATTTGGTACCGATAGGCGTTATACCGTTCATAAATGATATATCACCGGAAGGAAACGCCGGGGCCGTGTTATATACTTTTTTTGGCGCAGCTGGGGTGAACAAACGCATAAACACATCCCGGTTATCGCAAACTATGGTTATGGGCTGACCTGTTGTGTTCAGCTTCATCCAATACAAGTTGGAATAATAACCTTTAAACTCCGGGTACTCCATGCCCGGCTGCCCGGTAATGGTATTGTTATAAGTTTTGTCCCAAACATTTAAGCTTACGCCCTTCAGGCGGTTTTTCCATACGTGGTAAGGCCCGTCGCCCATATAGGTAACGCCTTTAACATCTTTTTCGGGATAGTTGAAACTGAAGCCCAACAAATTCCCTTCTTCGCCGATAGGCCAGTATTTATAGGTTAATTTGATCAGGCCAGAAGGAAACACAGTCCATTTTAGGCCGGCCACATTAGCCTTTTTTTCGAACGATGCCTCAATGATGAGGTTATCACCATCATATTGGTAGCTTAATTTTTGAAAGCCCGTTTTCTCTGCGCCTTCGGCCAATACAGGACCGTTATTGAACGGGATACTACCTTTTTGATTTTTAACATTGACCAACACGCCCGAGTTGCGGTTAAATTCTACCTCGATACCATTAACACTTACTTTGTACAACGAATCAGTTTCTTTGATACCTGGTTTTATTGAGCCTTTAGTTTCGATGATCCGTTTGGTGATCTTTTCATGGCTGCTGATGGGATAACTCCAGGTAAACAATTCGCGACGATCCGGGCCATAAGCAGTTATATAAAGCACGTCGTAGTTTCTCCAATCGGCAGGTAACTGCAATTGCAGGTTTCCAAACTGACCAGGCACGACATCTGGTGACACCACGCTCCCTGTTTTTGAAGCCATGGTTGTTTTACGATGTGGATTATCTAAACCGGCCAGTTTATAGCTAAAGCTGCATTGTTTGGCATTGGTATATAAGTAGCGGTTCTCAAAACGTAATTGTCCATTAAATTGAGAGGTGATCTCGCGGGGTTCCATATGCACCGGGCACCAGATTTCTTTGATGGCATAATAGCTCCCCTCTTTTTCGCGGTATGGGCCCACGATACCATCAGGAGCATGATCGCCATCCGAATCTAAAATGCCGCCTTTATCCGTGCGGACCACGTCTTCATCCAACAGCGCCCAGATAAATCCACCTGCCGAAAGCGGCGTGCGGTACATCAATTCCCAAAAATCATCTAATCCCGCACCCGCGCCACCATCATACAAGCCATGTAAAAACTCGGTCGGAAAGAATACATCGTGGCCATGTAAGGCGACGCCTGTGCCATAATCATAATTGATATAGTGGTTAGTGTTAATGCCTTTAAAAATAGCCCACGGATGTATTACCGGGCGTTTTTGAATATCATAATCCGGAAAAAGATGGTCGAGATCAAAATTAAAGCCGCTTTCGTTACCGTTATCCCAAATGATGATCGACGGGTGGTTAACGTCGCGGGTAACCATTTCTTTCACCAGTTTTGAGCCGGTTGGCGTATCGTAAATGCCGTGCCAACCGGTCAGTTCGTCTAAAACAAATAAACCCAGCGAATCACACACATCCAAAAAATGCGTATCAGGTGGATAGTGCGACATCCGCACCGCGTTCATATTCATATCCTTCATCAGCTTAACATCGGCAATACTGATGTTCTTGTTAATGGCTCTGCCGGTCGTCGGCCAGAAAGTATGGCGGTTAACGCCTTTAAATTTGATCCTGACATTATTCACGTAAATACCATCGTGCTCGCGGAACTCAATGGTGCGGAAGCCAAAACGCTGTTTATAGGTATGGATAACTTTACCATTACTTGTTAAGGAAAACGCCACATTATACAGGTTTGGAAACTCCGGTGACCATAATTTTGGCGATGCGATAGCACCTTGTAAACGAACAACAGTATCGCTTTTGTTTATTTTCACGGTAAACGGCAAACCAACTTTTTGCCCCGTAAGGGTATAAACCTGAGCGGTTATCTGACCGTTAGCAGATGCGTTAGCCAGACAAATATTAGCGCTGAACTTACCGGTCGTAAGTGCGTTTACAGCTACGGTACTGATGTGCTCCTGTGGCGCTGCTTCTAAATAAACCGGGCGGTAAATACCACCGAACACCCAAAAATCAGCTTTACGTTCTGCATTATTTACCGAAGGATTTGCCGAATATTTATCAACGGTAGCTTCCAGCAAATTACTTTCGCCGTATTTAAGCAGTTTGGTGATATTGTATTTAAACCGGTAAAACGAGCCCTGGTGTATTGATCCGGCTTCTGTACCGTTTATTTTAACCCGGGTATCGGTCATCGAACCTTCGAAAACGATCTGCACATCTTTGCCTTTCCACGCAGCAGGCACTTTAAACTCGTATTTGTACAGGCCTTGTTCGCGGCCCTTGGTGCTGTCCTTATCTAAACCATAATTATACTTGCCAAAACCCTGCAATTCCCAGTTAGATGGTACCGGAATAGTTGTCCATGTGCCCGAATGCATGCCGGCAGTACAATAGAATTGCCAGTTTACGGTATGGTCGCTACCAGTACCTGAAAGGTATAGTTTTTGGGTTTCCTGCCCGAAACAGAAGCTGGAAGCAAGAAGCAGGGAGCAAAAAACAACAAGCTTGAAACTTGAAGCTTGAAGCTTGTGGCAGGAAGACAGTATTTTGGTAAAAGCGTATCTCATGCTATTGATTAAACTTTAAAGGATTATCGGTACGGAAAGGTGCGGCTGGTAAGCCGGCTTTGTTAAAGAGGTTTGGTTTCGCCAATTCGTCCCAGGCAAACTTGACGGCTGTTGGCTTGCTTACTTCGGGCGAAAAAACAACCACCTTGTTATCTTTGATGATGGCCTGCGCTTCCACAAATTTACCATCGGCGCCTGCAATGGTAAAACCCACCAGCGGTTTATCATCCTTGCTCATCAGCGGGCTGCCGCCATCGTTAAAAGTTAACTCCACACGGTCGCCTTTAATGGCCATTTGTTTATACATCGGGCCGGAGTAAACCACTTTTTTACCGTAGGTCTTTGCCAAAGCTACCAACGCCAACCTGCGGCCTATCTCCCATTTGTAGGGCGGGTGCAGGTTTGGTGTAATATCGGTCAGGTCGGTGGTTTCAATCATTCCTGTATTTGGGATGTTTAAGGCAAGGGCCTGCGCTTCCCAAAATTCGGGTAGTCTTTCACGACTGAGGATCGTTTTCGGGCTCAGCCTTGTATAGTCGTAAGGTACAATTTCTACATAGTTAAACGGTAAGTTATTATCGCCCCAAAGGCTGCGCCAGGAGTTGATCAAAGCTTCCATTTTATGGGTATAGCTTATATTTTCGCCAACGTTGGCTTCGCCTTGATACCATAAAAAGCCTTTGATGGCAAAGGGTGATAAAGGCTCTATCATGCTGTGATAAAACTTGCCGTCAGGTTTTACTTTTGGCGCATCAGGCGATTGAAAGTATGGAATAGTAGTATATGCTTCGCTTGGCGTCCATGGTTCAATAGCGCTTCCGCTGATGGCGGCACAAACCACGCCGACAGGTACATGCAGTTCCTCATTTAATTTTTTAGCGAAAAAATAGGCTGCCGCCGAAAACGACCGCAAGGCCGAATCTTGAGTTGCCAGTTCCCATTTAGCAAGGTAATTACCTGTTGTCTTCAGGTTCTTTTGATTTACCCAAAACAAGCGGATGTCAGAACTATGCGGTCTGTCCATTTCGTAAACAGGCGAGTTTTTGTCAAGGCTATCGGGCAGCTTAACTTTGCTGTTCTTGCGCATTTCGTACTGCATGTTCGATTGGCCCGAGCAAACCCATACTTCGCCTATTAAAATATTGTGCAGAGTAATGGTCTTGCTTCCAGCGATAATCATATCCTGACCAACGTTTGAAGCCTGCAAGGCATCCAAAACCACCTTCCAGTTTCCCGATGCATCGGCAACAGCTTTTTTGGTTTGCTTACCGAACTTTACGGTAACCTGCTCGCCAGCCGAAGCCGTACCCCAAACCGGAACAGGTTTACCCTGCTGCAAAACCATATTACTACCGATAACCCGCGGCAAAACAATTTCGGCGTGTAAAACTGATACGAAAAACAGCGACAGCGCTAAGAACAAATATGGTTTATAAGCAGTCATTAATAAGTTTTAGTTATCAGATGTTTAATATAAAACACCGCCGGTTTATCTTTTTCGCCGCCATTGGGCAGATCAAAATCCTGGTCGGTGGGCGTATCTGCATTAGGGAACCTACGTACCCCGCCCGTCCGGAACACAATGCGTTTTACGCTAAGTACCGGAGCAAAAAATAAGCTCGGCGATAAGTCTTTTCCATCTATATTGACCGTGTAAAAGCGTGTATCGGTGTGCAGTTTCAGTATAATGTGATACGGCTTATTGGCCTCATATTTTTTAAGCAGTGTTTTGTTACGATAGCCGGCTTTAGCCACAAAAGCACCGGTTGAGTCAAAAGTTAGCCTAATAGCGGCATCACCTTTAGCATTTTGAAACTCAATATCCATCATGCCGTTGGTACTTTGTCCCGGCACCACCGTAAAATCGGCTACCAGCTTTTTCGACTCGGGCACAACGCGTTCTGCCCGGGCGTAGTCAAATTTATCTTCGTCGTGCAAGGCCAGCGCTTTGGTACCATCGGCCATTTTCTCTATATCAACTTTGGCCCATTGCGGACTGAAGGTATTCCATCTATCCAGTTCCTTCCCGGCAGGCATGGTATTAAAATCTTCATTCGCATGCCCATCGGCCACATCTGTAACAGGCACCGGGATAGATGACACCCAGATATCCTCTTTGTTCATGCTATAAGTTACCCAAAGCTTGCCATCGGGTACTATGCCGTTGCCTTCCTCTATACCGCGTGTGTATTGCGGCCCGTACGATTTATAGGCACCACCGTAGCGCATGGTAGATATTTCGCCGTTAACCAACAGCAGGTTGGTATATTCCAACCCATCCTTGCTTACCGATACAGCCAGCGGCCAGCGAAATTCGGACGGGTTGTAAACCGTTGCATACTTACCATCCGATGTTTTTTGCCCCCATATTTTAGCATTGCTGTTCACAAACCGTGGCGCCCGTGTAACCGGCCCCCATGTTTTACCCTCATCTTTGCTGATTGAGGTCAGCGCATTTTTCCATAAGCCAACAACACGGCCATCGGGCAAATGGTAAAAGTTAAAGGCTTTGTAATCTTTGTGCAGAGGTATCAGCGGGTCTTTCCTGTCGGTTTCTTCGGCCCATTGCATCATCATTAAAGGGGTTGCCATCAACTCGTCGCAAGCCTGAATAAAGCCCTTGTCTTTGCTGGTTTTATAAAATGGGTACGATGTATTTTGCTCGTTCCATTTTGGATTGTAATGTAAAAAATAGATTGGCCCGTATTTGCCATTTGGCAAGACTTCACGCACCACGCGGCCAATGCCCAAACCATCGTTAGGATCATCATGCGGCTCCAGGCAGATCCCATAAAAACCCAGCACCAGTAAACGTTTTGATTTAGCCTGGTAAAAGCCCATGCGTTGGTGCATTACCGAATACAGATCTTTTGATACGATATTAATACCCGGCTTGGTAGTCCCATCAGGTATTTTATATTGCGGGAAAACAACTTCGGGTTTCGACCAGCTTTGCCCGTCTTTAGAGGTGATCACCAGCGTTTGCCCCGGCGGTACGCTTTCGCCAACCTTATCGCTCAAGTACTCAACATAAAAAGTATTGCTCCAATAGCTCAGCATCGGCGCGTGGTTATAAGTAAAACCAAAACCATCCGCCCACTCGGGGTGCTCGCGGTTGGCGCGAAAGATCTGGGTGCTGTGTACTCCAACTGCCGGAGTCAACTGCCCATGATGATAATCTACATTCACAACCGTGCTGCCGGTATAATGCACGGTATCCTGCGCCATCGCGCTAAGCGAAAACGCAACCAATACCGGCAATAGCAGTTTAAATTTCTTCTTCATAAAATATAGGCAGACCGTTTAATTGGCGATCTGCTGTTTTAGGTTATTGAGTACCTTTTTGGTGACTTTAAAAATGGTACCGTGTTTATGCCCTTCCGGGATATTAATCTCGCCGGTAGCATCGGTAAAAGTTACGAAATCCTGCGTTTTTACCGCACCAAATCTTTTATCGCGATAAGCATCGTAATAGATCAGCCAATCATTACCGGTATGCGCCACCGAAGGCCCCTCGCTAAACAATGGCGTTACCGGTTTTGAGATATTAATATACGGGCCAAGCACGTTCTTGCTAAAGCCCACTTTAATGTCGCGCTCCGGCCGGGTATTATCCTTCATCACCAGTACATAATCACTTTTGCCACGCTGTACTATGGTTGCGTCTATCACACTAAAACCAGGATCTAAAAATAATTTGGTAGGTGCAAATGTTTTAAAATCGGTGGTCGTAGTATAATATAGTCGGTGATTATTGTTCTCATCTTCCTGCCCTTTCGCAAAACGGCCGGGCACACAGGATGCCCAAACAATGACAAACTGTTTGCCTTCGTCATCATAAAATAACTCCGGCGCCCAGGCATTTATTGCGGTTGGCTCGAAAGCCATTACAGGGATATGCTCCTGTGTCGACCAATGGATCAGGTCGGGCGAACTGGCATAGCCGATGCTTTGGTCGTTTTTCCATCCGGTTGTCCATACCAGACGGAAAATGCCATCGGGCCCCTGGCAGATCGACGCATCGCGCATGATCTTTTCGGTTCCCACTTCGGGTTTGATGAAGATGTGGTTCAGGTCCGTCCAATGGTAAGCATCAAAGCTGTACAACAGGCGCAGGCCCTCGTTCGCAGGTTCGTGAAAAGAGCTGTACATGTACACATCCTTTTTTGCTTTGCAGGATGCAAACAATATGGCAGCTAATATGATGAACCCAAACTTCCTCATATCTTATCCAAAATTAAAACCCAGTCGTTACCATCTTTTACTTCGCCGGGCGGATTAAACTCGCGTGTACCGGTATTGGCAAAAGTGCCGATGGCTTTTGTTTCGCCGGTGCGTGGGTCGTACCACGAAGCTTTTACTTTTGCGCCGGCAATCTTACCCATAGTTACCGGAATATTGCGGCCGTTGTACGTATAAATAAAGGCATAATCTTTACCGCGAGTTGCCAGTAGCCGGTTGTATTGCACACCTTGTTTTGCAGCAACGATCAGACTTTGGTCGGGCACGCGCTCAAAATACGGGCGCGACAGCACGAGCTTTTTAACGTATTGCATTTGCGATGATCCCGGATCGTTAATTGCATCAAACCAAAAAGCCTTTGCACCGTAGGCACTGCCTTTAGCATGTGGCAACAAAAACTGCATTACCGAATTATTGCCATAAGTAAAACCGCAGCCGCCTGCAAAAACTGACCAATAGGCATAACGGCGTACATCGGCGTCTGTCCACCGTTTTTCGGTTGTATCGTGTAATCCTTGCGGGATACCTTCATAAGATGGTTCGGCATCCAGGGTTGGTTTTACCGGCAGCTTTTTATAATCAACTTTTACATACTTCCAGTTATCCTCGCCGTATTTAAAGTCGTTTTTAGAAGTATCCTGTTTATAATTCCGGTGTCCCGATTGGAAAACGTTAAAGCTCAGCCAGCTTTGGTTGTGAAACCAGATAGAAGACTGCGTACGTCCACGCGGGTGGAAAGTTTCGATATGCTCAGGGTCCAGCTGATGTAAGGTTGAACCAATAGTATTCCAAACATCCAGATTCTGGTCGCCGGGGATGTCGCCACCGTTCATCCAGATAATGTTTGGCCGGTTCTTATAACGTCCGGCTAAAAACGTGGCGTAAGTTTTTGCTTGCGCTGCGGTTACATGGTGCGATTTTACAGCCGAGCCCCAAACAGGTACCATCGCAATATAAATACCTTTACTGGCTGCCAGGTCGACAATGTAATCCACATGGTCCCAGTAATCATAAGTTTTATCGGCTAACGAAGTACCGTTAACCACCCGCGGTGTTGCCACGCTTTTATTGATCAGGGCCGAATCGCCGTAAGCGTTTTTGATACCCAGATCGTGCAGTACCATCACTTGTATAACATTGAAACCTTTTTGGCGGCGGTCTTCGAGATATTTATCAGCTTCTTCGCGGGTTAGTTTTTCGAATAACAGCCAGCCGGTATCGCCCAGCCAAAAGAAGGGTTTGCCATCGCTGGTGGTGAAGTAGCGGTGATTGGCGGATATTTTGAGGCGTGACGGGCCGGTGGCTTGGGCGATGCCTCTAAATACAAAGCTTACAAGCGCCAGCAGAATGATGAATGTTATTTTTTTGTACATCTTATTTCGCAACCAAAATGGTTAATTTATAACGTTTTTGTTCCCCTCTTGGGAGGGGGCGCGGTGGGCGGTGTTGTGGTGGGGTGGGTTATTCGTTAAACACACCCCTGCCCCCTCTCAAGAGGGGAGTCGCACGGCCCCACGCCTTTTATTTTTTCTGTGCCCACATAATTGCAGCACCACCCGGTGCTTTTAACTCAACAGTTTTGCCGCCGGTAACAGTTTCATCTTCTTTAACTATGCGGCCGTCACGTGCATCGATCCAGTGAATAGTGTAACTACCGCTTTCTTTCAGGTTTAAATTGATCGGCGCTGAATCGGCATTGTAAACAATATAACCTTTTGCGCCTGCCAAACCAAACTGACCTTTCGGCATATCGATACCCTTCATAGATGATGCATCGACAGCAAAAGCCGGATTAGCAACAGCAGGTATAGCCGCGAGCGAACCACCACCGATAAACACTGCCCATGCGTAGTTATCACCGCCATCGTCAGAATAAATTACTGCTTTATCAGGAAATTTGGTGCGATATTCGTGCACTGCGCGGTAAACCTGCTCAAACGAGGTTGCTTTTGGTTTTAAAATACGCTCGTGCTGGCGCGGGGCCAAACTTTGGCCGCCAACCGGCGCGTAGGTAGTACCATCGGCCTGGTAGTGCCAGTATTTAATATCGATCACGTTAATTACCGATGCACGTTCTGCATCAGCCAGGATAGCATCCTGAACATCTTTAGTCGTACTTAAACCGATAATCTCTTTATGTTTATTGTCGGTTTCCCACTGTTTAATATTGTCAACCCAAAACTGTACAAAGTGCAACGGACCGGTAAATTCCTCGCCTATCAGCTGTATTACGCCGGTGTTATCTTTAAAATTATCCAAACACTGGCGAACAAATGCAATATGCAATTTGGTTAACGCCGGATCCTTCTCATTATAAAACTGCTCGGCCATAAATATCCGTTTATCGCCTGCAAACGGAACCGGCTCAGGGAAGCTCGTGTTATTGATATTGTTTGCCGTGCGCCAAGGAAAATCGGCGTAATGCGCACCAGCTTCAATTATATTATGTTGAAAATAGTTTTGATGGATAAGTACCAATCCTTTTTCATCAGCCAGGTCGGCAAATTTCTTTAAACGGCCCCAATACCAGGGGTTGTATTTGGTGAGATCGTACTTGCTTAAACCATCCCAGCCACTGCTTTCGCCGCTGCGGGCAAAAGGCAGTTCGTAAAATGGTGGCCAAACGTCGCCATCCATGCGGCGGATACGCTCGTGATCGTCGCGGCGGCGATCATACCATAAACCATAATTGTGTTCGTAGGTTAATACGTGCTGGTTTACCATTTTATTGGTCATGCTGTCCAGGTCATCTGTCCAACCTGTACCTGTACGCCCCGGTACGTAACGTGTAACCGATGGTTTGGCTTCTCTCACCCCACCCGGGCGAACGTTGCCGTTCCACCACGGTGAATCGTAATGACGGCCTGTTAATACTGCGTTGCCGCGAACAATCACACCGTTAACAACTGCCATTGGCGCAGCCATTTTTGGTGCAGCGGGTTCTTTAACCCCTATCTCATCGATAGTTTTTGCGCCTGATGCACTTACCGGTATTGCTGTGCGTTTGGCAGCCTGATCTATCCAATCGCTTAAATGCAGTTGCGGTTTTTTATATTGTTCTATCAACCTTTGAGCTTCATCTACAGTCGGGCTGCTGGATGCACTGGTATTTAGCGGGAATATTTGTGCTAATTCCATCGCTTTTTCTTTGCCCAGCCTGTCAGCTAATTGTGCATAATAAAAACTGCGTGGAGTTATGCTGTTGTTCGAATCGCTCCAGTAACCATCACCCTGAAATTGCGCCCATGTTGCAAATGCCCAGTTTTGAGCAGTCGGCGGTTTGGGGCAATCAACTATAGCGGCGGTACAGTTCCAAAATACGCTGTTTGCGGCGCTCCAGCCTGCACCCTGACCGTCCTGGCCACGGTTTGCATAGCTCAACCTGTTGTTATCGATATTTACCACATCAAACAATACGCCCGATGCCCAGCTGTCGATAGCGCCGCTAAAACCAACCGATTGCCACGAATCGCACTGCACAAAAGCATTAGGGCCCGGGGCGCAATACCCTACCGAATAATCATGATAACCATACTCTGAGTATAGACGTTGAAATAAGGTTTGCTGCCCTGTAGTGGTAAATGTAAAACGGCGCTGCCCTCCTATTTCGGATGTTGGCGATAATGATTTACAATCCTCAACCGTAACGCGGCGCGATGTTTCCAAAACATTTACAGCCGAACCGGCAAAGTGCTTAAACACCACCTGCCTAACCCAGGCATCGCTTGTGTTTTCGATGGTGATGGCCATCCAGCGGTGATCTTCGTCTTTTGGCTTGGCCTCATCGTAGTATGAGCGCATTTGCAGGTTTTCGATCCCCACCTGCTCAATACGGCCCGGCCATTGGTACGCAGCAATGCTTCCGCCGCCATAGGTGGTATCGAGAGCAGTAGTCAACGGAACATCAAGGGTGATTGCATCGCCGTTAACGGCTACAACTTTTCTATCCCAATTGGTTTCACGGTCGCCGGCGTGCCAGCCTAAAGCTGATAAACCACCGCCAAAGCTCTCGGTGCCTAATTTTTGTATCCAGGCCAGTGTTGTTGGGCGGTGTATCATAACCATATCGCCTGCTTTAAATTTACCGGCATCGGCAACTTTAATTTCGGCAGCATTGACAGGTACGTATGCGTTGGTAATTTTTGTCCAGCTATCGACACGTTTATTCGGTGTACCTAAAACTCTGATAAATGTAGCACGGTCTTTTCCGCCGGCAACTAATACGGTACCTTCTAGCGTGTTCCCGCTTCCGCGGAGTACAATGCCCGATTTGCGGATCAGCAAACTGCCTAAAACATCGTACTTGCCTTTTTCTAATAAAACTGCTCCCCGTATACCATCTTTATCAGCAGGCAGCGAAGCGACATAATCAAGTGCTGATTGTATGCGCAAGGTTGCATCGCCTTTTTTTACCGGCACAACTACCTTAACAGGCACATTCGGTATCACTTTTTCTGAAGCCATGTACCCGCAGTACGAAAAATCGGGAATGCGGTTACCCTGTTCATCGGCAGCGTATATCAGTTTGTCGCCTTTACTTGCAGCAACCGGCGGCTGTGGTTTTGGAGCTTTAGGCGCTTTTTGCGCCGCGGTGGTAAAAGCAATAAATAAACAACCTGCCGAAAGGCAGGTTGTTAGATATGTATTAAGTTTCGGTTTAAGAAACATCTTCGTCAGGTTAATTGGGGATTCGAGTATTTATTTTAGTACTTGGTTAGCGCCGGTGGCAAAGGCTTCTCTCCTTTTTCGGCCAGGGTGTTCAAATAAATTTCGATGTTGCTGTAACCACCGCCGTTTTTGGCCGGTTTAGCCGAATCGGTAGGGTCTTTCGGGTTTAAGCCATGAGCAATTTCCCAATCATCAGGTATGCCGTCGTTATCGCTGTCTTTATAAGGTGTTCCTTTGTATTCAGGGTATCCACCTACCTGCCATGGCGCTGTGATAATACCTAATTTGTAGGAGTCTTTAGGCAATTTACGCACTTTAAACTGGAAATCGGTATCCGTCTGCATTTCTTTAGCCACAATTTTACCGGTACGCGCCTGCTCGGTTATGCGGATATCCACAGCATCACGCTTAGGCAAAGTAGCGCCAACGTTGGCTACTACATAATCGTAAGCGCTTTTAGCATCCAACACTTTAATGGGGCCAGCTATGGGGAATGGCTTAGGTTGATACATGTAGTCTTTGTATTTTCCTGCATCAGCCATTTCTTTATGATCTTCGCCTTCAACTTGTACGCCGCCGGCCCAGTTATCTTTAGTCACTTCGGGGAAGCCTTCCATAATGTTACCGTTAACATAAGCGCGGCCAAAGTATTTCTCTTTGAGTTTGCTACGACCCGATTCCGGTTTTAATATCCTGTGTCCTACAGGCTCATTTTTAGGCGTAACCGGCCCTGGTTTAAAGTAGTTGTTAATGATGTTGAAATTTGTTGTATAATCACCGCCATCCATCGAGCGGTGGTGCCAGTTAAACACTACGTTATTTACGAAAGCGTAAGTACCGTTCCAGCCTATTGATGGGTTACGGCCGGTATTATCGGCCCACAGGTTACGGATCAGCAAGCTGTTTTCGCCACCGGTGGTGCTACCGAAAGCATGGTTCCAGTAATCGAGCGCTTCAGCGTAGATACAGTTTTGAACAGTGATATTTACCGTACCTTTTTTTTCATCTATCGAACCATCACCCGGGGTGAACATATGGCGGTACATCGAAAAATTCTCATCCAAACCCCAGCTTGTCGAGGTATGGTCGACAATGATATTACCTACCGGATTACCACCCAATGCATCATCGCGGCGGCCAACATTGGTTTCGCCGCGGCGGAAACGCATGTAACGGATAATAACATCGTGTGTGTTCACCCAAAACGATTCGCCTGCAACGCAAACGCCATCACCTGGCGCGCTCTGGCCTTCGATAGTGATATACGGCGCTCGAACAATGATCGGCGATTTGATGCGGATAATGCCCGCAACGTTAAACACTACGATACGTGCTCCACCCTGCTCGCAAGCCCAGCGTAGGCTGCCCGGGCCGCTGTCGTTTAAATTAGTTACTACAAACACTTTACCGCCACGGCCGCCAAATGTATAAGCGCCGCCGCCCATCGCACCCGGAAAAGCAGGGATATCTGCCTGCGGTAAATCGGTAGGCCTGCCTGCCCACGGAACGTAAGGTTTACCATGGCGGGCATCGTAATCTACAATAGGGAACGCAACCGCCCAAGCCGAATCCGACTTACGGTAGGTTTCCTTGATCATAGCATCGGCCTCGGCCTGAACGCTTTTGGGCACATTAGGATATTGGGCATTAGCAGGTTTTACAAAACCCATAACGGCTGTGGCTGCCAAAAACAATACTGTACTTTTTTTCATGTAGTTTGATCTTATAAATTTAACCTGATACTCAAGCAACAATCGGTGCATTATTTTGCCCGTTAAAAACATGCTTCTACACGCTTTGAGGCTATATGATTAACAACTCGAAATTACTTAGACTTTTAGGTATAAATTGGTGTTTAGCAAAATATCTATAATCCAAATATGCAAGCTATTAACGGCCCTTTTATATAGAATATTGACAAGGTTTAGTACGATTTTATCTTATCGGGTTTACCGGCTCGCAATGGCAATATCGTCGCAAGTATGTTACAAAACACATTGGAAAAGCCTTTATTATCTTAAAAGTGTAATACCTCAGACAGCATACCGGAGCCGATCGGGCAAATAAAACATGTCAAAATAATACAGTCACATATATCTTACCTTCCGCAAATAGCAAATTGTCCGTAAACAAATAAGTGGAGAAGCGCTTATGCACTTCTCCACTTATTAAATTACAGATAAAGCTACCAGGCCTTTATTTTTGTATTTTAACGTCTACCGTCATAAAAGTACCATGTGCTGCCGAATTTTGATTAATGTAATCGATCTGGATAGCAGCATATTTCCCTCCTATTGTTTTGACCCAAATAACGTTACCCGATACTAGCGGAGCAAACGAGTCGTTCCCAGTTTGGTTAACTGTCAGGTTTTTTGTATAGGTAGGTAAAGAGTTCACAGCACCAGTCTTAAGGTTCAAAATACCTCCGGCCTTAATACCCCCGCCAGATAATAAACTGGCAAACGTGGGTGTTGACGCAACTTTTATTTGGGTTGCATTTTGGGTCCAGGTACTTATATCATAAAATGAAATTTGACTTGGGAGCGGAGGTGTTATATTTAAAGCATATATGGTATGCCCTACTGCTGTTTTAACCTTTTTTACAAATATGGTATCTGTATTAAAATAATATCCAAGATCAATTAAATTGCTAGTTGAGGTTACATTAGCGCTAACATCTTTGTAGCTGTATAACTTACCGTTAGCTAAGTTAATATAGCATGGGTTTGTTTTTGATGTTGTATCAGGCACAAAAAGCGACCTGTTAATATAATAATTAAAATCAGGAGTAGTTGTTACAGTTATTGTTGAACTACCGCCCATATAAACACCGGCAGAATCCTTGGCCACTACCTGATAGGTAAAAGGGCCCGCAGCGGTATCAGCTACCAATTTTTTTATAGTGCTAAAACTTTGATACGTACCCGCTTTCATTGTATCGGTTGCTATCGTGTTACCGTTTTTCTGCAGGTATACAAACCGCATTCTTGTAGGGCTGGTAACAGTGTAGTTAAACTGGATACTATCTTTAGGATTCACCGTAACGTCAGACGTTATAAATTTCGGGCCGCTGTTGGCAAACGTTACCGTAATGGTGTTAAAGTTTGGAATGTCCGTATTTTTAAAACAGCTTGCCAGCATGCTTACCAGCATTGCCAATGCGCAAACTAAAATTATATTTTTTTTCATTTGATTGCTTTTAATTGTTGTTTAATTACTGAGGTGTTTTAAACAGTTATTCTTACTGTAACGGATCAAAAGATCCATTTGTCCATCCAGCGGTTTGTTTTATTACAATGCTTGAATTAATAAAAGATGCCGGTAGCGGGAAGAAATAATAATTGGTTGGGTAATTTATTACAGGCGTAGCAGAACTTGTTTCCAAGCTGGCTGCTGCAGGTGTAAAATATTTTTCGTATTGTACCCTATCATTAACATTGATCAAATCTCTTGGCTTAACAAGAGTAACCGGATCGGCAACGTCTAAATAATTAGCATAAGTTTTTCCTGAAGCAGGGCCGCCAGCTGGAAGAGCGCCGGCTACGTACGGCGATTTTACCGCACATAAAAACGACTGTCTTGTAGTACCCGTCAGTTTATCAAACTGCCTTGTGCGACGTAAATCATCGTAACGTTTACCTTCAAGTGCAAACTCAACTTCACGTTCCCTCCATAGTTCAGTGAACATTTGTGCACGAGTGGTGATTTTGGCCACGCCATAATTATAGTTACCAGCAATTACTCCGCGGGTACTGCGTAGCAGCACTAATAATTGTTGTGCCTCGGCAAAACGGTTTGAACCATTTGCCGTTTCAGCCGCGTTTAGTAGTACTTCAGCAAAGCGCATTTCGATATAGTCAATTCCGCTTCCTCCGCCGCTGTTACTGCTGTAAACCGCAGCTGCAGGAGTAAGACTTGGGATAGAAAATTTCTTAATATAAAATCCTGTTTTAGTTGGCGATGTAGCATCGTCTAACATACTCGAATAAGTCCATTCCAAACGATTCGTTTTTCCACTTAAATTCCAAATAGAACCGTTATAAGCTATCGATGCAGCAAAACGCGGATCGCGATTTAACCACCATAGTTCCGCGTCATAACCAGTGGCAGGAAGAGTAGCCGCAGGGTCTGTGATTGGCAAACCATCTTTAGTACCGTATGCTTGTACAAGGTTCCAGGTCGGACTGTAGGTACCACCACCACCAAGGGTTTCAGAGTACGGCCTCGTTAAGGCCTCCATATTGTTACCATGCGTTGGGCTCACACTCAAAATATCATAAGTACGCCAAAACATACGTTCTGTATTAGCGGCCGTTTCGTCTGTAAATATGTTGTTGTAATTAGTCATTAACTTATAGCCATCTGTTCCGGCCTGTAAGTAAGCGGCTTCGCAGGCTTGGTAGGCTGCTTCCCATCGTGTTTGATCATCATTAGGGTTAAATTGCGGGCTGGCCCAATACATTAAAACTTTCCCTTTTAACGCCATTGCTACGTCTTTAGTTATCCGTCCACCGTCTGTTGTTAGTGACCATCTTGCAGGTAAGGCATAGCACGAATCCAGGTCTCTTGTTATTTGTTTTATACAGTCGCTGGTTTTGCTACGCGGTACCAGTAAATTGTCGGTAGCTAAGTTTTGAGGTGCCAATACCAATGGAACGCCGCCATACAATTTAACCATGTTAAAATACATATATGCTCTAAAAAAGTAGAGTTGCCCTTTCAGCAAGGCTTTTGTATCTGCATCCAGCGTGCCGTTTTCGATCCCTTGTATCCCTGCATTAATGTTGTACATAACGGGATAAAACGATGTGGTACTGGTGCCCGCGATATCGGTAACACTTTCGGTTGTTAACTGCCCGTACAATTCGGTAGTGGTTGAATTTAGAAACTCATCTGTAGAGTTATGTACGGCTGTCGCCAAAGGCCATGCAGGCATTGAAAGTAAGTAGATGTTGTTAACGTATAAGCCTGCAGAAGAGGCGGAGTTCCAGATATTAGGATCTATTCCATTAGGATCGGGTTGGTTAAAAACATCTTTTTTACACGCAACTGCGGCTATACTTAATATGGTGAGTAACAGATATTTTTTTCCTGTTGTTATGATATTTCTTTTCATTTCAGTTTCAATTAAACTTATTATAAGGTTACGTTTAAGCCCAGAGAATATGTTCTGAGGGTTGGGTAATCAGAATAACTGCTTGTTAAAGGATCTTTGTAACCATATGGGTTAATAATACTCCATAAGTTAGTTCCCGAGGCTAATATTCTCAAAGATGGTATTCCCAATTTCTGAGATAGACCAGCTGGCAATGCCCATGATAACGACATATTGTTTATACGTGCTGCTGTACCGCTAACTGTCCAAAATGTTGAGGTCTGATCTATTAGTGGCGCATCTGTCCTCGGGTACTTTGCATTCAGATTATCAGGTGTCCAATGATCTGCCCAAAAAGAAGACACATTCAGTGTTGTTGTGGCTGGTTTTTTTGATTGACCATCATATTGTAATTTACCACCTATTGACATGCTACCGTTAACGCTCAATCTAAATGTTTTGTACGATGCCCCAAGAGTAAGGCCGAAACCGAAAGGTGAGTTTACACTAGGATACATTAAAGTAACATCATTACCGTCAATTTTTCCATCTCCGTTAACATCCTTGTAATTCATAAAACCTGGTTGAGGTTTTACGCCACTAATTGTGTAATTAGGGTTTTTAGCCAATATAGCATCAACTTCGGCCTGCGTTCTTATTATCCCGGTTGCTATATAACCTATATTGCTACTGGTATACGTGTGCGGTGAAGTACCAACAGTAATATCTGTTAATGCCTGAACGGTTCCTATTTCAGCCTTGTTATAAGCTATTTGTACAACATTACTGTTGCTAAAACCAAAAGTCATATGCGCGTTAATGCTCCAATCCTTGCTAACTGGCTGTACATATCCTAAATCAAATTCACTTCCCCAATTGTTTTGAATACCATAATTGATCGCACCCTGGCTTTGTCCTGATGTTTGCGGTAAAACGCCTGTTGTTTTAAGATCCTGAAAACCATCATAGGTATGTCTGTTATATATATCCACAGTCAGGGTAAGTCTGTCGTCAAGTAGTGAAGCATCTATACCGTAATTTTGTGAAAACGCTTTTTCCCAGGTAATATCAGGGTTTGGAAAAATACTTGGGTTTAATCCATTAACAACAGTATTGCTACTTCCAAAAATATAAGTATTGCTGGCTGGTTTAAACTCTGCAAGATATTGATAAGGCGTTATCCTGTCATCACCAACTAAACCGATGTTGGCTCTAATTTTTAACGAGTTAACATATTTTGATGCCACACTGTTTTTGAACCAGTTTTCTTCGCTTACTCTCCATCCCAAACCAACATCCGGAAATGCTCCCCATCTTTTAGCTGGCGCAAAATTTGTAGAACCATCCACACGGGTAATAACCTGCATCAGGTATTTGCCAGCGTAATCATAACTCAATTTTCCTAAATAACTTTGTTTACCGGTATTAACACCTGTACCTAACTGTATGGTTGTACTTGCAGTTGGATATGCATAAAATTGATCCACACCCGGAATCTGGGCGGTAGTTCTGTATAGCAGATAATTGTTCGACTCGCCTTCTGTTACATCAGAAAGCGCCATGATATCAAAAGTGTGTTTACCAATTACCTTCGAATAATCCGCAGAGCTGATTAACTCATAACTGTTGTTATAATTGGTTCCCTGTTGAAGCTGATCGCTATTGGCATTAATCTGAGAAGGCTTACTTGTAGGTACTTCACTAAAGAGCTTGCCATTTTGCCCCGACCTCGTGAAATTGTAAACGGTATAAGGCACGAGCCATTGTTTACTACCACCTGTATTATTATTTTTTCCGTATTGTACTCTAAGCGTAAGGCCTTTAGCAAATCTTGGTCTGTAGTCTATTGATGAATTTAAATTTATCGTTTGGCTCGTACTGGTATTGTATGTGCCTGAGTTAAACATCGCAATAGGATTCCAGGTTGAATTACCACTTACATCGCCGTAACCATTGGGCAACCCATTAATCATCAATGGTACCCACTGCGGTGTCGTCATTAAAGCCAATACCATCGAGGTTTCCTGGTCTGTGCTTGATGCTGATTTTAGTGAATTTGAAGAACCTCTGCTATAGCTTGAATTTAAACTGATGTACGCAGTAATGTCTGTAGTAAGCTTAGCGGTCATACCCGAACGGATATTGTACTTTGTCGTATAAATGCTACCATAATTACCTGTTTCATTATAATAACTTCCACCTCCAAAAAATTGTAGCTTCTCGCTACCACCGCTCAAATTAACGGTATGACGTGTAAGATTTGAAGAGTGCCATAATTGCTGATACCAGCTCTGATATGGTTGCGTGGCTAAAAAGTCAAGATCGGCTTGCGAAAATCTTGAAGTGTTTGCTGCGTTATTTGCGGCATAGCCATCATTTAATAACACTGCTTGCTGATAAGCATTCAGTAACTTGGGAGCCTGCGCAGCATCCGATGTGCCATAGTAGCCGGAATAACTGATTTGTGTCTTTCCGATTCTGCCTTTTTTTGTGGTAACAATTACCACACCTTTATCACCCGATGCACCATAAATGGCCGCCGAAGCATCTTTCAAAAATGAAATAGATTCTACTAAACTTGCATCCAGTTGATTAAAATCGTCAATTGTCGCGATCAATCCGTCTATAACATATAACGGATTAGAAGTAATACCCGCAGTTCCATTTGAAAATGTAGTAGGATTTCTAAGCGATAACGTAGTTGCTGCGCCCGGTTTACCCGACACCACGTTTACACCAACACCAGATACGCGATTTCTCAAAGCCGTACCCAGATTGGCTTCAGGCAGATCTTCAAATTCAGCAGCTTTAATTTCGGCTACCGCACCTAATATCTTACCTTTTACAGTGGTACCGTATCCGGTAACCACAACTTCGTTTAGGCTGTTATTTGCAACCACCAAGCTAAAGTCGGCAACCATTTCGCCAACCTTTAATGTTTTTTCCTGGTAATCGTATCCGATAAATTTAACGCCTATTACAACGTTTTGTAAATTGGTGACTTTAATGGAATACTTACCATTTACATTGGTTACAGTACTATTTGTGCTGCCCTTAACCTGAATTGTAACACCTGGTAAAGATTCACCTTTCTCGTCGGTGACTGTCCCGGTAACAGTTCTGTTTTGAGCATGAACTGTAATGCTTAATGTGAGCATTACAAAAAATAAGAGGAAAAGTTTTCTCATAATAATTCTGAATTTGGTTTCATATTTAGTTAGTCATTAATTGGTTTACTCTTTTATTTTGTTTGATCAGTTATCTTTAGGTTGTGAGTTTGCTTTGATCCGTTTTTGCCACTCCTCACCCTCTTTCTTCATGTCGTAACCCTGCGCAGAAAGGTAATTATTGATGCGGCCCTTATACTTATTAAAAACCGCGTGCTTCTTATCCGATGATTCGGCATCTATTGCCAGTTCGCGCGCTTCTGTCAGCCAGGCTTTGATCTGCGCTTTTTGAGCATCAGTAAGTGTAAGCACTTCTTCTGTGTAAGCCCTATAAGTAACACCCAATATATTGTAGGTCATGGCGTCTTTAACTTTGTCGATCTGTTCGTTGTTAAGTTCAGTGCCCAATTTTGCGAGATATGCCGAATGCAGCTTGCTCAGTTTAGCATCTACATCATCGTCAATCGCTTTAATTTTTGCATTCGCGGCTGTTTTATCATCTCCGGCTTGTTGCTTTATATCTTTAGCCTGCGCATTCCGTGTGTCATGTATCTCGCTTAGGTCGCGATATTGCTCTACAACTATGTTTTGCACCCGTTTAAATTTTGCAGAATCGGTGATATTGAGTGCGGCTACGATTTTATAAGCCCGGGCATTAATTACCTGCGTATAGTTCGCATCCTGGCCAGTTGCGCCACCTTTTTGCGCACAAACTGGTATTGCCAAACTTAAAAGGAGTATTGATAAAATCGATATTCTATTCATTAGGTTTATTAGTGTTGTATATACATTTATAGTTTAAACTTTCGCAATACATGCAGTCAATTGTTATCATATTCAAAATAATTACCATAATAAATTATTACAATTTAGTATAGCAAGTACGGTCGAATAACCTTTAGTCTGTTTAGTATTGGTTATTTACCAACACTAATATTTAAGCAAAAATGTATAGCTAAGAGCTTTGGTTTATATGTTAGTGATAGCAGATTTGTTTAAATTTTACTATCCAATACAAATATCAAATAACGAGCATGTATATTATTGCTAATTGTTATCAACTTATTGTAGAATCTTACCATAACATCTTTGTTACCTGATCAATTGCTTCGCATGCGCGGTCATTGTACCATTTTATCATTTTTAGCACTGGATAATAAAGTATAAATTATTACTTTTATGCGCTAAACCCAGAAACGCTTATTCGCACTAAAACCAATTACTTGCAGAACTGTAATATTTACTAAAATGAAACCTCATTTTTTAAAAGTTGATGTTAAGCCACAAAACTCATTTAGTATAAGGCATGATGTATTGCCAACGTTTAGGGGCATTTGGCATTACCATCCGGAGTTAGAGCTGCATTATATTATTAAAGGCGAGGGTGTGCGTTTCATCGGCGATAACATTAGCAATTTTTCAGCTGGCGAGATCACCCTCCTGGGCGAGAACCTCCCACACTGTTGGCGCTGTAAGGAAGAATACTTTTTACCAGAATCTGATTTAAACGTAGAGGTGATTGTAATTCATTTTTTACCTGATTGCCTGGGCAAATACCTCCTAAATTTACCCGAAGTATATATGCTGCCAAAGCTTTTTGAAAAAGCAAAGAGTGGCCTGATTATAGAAGGCAAAGCAAAAGCCGAGTTGGCGATTTTAATGCGAAAAGCTATCGACGCCACCAATCTCGACCGGATTATTATCCTCCTTTCTATACTCAAAGTTCTGGCCGAAACTGAAGAATGTAAACCTATCACCCTATCGCATAACGAGTTTCACCAATCAAACGAATCGGACACGATACGCCTTAATAAAGTTTGTAGTTATACCCTGGCTAACTATAAAAAAGAGATCAGCCTTGAGGAAATATCGTCTATCGGTAACCTGAGTGTAACCTCGTTTTGCCGGTATTTTAAACTGATGACAAAAAAAACGTATTCCGATTTTTTAACCGAAATACGTATAAGCCATGCCTGCCGCTTTTTAATTGAGGATAAATTGCCGACGGAGGTGTTATGCTTTGAATGCGGCTTTAATAACGTATCAAACTTTTACCGCCACTTTAAAAAAGTTACCCGGATGACCCCACTCGAATACAAACGCAAGTATCTGCATAATTAAGCGCGTAATCCTATTTGGTTTTTCAGGAACGAATAGTCGCTGTACAAATGCTCAATACTGTTTTTTATTCCAGCTGAAAAATCGCCAACCTTACGTCGCGTAAAGGTGGAAATGTTTAAACCCCGTTTGTTTAGCCCGTATTTGGCAATAATGGGATAAACGTTGTGCATTACATCCATATTATCAATCAGGAATTGCTGCACTTTATCCACTTCGCTCTTAAGAGAGGCATTATCGTAGTTATTACACAACCATACGATCAGCTCAGGGAAGAAATTACCCTGAATGCACGAAAGACCTGCCGATCCCGCCTTTAACGAATCTACCGCGTGCGCCATGTAAGCATCGTACAATCCAAAGTTGTTATTGTACTCACCTGCTTTTAACTTTTGTTTGATGATGCCCAAATCAAGACAAGTATCTTTATGATAAACCACGCGACCGGTTTTTACAAAACTTATCAGTTGATCGGGAGATAACAATCTTTTATACGGCACCGGGCATTCGTAAAAGCCTAAAGGTATGTCACCAGTTTTATCAAAAAGCTCAAAAACTCGCTCGTTAAAAATAATATCCGACTCGGCTTCCCCAGCCAGCAAACCGGTAATAACAATAACTGCGTCGGTGCCTGCATCGTTAACCTGCTTCACAAAATCGGCTTGTTGGTCAATTGTGCCTGCAAAAGTGCCCGTTGCTACTACCGGAACGGCTCCGTTAGCTACTTTAATTACGTGTTTTATAACCAATAACCGTTCGGCATGGCTTAACTCAAACATCTCGCTCGACAGGCAATTGGCAAATAAACCGCTCGCGCCAGCATTAATATAAATTTCGGTTAGCTCGGTTAGCACATCGTAATCTATCGCTCCGTTATCTTTAAAAGGGGTCAGCATTACCGGGATAAATCCTTTTTGTTTCATTTTATTATATCTCTTTTGTTTCTTGTGTTATTAATTCTGGTGAATTTGTCCTTCGCAGTTTGGTGAGTAGCATTCCGACAAGGAAAATAGTTAGCGTACCTATCACGATGATCATGTTAGTGTGGAAGGTACTTCGTAAAAAACTGTATTGTACCGGGATGATGTTGGGGAACGTCATCCATAAAATAACTAAAACACCAATAATTGATGCAATGAACGCTTCCTGGTTTTTGGTCTGTTTGCTGATAATTCCTAATAAGAACAAACCCAGCATGCCAGCAGCAAAAATGCCCGAAAGCTGCCACCAGATATCCAGGATGCTCTTCACTCCTATCATGGCAATGCCCGTTCCCATACCCAATACACCAAAAACCACCGTGGCAATATGTAGCATATTCAGCGTTTGCCGCTCGTTAATTCCAGGCTTGATATAGCGTTTATAAATATCTACTGTAAATACCGTTGCCGATGAGTTCATACCAGAGCTAATGGTACTCATTGCCGCCGATAATATGGCCGAAACGATGAGTCCGACAAGTCCGGTCGGTATTTTAGTGACCATAAAATGCGGCATCACCTTATCGCCGTAATCAGCTGGCTGTAAATGCGCAGCAAGGGCGTTAATCTGGTCGGCAGTAGCGCCATGTGGCAATTTCTCAATGGCTACCTGGTGCCGTATATTGTCTAATAATTCGGGATGAACATTATAATAAGCAAAAAGACAAGATCCTATAATAAAGAACAGAAAGGATGCCGGAACATAAATAAAAACGCATAACCATACCGATTTCGACGCCTCTTTTGACGATTTCGCGGTGTGATATCGCTGAATATAGTTTTGATCCATCCCGAAATTATTGAGGTTGATGAAAAAACCGTACAATAACACTACCCAAAAAGTCGACTGTGTGAAACCAGGAGAAAAGCTGCCGAGACTAAATTTATGAGCCGCTTTACCGATATCTATGATATGCGATACGCCGCCCGGCATATTGGTAACGATGAGATAAATGATCAGCACTGCGCCGAGCGTTTTGATAATGCCCTGCACAACTTCAGTCCATATTACCGCTTTTATGCCACCTAACACGGTGTAAATGATAATCGAAATGCCCATCACGATCATAATGGTCTCCATAGAATAACCCGTTAGGGCCTGCAGGCTCAGCGCGATGCCAAAAAACACCGTACCCATGCGCGCCAGTTGGGTTAGTAAAAAACAAACCACTGCGTACGTCCGGGCCCAAGGGCCGAATCGTTTTTCTAAATGTGTATACGCCGATATCTGACCGGTTTTTCGGTAAAACGGAACGAAGTACTTTGATGCGATAAATGCTGCCAATGGCATCGACAGGCTAAATACAAAAGCGTTCCAATTTCCGCCAAAGGATTTTCCGGGTACACCCAAAAAGGTATTGCTACTTAAAAACGTAGCGTATATAGATAAACCTATAGCCCAGCTTGGTATTAATCCCGATGCTTTTGAATACGAATCGGAATTGTTGTTTTTGCGCGAAAAGTAAAAGCCTACAAAAACCATCCCTAATAAATAGAGCACAATGATTGCGAGATCGAACACCGGCAAAACTTTCATGTACCTATATATTTCAGGTTTATAATGATAAACGTAAATTTACCCTGCATTCCAGCTCAACCTGCTCCATCCGTTCCTTTAAGATCATTTTTGCAGCCTGGATGCCCATTTGTTCAAAGTCGACAGACAGCGTGGTGATACCATTGAGGATATATTTTTTCAAAGGCGTTTCATTACACGATATAATGCCGATATCCTTACCAACTTTAAACTTTGTGGTTTTAACCTTTTCAATCAGCGTGATTAATTCGTCATCACCTAAACAAATGTACACTTCGCCTTCTTTTACTTCTGTTGCGTCAACATTATTAACTACCTCCCTTTCAAAAGCATATTGCAAACAAAACAGTTTAAAACTCTCTACAATTTCGGCCGAGTAATATCCGATTTGTGGTAATACCAGTTTTATGGTGTGGTACTTACTTAATGGCTCCAACACCTTTTCGAGCGACGAATAGATATCCTTTTTAAAATTCTCGTAAACAGCGCCGTAATTACCATCGACACCCACAATAGGCCTATCCAATAATATCAGCCTATCTTTAGGCAAGGTATTGATCAGATCATGAACTTTTTCGCCTCCCTCGGTAAAATGTGGTAAAATAACATAATGCGTATACCCTTCGCGCCTGCCATTCAACAACTTTTTAAACAAAGAAAAGTCGTCGTTATACACGTAAAAATCAATAGTCACAGGCTCTTTTAAAACTTGTGTAAAAGCATCATAAAACACCTTTTTATTGGTGCCCAACTCATTAATAAGCAAAAATATTTTATTTTGCCTCACTACATTTTTGGCCGTGATAAAATGCCCTTTGCCGGGGATAGAGGCCAATATGCCAAGGCTACGCAAGTATTTATACCCTCTGTCTGCCGTATCCCTCGAAATTTCGAGGTGGTAGGTTAGCTCATGTAAAGATGGTAGAATTTTATTGTCGTTAATTTTGCCCGCAACCACTGCCTCATGTATACAATTGGCAAGCTGCATATACTTCGGTGTCGACGAAAATCCGTCAACGTTGATATAATCAAAGATGCTTTGTTGTTTCATAGATTCAGGCAAATGTATACCTTAGGTTTATTGGCATAAAGCTACTCGCAACCGGCAACGCATTTATATATCAGGTTCTCCAGATATTGTACGATTTTACCATTAATAACTTATTTGTTACAATCCAGAAAAATTGTAATCGGTTGTAGGCCGGCCGAGGTAGCCGTAACCATAATCTTACCTTGATAGTTTTTAGATTGTATAATGGCCAGGCATAAGCCATTAAACGCTTTACGCGAAGAAGAATTAAAGGGTTCTAAGCTGGTTTGCAAACCGTTATCAACTCCAGCTATAAAACCCGGTCCGTTTACTTCGACCTGTATTTGATTGTCTGCGTTGGGCACTAAATTGCCTTGAGCATCAGTAACTTTAATGGTAATGTAACTTAGGTCGGTACCATCAGCTTTGAGTTTGGTTTTATTCGGTATGAGTTCAATTTGAGCAGGCTTGCCGGCCGTTTTAATTTCTTTAACCAAAACTATTTTACCACTTAGCCTCGATACCGCCCTTAACGTTCCCGGCTCATAATTTACACGCCACATCACATGTAAATCGTCGCCTTGTTTCTTTTTAACACCTAACGATTTGCCATTTAAAAACAGTTCCACCTCGTCGGCACAATTGTAATAAGCCCAAACATCAACCACCTTGTCGGGCTCCCAATTCCAATGGGGAAAAATGTGGAGCACAGGCTTGTTCGTCCACTCGCTTTGGTACATATAGTAAACGTCTTTCGGGAAGCCCGCCAGATCAATAATTCCGAAATACGAGCTGCGCGCCGGCCAAGGATATGGCGTTGGCTCGCCCAGGTAATCAAAACCTGTCCAGATAAACATTCCCGAAAGAAAGTCGTATTTTTTGATCACTTTCCAGGTCTCTTCGTGCGTTGAGCCCCAATAAGCCGAAATATTATCGTACGCAGATACCGTCATATCGGCATTACCATCTTTCAACGGATCTTTACCGTTGTGCGGCCAGCGACGAATGCTGTCACTAGGCATATCATAATGCCCTCTTGTTTCTAAAGCTGATACCGTTTCTGTTGCGATAAACTTCTGACCGGGATAATTCTTCGGGAAATCTGGATATAACTCCTGATGATAATTAAATCCCAGAACATCCAAAGCACCGGATTGATAAATGAAATTCTTTTTAGGATCAGTTTCCGTAAGCGCTGAAGTAACCGGTCTAGTCTGATCATAAGCTTTTACAATAGCCACCAATTCTTTAGCTATACGAATGCCTGTTGTATCGAACTGCTCCCGTATTTCGTTACCGATACTCCACATAAACACTGACGGGTGATTACGGTCGCGTTTGATTTGATCAACCAGATCCTGCTTGTGCCATTTGTCCCAATCCAGGTGATAATCGCTCTGGGTCTTCTTCTTCTTCCACATATCAAAAGCCTCATCCATTACCAAAAAGCCCATTTTATCACATAGGTCTAATAATTCAGGAGCGGGTGGATTATGAGATGTACGAACTGCATTGCAACCCATCTCCTTTAATATTTTAAGCTGCCGCTCGATGGCGTGTTTATTAACCACGGCGCCCAGTGCACCGGCATCATGGTGCAGGCAAACACCGTTTATTTTTAACGTTCTACCATTCAGGAAGAAGCCTTTGTGCTCATCAAAGTTAAATGAGCGGATACCCAAATTACTTTGATATGTATCCAAAACTTTGTTTTTACTGACGAGTTGCAGCTTAACGCGGTATAGATACGGCGAGGTTACTGACCATAAATGAGGTTGTTTGATAGTCAAATCCGCAGTCAGGTTTTCCGATTCGATAAATGAACTTCCAGTTGCCACCACCCTGTTTTGTGCATCGTAAACGGTGCTTACAATTTTGGTATAGACATAACTGTTGCGCTGCACATTGGCGCTGATATTGATACTCGCCGACTTTACATCGATTTGAGGAGTAGTGATCGTAGTTTCATCTTGTTTAAAATAGGTTGGATTGCACTTTACCAGCCAAACATTCCTATAAATCCCCGACCCCGAATACCACCGCGAATTAGGCTGCCCGGAGTTATCCACCTTTACAGCGATGATATTTTGCTTGGTACCAAAGTTAAGATAATTTGTCAGGTCATACCTAAATGAGATATACCCATTCGGTCTGTTACCCAATAAATGCCCGTTCACCCAAACTGTACTATAGCGGTAAACACCGTCAAAATCAATAAATATATTTTTCCCTTTATCCGTTACCGGGATAGTAAAAATTTTACGGTACCAACCAATGCCCGTGGGCAAAGCGGCCTCATTGGTTGTGGCTGGTGCCTTTTCATCAAATTTGCCTTCAATGCTCCAATCGTGCGGCAGGTCAAGCTTTCTCCAGCGCGTATCATCATAGGCAAACTGCTTAGCCAGGCTATCGTCACCTAAATCAAATTTCCAGCCGCGATTAAAGTTTTGCGACGGTGTATGTTGTGCAAAAACAGGAAAGGTTAACAAGATAAGCAAGCAAAAAATACCGATCAACCGCGTTAGGGATAGTAGCGGATACCGGCCTGTGGCTAAGGCCAATGCAGTATGAGTGGATAGCCCGCCCCGTAGGGGAACGCCCAAAATAGCTTTATCAACTTTATTCTCTGTCATCAACAAATACGCTTTTTTATTACTGCCCTACCGACCTCGCTTTTGATGGCGGCGGTGCTACAAACTTAACTTCACTCTTGCCCATATTTTTTGATGTAGCTACCGCGATGCCACGCTGATCGGCTTTGTTAACTGCGCAATAAAAGTGATAAACCACTCCCTTGTATTTGATAACATATGATTTATGCGCGAATTGCCCGTCGAATACTTCCGACGATTTGATCAGGTCATCACCTGTCCAATCCGTCCAGTGTACCAGGTCGTACGATGCCGCAAAGCGGTTAAATGCACCGCCATGTTTTTGCCACGTCGGCCCTGATGTAGACCAAAATGCGCCAAAATAGAACATTACCCACACGTTACCCATCTTCTCAATGTTCGGATCACCGGTGATGCCTGCGCCGTGGTTCAAAACCGGGTCTTTGTATTTGCGCAGCCAGTGCACCATATCGTTAGATACGGCCAGGCCGATACGCTCGGCACCGCGCTTTTTGTTTACGCTATCGCCGTTGGCATTATAGTACATTAAAAACGGGTATCCGGTAGTTTTGGACTTGTCCCAAATCACGGTTTCTTTGTACAAAATGTGATTATCCCACCAACTCACGGTACTATCAGTAGGTGTTAACACCGGGCGGCCAAGCCGCTGCCAGTCGTGCGGTATAGATGGGTCTTTATCAGTATAGGCCAGGCTAATAGCAAGCGAACCTTTTTCGTAGCCTCTCTCATGCCCACCAAAATAGCTCATCCAATATTTACCATTGTATTTTTGCAATTCGTAGCTGCCGCCCCATTTGGTATCTTCCAGGCCTATATAACCTGCTTTTTGGTTATTGTCCCAATCAGTTGTATCGCTGAATGACAGAACACGGCCCTGCGTGGCCCAATGCAGCAGGTCTTCGCTTTTGGCGAGCCACGTTTCGTAACCGCGGCCGTTAAAAATAATATACGTCATATACCATTTATTGCCTTTGCGGAACACTGTGGGGCAATCCACCTTTTTCTGATTATCTGCAGGCACCACCACCATGCCATATTTATACGGCGTTTTTACCTCGTTGTAAATTTCCTGCATTTTGGAATCGGGTACCGTTTGAGCGTGTGTTGCAATCACAACAAACACTAATAATACTGCAAAAATCAACTTACACATTGTTCTCATATTCTTAATTGCTTCATTTGCACATCTGCATATTCACGCATTTGTACATTAATCACTGTACTTCTATTCCCGAAATGTTTAACCCGGCTGCATCCTTGGCTGATATAACCACTTTGTAATTACCTGCATTTATGCTCGTTCCTGTAGTTGTTTCAACAGTTTTCCATTTATCGGCGGTTGTTGCCGCAAATGCTATTATGCCTGTCTTCATTACCGTTCCATCGGCTGCTAAGACACTCACATCCGCGTTAAGCGTTTTACCGGTTGTATTTAAATATTTAATCCTGATGGTATAAACATCGGCTACGCCCGGGTTGATTGCCCATGCTACGCCGCCATCATTACTTTTAAAAGTAATCGCTTTTTTACCAACGGTCTCTGCAACAACTGCACTACCCATTAAAGTTGCAGCCTCCGGTTTGTACGATACTGTCAGTTTCAGATCAGTAGCACGTTCCATATTGGTTACCGGTAAAACTGCAATAGTGTACATTAGGGCGTTATCGGCATTTTTACCAAAAAAAACCTGTGTATTTTTGATAAACCGATGGTGATAAACATTAAAACGATGGCCGCCATTCATATCGTTCTCGATAAAGGTTTTAGTATTATCGTATTCCTTTATCCAATCGGGTAATTGCTTCGCATTTTCATCTATTGCAACATACACCTCCGCATCTGATTGCAGATCGATACGCGCATACTCAAAATTCGCTTTCTCAACTTTAGGCGGGCTAACCCATTCGGCACCATATAAGTTGGGCGGCAATTTGCTAAACACTGCTTCATCATCACCAAATTGCTTGTCGCCGGTGTCCATCCAGGTATTTGCGTTCCAACGTTGAAGTGCTGTTGGGGATGAATAATGTACGCCTAAGTTTTTGATCAAATTTTCACCAACAAGTACCGGCCGGGCTTTTTTATTAGCGGTTGCTATGGCTATGGCCGATATAACCGCCTGGCCAGATGCCACACGTGGGAAATTAATGGTTAAGCGCCCATTGGTAACTTGAACTTTCAATATCTTTTTTACAGCACTGGCAAAGCCAGCTTCTTTAAAAAGATCAACATCTTTCAGCATGGTTTTTCCATTAACGGCGACATCGAACAGGCGCCAACCCGTTGCATTAATATTGCCCAGGCCGTACCACGGTTCTGCGAAGTAAAGCTCTACCTGATAATCTCCATCGGCAACCGGAAAATCATATTTCAGCTTATCGCGACCGTACCTGAATGTTTGGAATAGCGGCTCATCGTTCGTGTTTTTTATCGGATCGTTCGTCCGGCGCTGGCTGCCAAACATCGCCGGCATTCCCGGGAAATCGTCCGTCCACGAAGTTGAGCCCCAATGCTTTTTGTCTGTTTGATGCACATCCGGCATCCAGGCATTTCCTAAATGATCGGTATAAGCAGGTCCGCCGCAATTTACCCGGTAAATGTAATTCATCCCCGGCGTTGGCGTGATGATATCTTTACCTGTGTGTAGCGGTTTGAAAATTGCCGCTGCGGGTAAATGATGTAAAACGATATTATCCTTGGCCACTTTTTTGCCGTTTATATAACCTACCGCGTAAAGCAAATTGTATTGAATATCTACGCCATCCCACTGAAAATGCGTGCCTATACCATGCTGTTTGCGTTTACCTAACGACCCGCCTGTGATGTTGTTAAACAGTTCCACCTCATCGCAATTAGAATACACACAAATACTATCTTTTTTACCGGCCTTTAGCCATCTATCCGGCCAGGTATGCGATACGATATATACCATCGGCTCTTTATCTTTAGGTGCATAGTTTGCACGATACAGATAGTATGCATCTGTTGGTTCGCCCCAGGGAGTTAATAGCCCTTTATAATTTATTGGGCCTATCCTGTCCAGTTCGCGGTAACCTTCGCCGGCCTGTGTCCGTCCGGGATTGTCGTGCGAACTTAACACCCATAAAAACTGGCCCGCCGTTTTGTCCTTCACTGATTCTGCCAGCCTTATTTTAGTTTCGAGTAACTGTTCTTCGCGGTTCTCGCTTAAGGCTCCGTTCTGCACAAACCCACTTTCGGTATGCAGATCAATGCTGCGCCAGGCGCCGTATTCGCCTATTAAAACCTGTTTTTGAATATCACCAGCATACGTTTTCGGGTCACCGCCATAAGTACCCGTCCAGTTTTGAGGCACGTTCCAGTCTGTTCCTTCACCGCCGTTACAGGTGGTTATTTTGCGCTGTGATGATGCAGTTGGATCAAGCTTGCGGATAATATCCGAGCATTCTTCAGCAAAATCCGCTGGCAGCTTGCTTTCATTCTGCAAACCCCATAAAATATTCGACGGATTATTACGGCGCTCTTTTACCCAATCAACCAACAGCGCTTTAAAGTTATCGCGAAAAGCGGGCGTATCATACCATATGTGTGCCGTAAACTGCGGCCACCACAGGATACCCGATTGGTCCCAATATTTTTGATATAGCAAGTTATGTGGCTGATGCGCATCGCGGAAAGCGTTAAAACCTGCCGCTTTAACCTGCATTACCCGTGTGCGTACCTGCTCATTGGTAAATGCGTGACTCTGCCCCATGTTATGCTCATACTCACCAATGCCGTTTATAAATACAGGTTTACCGTTTAGCAAAAACTGCTTTTGTCCATCTTTCCGGCCAACCGGCCAGCTTATCCAGCGGACGCCATAAGGTGTAACTTCCTGGTCGGTAACTCTTCCGTTCTCAACAATCTCAGTGACCATTTTATACAGATACGGGTTTTGTAGCGACCATAAATGCACATTGTTGAACTTAACCACTTGAGAGACAGTAATACTTTTGCCAGAGCTAAGCGTTTGTGTTGTATTTGCTCGCGCTATAAGTTTATCCTGCTTATCAAACAATTGATTGCTGATGGTTAACGTGGCCGATCTATTGCCATAATTTTTGACCTCTGTTTCCAGATTTAAGCTTGCCGAACGTTCGCTCGCTGTAGTATCGTTCCAGATATGCACCCCGAAAGGCTGTATCCTTACGGGATCAGTCACAATTAAATGCACCGGCCGGAAGATCCCCATCGGTTGCGAACCTTCCGAAAAGCCAATCTCATCCGACGATCCACCGCATACCCATGGCAGGTCTTGTATCCTATCGGGATGATCTGCTCTCACCGCTAAAATATTTTGCGCTTTAATGGCATTAGTAACGTCCAGCGTAAACGTAGTCCGGCCACCGGCATGGTAACCCACTTGTTTACCATTCAACCAAACGGTAGCATATGAACCTACCCCTTCAAAATATAAAAAGTAACGTTTGTTGAGAACAAGCTTTGCGGCGAAGCTCTTGCGATACCAGGCATAACCATGCCTGTCGCCGTGTTTTAAGCGGCGGTAGCCTTCATACTCGTCCCAGTTATGCGGCACATCAACAACTTTCCAGTTGGTTATTTTAAAGGTCGGGTCCTGAAAACCATCATGGGCTTTGATATTGTTATCGTCTTCAGTAGTAACCCAGTTTTTATTGAGTGAAATGTCTTGCCTTACCGGCGATTGCGAAAAAGCTTCAGATAACCACATCATACCCAACACCAGCAAAACATATGCGGTTGATATTGGCTTCAGGATGGGTTGAGGCTTTCCACTCATCTTGACGCGTTTTATATCTTTTTTAAATTGCCGTCCAAGACATAGGTTTTACCCTTGACCGTCTTAAACTTGTTAGCCATCCCGGCATATTTCAGCTCGCATTCTTTGCCCGCTTTCGATATTACTTCCAGGCGTTGCAGCTTGCCGTTCTGCCATTTGATATTCAACACAAAACCGCCGCGTGCGCAAATGCCCTTTATCTCACCATTAGGCAAGGCAGATGGCAAGGCAGGCAATAATTCGATATAATTTTGCTGACTTTGCAGCAGCATTTCGGCAATACCTGCCGCACCGCCAAAGTTGCCATCGATCTGGAACGGTGGGTGCGCATCAAACAGGTTATGATATACACCGCCGCGCTCCTTGGCGCTGCCGTTCTCAGCAACGCTCAATAATTTATTCATCAAAAGCATAGCATGATCGCCTTGTTTAAACCGCGCCATCAGGTTAACTTTCCAGGCCAGGCTCCAACCGGTGCCGTCGTCGCCACGGTATTTGAACGACTTTTCAGCTGCATGCATCATTGCCGGCGAATCATCCCAGGTAATATCCGTGCCAGGGTACACCCCCCACAGGTGCGA
>Ga0209026_1000325_pt1 | contig 49667 bp, 45 predicted proteins | sample AraplaCL_Col_mCL_FD_184262 | JGI IMG/M metagenome (GOLD analysis project Ga0209026, IMG submission 184262) | Arabidopsis root microbial communities from the University of North Carolina, USA - plate scrape CL_Col_mCL (SPAdes) (version 2) | ecosystem: Host-associated > Plants > Roots >... | reverse complement strand
TGCATAATCAACAAACAATTAAAATAAAAACCTACAAACAAAAAGATCAAACATCTTTGGTGGATGTTTGATCTTTTTTATCAATAATTGTATCACCAAAACAGTCAACCTTTTTCAGGACAAGACAGTAGCAAGTAGCTAGTATCAAGTAACAAGACCAAGAAAAATATACTTGATACCTGATACTTGTGACTTGATACTATGATTCAAAATACCGAAGAATACCTATATGTGTTGCGCTCATGTCATTGCGAGCGTAGCGCGGCAATCGCTGAGAAAGGCGGCGACATGTCCTTTGAGATTGCACGTCGTTTCACTCCTCGCAATGACATAAAGGGAAATCTTCTTAAAAAATACCCATGTCTCAAGATGCTGAAACAAGTTCAGCAACGCTGATTTTTCCATGACAATTTGACAAAAAAAGCCGTTTGGAATAGGACTTGATAGTAATGGTGCAGAACAATAGTAAATCAAAAAAATAGTAAATATTATGCAAGAAAAAGGAACGATCTCGATACATACCGAGAACATTTTCCCGATCATCAAAAAGTTTTTATACTCCGATCATGAGATATTCCTGCGTGAGCTGGTTTCGAACGCGGTTGATGCTACTCAAAAAATAAAACGCCTGGCTTCGCTTGGCCAATATAACGGTGATTTAGGCGACCTGCAGGTTGAAGTAGCTTTTAACGAAGAAGCTAAAACCATTACCATTAGCGATAATGGTTTGGGTATGACCGCCGAAGAGATCAAAAAATACATCAACCAGATCGCCTTTTCGGGTGCTACTGAGTTTATGGAAAAATTCAAAGATGCTAAAGATGCCAACGAGATCATCGGCCGTTTTGGTTTAGGTTTCTACTCGGCATTTATGGTAGCCGACGAGGTGGAGATCCAAACCTTATCGTACCAGGATGGCGCCGAGCCAACCCGCTGGGTATGTGATGGCAGCACCGAATTTGAGATCACCGAAGGCACACGTACTACCCGCGGTACTGATATCATTTTGCATATCAATGCCGATGGTGAAGAGTTTTTGAGCAAAAGCCGCCTCGAAGAGATCCTGAACAAATACTGCAAATTTTTACCTGTTCCCATCAAATTCGGTACCGAAACCGAGCGTGAGCCTGATGGCGAGGACGAAGAAGGTAAACCAAAATATACCGAAGTTATCGTTGATAATATCATCAACAATACTAACCCCATCTGGACTAAAGCACCGTCGGAACTGATTGATCAGGATTACCTGGATTTTTACAAAGAGCTGTACCCGTTCTCGGAAGAGCCTTTGTTCTGGATCCACCTGAACGTAGATTATCCGTTTAACCTGACCGGGGTATTGTACTTCCCGAAAGTGAAGAACGATTTTGAGATCACTAAAAACAAGATCAAATTATTTAGCCGCCAGGTGTTTATTACTGATGAGGTTAAAGACATTGTGCCTGAGTTTTTGATGCTGCTGCATGGTGTGATCGACTCACCGGATATCCCGCTGAACGTATCGCGCAGCTTCCTGCAAGCCGATAGCAACGTTAAAAAGATCAACAGCTATATCACCAAAAAGGTAGCTGATAAATTGTCAGACCTGTTTAAAGCCGACCGTAAATCGTTCGAAGAAAAATGGAGCGATATCGGCCTGTTTGTAAAATACGGCATGATCAGCGAAGAGAAGTTTTACGATAAAGCTAAGGACTTTGCTTTGCTGACCAACACCAAAGAAGAGTTTTACACTTTGGACGAATACAAAGAGAAAGTAAAAGCCACCCAAACCAACAAAGACGATACTTTGGTTTATCTGTACACCAACGACCCGGCCAAACAGGATACGTTTATCCAGAGCGCCAACAAAAAGGGCTACGATGTATTGATGATGAACTCGCCGATTGACAATCACTTTGTGAGCCAGCTGGAGCAGAAGCTGGAGAAAACATCGGTTAAACGTGTTGATGCCGATGTGATCGATAAACTGATCAACAAAGGTGATACCCCGGCGCATGTGTTGACCGAGGAGCAAACCACTAAGGTTAAGGCAATATTTGAAAAAGCGATCACCAAACCAAACATGAAGGTGGAGATTGAAAGCCTGAGCGCTGAAGAATTACCGGTTACGGTTACAATGGACGAATTTATGCGCCGCATGAAGGACATGGCAGCGATGGGCGGCGGTATGAGCTTTTACGGTTCGTTACCGGATAACTACAAGGTATCCATCAACGGTAACCACAAGCTGATCACCCGCATACTGAATGACGAAAACGAAGAAGAGCAAACAGCCCTGGCCCGCCAAGCGTTCGATCTGGCTTTGCTTTCTCAAGGAATGTTAACCGGTGCCGAGTTAACCGAGTTTGTTAACCGCAGTGTTAATTTGATATAAGCGATAGGATATGAGCAAAAGGCTCACCAATTTGGTGAGCCTTTTTATGTTAATACTTTTGTAGAACCGGTTCGTAGATCATTTATTGTAATGCCCCATCGCAGAAATAACAAACACGGTTACAATGTCTTCTTCAACTTTATAGATCATGCGATCTTTTTGATTTATCCTTCTCGACCAAAATCCTGATAACTCGAATTTTAAAGCCTCCGGATTACCAATACCTGTGTAAGGCGTCTCGGTAAGCTCGATCAATATTTTCTCGATTTTTTGATACTTGCTTTATCACCTGATTTAAAGTGTTTTCTGATGTGTAATTCGGCTAATTCTTCTATTTTAAGTTTAAACTGCCCCATACATCATTTGGATCTATCGATTTATAATTACCTCTTTTTTCTGCGCTTTTTACCATAGCCACAAAATCCGGATCGTACGGGCTTTTCTGCGTTTCAACATTTATTTTTAAAGCCTTAGCTATAGCTTTTAAAGCTAATAATTGTTGCTTGTTTTCCGGATGCATTATTAATGTTTCCATATTCAAATTTACTAAATTAAAATTGATATAAGAGCGGCTGTAATTAAACGCAAAAAAGCTTCCCGATCTAATTGGAAGGCTTTTTAAAAAATCTTTATAACCTACCACACCGCTACACGCTCAGCTTCAGGGCGGTAAAGCTTATCGCCTGGTTTAACATTGAAGGCTTTGTAAAAAGCATCCATGTTTGAAAGCGGGCCATTAACGCGGTACATTTCGGGCGAGTGCGGATCGGTGCTGATACGCATACGCATCGTTTCGTCGCGATCTTTTATACGCCATACCTGTGCGAACGACAGGAAGAAACGCTGATCTGGCGTAAAGCCATCGATCTTGGTATCGCCTTTGCCTTGCGGTGTGTTTTTGAAGGCTTGGTAAGCAATGGCCAAACCGCCAATATCGGCCATGTTTTCGCCGGTGGTGAGGCTGCCGTTAACGTGCAAGTCGTTCAACACGGTGTAGGCATCGTATTGTTTGATAACCACCTGTACACGTTCTTTGAATTTTTTGCCGTCTTCGGTTGTCCACCAGTTTTTCAGGTTGCCGTCTTTATCGTATTGGCTGCCCTGATCATCGAAACCGTGGGTCATTTCGTGGCCGATAACCGCGCCGATAGCGCCGTAGTTGATGGCATCGTCAGCATCCTTATCAAAGAAAGGGAACTGTAAGATACCGGCCGGGAAAACGATCTCGTTAAACGATGGGTTATAGTAAGCGTTAACCGTCGGTGGGGTCATGCCCCATTCGGTACGGTCAACCGGTTTGCCCAGTTTATTGATGTTTTCGGTATAATCATGTTTGGCTATCGATTGTTGATTAGCAAAGTAAGTTCCTTTATCAATAGTTACATCATCATACTTTTTCCATTTATCCGGGTAGCCGATCTTTTTCATAAAGGCGCCTAATTTGTCTTCGGCTTTCTTTTTGGTTTCGGCACTCATCCATGGGTTCTTCTCAATGCGGTCTTTGTAAACAGCTTGCAGGTTATTCACCAGGTCGAGCATGCGGCTTTTAGCATCAGCTGTAAAGTATTTCTCAGCGTAAACCTGGCCAAGCAATTCGCCTAAGCCATTGTCAACACTCGATACCATCGATTTCCAACGCGGCTTAGGCACTTTTTGTCCGCTCAGCGTTTTGCCGAAGAACTCGAAACGGGCATCGCGGAAAGCTTTGCTCAGATAATTGGCAGAGCCATTTAGTTCTCCAAATTTCATTTCGGTTTTCCATACGTCGATAGGCGTGGTTTTTAACAAGCCATCCAAAGCCTGGTAATATTTAGGCTGGCCAACCAAAACAGTATCAGTTTTAGCGCCTAAGCGGCTCAATACGTCTTTCAGGTCAACATCGGGCATTTGTTTTTGAAAATCGGCTACGGTAAACTTGTTATAGTTTTTAACCGGGTCGCGCAGTTCAACAGGGGTTGAGTGCGATTGCGCGATGGCTGTTTCCAGTTTCAATATTTCATCGGCATTTTTTGCTGCGGTTGCGGCATCAACACCGGTTAGCGTGAATAATTTGGCAATGTATTTAACAAACTCGGCGCGGATCTTTACGCTGGCGCTGTCTGTTTTAAAGTAGTAATCGCGGTTAGGCAAGGTAAGACCGGCCTGGCCGAACTGTGCGGCATTCTTGTTGCTGATCTTATCGTCGGGCGCGATATAAAAGTTAAACAAAAAGCCGTCGCCGGTTTTAAAACCATCCGCCGAAAGCGCTACGAGGCCTTTATAATCTTTTACCGCATCAATTTTGGCAAATATTGGTTTTAGTGGTTCCCATCCCAGCTTTTCGATACCTACCGTGTCCATACCACTGGTATAATAGTCAGCCACTTTTTGCTCGTTAGATCCCGCCGGATTATCATGCGATGACAGATCATCTAATATTTTGTGAAGGTTTTTCTGGTTATCGTCAAACAGCGTGTAGAACGAACCCCAGCCTGTTTGCGAAGCAGGTATTTCGGTCTTTTTTAACCATTGCCCGTTGGCATATAAAAAGAAGTTGTCGCCTGGCTTAACCGTGGTATCCATACCGCTCTTATCGAAAAAGACAGTGCGTGCTGGTACAGAATCTGTACTTGTTTTGTTTTTGCACGACACGGCAAGTGCTAATGGTATTGCCAGCCATACAGATGATTTTGCTTTCATGAATTTAATAATTTAATCAGTTTGGTTGAAAGGTAGATATTAAATTTCTGATTGGCAAAACCACTTTCTGCAAAAAGCGATTTTAGCATATTGATAAAGTAAAAATATTGCTATACGCCCGCTGGTTGGCACGGTGCCTAAATTTGATAGCCTCCTAATCAGGAAATAAAAGCGACAGGCAACTATCCGGAAATTTGAAACGTATTTCTGAGTATAGTATGAACGAGCAGCCCAAAACACTGGTTATCCTGAGCCCCGGTTTTCCCGAAAGCGAGGACGATAGCACCTGTATACCTATACAGCAGGTTTTTGTACGCGCGTTAAAGCAAAACTATCCCGAGTTAAATATTATTATCGTCGCATTTGAATATCCCTTTACCCGTGCGCCGTATAACTGGTACGGTATGCCGGTAATTCCGTTTGGTGGCGAAAATAAAAGCAGGCTATACCGCTTACGCAATTGGGCAAGGGTATGGCGCAAACTAACAAAGCTCAATAAACGGCATCAGGTGATCGGGTTGTTAAGTCTTTGGTTTGATGAGTGCGCTTTTGTTGGACATAACTTTGCGAGAACACACCGGCTTAAACACTTCAGCTGGATGCTGGGGCAAGATGCCCGGCCAGGTAACAGGTATTTTAAATGGATAAAGCCCAAAGGCGAATCGCTCATCGCCCTATCGGATTTTGTGGCTCGGCAGGTTTATAAAAACTATGGCGTTTTACCTAAAAATACTATTACGACAGGTGTAGATACCTCCCAGTTCGGCCCTAATAATCATCAGCGCGATATCGATATTTTAGGTGTAGGCTCGCTCATCCCTTTAAAGCAATATGATGTTTTTATTGATGCTGTTAAGTTTTTACGGGAGTTTATACCCGATATCAATGCCATGGTCTGCGGCAAAGGCCCCGAGCAGGAAAAGCTGCAAAGCCTCATCGAACAAAACCATTTGGAAAACAATATTACCCTGGTGGGCGAAATACCACACGTAGTTGTCCTGTCGATGATGCAGCGCGCCAAAGTGTTTTTGCATACCTCATCGTACGAGGGTTTTGGTGTGGTGCTTTTGGAAGCCCTTTATGGCGGGGCCCAGGTAGTATCATTTGTTAAACCTATGGACTCCGATATCGAACATCACCATCCGGTCACCGATTTTATCGAGATGTGCCATAAACTACTCGAAATTTTGGAAGAACCGCAACCCAGCTACGAACCGGTTTTAGCCTATCCCATCCAAAATGTGGCCAGCAGTATTATGGAGCTGTACAACTAAAGCGCAGTCGCGATCTCTTCAAAACGTTTTGCGATAGCCTCGAACGAAAGATGGGACTGATAATAGGCCAGTGTTTTGGCTTTTTGATCGGCCATATCCATTTGCAGGGTTTGTATCAAAGCGGATAACAACTGCTCTTCGTTTCCTGGTTCAAATGAAGCGCCGAACCGGCCATTGTCGGTCATCATCCTGAAGGAGAATATATCACTCAGAATAGGCACGCACCCGCACGACATGGCCTCGCATACCGCAGTACCACTTCCTTCGTAGTACGAGCTGGCGATAATAAAATCGGCGCTGTTATACCAATACAGCAAATCATCGTGAGCTACTTTGCCAACTAAGGTTATGGCATCCCGATGATCTTCAACTAACGCGGCCTTAATCTCGCTGATTAAATCATCATTTTGATAGATGATGTATAGCCGGGCGCCCGGGTTGTTTTTGCCAAACGCCAAAAAGGCTTTTACAACTGTTAACGGATCTTTATTTTGATTGAGCCGGCCTACCCATAAAAAGGCTGGCTGGCCGCTTATGCCGGTTCTGGCTTTTGCCGATGGTTTATCTATCTGGTAAAAAACAGACGATACTTCCATCACTTCATGTATTTTTTCGGGCGATGTAAGGTTTCCTTTGATTATCCATTCGGCACCCATAGCGTACGATGCAAAAAGGGCTGCATTGATGCAGCGGCCGGCCAGCCGCTGCAATTGTTTTCTTATCCCGGTAAAGGGTTTTTCGGCATGGTTTTGTATGATGATGGGCGTGTTTTTGCCGAGTATTAAACGCAACTGCATTACCTGCAGCGGTTTATTAAGGCCATGTATAAAGACCACGTCAGGCTTCTGTTTTTTAATGAAGCGATTCAGTACATATGGAAAATAACGCCTGCCTTCGCTAAGCTTTCTGAATTTGTAATATACGCCGTTCTGCGCATACTCACCCTCGTAATCAATATGCTCAATGCTGATCACTTTGTGTTTTTTTGCCAGGGCCTCTAATATACCGACATAGCAATTGATCCGTTTTAACCATAATTGCGGACTGTCAAAACCGGGATCAGAAGCATAAGAGGCAAAAACGATTTTCATTGCAAGTACAGGTAAATTAATGAGCTTCTGTGTATTGATGCACACTTACCGGAAATTCTGCCGCCGGGTTATATTGCCGTATCTGCTCCATTAACCCAGGCAGATCGCCCTTTACATATTTACAGCTATCACCAAGGTAAACTTTACTATAATTGGTCACATCAATACCGGTGTTGTAAACCTGCCCGTACATTTCCTCATCAAACAACCGGATGTTGCCTTCGTGAATAACCATCAAAAGATCGGTGCTTTGAGTCGCGCAAAACCCTCCCTTATCTTTCGCAATTACAATATCAGCGTTTTTGCCTATAGCGATTTTACCGTTGTTGAGCTTCCAAACTTTTGCAGGATTAACAGTCAGGCTATCATACAACTCATCATCACTTAACATCCCGGTTTTTTGAGCCAAACGGATATGGCTCCACATATCCCAACCGGAACTTAGCGTCGAATCAGTGCCAAAAAGTATTGAGGTATGTTTTTTCAACTGGTCGACATGCGCGGTACGATCGAGTAAAAAGAAGTTCGAATCCGGGCACCATACCAAAGCCTTAAAATTTGCAGCCTGGCTGGGTCTCATCGCTACACCATGTACGGTGATGATGTCGCGGTCAAGCAAAGTCCATCTTATCAATTCGTTGATCTCTGTAAAGGCGCCGATATCCGATCCCTCGCCAATATGTATTACTGCCGGCATTTTAACTTTAAGCGGATTGTTAAGCCGCAATCGCCAGTATTTTTCGCGGGCTACCGAGTGTAAATTCTGGCAGCGATCAAAAACGCTTATCAGCGGATCATCAATAGCCAAATCAACACCATGATTTACCACTGTTGTAATGCCGCAAAGCAGGTTTTTGTAAATACCCCATTGGGTACGGAGGTTTTGCGGGATGTTTAAAACTGCATCTATCTCCTCTTTATAATTATCCTGAATATAATCGCCCCACTCCACATAGTTATCGTAAACCTTGTCGCCTAACTGTGGAAATAAATTAAAATCCAGATGGTCATGCGAATTGATCAATCCCGGAAAGGCAACGGCATTGGTAAAGGTAAATTGGAGTTCATCTTTGGCATTGGCATTCAAGCTGGTTATTTTCCCACCCGAAATCCCAATGCTCATACTAGCATCGCCATCAATCAACCTTACATTGCTTAAAACCATTATATGCGTTTTAAATGGATGCCGTATATCATGGGTTTCCCCTTAAAATTATTGTATACATGCAGGGCATTTTGCTTTTGGTAGTAGTGTTTTACGGTTTCATCAACTACACGTTCCTCTTCGCTCACCACGGTAAAACCTTTTTCCAAAAAGAGCTTTTTCAGAGCATTAGTCGAGTGTACGTGGTTGCGAATGCCGATCAGCTTATGGTTGTGCTGAAATGTGCGCCTGCCGCCCGATGCCAGTGCCAGCGGATGAAAATCGGTAATAATGATCTCGCCTTCTTGTTTCAATATGCGGCACCATTCCAGCAAAGCAGCTTCCAGGTTTTCAATATGGGCGATGGTTAAAGTAGAGATGATCACATCATAGGTGTGGTCGGGCACGTCAGCCAAAAAATCGTCGCTGTTGATTTTGATCAGCTCCGCATCCGGGAATTTGATGTGCAGCCTGTGGAGCATCCCTTCCGATACGTCGTATCCTGTTAAATTACCCACGTTTTGTTGGTATAATAACGGCCAATGCCTGCCTGTACCACAGCCGATATCGGCCACGTTTTTACCTTTCAAATCAATGTTTTGCATAAAACCGGTAAACAATTGGCTGTCCAGGTAAAACATCAGGTTATCCGGCTGGTCATCATAGTTTTTGGCCCATAGGTCATAAGCTTCCCGCGATTCCTTTTCGGATATCGTTGTGGTATTGCGACGGATAAAGCTTTTGATGGTTTGCAGCACGGCCATAATTAAATCAGGATAATAGATTTAACAGGATTACGACAGGCCTTTGGTAATGGTTGCCAGTATAATTTATTTTTTGCTAAGGCAACGCGGCTTTTGCAGGCAACGTACTGTAAATACAGTACACTTAATTGTAGTTATGAATAAGGTTTTGCTATTCAATCCCAAAAGCGCCAACGCTACCTTCAGGATACCTAATTCTATTTTAAATATCGCGGCCTCGGTTGAGGGGCGGTACGATTGGGTTATTGTAGATGGTAACCGCGAGGTTGATCCTCAGGAAACCATTATGAATTACCTCGCGACCGGCGAATTTAAATACCTGGGGTTTACCGTAATGCCCGGCCCGCAATTGCGTCAAGCCATCCCGATAGCTAAAGCTATAAAAGAGCGCTTCAAAAATACAACCATGATTTGGGGCGGCTATTTCCCCTCAAACCATGCCAAAGTAGTGCTGGATTCGGGCTATGTAGATTTCATCGTTAACGGCCCTGGTGATAACTGTTTCCCCAAACTGATCGACGCGCTCGAAAACTTTCAGCCCTACGAATTTCTAAAAAACATCATCTATAAAGCCAACGGGCAGATCGTTAAAAACGCCAAGGAAGACCTGATCGATCAGGACTCGCTGCCGCCATTGCCTTACCATCAGCTTAACCGCTTTTACCCCATGGAAAAGTATCTGGGCAAAACGTATCTGGGCGAAAGAACCTTTGCATACCACAGCAGCATTGGCTGCCCGTTCACCTGCTCTTTTTGCGCGGTAGTGCCTATTTATGAGGCGCGCTGGAAAGCCAAATCGGCCCAGGCCGTTTACCGGGATGTAAAATATATTAAAGATAACTGGGGCGCCGATGCCATCGAGTTTCACGATAATAACTTTTTTGTATCCGAAAAACGTGCCGTTGAGTTTTCAAAACTGGTTAAAAACGAAAACATGACCTGGTGGGGCATGGCGCGTATCGATACCATGTCGAAGTATTCCGATGAGTCGCTTGCCATTATCCGCGAAGCGGGCTGCACCTGTATCTTTTTTGGCGCCGAAAGCGGTAACGATGAGGTTTTGGCACAAATGGATAAAGGCGGTACGCAAACGGGCGCGCAAATTTTGGCTTTTGCCGAAAGGTTGAAGAAGTTCGATATCATTCCCGAATACTCATTTGTTTTAGGCACGCCTGCCGAAACGCCGGAAAAGGTTACCGCACAGATCGACTTTGATATCGCTTTCATCAAAAAAATAAAAGCCATTAATCCTAAAACCGAGATCGTGATGTATACTTACAGCCCGGTACCAACCGAAGGCTCGGAGCTATATGAGCAGGTAGTAGCCGGCGGCTTTAAATTTCCCGAGAAACTGGAGGATTGGATAAGCCCTGCCTGGGAAAACTTCGACTTGCGTAAAAACCCGCTTACGCCGTGGTTGACGCCCGAAAATATCGACAAGATCAGGAATTTTGAAACGGTACTGAATGGGTATTTCCCTACCGTTACCGATATCCGGATGAATAGCTTAAAACGCAGGGCCATCAGGCTTTTGGCAGGTATGCGCTACAAAGTAAACCTGTTTCAATACCCATACGAAATCAAATTATTACACCGGCTCTGGAAGTATCGCCAGCCCGAAATACAAGGCTTTTAAAAATGCAGTCGTTAATTCACACCTACAAGCGTTACCGTACGTTGCAAACTAATGTCATATCGGCATTGCCAATTGTGATATTGATGCCGCATAGCGCCTGTAACTGCCGCTGTGTAATGTGCGATATCTGGAAAGACAACAAAAACCTGAAACAGCTCACCGAAGTCGATGTAATGGATCTGTTAGGGTCGCTCCGAAAATTGGGCACGCAGCAGGTTTTAATGTCGGGCGGTGAAGCGTTGCTTAATAAAAACTTTTTCAGGCTTTGTGCGATATTGAAAAAAGAACGCATCAGCGTAAGCTTACTTTCAACGGGTTTAACCTTAAAGTACCACGCCGATGAGCTGATCAAATGGGTTAATGACATCATTGTGTCCATTGATGGCGATGAGCTGCTGCACGATGCGATCCGTAATATTCCGGGCGCATTTAATAAGCTGAGTGAAGGTGTGCAACATATCAAAGCTCTTAACCCCAATTATAAAATCACCGGCCGCAGTGTGATACACCGCCTTAACTTTCGCAATTGGGAAAAGATCATTGCTGCAGGTAAAAGCATGGGCTTAGATCAGATCAGCTTCTTACCTGCCGATGTAAGCAGCGAAGCATTCAACCGCCAAACGGCCTGGAGCGAACCGAAACAACACGAGATCTTATTAACAGAAGAAGAGTTGCCGGAGCTGCAGCAAATCGTTACCGATATCATCCGGTACAAAGCAAATAATAGCCGGTTTATTGCCGAAAGCGAACAGAAATTGCAGGATATTTACAACTACTACGCGGCATTTTATAACCTCAATACCTTCCCGTTTAAAAAATGCAACGCACCCTGGGTTTCAGCAGTGATTGAGGCCGATGGCAGTGTTCGCCCTTGTTTTTTTCACGAGGCGATAGGCAGCATCCACGACGGTAAGCTTATTGATATATTGAATAGCGACAAAGCCATTGCTTTTCGAAAGACATTGAATATGGGTGCCAATCCAACATGTATTAAATGTGTATGCTCGCTAAATTTAAAGCCCCGCACTAATTTGATGGCGCATGCCTAATTGCAGATCATGATCGCGATCAAACTCAAACAACGCTTCAAGCTCAGCCAGGTAAGCCCGCTGCAAATTATTGTTGTTTTAGCCATACTGCAGTTGCTCATTACGCTACTTACCGATGGCTTTGTCCTTTCGTTCGACGAGGCTATCTGGCATTTTATCGGTCGTAACTGGTTCAGGTTTAATTTGGCTCCATACGCGGGCGGCGTAGATAATAAGTCGCCGTTGATCTTCGCTATTTTTGGCTTATCCGATAGGTTTTTTGGCGTAAACTATTGGTTTCCGCGTGTACTGGGTACTCTTTGCCAATCTGTGGGCTTATACTACGCCTACAAAATTGCCGAATACGTATCCGGTCGTAAAGCCGGAATGCTAGCCCTTTCTTTTTACGGCCTGTCATTACTCTGGCGCGCCACCGGTAACAAGTATGTGTCCTATACCGAAACCTACGAGGTTACCTTCGTGATCATTGCCTTTTACTATTATCTGGCGGCGCAAAATAAAAAGCATTATCTGCTTAGCGGCTGTCTGGCCGGTATAGCTATCGCATTTCGCCTCACGGCTTTTTTTGCGGTCCTGGCCATATTTATTTCGCTTATCCGTAAAAACATCAATAACACATTATCTTTTTGCCTGGGGGCATTGCTCAGTCTCATTTCGTTAGTGTTGATCTACTATCTATCGGGCATCAACATGCACGATCTGTTTACTTATGGCTTTGCAGATAATTTTCGATCGGGGAATGCTTACGATTATTCTTTTTTGTGGAAGGTAGAGCAGTTCTCCGACAAATTCCTCTACTCGGAAGTGGTGTTGCTTTACCCGCTTACCATAGGCTATTTCATCATAAAAAAGCAAGCCGACCCGTTTGTGCTCTGGTTGATTTTCGCGTTTGCCGCGATAGTGGTTGTGGGTGGTTATACCCGCGTACACGTTAAAGAAGTGCTGCCGGCATTATCATTAATGAGCGCATTTGCATTAGCCCATCTTGCCGAGGTTTACAAAATGCCGCTCGGGCCGGCAATGATCGTCATCTGGATCGTGTTTTTTCCGAAGTTGCTGGAGCCATTGATTAATTTAAAAAAGTTACTCCATAGCAACCCTGCGAAAGTCGAAGAATACTGTACTCAGCCTTACACCTGGCCCGATGAAGAGACGCGTAAAAAATTAGGCTGGTGGGTTAAGCAAAACACCGGTACACAGGACAAAGTTTTTGTAACGGGCTTTGGCGCTCAAATACAGGTTTATTCGGAACGGCAGAGTATTTATTTTAATGGGATGCAAACCCGCATATCGGCCGGCAAGCTTTTTAAGGATCTACAGGCAAATAAACCAGCGATGATACTGGTGCCGCTATATCCTGAATATAAACAATACATCAAACCGCAAATGCGAAACTTTATTGATAGCGTTGTGGCCCGCGATTATACACTCTACAAATGTATGTACAGCCATAACATTTATAAGTTAAAGCAATAAGCTTGGCAGATAGTTTAATTTGGGGCAACCACTTAAAGAGTAAGAGCGTAACTATATAAACAAAGCCGGTTGGTTAATGAATATGAACAAAATACTGTTTAGTCATTCTTATTTTTTAAGGTTCGATCCCAAACAATGGGAGCAGGGGCAACCGTATGCGCCACTAGGTACGCTCTATGCAGCAGCCCTGATGCGAAAGAATGGCTATGAAGTATCCTTATTCGATACTATGTTTTCAAGCACGGCTAAAGAAGTGGAACCGGTATTGTGGGAGCAGCAGCCCGATCTGTTTGTGGTATACGATGATGGGTTTAACTATCTCACTAAAATGTGCCTCACCAATATGCGCGACGCCGCGTTCGAAATGTTTAAACTAGCCAAAGCAAAAGGCTGTAGAGTGATCGTTTCGAGCAGCGATTCGACAGACCGTTACGAAGACTACCTGCGTGAGGGTGCCGATTTTGTCTTATTGGGCGAAGCAGAGATAACCTTACTTGAGCTGGCCGATGCACTAAAACAAGGTGTTAATAGTTACGATGATATTGCCGGATTGGCGTTTATTGAAAATGGTACGGTAAAACGGACATCCGGTCGGGCTGTTTTAAAAGATCTGGATCAGTTGCCGCTACCTGCCTGGGATCTGGTAGACGTAGAGCCTTATCGCAAAGCCTGGTTAAAAAGTAAAGGCTACTTTTCAATGAATATGGGCACAACCCGGGGCTGCCCCTTTAAATGTAACTGGTGTGCCAAGCCTATTTATGGCAGTCGTTACAATTCGCGCAGCCCTGAAAACGTGATCGAAGAATTGAAATACCTCAAACGAAATTACCAGATTGATCATATCTGGTTTTGCGATGATATTTTCGGCCTTAAGCCGGGTTGGGTACACGAGTTTGCCCGTCTGGTAAAAGAGGAGAATCTCCAATTCAAATACAAAATACAAAGCCGTGCCGACCTGCTTTTACAGGACGATCAGATCAAAGCGCTTGCAGCATCCGGCTGCGATAACGTATGGATCGGCGCCGAAAGCGGCTCGCAAAAAATACTGGATGCTATGGATAAAGGCACCACGATCGAACAGATACATACCGCTACCGATCTGTTAAAAAGGCATCACATCAAACCTTCATTCTTTATACAGTTTGGCTACCTGGGCGAAACCAAACAGGATATTGAATTAACCATTAAAATGATAGGCGACCTGTTGCCGTACGAGATCGGTATTTCGGTATCGTACCCCTTGCCGGGGACTGTTTTTTACCAAAAGGTAAAGGCGGAGTTGAAAAAGAAAACCAACTGGACAGATTCCGACGAGATGGCGCTGATGTACAAAAATACCTATGCCCCGGCTTTTTACAAGCAGCTGCATAAATACGTACATCAAAATTATCATCAGCACCTGGCAAAAGATAGCCTGCTCAGGTTGATTAAAAACCCGTTGGCGGCAACATTTAAAACCATTAAAAGATCAATATCGATTTTATACTATACCCCGCTCATGCTTGTCGAGAAATATAAACTGGAACGTGCAGAAAGGATAACAGCATGAGCGAGACTTTAAACATAGCTAACGAACAGGCATCGGCTACGGCATTCAGCAAGCAATCTGGGATATTTGATGAGCTGTATGCCGGCAATACCATTGTGAGCTATAAGCGCGAACGCGTCCGGGCGCATGTATCGCAATATCTAAAACCAGGCAGCCAGATATTGGAGCTAAACAGCGGTACCGGCGAAGATGCTTTATATTTTGCACAACAGGGGCACTACGTACATGCTACTGATATTGCCCCGGGCATGCAAAACCAATTGAGACAAAAAATGCTGCAAGCCGGTATGCAGAATAATGTGACTACCGAACTGCGGTCATATACCCAACTGCAACAGCTCAAAAACCGTGGCCCTTACGACCTGATATTTTCAAATTTTGCAGGCTTAAACTGCACCGATGAACTGGATAAAGTTTTGGCCTCGTTTTCACCCCTGCTAAAACCGGGTGGAACGGTAACCCTTGTGTTGTTACCTCAGTTTTGCTTGTGGGAAACCTTGCTGATATTTAAAGGCAAATTTAAAACCGCCACACGCAGGTTGTTTAGCAGCAACGGCGCCAAGGCCCACATAGAAGGCACGTACTTTAAATGTTGGTACTACAATCCATCATATATCACCAGCCGTTTGGACGATTCTTTTGATTTGCTTGGTATCGAAGGACTATGCACCATAGTGCCGCCATCGTACATCGAGGGTTTTGCAGAAAAGCACCCGCGTATCTACCGGTTTTTAAGAGCTAAAGAAGACAAGCTAAAGGCCACCTGGCCATGGAAGTTTATTGGCGATTATTATATGATATCGCTGCGTAAAAAATAGCTCAGTTGCTGTGCGCTAGTGAGATTTCGTATTGCTGTAAAAGCTGGCCTACTTTATTCTCGTACCGGTCTATCAATTTGGTTTGGAAGTTTGTAGGATCCGGTTTGGCATAGTGCTTACTGGCATCCATACCCATAATTATACCGCGCGTATTCAATTTCTTTTGCTGGGTTTTTTTAAGCCATCTGTTTGCTGTTATGCGCATCAAATGCCTGTCCAAAAAAGTACCAAACGGGTTATTTAGCAACAATTCGATCACCGTTTTTAGTACCGTGTTTTTTACCGGCTTGGCCGATGCTACGCGCATGCAGTTATTCGGCAGATATATTCGGGTCCAGGTGTTGGCCGAGTAAAACTTTTCGAACGCTGTATCGCCTTCTAAAGGTATTAGTGTTGCCACCTCAATGGCGGTATAAATGTTTTTTTCTACAATTTCGAGCCCCTGTTCGTCAATAAAATAATTCATGCAAAACAGGTGCTGTTTGTTTACCAGGAAGGTCATCTTCTTGAAGAAATGCAGTAAGGTTCGTGCTATCCATAAACGGTTACCGGCAGTAATGATAAACAAATCGATATCTGATTGCTCATCGGCGAAGTTTTTTGATAGCGAACCCGAAATACCAATGCCGCGTACGTATGGAAATTTGACCAATAAGCTACCAACACGCTCAGCAACTTTGATCAGTTCTGCAGCTTTTTTATTCCCGGCGCTTCTTCTTTTGGCGATATTGATATCATTTTTAAGCGTATAAAAATTATCGAATTTATAAATGGCGTGCTCGGCGACGAGCGATATGATCGCATTAGAAAAAAAAGTGAGGTCGTACCTTTTAGCCAGGAACAGAAAGATCTCGGACTGTGTTAACGGATAGTTAAACACATCAAAATAAGCGAGCGTTGCTAATATGTTTTTTTTGATGTCCGACACAGTTTGTTAAAGTTTAATATTGCAAAAACATATTCCTTTTCAGTCGTCCGTATTTGGTTAAGGTTTCACTCGGGGGCGCAATTTAACAACCGTTGAACCCTGTGCTATGCGCGCCCCTTTGTGAAAAATCAAACCTTGTTTAATCCAACAACTATTATGAATCTTACATAGTTAACACGTACAGATCAACACTGCGGTTGCCCATAAGCTAAAATATTTTTTTGCTTAAATTCTTTGGCAGGCGCAGCCAATCTCTGTTTTGAAAAAGTTAAAAACGAGTATAATAATCCGTAAAACATGGTCCCCTTATCTACGTCAAATATGTTTTCGGATAACGATACCACAGCTATCAAAAGCATAAAGGTTACAAATACCACATCTTTTGTTTTAAAGGCTATTTTAAAACCGTAGCCCAGGGTGATCAAATAGATCAGTAAACCGCCAACGCCCGATTTTAACCAAAAACTTAAGTATTGGTTATGCGAGTTCAAGCCATTCAAATATGAATCGTAAAGTTTATTTTTAAAAAAGGCTTCTTTCAACAAAGGTACCTCAGATCCGGAGCCGTAGCCAATAACAGGCGATTGGCGTATCAGCTGTAAAACAACACTCCAGCGTGTTACCCGTGAGTCGATGGTTTCGGCCGCGCTTCGTTCCGTCAGGTCCTTGCTAAACGAATTAAAATAGCGCTCTTTAAAAGTAACAGAATGGTACAGCACAGTGACCATCAAAACAGAAATGACGACACATGCCGATAAAAAAGCAAGGCGCTTTTTGCCACTCAGCATGTAAAGAGGCAATACAAAACTAATGGCGACCAGCATAACCGCCACCACCGATTTTGAACTCAATTGGATTAACCCGGCCATGAGAACTAAACAACAAAAAGCGTAAAGTACCCGGGTTATTGTTGAACAAGGTTTTACCAAAACGGATAACAGGCAAATAAGCGCTATGCCAACCTGTAGCGAAAAAAAAGTAGCATGCATGCCGATGGGGTCGGAAAAGCTGTGGTTCGTAAAAGCGTGCGAAAACAGCACCTTAACCGGGTAGTGGTAATAATGGATGACATGTAGAGCATTGGCAAATAAATAGGCCACCGTTGCAGTACAATACAGCGCAAAAATTACCAGCAATTGCTGCCTGTACTTTTTAATATCAAGTGGGTTAATGCAAAAAAGTATAGGGAAAATAAAAATAACGATCTGGCGCCCCATATCGTTAAAGGCTTCGGGTTTGTAATGAGTGTATATAGTGCCTAATAGCGTAACCAGAAATACTGACTGCAAACAAAAAGTATTGAATGTTAAAATGGGCTTAACCTCGCTTTTTTTAAAGTGTATAAGCGTATGTATCGCAAAGCTCGCCAGGATAACATGACTGTAATAATAATCGAACGGCAGGCTGATCAATAACAAAAGCACGTGGTAAAAGCTTATTTTATTGGCCAGCGTATCGTCAATGAGCAAAAGCTTTCGCATAGTTTAAATGATAAAAGCAATCAATAATATACTCTTCGTACTGGTCGATAATGTTTTCCCAGTTAAACTGGTATTGTATTTTTTCCAGGTTGTTTTTTACCATACGGGTGCCCGCTTCGTCACGTTGCACGGTTTCAACAATATGGCGTACCTCGGTCGAATCGTTAAAATAAAACGCGTCCGAGTTTAGCACGGCTTTATTAAAAGGGTTGTTGTGAGCAGCTATCAATGCCTCGCTGGCCATGGCTTCCAAAAGCGACGGATTAGTGCCGCCTACGCTATGGCCGTGGAAGTATAGGTACGAGTTGTTTTGAAGAGATCTCACCTTAACGTTATCAAAAATGGCTCCCTGAAACTGTATGCGCTCATCGTTTTTAAAGCGGTTGGTAATAAACTTGCCAAACCGGTTTGATGTATCGCCTAAAACTTTAAAGTCTTTTTTCGAATTGCTGTTGTTAAAGCCCTCTAATATGGTTTCGATATTGTTTTCGGGCTCCATGCGTGCCATCAGCAAAAAGTAATCGGGATTAACTACCTGCGATGGTTGGTCTACCCGTTCCTCTTCGGTTAACAGGTCGGCGCCATAAGGGATATAGCGGCTATCTATACCATATTTTTCGCCCAGATATGTTTTAATGGCAATAGCATCGCTTATATAATAGTCGCTATGTTTAACCGCTAATTTTTCGGCATATTTTAAAAACTGCTGTACCGGTTTTGAGTACTTCGAGCGTTTCCACTCCATACCATCCATATTGGTGATGATGACGCTTTGTTTTGGATACAGCTTTCCCCAAACCGAGCTGCTGGTGTAACCCATGATCAAAACTACATCGAAGTCTTTTTTGCGGGCATCTTTAATGCAGTTATAATCGTAAATAAACTGCCCGGCCGTGCCTATAGCATACTCCGGATCGTAGCAGTGTACAATGTTAACGCCGTTCCAGGTATCTTCCTGGTAGGGGTGGTTGTGCGAGTTATAAACCGTTACCGAGTGGCCGCGGTTAACCAACCCTGCCGATACATATTCTGATATATGCTCAAACCCGCCATAAAAATTGGGAATTCCGCGTGTGCCTAAAATTGCAATTCGTAGTTTCATGTTAATTGATCAGCTTGTAATAGATTATAAAATAATTCGCTGCTGTGTTTCCATTGGTATTGGTTGGCCACGGTGTCAGCTACATGGTCCAGGTGACTATCAGGTGTAGGTTTGTTTATCATGTCCAGAAACTTCTGCTCAAAGTCGGTTTCGTTTTCCGGATCGAATGTGTAAGGCTCAAAAAAATCGTAGCAGCTCATGGCTGTTGCCGACGAGCACAAAACAGGCGCTTTGCAGATAGCAGCCTCCAAAGGCGGTATGCCAAAACCTTCGGCTTTTGATGGGTAAACAAACAGCCGGCAGGCAGTGTAAAATGCAGCCAGGTCAGGTTGGCTAACCTGAGGCAACCAAAAAAACAAGGCCTGTTGTTTAGGAGTAAGGGTTTTAATTAACAATTGAAGCTCAGGTACCTTAACTGATTCGTTACCGATAAAAACTAGTGCAATATTGCGCTCGAATAAGCCAAGGCCAATGTGCTTTTTTAATAACAGTGCATGGTTTTTGCGCGGCTCAATCCGGCTAACGTAGAGCACAAAATTGCTTATGCCAAATTTACCCAGCACTACGTCGGCCGCTTCGGCCTTGTTATAGTTTTGTTGTGCCAATGCCTTGTTTACCCCGTTTGGGATAACGTGTATTTTACTTGCAGCTATACAATAATCATCGGCTATGTGTTGCTTTGAGTATGCCGATACGGTGGTTTTTATCGCTGCATTTTTGATGCTGTTGCCGAATAGAAAATTGCGGCTTGCCCGGTAAATAAATGAAAAGTCGCCGGGGAAGGTATTGAACAATACATCATGCAGCGTAACTATATACCGGCAGTTGCCCTGCTTTGCCGGAGCCAGGTATTGAAAGTGTGCAAAATCGAACCTATATTTTTTTAGGTAAGACGGGATATCAAATAAAAACCTACCCAAACCGCCATTAGCTTTTTTATAGGGTAATATGTTTGTCGTTTTTACCGATGGAAATGCTGCCTGGATCCTCTCGGTATGGTAGGCGCCCCAATAAATATCTAATTCGGGATGTGAATCAATCAAACCGGTATACAACTCTCGGATAAAGGTTTGTGTACCCTGGTAGCCCGAATCGAAAGCATGGGCATCTACAAATATTTTTAATGGCTTAGCTAACATGGTAAGCCTCCTCTTCATCGCGGTACCTGATTAACCGTGCTGGTACACCACCGTAAATATTGTTAGCTTCGTATAAGCCGGCTTTTAATAATGCGCCTGCAGCTATAATACAGCCGTCTTCTACAATAACGCCATCTAAAATGGTGGCTTTGGCGCCTATCCAGCAATTCTTCCCTATCCGGATACCTTTGTGTGTTACGCCCTGTAAGCGTATAGGTGTTTGCAGGCTATCAAAAACATGGTTTTCGGAATGGAAGCTTACCAGGTTGCCGATGATGGTATCGTCGCCAATCTCTATCCCGCCCGAGCAGCCATAAAAGCTATCGTAACCCAAGCCTACATTATTGCCAACCCGCATACCTTTGCCCAGGTGTTGCAAGTTGCCTGTTCCTTCTATCCGGGTATTGATACCCATAGATACATTATCGCCAAAAGATATTCCTTTTTCCGACAGGGCATCAATATAGCAGCCCCTGGCAATGGTTACCGATTTGCCAACCGTTAATTTGCCACGTGCTTTTATTACCGACTTTGCAGATAAGAAGAATAGCCCCTTGTTTTTAATACCGCTTAAATATCCCCAAACAAGCATGGCCGTCCTACCCAGCGCCAATAAAATAATATAGCCGGCCGGCACCCGATGATCTATCTGGTAGTCATGACCTTTCCATTTGGATATTGTTTTATTGAGCAGGTTGATCAGCATTATTTGATGGTGTTGTATAATTTTAATAAAATACCTTCCGGCAAAAACGATAGCGCAAACAGGCCGTAGCTTTTCCAGTGCAGACGGTTAACCGATAATACTTCCCTTAAATTTTCGCGTGCTTTTTTGGGCTGATGATTGTTCCACAAAAACTTTTTCGCCAGCAAAGCATGGTATGCGCCCTCTTTTATCTCTGCTTTATGTTCGGTAGCGCTTATGTGAAATAATTCTTCGCCCTGCGCTTCTGTAATACATGTTTTTTGCAGAGCACTGTATTTGATGTGCAAAAACCGTTGCGAGCACCATTTCTCATCCATAGTTACCGAGCTGGGGTTTAATCTTACAGTGATAAGCGACTGCGAAAAGTTGAATACCTTGCCCTGCTTCAGGATCTGCCGCCATAAAAAATGATCTTCAAACCCGTAAGCATGGGTGTTGTAACCGCCGGCTTTAATAACAACCGCCTTTTTATAAAACACCGTAGAGTGTATGAACGGACAAATTGTATAGTCCAACTGTTGTATCTGATCATCGCTATGCCCTGCGGGCTGATAATTAAACACATAACCACCCTGCATATCCATATAATCGGCAGCCGAGCCAAGAATAATGTATTCGGGGTTCGACAGCATAAAATCGTATTGTATCTCCAACCTTTTATGATAACAAATATCATCGGCATCAAAGCGGGCAATATATGGCGCCTGGGCATATTTTAAACCCGTGTTAAGGGCATCGGCCACGCCACCGTTGGGTTGGTTGATCAGCACAATACGGTCGTCTTCGTAAGATCTGATGATATCTACTGTTTCGTCCGTCGAGCCGTCGTTAACGATAAGCAATTCAAAATCAGTAAAGGTTTGATGCAAAACCGAGTCGATGGCCTCGCGTATGTAAGCCGCGGCGTTATAGGCGGGCATTAAAACCGTGATCTGTGGCGTGTTAGTTTGCATAGCTCAGGGTTTTAGATGAGGTTTCTTTGATGTTGACCAGCAACAACAGCTCAAACAATACAATTACCGATAGCTGCTCAAACCAGTAATCAAGCAAAAACACACCCGCCATTAATATAAAAAGCGGTATACCGTAAGTGAGTTTTTTGGGCTGCCTTAAAAAGTACCCTGCATAAAAAATGATAAATGCGATCAGGCCCAGCAAACCATACTCGCTCAATAATTGATCGTAAACCGAATTCGGACTGTTTATGAGTGAGTGAAATTTCTCCGATTTGGAGAAAAATGTTAAATAAACATCCAGATGATTGATCAAAAAGCTGCTGCTGATATAGGTATATCTTGCCGGAAACCCACCCGCAATGCCTAATCCGGTAGCTTTGAATGCCAGCTTGGATGAAAAGTTACCCATGCCGTCGCCTGTAAATATTTCTTTAGGATGTTGTTTTAAATAACCGATGGTTTGCTGAATAGCTATTACTTTGCCCGGTAAACGCGTTGGTATATTAGGCTGTGCAGCCTCGGGTAAATAGGGTTTTTCGGCTTTAACAAAGCCTTGCAGTTTTACTTTTAAGCCTGTCGAATCGTCTTTATGCTGAAAGGGGGGCGTGTGAATGCTCGGCACCGGGATTTCGTGTTTAAGGGGTAACCCAATGTTTGCTGCCGCGGCATTTTGAGCACTAGCCATTTTAGGTTTTTCCGCCTTCGATACACTGTCTAAAAATAAAAGGGCAATTTTTTGCCGCTTCTCTTCAGGGCTAAGAATGCTGTCGGGTTTTTGGGTAACCGGCACAACATTAGGAATGACTACAGGCTTCACCGGTAGCTCCTTGTTGATGATTTTCCGGTAGGTTTTAACGATGTAGTCATCATTCTGGGGCGATACATTCGTCATAAAAACACCCAGGAAAATGAAACAGATGGCTATTACGCTTTTTTGATCACGGGTGCTGTTAAAAATAAATAAGCCTAACAGGATGCCCGAAAGCATTAGGTTTACAGCGTTGCTGCCGGTTAGCAGCATTACCGCCATACAGGTGAGCGCCATAAAAGCGTTTTTCCGCACCAGGAAATAGATCACGCCAAACGCATTGATAACCGCGTTGGTGGTCGAAACATCAAAGGTTATGCCCTTAATATAATCGCCGGTGCCAATAAAATATTTTTGATACTGGCCCTGGTATCGGTAAGGGTTAAGTGCATGGATCTCAGCTATAATGCCCGTTAATGTTAAAAGCGAATAAACAACATTGAGCACAAAAAAAGCCAGGATGGTGTTGTGGAGTATTTCGGGAGTGTTTTTTTCGACTGATAATTTAACCTGGTGTATGGCCAGGATACACAACAGCCAAAAACCGATGCCGGTTAAAAAAACGACATCATATTTAACATTAAGAAAGCCCTTATAGATTAATGCGTTTATCGCAGCAATGCTGATAACCAGCAAATAAAAGAGTGGTAACCTCGAGTTTTTAAACCGGAACCCAAACTTCAGATCAAACTGAAACAGGTAGATCAATACAATGGCAACTACCTTAACAATGAGCTTAACATCGAGGAACAGGGTAAGAAAAACAAGCAGTTTCCAGTCGATAAAACCAACCAGTTTTTTTATAGTAATATCTGCAATTTTAAGGGTCATTTTATTGCATTTGGTTCATTAGCAGGAAATAATATCTCGCTCAGTTAATTAAATGGAATACGACTCAAAAATTGAATTGGTTGCCTGCGTATCTGGCTATATCACGAAATTTATAGGGGTAAAATTTTATAAGGCAACTATGCCCGGCGGCAGCACGTATAGTGATTAAAAAAGCTACTTTTATAGATCTAATAACCCACCGCATTGATCAAAACAAATCCACTGGTTAAGGTTTTCTCTTCGGCAATGCAGGCCATAGCTGTACAGGTAATCGGCAGCGTGTTTTTCTACTTTACGTCTGTCTATTTGTCAAAAAGCGATTTTGGTACCCTCAGTTGGATGAACGCTGTTTGCCTGCTGATCACCGCGTTTTTGGGCTTCGGGCTTGAGCAAATTGTTATACGCCGGGTGGCCACGTCAAGCCTGTCCGATTGGGCTGCGTCAGCATTTCTGCTGCATTCAGTAGCTGGTTTTGTAATCACCTTTTTGTTATTGATACTGCTGGAGAGCGCGGGTGGAGGCATGAGTTTTTTACCCTGGTTTTTTTTGGCACAGGGCATAATTTATATCGGGGTACCGTTAAAGTCGTTTTTAAACGCAAAGGAGCGATTTACACCTTACGGGATAATTGCCATTGTCAGTAACCTGTGTAAAATAATTGCTGTTTTCTTCTTGCTGCATATCCATAGGTTAAACCTGTTGTCCGTTGTTGCTACTCTGATCACCACAGCTGTTTTTGAGTGGCTGTGCCTGATCATCTATTTGATCACCCAAACTGATTTTAAATTTAAATTTCGGTTTAGTGCCTATATTAAATTACTTAAAGAGGCATTGCCGCAATATGTTGCTGTGATATTTGATATTGGATTATCGCGCATGGATTGGATACTGCTTGGCATCACGAGCACCAATGTTGTATTGGCCGATTATAGTTTCGCTTACCGTGCTTTTGAGTTGTCGCGCCTGCCGATAGTGATCATTTCGGCAATTATATTGCCCCGGATTGCACGGCTGATGTGGGTAAATAGCGGCGCCGATTCATCTAAGCAACAACTCATTAATTCGTTTGTGAGGGTCGAGTTGTTTTTTGCAATGTTGATACCTTTAACGTTGAATATATTGTGGGTGCCGCTTATAACTTTAATTACTAAAGGCAAATACGGCGATACAAACGCAATGCAATTCTCCATACTATCTATGTGCGTACCATTACAGTTTTTTATTAATCTTTTGTGGTCAATAAGCTTTAGTGCTAAAAAATACAAAGAGGTTTCGGGCATAACGATATTGAGCGCCATCATTAATATTGTTTTAAACCTGGTGTTCATCCCGTGGATGGGAGGTGTTGGCGCCGCCATCGCGTTTTTATTAGCAACATTACTACAAGCCGGCTTGTATTACAAACTGGTAAATAAAAGCATGGTGAGCATAGCTATCGGCCCTGCTATTATATTTATTATAACAGCAATAACAGTGTATGGTGTTGTTACTCTCATTCATGTACACTACCTTATTCAGTTGATAATTGCTATAAGTGCCTATTCGTGCATCTTGGTCTTACTGCGACAGATAAACAAGCAGCATTTGTTTAATTTTAAACTTTTTTTAAGCCAATGAACATACTTTATCTATGCGACGAATACCCACCCGGGCAACACGGTGGTATAGGTACGGCTGTGTGTTTGCTTGCCCGCCAAATGAAAAGGCTTGGGCATACCGTAGTTGTGGCCGGGTTATACCCATTGGGATACGGCGAAGAAGATGAATTTACCGATGAGGGTGTAAAGGTGTACCGGTTCAGGTTGGGCCTTGATTCAAAATGGTTTAAGGATCAGCAATCGTTAAAAGTGAGTATTGGCAAACGTTTATTAAAAGATAGCGGCATACTGCAACGGGACATAGAAAAAAGCCTGGCAAGGTATCAAAATGCCCTGGAGCAGATCATCAAAAAATACCGGATAGAACTTGTTGAGATGCCCGATTACAACGACTACGTTAAGTTTTGTCATTCATTTGTGCCCTTCCCCAGGCTATCTGTACCCGTGGTGATGAAATTGCATGGTTCGATCACCTATTTCGCGCGTGAGGCTAATCAAAAGATACCATCGGCCTGGTTTAAAATAGAGCAGGCCAATTTGAACCAGGCGGTTGCTGTGATAAGTGTCAGCCGGTATACCGCTGATAAAAGCGCATCATATTTTTCCTATTCAAAAAAGATCGGGATAATCCATAACGGTATCAACACGGATATACCCGATAGCGTTGTTTCAAAAAATCCGCTACAGGTTGTCTTTACCGGTTCGCTGGTCAAAAAAAAAGGTATATACCAATTAGCCAAAGCCTGGAATATGGTTAACTCCAAAAGCCCGGATGCCCGGTTGTTAATATTAGGTAAAGGTGATCAGGAAAAGGTAATAGGCCTGTTAAATGATGGGGCCAAAAGTACAGTATTGTTTAAAGGGTATGTTCCTTCCGGCGAATTATTTAGTTATTTATCAGAATCATCTATCGGTGTCTTCCCGTCATATTCAGAATCTTTCGGACTGGCTGTTTTGGAGGCGATGCTGTGTGGGAACGCGGTTATCAATTCAAAACGTACTGCGGGCCCGGAGTTGATAGATGATCGCGAAAACGGATTGCTTATTGATCCCGACAATATTGAACAAATTGCAACGGCTATTTTATATTTACTTGATAACCCTGGAATTTGTGCCGAGCTGGCCAAAAACGGAGTTCAAAAAGTGAAGGCCTGTTTCGGTATCAACAATATCGCGATTCAAAACCTGCAATTTTATAACCGTATCTTAAACGGTTAAATCAATTGCTCAACCTGTGGATAGGTGTATGCCAGTTTTGTTTCGACATATGGTTTAGTTTTACCAACCGCTTCCATTTTCTTTAAAAAATAATACTTTAAGCGGGTATGCTTGATGGCTGATTTTGCGATCTGCCAGCCTTCTTTACCATCCAGAAATCCAAGGTAAAAAATGTAGTTTTTAATAAAGTTGAATACCGGCGACAGGTATAGTTTTGTAACGGTTGCCCTCTTGTTGTTATTATAGCAGCTTTGGGCGCTCAGCTTAGCGTAATACAAGGCTTTATTGCGGCATTCGGTATTGTCATTTACCGAGTAATGATGCAAATGCCCCTTTAGTCTTTTAACCTTCACATTGTATGGGGTGATCAGCGTTTCGTGGACAGGCGACTCTATCCATTTTACCGCAGTACGATTAAATAAACGCACGTGGTGATCATGGCCCCATTTGCCAAAACGAATCAGTTTTTTTGCGAAATACGATCGGAAACGGATATCATAGACTGTTTGAGGGTTGTCAAATTTGAGGCTGCGTATCGACCGGATCAATTCTTCATCCGCAACTTCATCCGCATCTAAACTCAATATCCAATCGTGCTTTGCCAGGGCAATACCTTTATTTTTATTGGCACCGTAACCATCCCACGCTCGTTGATATACACTGCAACCATACGACTCTGCTATTTGTAAAGTACCGTCGGTACTGCCGTTATCAATCACCACAATATCATCGGTAATCAGTTTGGCCATAGTTATAGTAGCGGCAATTATCTCAGCCTCGTTTTTAGTTATAATAACAACCGAAACAGGTATCATATGAGTAAGTATTTGTAAAATCATCACGGAGGCAGCATGTAAAAGGTTGCTTGCTGTTAAAAATATTTACTATGGGATATAGGGCAGCGGTTTGTATAGTGTCTGTTTTTTGCTTAATTGATTGATTATTAAATATTTATATGGCATTTTAATTTTTTTTGATTTCCGCAGGCAACCTTTTTTTAATCGTGAACGTGATGTAGGCAGATAAGGTAATATTAAGGAGCTAACCGGTTATAACCCATATGGGAGAAGAAGAGTTATATCAACTGATAGGCGGCTGTATAAATCAGGACAGAAAAAGCCAAAAAATGCTGTACAAGGCGTTTTACGGTTTTTCTATGGCGATTTGCCTGCGTTATACCGGCGACAGGGACGAAGCCGCCGAAGTGTTGAACATGGGTTTTTTAAAGGTGTTTACGCATATAAAAACGTATGATACCGCCCGCCCGTTTAAAGGTTGGCTGGGTAAGATCATGACGAATGTGTCTATTGATTATTACCGGGCCAATTTGAAAATGGCTTACAGTGATGATCTGGATAAAGCCGAGCATTTAAGCGATGGGGAACTTCCCGACAGGAAATTGAATTACGATGACCTTTTGGCGATGGTTCAAAAACTACCGCAGGCTTACCGTACGGTATTTAACCTTTTTGCTATCGATGGCTATAGCCACGACGAAATTGGCGAAATGCTGGGGATAAATGCGGGGACATCAAAATCAAACTTACATAAAGCACGTCAAAAGCTTAAACAAATGATATTAGATTCAGAGCCAGTAGCAAATACCGGTCGTGGTAATTATAAGGGATTGAATTATTCGCCTATTGTAGCCATTAGTAAATCTGAGATGAACAATGGTTATTTTAATAATGGGATAAGGTGATGAAAACGGAAAAGGAATTAGATAACCTATTTAAACAAGGGCTCGAAGAACCCGGTAACTATGCAGGTTACCGCGAGGATGATTGGGACGCCCTTGAAGCAATGCTCGATAAAGAAAAGAAACGGAGCATTGTTTTTTGGCTGCCTTTGCTAAGCGGCGTGGCCGCCCTATTGGTGTTAGCCCTGGGATGGCTTTTTGTTAAACCGGCTATCGATAAAAACAATCACCCGCAAATAGCTCATGTAGTTAAACAGCACACAATTGATGCCGGTAAAACTACTTTAATAACTAAAAAAACAGAGTTAGCACACGTTGATCAAGGTAACCCCGGTAAAAGCGACCGGCTGATGCAGCAACAGGCAGTTCTCACAAAAAAACTTAGGCTACCGGCAAACGATAAGATCGGTAAAGGTGGTGGCAATAACAAAGCGTCCTTCACCGTATCTGCTGTTGAAGCCGGCCGCAGTACCGGACTAAGTAATGATAGTGGCACGTTTGATAAACAAAGCGAAGTATTAGCGGCGGTTGATAACAAGGTATTTCCAGACGGGGAGTTAAGTAATCCTGTTGCATTTAATGCATTAAATATAAAACCGCTAACCCCGCCGAAAGCAGAGAGTAAACCCGCTAAAAAGCTTTCAGGGTTTCATCCTCAATATGCTTTAACTGTGCTGGCTTCGTCGAACCTGAATGGTGTTGGCTCATTTGCCGATAGTAAAGTGGGCACAACAGGCGGGTTTTTATTCTCTGTTGGATTGACTAAAAAGTTTACTATAAGTACAGGTGCGGCGTATGCTAAAACACCGTACAGCACTGAGTTTTATAACTATCATACAACATATCCATTTAAAACCAACCCGGAAACGGTAACCGCAGATTGCCGCGTGCTGGATATTCCGCTTAACATTGATTACAATGTTGTGCAAAAAGGAAGAAACTCTTTCAGTGTGGGCACCGGTCTGTCAAGTTATCTGATGCTGAGCGAAAAATATCATTACAACTATGCTAATCCTAATCCATACTGGCTTACCGATGTAAGCGTAGAAAATAAGAACCGCCACTTTTTGGGTGTGCTAAATCTGGATGCTACCTATCAGCGCCAAGTTAACTCAAAACTAAGCCTGGCTGTACAACCATACTTAAAACTACCATTAACCGATATAGGCAATGGCCAGGTTAAACTGCAATCTACTGGTGTAGCGGTAGGCATAAGCTGGAACATTAATACACTAAAACGCTAACCATATGAAAATCATCAGTATGATATTACTTGCCGGATTGAGCATCTTTCAGCAGGCAGGGCAGGGATTGTACGTTTGTAAAAACGCTAAAATAAGCCTTTACTCCAAGGCCCCTATCGAAGATATCGAAGCAAAATCGGATAAAGGTACATCAGTATACAACGCAGGCACGGGCGACCTTGCCTTTAGTTTACCGATCAGTTCGTTCAAGTTTGAAAAGAGCCTGATGCAGGAACACTTTAATGAGAATTATATGGAAAGCGACAAGTATCCGCTGGCTACATTTAAAGGAAAAATACAGGAGCCTGTTGACGTAAGTAAGGATGGCAGCTACCCGGTTAATGTTGCCGGTGTTTTAACGGTGCACGGCGTTGCTCAAAATCGTACCATCCCGGGTAGCATAACTGTGCAAAAAGGCGCCATAACCATGACATCGGAATTTATGGTGAAATGCGTTGACCATAAAATAACCATACCCACACTTGTATTTCACAACATTGCCGAATCGATCAAAATTAATGTCTCGGCTACCTACGATACTTATAAAAAATAATTCAAACAACAGCTAAACTCACAACACCATGAACAGATATGCCCTATTTATAGCGTTTTTGTTTTTCGCGATAAGCACAAATGCGCAAAAAACCGATTCTACGAAAAACACTTCCTCAACCGATTCGTTAATGAACTCGCTCGCCGGTAAACCCGCCGCCGAACCGGTTATCGCAACCTTTAAATCAACCCGATTGATTCTTTCGCAAACTACTGAAACCGTGAAGAAAGGCAACCTTAACTTTTTGGTGATCCACCGTTTTGGCGATATCGGAGGCTCGGCAGGTGGTTCGCCAACCTTGTGGGGTTTTGATAACTCGAGTGATATTTACATTGGTTTTGAATACGGGTTAACTAATGATCTGGATATTGATTTTGGCCGCAGTAAACTGGAGCAATTGCTCGATCTGCAATTGAAATATGCTATAGTAAGGCAAAAATCAGATGAATCGGTGCCTCTTGCCATAACATTGATAGGTAAAACAGGTTTAAAACCATACAAAGTTACCACCAACGTATTTGATACTTATAGCAACCGACTCAACTATTTAGCCCAGGCTCTAATTGCACGTAAGTTTTCGCCGCAATTTTCATTACAATTAACGCCAACCTTTTTGCGTACCAATTTGCCCTACCCGTATTTGCCCGGTAACGAGCAACAGCTGTTTGCTATGGGTGTTGCCGGCCGCATTAAAATAACCAAGCGCATGGGTATTGTGTTCGATTATCAGCACCCATTCTCAAACTTCAGGCAAAACAGCACCAATCCGATCTTCTACGATCCATTAGCTTTTGGTATCGAAATAGAAACAGGAGGGCACGTATTTACCATCAACTTTACCAATGCACAGGCCATATCCGAGATCAATTACTTGAGCGACACCGAATCGTCATGGACGAAAGGACAATTCCGCCTGGGCTTTACCATATCAAGGATATTTGATCTGAACCCGAAACATAAAGGCACGTTTAATAAATAATTGGTTATGAAAAGGGATAAATTTTTGTCGAGCCTGGGTATCGGGGTCGCGGCCGTTTGTGTGGGATGTGCTTTTGGATCGTGCAGTAAGAGCAGCGATTCGGCATCTCCCTCTGGTACTCCGGCGCCGGCGCCAGGTAGCGGTACGGTATTTACCGCCGATCTGACTACTGAGTTAACAAGCGTTGGTCAAACCAAATCGGCCAATGGGGTGATATTGGTTAGATTAGCCGCAGGTAATGTGGCCAGTTCTTTTACTGCTGTACAAATTGCGTGCACACATCAAGGCACATCTATCAATTATAATACATCGCAGGGCATTTTTATATGCCCTAATCATGGCAGCGAGTTTGGAACCGGCGGTAATGTGATACTCGGCCCGGCACCTTCATCCTTGCAAAGGTATAATGTAGGTATTACAGGCACTACATTGACGGTTACAGCATAAGCGTTATTTTTTAATACTGTTTTGCACATACCACTCCAGCGTAAGCTCCTTTATCTTTTCGTTAACTCCGGCAAAAATCTCGGTTTTATCCCTGGCCTGCAATATGCCCAGTATTTCAACCTGCAGTTGTAGTATCACGTCCATCTTAGCACTGTTAAGGGCCAGCTCTTTAATGGCGATGGGCGTAATGTTAAACTCTTCCGCGGGGTCTGTGTTTTGTTGATTTTCCATGTGGTGTAAACAATCAACAACAAGATATGATTTATTCGGAAGAAAATATATTAGGTGCCTGTTAAGCTTTCAGTAATTCATCGGCCAGGTATGGCGCCAGGTATATCAGTCTCGCCGCATTTTCGAGATGCCAAAAGTGGATCAGCTTATTCATATTGCCGCCTAAAAGTGGTCCGATAACATACAAATTTTGCGCTGCTTCAAAACGTTCGTTCACTTCAAATCCCTTTTCGGATAGATTTACTTTAGCCATGTTTTTATGAACCAGGTTGTATATTAATCTTGATGACGACTGATCGAGATAGTTAGATCCGCTACAATTAATGACAACCTTGAACTGTGAAGGGTATGTTTTTTCCAGGCCGGAGGAGGATTCCTGATAATTCAAAATAACACCGCCACGGGCTGGCGTGGTACTAATAAATTTGCCTTTCAGAAAAGCTACTTCCTGTAGGTCTATCAGTAATTGTGAAGCCGATTTATACTCGGGCCCCGAACGCCTGAACAGGTTACTTAAGCGCAAACCATGTATTCCAAAAAACTCTTTTTTTGCGCCCTCATCCAGATCTTCCATCAGCTTAAGGGTAGTGCTGATAACTGTTGCAATATAAGCTACGTTAACGCCGTTTTTTGTAGCCAGTTGCAGATCTGCAGCGGCAGTATTAACCAGGGTTTGGATGGTATGATTGCCCTTAGATTTCAATTTTTCCAGATTGGGTATTGGGTGCGCGTCAAGTACCTCAATTGATATGTGATGAGGCAACAATCCGCTTGGCGATATCACGGTGATTTGATTGATCAGTTTCCGGATATCGGGCATGCCTTCCAATAAATAAAGCAACTCAATGCTGCTGGCGTTCGAGCCAATGATCAATACATTTCTATCTTCAACATTATGGTTCCCGCTTAACGCGATTTTCACCTTCTCAATATTCTGGCTTACCGATACTTCGTAGATGTCGTTAATATATGCTGTTTGAGCGGCGTTTTCTTCAACGATTGGTTTAACTACTGCCGATCCGGTTGCTATAACCAATTTGTGCGACTCGATATAGCTTATACTTTTATCCGGATGCTCAAGCTCTACCCGGTAAAGCTTATCGGGTGTAAGTTGTGTGTCGATAGCTTCGGCCTGTATCAAGTGTACTTTGGCAAACTGCTTTTCCTCAACCTGCCTGTACAGTTCGGATATGGTGCGATGAATGTACCAACCAAAAATAAATCGCGGGATATAAACCGTTTCCCAATCATTTTGGGCTATGAGTGGTAGATTGTTTTTTAACCAGCGCCCGGCAGTAATGCCGCCATGCTCGCGATAATAAGCTTCCCAATCGCTTTGCGTTTCTTTAAACCACTTAAAAAACGCAGGACGCTCAGGCTCATAAATAAAATCGTTAACACAAGTAATGGTTAGCGCGTTAACAGATGAGCGTGAACCATACGGGATGCCTTTCCAAAACTCATGGGTTTTTTCAATAACCGTCACCTTCAGTTGCCCGTGATCAGATCGCGTGCCATCCAACAGTTTACGGAACAACTGTATCAATGTGGCTGTACTGGCTAATCCGCTTCCGATAAAAGTGATATCCGCTGTGTGTGAGTGTCCGCTCATTAAAAATGGTTTAGGGCTTCAATCACCTGCATTATTTCGGTTTCGGTATGGCAAAATGAACATGGCAAACTTAATGTGGTATCGTGTATTTCATCCGATACGGGGAACTCTTTCCCAATAAAAATATTTTTCAACGCCTTTTGGCGATGGGGGGGCACAGGGTAGTGTATTACCGTTCCGATGCCTTTATCGAGCAGATAAGCTTGCAACTTGTCACGCTCCGGGTGGCGAATATTAAAAATGTGATATACATCGGAATAGTGGGCGTCTTTTACCGGCAATATGTATTTGTCGGGCAAATTGTTCAGATATAGATCAGCTAACTTATTCCTGTGCGCATTCATCGCATCCAGATGCTTAAGTTTAACACTCAAAAAGGCAGCCTGCATTTCATCCAGTCTGTTGTTGTGGCCTATAATGTCATTATAATACTTGCGGTCGGAACCATAATTACGTAATTGTATTAACGTATTTTTATATGCCTCATCGTCACATATAATACCCCCGGCATCGCCTAAGGCGCCTAAGTTTTTTGTTGGATAAAAACTGAAGGCGCCAAACTCGCCAAATGTGCCGGCCAGCTTACCTTTGTAAGTAGCGCCATGCGCCTGGGCACAATCTTCGATCAAATACAGATCGTGCTTTTGTTTGATCTGCATAATGCTATCCATATCGCAACATTTACCATATAAATGGACGATGAGCAATACCTGGGTATTACGTGTTATGGCTTGTTCAATTTTTACCGGGTCGATGTTATAAGTCGAAATATCAGGGTCTACCATTACCGGGGTTAAACCGCAGGCTATAACTGCTAAAACGGTGGCGATATAGGTGTTTGATGGTACAATAACTTCGCTTTCGGGAGGCAGGTTTAAGGCTTTAAGGGCCAAAATAATAGCATCTAAACCATTTGATATACCCACACAGTATTTAGCGGAATGATAAGCTGCAAATTCTTGTTCAAATACTTCGAGCTGATGCCCCAATATATAGTGCCCTTTATCAAGCACCTCGTTAAATTTGGCTTTGAACTCATCTTCAAAGGGTGCGTTTAAACGTTTTAAATTTTCGTAGGGTATCATTTTAGGCTATCAGGGGTTCTACGTGGTCATAATCTGAGTGATCATAGTGGGTTGACGATACCCCCATTAATATAGCGCCCGGACTAAAGTTATACATCATATGCCAGTCCAGGGGTTCAACGATTAAACATTGAGCCGGGTCATCTAAAAAAAACTCCTCGCGGGTTTGGCCGTTGTTAATTACCACAGTGAAGCTGCCATGTACACAAAATAATGCTTCAATGGTTTCGTAATGCAAGTGGCCACCGCGGTTCGCGTCGTCGGTTATGTCATTGATGTAATACAAGCGTTTAATGTCAAAAGGCAACACCTTGTCAATAGGTGTTAAGCGGCCGCGTTCGTCTTTAAAGGTTTTTAACTGGATAAGGTATGCCATAATTATTCTGTAACTCCGTTAGCTGCATCTAATAAGTCTAAAATTTTCTCGTCTGTATTCATATCAAATTTTCGTCCGAAAAGGCTGTCGGAAGCCATAATTTGATCAAAATCTTCAGTTAATAATACTTTCGGACGGGCACTTCCGGGTTGCCAGTCGATATAGCGGTAGTTTTTATTCACCACATTATTTTTAAAGGGCGAACTCATGATAATACTTTGAAAAATAAATTCATCGCTACCCCAGGTGTATTTTAAAAAGCGGCTCAGTTTTTTATTATCATCAATATAGTTAACAACATATGCTGCGCAATCTAAACTTAAGGTCCAGAATGTTTCTTTGCCGTAGAGATGAATATCGACCGGGAATTTTCGTTTGAAGGTGAAAAAATTGATGATTTTTTCGAGACGATGGCGGCCTTTAAATCTCATATCTGTTAGGTGATAGCGATTTACACGGGCGTTTGCTTCCGTCCAATCTGTTTCAAAATCGCGGAAAAGCATAAACTCTTTGCCGATATTTTGCTGCAGAAAATTTGAAATATGCGAGGCCGATTTTATCGGATAATCCTGGCCAGTTATCAGGTTTAAAAAATCATATTTTATGCCCGATGCGATAATCTGCCTGATGCAGCTCAACGCTGCCTGCACGGTTGTATAGCCGGCCCATTTTATGTCGATCCGGTCTTCAATAAAATATACATTGGGAATATCAAATAATTCGCGGTGGGTTTCCAGATCGATTTTTTTATCTACGTGGACATAGAAATCAAAATCGCCGTTATTAACGGATTCGATAAGTCTTTTAGTTTGCCTTGGGGAAGTATAGGTAACTATTAGAATAGCAAATTTCACTTTATTACAATAGTTCAGGGTTCAATGGTAAAAGTATTGATTTATTATTTAAAATATATAAATGTTTTGTAACGATTATGAGAAACAATTAAGTTGCTCTTATCGATATTTTGCGCTGCGAACAAAGTAATATTTAGTATACTTTAATTGTATGCATAAATAAAATAAAGGATTGTTTTACATTGCGTGTGATTTTTATCGATGCTCTTTTATTGATCAGTACACCTATTCACAAAGCCCTGCTATATGCACTCAAATATAACTTGCAGCAATATTTTAGATATTAACTGGCATAATGGAAACGATTGCGATTTCAATATAGATGGGGCGGTAAATGTGTGGCAAATTTCGATCACTTCAAACATATTGGCGGTTAACGATTTTTTAGAATTGCTTAGCGCCGATGAGCGTGCCAGGGCCAGCCGTTATTATCAACAAAAGGATCGTGAACGGTTTATTATAAGCAGGGGTGTATTGCGTGTTTTGCTGGGTTGGTATTTAAAAATATCAGCAACCGAAATTGTTTTTGAGATAGGAATTAACAAAAAGCCATTTGTAAAAAGCACCGATGACACCGTACTTCATTATAATACAACTCACTCCGGCGATTACATTTTGATCGCAATAGCGGCACTGCCCGTTGGTGTGGATGCTGAAAATATGGAACCGCTTTTTCCTTATCAGGAGATCCTGGAGCACAGTTTTAATCCCGATGAGATAGCATATATCAATCAATCTGACACTTCGATCGAGACATTTTATACTTTGTGGACACGTAAAGAGGCTTTGTTAAAAGCGACTGCGAAAGGGATTGATGACAATATGAAGTTTGTGCCATGCATTGATGGCAAGTATAACATAGAAAGCTCCTTAATTGGCTCAAACCAAAACTGGTTTGTGAGTAGTTTTAATATTAACCATAGCTACATAGGTAGTGTTGCAACCCTGATCGGGGATATAAAATTCTGGACTTTTGAACCGCTGATTTGAAATTTTGTATATCTTAAAGAAATAAATGTTTCTAATAACAATTTTTTTTATCCTTTTTTGAAACTAAATTATTTTTCATTCGTATAAAAAATAACATTACCTACTTACGAATGAAAACTGATGATCATAATCGGCGCCCGAGTTGCCGAAAATGCGATATTGAATTTGAAGAGCGCGTAAGGCGGGGACTGATTGCGCGGTATCTGTTTTTTTGGTTGCCTTTAAAAAGATATATCTGCCTTAATTGTTTAAGACGATATTATGTTTTAGAGGGTAAAAACAGCCATGGCCATATTACACACGGGAAATATTACGGATCGCACAATCAAAGTAACCGGCCCGACAATAATATTTACAGGCTTAGTTCAAGTAATACCGGGCAATGATCAGAATGCCGGGCTTCCGGTAATATTGCCGCTCTTTTTATTAAAGGCTCCAAAGCGCTGGTAGCCATATTATAATCGATACGCCAGCCTAAGTTTTTTGCACGAGAATTAGCCCGGAAACTCCACCAGGTATAGTTATGCGGCTCTTTATTAACATGCCTGAAGGTATCTACAAAACCCGATTGTATAAAATTTTCCATCCACTCACGTTCCTCGGGTAAAAAGCCCGAAGAATTGGCGTTTGATTTTGGGTTGTGAATATCAATAGGCCGGTGGCAAATATTATAATCGCCGGATACCACAAGGTTAGGATACGCCCATTTGAGCTGATGCAGGTAAGCGCCAAACTCTTCGAGGAAACGGAATTTAAAACCCTGGCGTTCATCGCCGCTCGAGCCTGACGGGAAGTAAACACTCATCACCGATACATCGTCAAAGTCGACGCGGATATTGCGGCCCTCGCGATCATAATCGGCAATACCACAACCAAACTCAACATGCTTAGGTGTCTTTTTGGTGAAGATAGCCGTACCACTATAACCCTTTTTTTCGGCGGGGTACCAATAATGTTCGTAACCCATTTGCTCAACCAGTAACAAATCGGTCAATACATCGGGCGTTGCCTTTATTTCCTGCAGGCAAACCACATCGGCATCGGTAGCCTGCAGCCACGAAAACCAGTTTTTTGTAATCGCCGAGCGGATGCCGTTAACATTATAGGTGATGATCTTCATTGCTATTTATCTATTTCCAATAATTTATCCAACTGTTTGCATTGCCTTTTACTTAACAACTCAACTGTCATAGGTACATCGGTTGTAGGGCGGTCGCGGCTATCTTTTGGGACTGCGGCTATCTGGTCAACCATGTCAATGCCGGTAACTACTTCGCCAAAGGCGGTGTAATTGGTATCCAGGCTTGGTGTGCCGCCAACGGTTCGGTAAATGGCACGTTTAAATTCGGGTATTTTATAACCAGCGGGGAAACGGGGAAGCTTTTCGGTCTTGTCCAGGTCGGCATCGGTGTAGCGTTTGCCTTCCACAATATAAAACTGCGAAGCGTTTGATGCCTTTGCCGGGTTATCATCACGTGCAGCGGCTAAAACACCACGTTTATGAAAAATGCTATCCTTAAACTCGGCCGGTATAGTATATTTTGGTCCGCCGTTGCCTAACTCAATGCCCGGTTTGGCGTTTTTTGAGTCGGGATCGCCACCCTGTATCATAAAGTTTTGGATCACCCGGTGAAACAGCGTCCCGTTAAAATAACCTTGCTTGGCCAGTTTAATAAAGTTATCACGGTGCTGGGGTGTTTCGTTATACAGACGGATGATGCACTGGCCGTAACTTGTTTTGATACGGATGTACTGGTTCTTTGGCCCCTTTGCAAAAGCTACTGCTGTTATCAGTAATAATAAAAAGGTAAAAATTCTTTTCATATCTATTGATTAAAAACTTCTTCAAAATAATCGATCATCAACGATTTGATGACCATCTCCTGCTCAAGCAGTGTGTAGCTTGGGATGGGCTGCATCAGTTTCCAGTGCGGCCAGCCATCCTGGTCCAGGCCCTCCAACTCATAAAACCCAAGTTTACTAAAAAGCCTGCAATTGGCAATGTGCATTAGTTCTTCTTTTTGGCGTTTGCTGAATTTTTTTGGCCCCTGGCCCAATTCCTGCACACCGATTAAAAACAGCATTACCTTGATATCGGGTACGTCGGTATCAAAATACTCAGCAATTTTTTGCTGTAACTCTTTCCACTTAATATTTACTTGGGCAGCTGTCATATACGGGCAAATATACAGTTAGTTGGTTTATAGTTCATGGATCATCATTCATGGTTTAAAGCCAGGGTCGGTAGAACATGGTGGTTAGAGTAAACTCAAAACAGCGATGAACCATTATCTATGATCTATAGGCCAATTCGCGTCAGCGAAATAACATATTCACAAAAATGTTACGCGCTTAAGCGGCTTAAAAAAACAAAATTTAAAACTATGAGTTATATTTGTTAGCAATTTAATACCGAATCAATTATTTTGATGCAAATTAAATTGAGTTAAGCTGATGTCGTACAATTAAGTTTTGAAAAACTACACACGCCATATTACGTTTGCCTGGATCGTGTTGATCTGTTTTGTAACAGGTCAGTTAATGGCCGTTGTTCACCAGCACGTGCCCGGCTATACCCAACGCCTCTACCAAACATCAAAGCAATACCCACAGCAAACCGTGGCCGAAAAATGTTATGTGTGCGATATGATGCACCATACGCAAATGGCTTTGTTTACTGATGTTCCGGTAGTCCCGCATTACATTATCAGCGATACGCAATACAAATGCCAGCACGATTACGTTGGCATTGCGCTCATACTTTCGGCAGGCCGGTCTCCGCCCCGCGCGTAATTTTATTTCAGTTTTTAGCAGATGGCTGAGGCCGGTTCTTGCTGCTAAGATCATTGCCGTTAATCATATTATTTAACTTATTGTAAATGGACCGTCATCCCGATTGTATGGGGATAAAAGCTTGTAAAGCTTATGGAACGTTGATCAGGATATAAAATACAAATGAAACTCAGACTCAAATTAACCGCATTACTATATATTCTTTTATTGCCGGTATTGTCTGCAATAGCAAAAAATCCGGATCCGGTTGCGAATGGTACCCTCACCGGAAAGATTACAGATAAAGTCACCGGCGAAGCCCTGATAGGTGTAACCGTTATTATACCCGATCTGCACAACGGAACCGTTACCGACGCTAACGGCAAATATGTATTAAACCATGTACCTAAAGGGGTTTATTTGTTGCAGGTACGATATATTGGCTACGCCACAATAAACCAAAAGGTTGATTTTTCGAAAACCAGTGTGCTCGATTTCAAGCTACAGGTATCATCTATCGAAGCCAGCGAGGTAATAATAACCGGTGTATCAAAAGCAACCGAAATAAAACGCAGCCCCATACCTATGGTAGCTGTAAGTAAAACAACTATTGATGAACATGCCGCAGCAGGGAATGTAATTGAACAAATTGCTAACCTGCCGGGTGTAAGTGCGGTAACTACCGGGCCAAATGTATCAAAACCATTTATCCATGGTTTGGGATATAACCGGGTGGTAACTTTGGAAGATGGTATTCGCCAGGAGGGCCAGCAATGGGGCGATGAGCACGGCATAGAGGTTGATCAAAACTCGATTGACCGTATCGAAGTGATCAAAGGCCCGGCCAGTTTATCTTATGGATCGGATGCTATTGGCGGTGTGGTGAATTTAATAACAGCCGCGCCTGTACCCGAAGGAAAAGTATTAGGTGATGTATCCGGAACGTATGGTACCAACCAGGGTTTGTTCGGAGGTTCGTTCAGGTTACAGGGCAATAACAATGGTTTTGTTTGGGGAACTGTTGTTTCGGCGAAAGCTGCTAAAGATTACCAGGATGCGCACGATGGCCGCGTATATGCTACCAGCTACCAGGAAAAGGATGCGCGTTTGATGTTTGGTTTAAACAAATCGTGGGGGTATTCGTACATCAACGCTTCGATATTTGATGACCAGCAGGCGATCCCTGATGGCAGCCGCGATTCGTTAACACGCGCGTTCACCAAACAGGTAACCGATGCTGACCTTTACAGACCGATCGTTTCCACCGACGAGCTAAACTCGTACACTATCCCCAATCTACATCAACATGTGCAGCTCTATCGTATTTATAACAACAGCAGTTTTAATTTAGGTAAGGGTACATTACTGGTTAACCTGGGTTATCAGTTTAGTCACCGCCGCGAGTACACACATCCAACAGACGATGTAACTCCCGGCTTAAACCTGCATTTAACAACTTATACGTATGATGTTAAGTACAACTTTAGCCTTGGCGATTACGAAACTACTTTAGGCATCAACGGTCAATACCAAAACAATAATATTGGCGGCGGTACCGAATTCCCTATTCCGGCTTATCACCAGTTTGATGTGGGGCCGTTCTTCGTGGTTAAAAAGAGCTTTGGCAAGTTAGATCTGTCGGGTGGGGCACGTATCGACAGCCGCTCGTTTACGGGTGAAGCAGCTTATATTGACACAACCAAAGTATATTACCCCGTATTGTATACCGGCACCAGCCCGGAGACGGCAACCAATGTTGTAAAGCAGTTCGATGCCCTTAATAAAACCTTTTCGGGATTTTCGGGAAGCTTTGGCGCGACATACAACTTTTCGAACCAGTTTTTGGTTAAGGGTAATATCGCCCGTGGGTTCAGGTCGCCAAGTATAGCTGAGCTATCGGCTAACGGCCCCGACCCGGGTTCGCAGATCTACCACGTAGGTAACAGCGATTTTAAGCCCGAGTTTAGCGTGCAGGAAGATCTGGGAGCCTTTTTAACCTTACCGACCATTACCGCAAGTGTTGAGGTGTTTAATAATAACATCGATAACTATATCTTTCAGCAACAGGTATTGGATGCCAGCGGCGCGCCGGTGACTAACCAGGGTTACAACGAGTTTACCTACGTACAAAGCCACGCCCGCATTTATGGCGGCGAAGCTAACCTGGACATTCACCCGTATAGCTGGCTGCATTTTGAAAATGCGATCGGTATAACTTACGGCGAAAATAAAGGTACCGGCGCTAAGGTTCCTGATAGCTTAAAATACCTGCCTTTTATACCTCCGTTGCATACCCACTCGGAGCTGCGTGCCAGCTTTAACAAAGGCTTTGGCAGCTTTAAAAGTGTTTATGCCAGCTTTGGGTTCGATCATTACAGTGCTCAGGACAGATTCTTTGCCGCGTATGGCACCGAAACCTATACTGCCGGTTACAACCTGATAAGCGCGGGCATTGGCGGCAACCTGGTAAATGCAGCGGGCAAGCCGGTGATCAAATTATTTATCGAGGGTACAAACCTGGGGAATGTAAACTATCAATCGAACATGAGCAGGCTGAAGTATTTTGATAATGCTGAGCCGGGACCGGGCGTACAGCCGGGTATATTTAACATGGGGCGTAACATCAGCTTTAAGCTGGTGGTTCCGTTTGATTTTTCGCCTAAGGCGAAGTTGTAACACCGCGCCATTTAACAGAGCATCTATTTTTTGATCCTATATCTACCTAAGCCCTCTCTGTAATGGAGAGGGCTTTTTTGTTATGCCCCCTCTAAATCTCCCCCGGTAGGGGAGACTTTAATACGTATCTGGTGCCTATCGAGATTTAGCCATCCCTACCGGGGAGGGTTGGGAGGGGCTGTTTATCTGCGATTATCAAGCTTGATTTGAGTAGTATCGGTGATCATGATTTCGGGTTTGCCTTTATAGTCGATCAGTTTGCCGGTAACGCAAACCTGTTGCCCTTTAAATTTATCTTCGGGAGCGGTGCTGAATTTTTTACGGTCGTCACCTTTGATCACCAGGCTCAATACTTCGTTAGGATGGCTGCCGCCGACATCAAGCAGGGTTAAGCCGGGGCCGGCCAAAAACTTGCCACTGAATATTTTATCGCAAATGGTCACCTCTTCGCCGATGTGTTTGGCTGCGTCTTTCGCAGCAATAGTGGTTTGCGCCGATGCTTTCATCGCCGCGAAGGCTATCAATAAAGCTATGCTGATCTTTTTCATATCAAATTAAATTGTGCGTTTTGCTCTAAATAAAGAGTTTTTGCTTAAACGGCATAATCGAAAATAAAGTGTAATTAATAAATTACCATGGTGGCTATCTATTTAATATCGCTTTTGTGTGTTTACATATTTACTTATAACTTACGCATCATATCATAAAACTATAATTTGTGTTAGTTAAAACCTTTGGAAGCGCTGTTTACGGCATTGAGGCCACAACCATAACGGTTGAGGTAAATATTGCCGCGGGCACTAAATATTTTATTGTGGGCCTGCCCGATATTGCCGTTAAGGAAAGCTATTTCCGTATCGAATCTGCATTAAAAAACTGCGGCTTTAAAATGCCGCGCCAGCAGGTTGTGGTGAATATGGCCCCGGCAGATGTACGCAAAGAGGGTTCGGCGTATGATCTCACTATCCTAACGGGGATACTGGCCGCATCGGGGCAGATAGAAGCTGAGAGCTTAGACAAGTATCTCATTATGGGCGAAATATCGCTCGATGGAGGTTTGCAGCCCATTAAAGGCGCATTGCCCATTGCGATACAGGCTCGTAAAGAAGGCTTTAAAGGGTTCATCCTGCCAAAGCAAAACGCACGTGAGGCTGCCATTGTAGCCGACCTTGAGGTTTACGGAGTTGAAAATATAAAAGAGGTTGTCGACTTTTTTAACGGCGACCTGCAGCTTAGGCCGGTAACTGTAAATACAAGAGAAGAGTTTTTTAACAGCGTTAACAATTACGACAGCGATTTTAGCGAGGTACGTGGTCAGGAAAATATCAAGCGTGCTTTGGAGATTGCCGCGGCAGGCGGGCATAATGTAATCCTGATCGGCCCGCCGGGAGCGGGCAAAACCATGCTTGCACGCAGGCTGCCGTCGATATTGCCGCCGCTGAGTTTGTACGAATCGTTAGAGACCACTAAGATACACTCGGTAGCGGGTAAGCTATCTACCAGCGATGCGTTGGTTACCGTGAGGCCGTTCCGCTCGCCGCACCATACTATTAGTGACGTGGCCCTGGTTGGAGGCGGCAGCAACCCGCAGCCCGGCGAAATATCGCTGGCGCATAACGGGGTTTTATTTTTAGATGAGCTGCCTGAATTTAAGCGCAGCGTTTTAGAAGTAATGAGGCAACCGTTGGAGGAGCGGAGAGTTACGGTAAGTCGCGCAAGGCTTACGGTGGAATACCCGAGCAGCTTTATGTTGGTGGCGAGCATGAACCCCTGCCCTTGTGGCTATTTCAATCATCCGGAGAAAGAATGTACCTGCCCCCCGGGGATGGTGCAGAAATATCTGAGCAAAATATCGGGGCCGTTATTGGATAGGATTGACCTGCATGTTGAGGTTACGCCGGTGAATTTTGCCGAGCTTTCGTCTGACCGGTTATCCGAAAAAAGCGAACTGATCCGCGAGCGGGTTATCCATGCCCGCGACATACAGGCCAATCGTTTTGGTACACAGGAAGGTTTACATAGCAATGCGCAAATGAGCACCAAACTAGTTCGCGAGATATGTACAATTAGTGAGGCCGGCCAGGCGTTATTAAAAAAGGCGATGGAAAAGTTGGGACTCTCGGCGCGGGCTTATGACCGGATATTAAAAGTATCGCGCACCATTGCCGACCTGGCCGGTAGTGAAACCATTGAACTGGAACACCTGGCCGAAGCGATACATTACCGCAGTTTGGATAGGGAAAGTTGGGCAGGGTAAAATTTATATTCATGAAAAAACCATACCTCATCGTGCTCGTTGCCATCGTCCTTATTGCGGGTGGTGCTTACGGATACAAATGGTACACACAAACCAATTATCCCGAAAGGTTATTTGTAACAGTTACGGGAATCGAGCATTACTCGTTACGATCAACAATATATACTGAGCACGATACCTATGTGGAGGCTACTATTAACAATATTGATAAGGCTGCGTTACTGAAGAAATATAAATTCGGGCCGTACCCGGCTAATTGGAGCCTAAAACGCACCTGCCCCTTTATCCCGGATGACGACCGTGGGTTTTTATATCACCAGGATATTAAAAAGCAAAAACCACGTGGGTATACTTTATGCTTTGTACAGCCTAAAACCAACGTGGTTATTGTTTATGAATACCGCGAAAATTGAGCGTATTCTTAGAAGTGGAAAAACAAGCCTAATGTAGCTTGCGCTACTGTGATAGGTTGTTTGGTTTGCAAACGACCATTGGTATAAGGGTTGCTATCGTTAGTGATGGCAACACCGGCACAGTTTACGTATTTGGCGTTAAAGGCAAAACCAAAGCCATCGCTAATGTTGTAATGTAAACCAATATTACCGCTATAGGCAAACGCCGACGCATGTGAGCTTCGCTGATAAAATGTTGTAGACTCTAAAGTGGTTGAACTCACCGCTTGTTTATAAACGTTTATTTCATACTCGGGCGTGTCAAAGCTTTTTAATAGGCCGGCTGAGACGCCAACATCGAACGAGAAACTGCCAAAGTAAACAGAATACTGTGGGCCTAATAATACGTTTATGTTTTGAAAACGTTGCGTAATAGTAACCGTTGTTGATTGGGCATTAAAGTCGGCATTATAGCCGGCTGATAAAGCCTGCAATGCATCGCTGCTTGGCCTGCCCTGATCCTGAAAAGAAAAGTCAATTACACCTGCTATGTGTTTGGTAAAATAATGTGCCCAGTTTACGCCGTAAGTTACACTTTGGCGGGCCATGCCGGCCTGGTTATCATAATAATCGGCTTTTTTAAAATCGCCTAACGGCTGCGATACGCCTGCATAAAAGCCGAGGTAATTTTTACCTACGGGCACATCCTGCGCACGTGTGCTTAGTCCTATAAATGCAATTATTAAAGTAAAGAGTATAGATAAGTTTTTTTTCATGTTATAATACCAGTGGTAGTAGTTTTGTGCAAAAATAGTAAAGCAAGCCAATAACCCAATAAGTTTTGCCTAAGCAACGTGCTAAAGGGCATAATATTACGCTTTTTATGTGCTATTACTCAATATTTAACAATTTTTAACTTGTAATTGTTACAATGAATCATTCGCCATCCGGGTTTAAGGCGCCGATGATTTGCCGCATCAATTCGGCCTCGGTAAATGGTTTGCTTATCTGACCTGAGAAATAATTGTCCCACTGTTGATTTTTAGATAAGCCGGCATCGCTGCTGGTTGTAGCTATAAATGGTATGGCGTTTAATGGCAGATCCAGTTCGCGTACGGTGCTAATCAAATTATGCGCATCCATATCGGGTAGATTAATATCCATTAATACGATATCGATGCTTTCTTTTTGAATAATAGCCAATGCATTGGCTCCGGTAGAAGCTTCAAAAAACCTGATATTCCATTGGCTGGTCATTACTTTCATGAACATCAGGTTAAGCTCGTTACTATCAACAGCCAAAATTTTTAAGCCATTGATTAAACTTAACGGCTTATCTACAGATTGCATGGAGACGGCTCTAACGCCACTCGTTAATTCCTGGTAAGGGATACTAAAACTAAATGTGCTTCCTTGGCCTTGTGCACTTTTTACGTTGATGTGCCCGTTTTGAAGCTGTACCAATTGCCTGCAAATATATAAGCCAAGGCCACTTCCGGTTTTACCGATAGCCGAACTGGTTTGATAAAATTTAGAGAACAGGTTGTTCTGCTGCTCGGTGTTAATACCCGTACCCGTATCGGCAACTTCGACATTCAGCCAGGTTTTACCATCTTTTACGGCCACATCCGCATTCACCTTAACCGATCCGGTTTTTGTGAACTTAATAGCATTGCCTAATAAATTAACCATGATCTGTTTCAACCTGAAGCCATCTCCGGATACGATGGTTTCCTTATCACCATGGAAGTTGTAAATCAACTCGAGCTTCTTTTTTGCAGCGCTGAAACTCATGCTGTCTATCACCTGTCTTAAGGTGAAATCGGGGTTAAAGGGCTCGTTATTGATGTTAAACTCGCCGCTATCCATCTTCGCCGCATCTAACGTATCGTTTAAGGTATGCAACAACATATCGGATGATAGCCTGATGGAACCCAGCATTTCCGATTGTTTATCGGTTAAATTGGTTTTGCTGAAAATATGCAGGAAACCTTTGATAGCGGTGAGCGGGTTGCGTATTTCGTGGCTCATATGTGCCAGCAGATCCATTTTTTGCTGGGCAAGTATAATAGCGCGTTCGTTTTCCTTACGGAGATTAACCTCGGACCTATCGAGTTTAAAAATGAAAATAATAAGCCAGGTAGCAAATAACAGCACCAAAAACAAAGCGATCAAAAAAAACTGGTTAAGCAGGCCGGTGGTATCCTGGTAATTTTGAAAGGCCATACCCCTTATCTGGTTAGCCAGCGTGTGGTTTATATCTTTCAAATCATTGATCACCCGCTCCAGCTGATTAATGATATTGATGTTAAGCGTAATTAGTTGCTTCTGGGTGCTCAGCAAGGCTTTGTTATGCTGTTGAAGCTGTCGTAATATTTTTTGATAGGCAATCCTGTTTTTTTTGGTAATGTTACGCGTTAACGAATCAATTAAATGCTGGTTATGCCGGTGGTTTATCTCGATTACGCTGGCTGTGTTGTTTTTATTGGTAATGGCATCTTTTAAACGCGACAACAGCCCCTGGTTTTTTTTGATGGTTTTAAGTGTTGTATCGGTACCGCCGGAAACTACAGTGCGGCTGCTTACTTTGCTAAACCGGCCAATTTGTACAGGTACTGTGGATGTATCGGCAGCCTGGAAATTGGTCAATAGCGAATCAAAATTGTGCTTGATATTGTATAATCTGGCAGAAAGCTGGAGTTTTTGTTCGTACCATTCTGTAACCTGGCGCCTTTGTGCGGCATTTAAATCGGTAGTATCGGTATGCTGGGCCAGCAAGGTATCAATTTTGCCAAAAGCCTGCGATAGTTCGGCCTGATAGGCAACCAGGTTCCGGTTATCGTTGCTGATAAGTGATTGCTGAAAATCATCTTCAGCTTTATGCAATAATAGTAATGCCTGTTCGGGCCGCGATTGGTCGCGCTCGGCATTGTGCGCAAGGGTAGAAATAGTTTCGAGTTTTTTTGATATCGAATCGCGTACAAAAAGAGCGGCGATACCTAATACGATCACCAGCGATAAAAATGCCAATAAGATGCGGGTGGATAAACGCTTGGTATAAGTACTATTCATAAAAAACTATCGCATGAAACTGCTAAACATAAAGGTATTATAAACAATGGATTATTTGTTTGGTTTAACCGGCTTTGCCCGTTACGTTTAAAATTACAAAACTATTATGTGGTAACCCAAGGGTTTTACCGGGTGAAATTGTTAAATAAAGCTTCAGATAACCATTGACAATGCCGGTCATCATCCTGTTTTGCCAAATTTCAAAATCCTTATCAACAGGAATTATTGTCGATCGCCAGAAATGTAATTGACCCAGGGTATCAACGGTTGCTACAAACGAATAATTAAAATCTTTATAGGCTTTAGTAATGGTGATATTATACTCGGGGTTAATATAATCGGCTTTGGGATCTGTACTCTCGGCCGAATCAACAGGTGTTTCAACCCGTTTGATGGTTAGCAAGGGGCTTTTGCTTTTTAATATGGGCTGTTCGGTCCCCGCAAATGAGCTATCGGGAATGCGATTGGCCAATGCTATTTTAGTTTTGATGAACAGCGTATCCTTGCGAGTTGGTTTTTGCAGGGTTTGTGCATCGGTATGGAGCTTGTTTTTAATGTAATCGTCGGAGTAGATGGTCATGTAAAGGTTGGACCGATCGTCAATTATCACTTTATTTTCGACATGCAGTACCTGGAATTTGATACTATCCTTAGTTAGTTTTTTAAGTTTGAGCCATGCCCAGGCAATGTTAAATACCGAATCGTGATCGAAGATTACCGGGCAGTTAAAGAAGCGCTTTTTTACCGGGCTGTAGATATTAATAGAATCTGTCGATACGAAAGTAAAGCGCCAGTCGGGCGCGAGTTGAAAGCCCTGCCCGTTAAAGATAACACCATTTTTAAAAGTGCGCCTTACTTCGGTATAATGAATACCGATAACGCTCTTGAATGATGGCTGTGGCTTGCCGGGCTGTTTGCACGAAAAATGAAATAGGGCAATAAGCAAGAACAGGAGGTTACAATTTCGTTTCATTTGTATAAATAGTACGATACGCTTTGTCGGCAATGTCAATAATTTCGAAAATATAGCTTTAATTCAGTTTTCTTAGCCCCGGTAATGAAAAAAATACTTTTGATGGCTTTTTGTTATGCAGTGCTGTTAGTTAATCAGGGCTGCAATAGCCATAACAGAAAAAAACTGATCGTATTGCAACCACTGGGCAAATTTCCTGCGAAGGAAACACAGTTGATCAGAAATGGTTTATTAAAGATCTACGATGTAGATATTATCATCGCGAAAAGCATACCCTTACCGGTGAAGACTTATTGCCAGCCAATAAACCGCTACAGCGCAAACGAGTTGATCGGTTTTCTGTCGGATAAAAAAGACGGGGCATATACCATAATCGGGTTGACGGACCAGGATGTGTTTACCACGAAAGGGACCAATAAATACTGGGGAGTTATGGGCCTGGGTACGCTTAACGCTGATGCCAGTGTTGTATCCACCAAAAGACTGCATCGCGGTAAAGAAATGGACCAGGAGCTGATCAAACTGGCGGTACATGAGTTGGGGCATAACTTTGGATTGCCCCATTGCCCGGATAAAACCTGCATCATGGCCGATGCCGAAGGGCACGATAATTTTTACCGGGAGACGGGCCTGTGCGACGCTTGCCGTAAAGCACTTACGGATAAGGGCATTACGGTTAGGTAGCGTGTGTTTATGATGTTTGGTCTGACCGGGGGGTTGTTAAAATGCTTGCAATTTTGTATATTGTAAGGGTAAGCGCGAAGCTTAAGATGGAAAGAAGGAGCAACAGGCTGCGAAAATTTCTTACAATTCCCCCCCCCCTGGTTTTTAGTA
>Ga0209026_1000320_pt1 | contig 51184 bp, 44 predicted proteins | sample AraplaCL_Col_mCL_FD_184262 | JGI IMG/M metagenome (GOLD analysis project Ga0209026, IMG submission 184262) | Arabidopsis root microbial communities from the University of North Carolina, USA - plate scrape CL_Col_mCL (SPAdes) (version 2) | ecosystem: Host-associated > Plants > Roots >... | reverse complement strand
CATGGTTATCCCCGCCTTCGGATTGTATGGGCTCGATAATAATGGCGCAGATATCATCGGGGTTGGTAGCAAAGGCCGCCTTGATTTGTTCTATCGAATGCGCTTCGCGGCGCAGCAAGTCGGCTTTGCTTTCCTCGGTCTCCGGGAAATGAATGATCGGGGTAGAGATTCTTGGCCAATCAAACTGGGCGTACCATTTTGTCTTTTCGGGGCTGGTATTGGTCAAGCTCATGGTATAGCCGCTACGGCCATGAAACGCGTGTTCAAAGTGGATCACTTTAAAGCCTTTTTCGGTAGTACGGCCTTTGGCGAAGTTTTTCTGTACTTTCCAGTCCATTGCAACTTTTAATGCATTCTCAATAGCCAGGGCACCGCCTGCAATAAAAAAGGCGTGAGGTAGGTAGTCGGGTATGCCAACTTTATCAAACATCTCAACAAATGCGGCGTATTGCGTGGTATAAATATCCGAGTTTGATGGGTTGGTCAAAGCGGCCAGCATCAGGTTCTTTTTAAACTCTTCGTCGTTAACCATTTTAGGATGGTTGTAGCCCAACGGTACCGATGCAAAGCAGGTAAAAAAGTCGAGCAGGGTACGGTTATACTTGGCATCGTGAATGTACACACCCTTGCTTTTTTCCATATCAAAAACCAGGTCGAAACCATCGGCCAAAATATGTTTTCTCAAAATGGAATGAACATCAGACGCGGGTACAGAAGAGTTATACATAGGCTTTTTATTTAGGTCAAATTTACTAAAAAGCCTTAATCTATCAAAATTTAGAGGTTTTTGAACTCCGCGTTCAAAAAATAGGTTTAAACAATTTAAAGTATGTTTTTGTACTCTTATCAAAAAAAGTATCCCGAAATTATTGTTTTGATATGACTGAAAACTTCTCTTTCATGCCCAATAATCCCCAGACTCCACCCGTATGTACCGCCAAAATTTTACTACCGGGGGCAAATTCATCCTTACCGATCAGGTCGAAAATTGCGTACAACATTTTGCCGGTATAGACCGGATCGATGAGCATGCCGGTGGTGCCTATAAACTCGGCTATAAAGCTGATAAGCGCCGGAGTTGTTTTGGCGTAGCCGCCAAAGTGATAATCCAGATGTAAATGATAAGGCGCAGGCTGCGCCAGGTACTTTGCAATTTCATCGGTAATGAAGCCGCCGTTTTTAAAAACGGGGATAGCGTGAAATTGAGTATGTAAATTGTTTTGTGTGATGCCATTAACAATACCAGCTGCGGTAGTACCTGTGCCGCAGGCGCAAAACAGATGGTCATATGTATCGGTCAGTTCGGCAACTAACTCACTGCAACCCCTGGCTGCTTCAGTCGAAGCACCTCCTTCATCAATAAAAAAAGCATCGATATCGTTATCAAAATGATTGTTAAACAGCTTTTGCTTATCGCGATAACTTTCACGGTCGGTAAACAGCAAATTCATGCCATAAAGGCGGCACAAAAACAAATGGGTGTTATCTACTTCTTCACCCCGAACAAAGCCAGTAGTTTTAAAGCCGAATAGTGCACCCGCCGCGGCTGTCGCCAGCAGGTGATTAGAGTAAGTACCACCAAAAGTTATAAGATGGTTTTTATGCTCGGCCTGCGCTTTTTGCAATACGTATTTAAGCTTGCGCCATTTGTTGCCCGAGATAATGGGGTGGATCAAATCATCTCGCTTGATGAATAAGCTAACCTGTTTTTTTGTCAACAGCGGATGCGCTATCGGTGTAACCGGACTAAATATTTCGAGGTCAATGGCTTTCATAAAAAAAATGGCAGATTAGTTGGCCGCTGTAAGCCGATTAAAAGTACATTTATTTTATAAAAGTAGATAGCCATAAAAAAACAAGTATTTTTGCGGCAATGAGCCAGGAGCCCGAAGCATTTGAGACCGAAGAACAGGACCTTTACGAGCATTTACGTGTTGTTGTAGATAAGGGACAGAGTTTGCTGCGTATTGATAAATTTTTGATGCACCGCATCGAAAACGCATCGCGCAACCGTATTCAAAACGCCATCGACCTGGGTAATGTGCTTGTGAACGACAAGATCATCAAGCCAAGTTATAAGGTTAAGCCGCTCGACCAGATTTCGGTTGTGCTGCCGCATCCGCCACGCGATACCGAGGTTTACCCCGAGGATATCCCTATTAATATTGTGTACGAGGATAACGATGTGTTGGTAGTAAATAAACCCGCCGGAATGGTAGTACACCCCGGGTATAACAACTATACCGGCACGCTGGTAAATGCTTTGGTGTTTCACTTTCAGCAGTTGCCTACCTTGCCTGGTAATGACGGCAGACCAGGATTGGTGCATAGAATAGATAAGGATACCTCTGGATTATTACTCATCAGTAAGAATGAACGGGCCATGACCTGGCTTGCACGCCAGTTTTTTGAGCATACCATAACCCGCAAATACCTCGCGCTGGTTTGGGGCGATCTGGAAACGGACGGTACCGTTACCGGTTACATTGGCCGCAGTATTAAGGACAGGCGTGTGATGAGTATTTACGATGATCCTGAAAAAGGAAAGTGGTCGGTAACGCACTATAAGGTGTTGGAGCGGATGAATTATGTTACGTTGATAGAATGCCAGTTAGAAACCGGCCGTACCCACCAGATCCGCGCGCATATGAAGCATATTGGCCATCCGTTATTTAGCGATGCTACGTATGGCGGCGATCAGATTTTAAAAGGTACCTTGTTTAGCAAATACAAACAGTTTGTGCAAAATTGTTTTGAGCTGATGCCACGCCAGGCCCTACATGCGCAAACACTCGGCTTTGTACATCCGACGTTGCGCAAGCGTTTGCATTTTGAAGCGCCTTTGCCTGCTGATTTTGAGTCGGTATTGGCTAAGTGGCGTAAATATATGTCGGCACCGGCAGAGCAAAACGGTTAATTTATTGTTACAGATACTTACATGACACCAACCTATATCAATTTTAACGGCGAAATAGTACCTACCGGGGGCCGCTTGCTTACAGTTGGCAACCGTGGCTTTAAGTATGGCGATGGTTTGTTTGAGAGTATGCGGTTAATGAAAGGTAAACTGAAGTTTGTTGATCTGCATGCCGAACGCCTGCAAAAAGGTATGAAGGCCCTGCATATTGATGGTTACTCGCAAATGGACAGCTGGTTTTTGAAAGATAAGTGCGAAGAATTGGCTGCCCGTAACAAAATTAAACACGGCCGCTTGCGCCTGACCGTTTACCGTGATGCTGAGGGCTTTTACTCGCCCTCGCAAAATAAAATGGGTTATTGCCTGGAGATATCACCCGTTGATGAGCCCCGTTATTTTTTAAATACCAAGGGTCTCATTATGGATATGTATGATGAACTGCCCAAAGCGGTGAATGGCTTATCTAACTATAAAACCTGCAATTCTCTCATCTATGTAATGGCGGGTATCTTTAAAAATCAGAATAAGCTCGACGAAGCTTTCATCCTCAACCAGAACGGCTATTTGTGCGAAGCGATCAGTGCCAACGTATTTGTGATCTATCAAAACCAGATCTATACCCCGGCATTAAGCGAAGGCTGTATTGGCGGCGTGATGCGGCAGGTGGTAATGGATATTGCTGCTAAGGTAGAAATGCCTGTAATTGAAGCGCAGATCGACCCCGCGATATTGAACCAGGCCGACGAGGTTTTTTTGACCAATGCCAGTCGCGGTATACAATGGGTAATGGGTTTTGCAGGTAAGCGTTATTTTAACGAGACCAGCAAGGTGCTGATAGAGGAGTTAAACAAGGTTTAGATCGTACCTTTAAATCAGTGTAGTGAAACCCTAAATCAGTGAAATCACAACTTCACACCCCGCAAAAACTCTTCAACACCCATTCGCTTTTTACCTTCCAGTTGTACATCTGTAACACTGATAAAGCCATCGAGGCAGGCAAACTTGAGGTACGTTTTTTGATCTGTTAAAAAGCCGCCGGGCTGTATACCGGGTTCGCCATCCTGTTTTTGCACTTTAAAGATCTTAAATATTTTATCGTTAAAAGTGGTGTAGGCAGTAGGGTATGGGCTCAACCCCCGGATGCGGTTATAAACTGCTTTTACAGGTTGATTAAAATCGATCAGGCAATCCTCTTTAAATAATTTAGGCGCATGTTTGGGAGCCATGTCATTGGCTATCTCATCTTGCGGTTTTTCTACATAGTTACCAGTTTCAACAGCCTTAACGGTTTTAACCAATAGCTCTGCGCCAATTGCCATCAGCTTATCATGCAGGTCGCCGGCGGTATCATCTTCGTTAATGGTTACGCTTTCGGTAAACAGCACGTCGCCGGTGTCAATTTCCTGTTTCAGTAAGAAAGTGCTTACGCCGCTGAATTCCTCGCCGTTAATTACTGCCCAGTTAATAGGTGCCGCGCCGCGATAATCGGGCAGGAGTGAGGCGTGCAGGTTAATGGTTCCTTTTGGCGGCATGTTCCATACCACCTCCGGCAACATCCTAAAAGCAACTACTACTTGCAGGTCTGCTTTTAAACTACGCAACTCATCTAAAAACTCTGGATTCCTTAACTTTTCGGGCTGCAATACTTTTAAGCCATTGGCGACAGCGTATTGCTTCACCGCCGATTCGCTCAGTTTTAAACCTCGTCCCGAGGGTTTATCCGGAGCGGTTATTACGCCAACTATATCGAACCCCGCCTTTACCAGCGCATCCAGCGATGCAACGGCAAACTCAGGGGTTCCCATAAATATTATTCTCATTTTATTTCGGTTGGGAGTTATGTGTTATCAGTTGTGAGCTGTTAACTGAAAACTCACAACCGGCAACTCACAACTTATTGGTACAACAAATATTTCTTCCTCATTATTTTATACTGGCTCAGAGCAGGCTCCCAGCTCAGGCGTATCTCTTCTTCGCTTTTACCCGCCTCAATTTGCTTGCGCAACTGATCGGTACCGGCCAGTTTAGTAAAATAAGCCGTAAAAAAGTGTTCTTTGTCAGGGAAAACCTTATACAGTTCCAATAGCCATTTCAGGTTTATTTTACCTTCGGTAGCTTTATAATGCTGCAGATCGATACCATAGCAAACATTACCTTTTTGAGGCGGGTTGTCGCTAACTCCAGGGATGCTTACCGGTGTAAACGAAAATTTGTACAAGCCTTTTAATAGCGGACTGCCGTCACCTGGAAAGGGAACGGCGTACCGCGGCCCAGGCTCAACGTCGTGCCTTCAAACAAGCAAATGCTTGGGTACAACATCACGCTTTGTTGTGTGCTTAAGTTTGGTGATGGATGTATGGGTAACTTGTAAAGCATCATATCGTGAGTATAATACTGCATTTTAATGATCTTTAGTCTGCATTTTACGTGGTTTTTTAACCAGCCCTCGCCGTTGATCATTTGTGCATATTCGGCAGGTGTCATACCATGGGCGATGGGTACCGGGTGCATCCCAACCCCCGATTTAAAAGCTGTATCTAATACAGGCCCATCAACAAAGTACCCGTTGGGGTTGGGCCTGTCCAGTATCATCACCTCCACATTGTTTTCGGCGCAAGCCTCCATTACATGGTGCAGGGTAGCAAAGTAAGTGTAGTACCGTGCACCAACGTCCTGTATATCAAATATCACCACATCGAGCCCTTTTAACTCTTCGGGTGTGGGTTTATTGTATTTGCCGTAAAGCGATATAGCGGGTATGCCCGTTTTGGTATCAACTGCATCATCTATTTTAGCGCCATCGCTGGCGTTACCCCGAAAGCCATGCTCCGGCCCGAATATCTTTTTTATGCTCACACCTAATGCAACCAGGCTATCGAGCGTAGGCGTTAGTTTTTTACCAATAACTGATGATTGGTTAATAACCATGCCAACGTTCTTTCCTTTCAGGTAGTCAATATAGGCCGCGGTTCGTTCGGCGCCGGTAACAATGTATTTCCCTTTTTCATTGGCGCTCGTAGCCTGTTCCTCATAAGTGGTACTTTTACCTTGATGTGATGGTGACACCTCGGGCATATTGGAATTTGAGCCGCGCCGAATTTGCCCATGTGCGATCAAGCTCATTAGCGAGATTGTAAGTGTTGTCAGGCACAATCTTTTCATATTTTATCAAGTTGATATAGGTAAATGTAAATTTAAAAGCTGCAAAATTCGCCATCTATTCCGCATCTTTGCTAAAGTACAAAAATAAAATTTCCGCCTTTTGAATTTTGCTTCATTTATAGCTTCGCGCATCTCGTTCCGCTCAAAGCGTACATTCTCCAAGCTTATTGTGCGCATTGCTATTACCGGTATTATGCTGGGTTTAAGCGTGATGATCCTTTCAGTAGCCATTGTAAAAGGCTTTAAAAAAGAAGTTGGCGATCGTATCCAAACTTTTTCGGGCGACATTAAAATAGCCCGGCTCGATCTTAACGCTTCCTACGAAAATACACCCTTTAATGACAGTGCTTTGCTGACGCATCGATTGCTTGCTGTTAAGCAAATCACCAAAATAATGCCCTTTGCTACCAAAAACGGCATTATGAAAGCTAACGATGAGATTGAGGCTGTGATTATGAAGGGGGTTGATAGGCAGTACGACTGGTCGTTTTTAAAACAAACGTTGATAGCTGGCCGCGTTATAAATTTTACCGATACCAGTATTGCGAAACAAGAGATCATGATATCGCAATATACAGCGAACCGCCTTAAACTCAAATTGGGCGATAAGTTTGTGATGTACTTTATACAACAGCCGTTACGTAAGCGCCCATTTAAAATTGTAGGGATATTTGATCTGGGAGTTGAAGAAGTTGACAAAGCGTTCGTCATCGGCGATCTTTCACTAATACGGCGTTTAAACAACTGGAGAGACAACCAGATAGGCGGTTACGAGGTGCGTACCCGCGATTTTGATCAGATCGACGCTGTTGCCGACTCGATGAATAACATTTTACCGCCTAACCTTAAATCATACACCATTACCGAAAGCTATGCCAGTATTTTTGAATGGCTTAAGCTTTTGGATGTAAATACCCAGGTTATTTTAGTGCTGATGCTGGCCGTGGCGGTTATCAATATGATTTCGGCGTTACTGATCATGATCTTAGAACGTACCAGTATGATCGGTATGATGAAAGCTATGGGCGCTACCAACCTGGCTATACAAGAGATCTTCATGATCAATGCCTTTTATCTTATCGGTTTTGGGATGATGTTGGGTAACCTGCTGGGCCTGGGTGTTTGTGTATTACAAGCGCAAACGCATGTTTTTAAACTCGACCAGGCATCCTACTACATGAAGTTTGTTCCCATCAGCATCAATTGGCTGGATGTTATTTGGCTAAACGCCGGCACCTTGCTCATTTGTTTACTGGTGCTCATCATCCCATCTATGCTGGTAACCCGCATATCACCGGTTAAGGCAATTCGTTTTAAATAATCAATATTATCATTTGCTGGGAGTTTGAAAGTTAAGTTTAAGATTGATCCCTATTAACGAATATTTCAATTGCTGTGATCCTAGTCCGGTAAGCGGAGCTTTCAGAAAAGGCTCAAATATTAGCGCCGACTTGTTCCCGATAGGGTAACCCAGCCCAAAAGAAAGGTTGAAGGTTTTAAACAAATCGGCATGGCCAAAATGATGCTCCGTAACCTGGTGTGTATCGGGAAGTCCTGATTGTGACGGAAAGTATGCGTAAACCTGATCGTAATATTCACTGATATATACATTTGAGCTTAAACCTGCCGAAATAAAGTTATAAGGTTTCGCGAAGTTGTATTTTAAGTTGATTGGAATATCCAGGGCCAATAATTTGGCCGTATAATTATGAAAGCCAAGCACAGGCGGAAGTGAAACTTGTACAGAACTTGCGGAACTATACGCTGCATAATTGTTTGATCCGGGTAGTATGCTGTAATTGAGCGTAGCGCGCATAACACCCAGGCCCGAAGCAACACCAAGGTGTGTGCCCAGTTTAATATCTACCGTGCCGCCTGCGCCTGCGTTAAATTCGTTATCGCTTCCGTTTGCAGTGCTGTAAAATGCCGATGCAAATACGCCATAAACAATTTGCCTGCTTTTAACCGGGCTTGTTTTCTGTACCGATGTATCTGGTTTGAGCGGTTTTAAACTCAGTTTAGCAGGTTGTAACGAGACCCTGTCAATCAAAAACTTACTGATACCATCTTGTAATACGCTTACGCTAAGGTCTGAAGTCACGTCATTATCCACTCCGTTGTTGGTCGTTGGTGCTTTGATCTTGCCGGCTTCCGCGACGTGGTTTTTTACCGAAGCGTTTTCGGCCTTTAATAGTACTATTGATTTCTTGCGGATTTTTTTTACCTGTTTCTGTGTGTTTTTGTAAGATTGACGCAGGTCTGGCTTTTGGATATGCAATTGTCCGGATGCAATAGCATTATCTTTTTGATCTTTTTTAACCGGAGTTGTAGCGGATTTTTTATTCGCTAACGGAGCAAACGTCTTGCCTCCATTTCCCCGCGTGTTGCTAACCCGCCGCGGCAGCCTGCGCTCCTCAGCCGAATCGTTATGGGCTCTACCAATGGTTTTTATGGTTTTATCTTTGTCGTTTTTTTCAATCTCCCACAGGCCGGTGCCCAACCCCGTTATTATAATTGCTGCCGCTAGCCACCAAAACCAGGCAATAGGTTTGCGGTCGTTTTTTGGCGGGTACTTTTCGCGCAGCAGGTCCCATCCGGCATCGGCATCATTACCGTCGGTATCGTCAAACACGTTTTTAATGTGGTCGCTTAAGCGTTTGTCAAAATCCTCTTCCATTATTTACCTACTAACTCTCTTAACTTTTCTTTAGCCCTGGTTAAATATACCCGCGACGAACTTGTTGGTATATTCAGTATCACCCCAATTTCATCGTGGCTATAACCGTCTATCTCGTACAGGTTAAAAACCGTGCGGTGTATCCGTGGCAACCCTGCTAATAGTCTTAATATATCATTCGCATTTAGCTGCTCAATTATATTCGTCGGGCTTGCTATGTACTGCGCTTTTTCAAGGTCTTCGCTCCTGTGCTTTTGCTCTCGGCGTTGTTTGTCGATAGCTGTGTTTACCACAATGCGCCGCAGCCAAGCTTTAAATGGCTTATCGGTATCATAACTTTGTAATGCGCCAAAGGCTTTGATAAAAGCATCGTTTGCAACTTCTAAAGCATCGTCGCGATTGTTACTATAACGTAAGGCAATACCCATAGCATAGCCATAAAAATGTTTGTACAACATTTCCAAGTGCTTTAAATCGCCATTTCTGCATCGCTGAATGAGCTCTTGTTCAGTAATGCCCGCGGGTAAATGCATTTAGTACAGTTAGTTCTTTCTTATAATTAAGCCATATGCTGACTACGGTAAATAAACCTGCCTGGATAGGTGCCGTTGGGTATTGTAGCCATAGCCGGTGATCTTTTGCAGCAAGCGGCCAGTAAACACCTCAGCAAGTGCTGTAAAAAATGGCTTTCAGTCCCTATGCGCCTTTCCTAAAACTATATTTACAAGCCTATACGCAAACAGAAGGCCTTACGCTACAACGCCACTAAACTTTTTTTGCTTCTTCCCAAAATACGTCCATTTCGGCCAGGGTCATATCGCGCAGTTGTTTGCCACTTTGTTGGGCCTTGCTTTCGAGGTATTGAAAGCGTTTGATGAATTTTTTATTGGTTTTTTCCAGCGCATTCTCCGGATTGATATCGATGAAACGGGCGTAATTGATCAATGAAAATAATAGGTCGCCAAACTCGCCTTCAGCTTTTTCATGGTCTATCTTTTCAGTTCCGGCGGCATTAAACTCATCGCGAAACTCGCGCATCTCTTCTTCAACTTTATCCCAAACCTGGCTTTTTTCTTCCCAGTCAAAACCTACGCCACGGGCTTTCTCTTGTATCCGGGATGCTTTAACTAAAGCAGGAAGCGATCCCGGCACACCGGCCAAAACCGATTTATTACCTTCTTTAAGCTTTAGCTGCTCCCAGTTGCGCTTAACGTCCTCTTCATTTTTAACCTCAACATCGCTGTAAATATGCGGGTGGCGGTGTATCAGCTTTTCGCAGATGCCGTTTAAAACACCGGTGATATTAAAATCGTTGGTCTCCTCGCCAATTTTGGCATAAAAAACCAGGTGCAGCATAATATCGCCCAGCTCTTTTTTTATCTCCTGCATGTCGCCTTCCAGTATCGCGTCGGATAGTTCGTATGTTTCTTCGATGGTTAAATGGCGCAGGCTTTCCATGGTTTGTTTCATGTCCCACGGGCAGTTGGCTCGCAGGTCGTTCATAATGGCAACCAGGCGTTCAAAGGCGGTGCCCGGTGTTTGTGCTGATGCAGGAGGTATTAATGGCATGCCACGAATTTCACGAATTAAATCGAATTTTCACGAATTCTTCGCTTTTAGTTTGTTGGGAATTGTATAAGTGGAATGGCAGGACCAGACCTGATTCAATCTAATATCTTTAAGTCGCTTGTGAATATTTTCACTTGTGGTTCGGGTTTGCGCACATGTTCAACCGCCGTTTTTTGCAGTGTTGCTTGAAAGACAAGTAATTCGCCATCAATAACTCCAACTTTGCTTAACCTGTTGCGTTGTATGCTAATTAGCATAACAATTACTACAATACACAGCACGGCTGCTAGAACATCCATATTAATAAGCTATCAATAAAGGTACAAAAATACGTCGGCTATGCAAAAAAAGCATATGTCAGGTATCAAAATTTGGCTAAATTTGATGTTTCCCATACCTGTATGCCAAACTATCAAAAGTTATCGACGGCGATCGAGATGCATTCCGTTGATGGAATAAAACAGTACTTTGAACAAGGCGGAAGCCCCAATGATATGGATAGCAATATGCCTGCATTTACTTTGATGGTGGAGATGTATACCCGCACGCCAAAGTTTCATGATTGTGTAAAGGCATTTATTGAATATGGCTTGAACTTTGACGATAAGCCTCTGCTTGCGGTATTAGCCGATGATGCTGATAAGCTAGAAAACTTGTTGAGGGATGAGCCGGGTTTGGTATCGGCGAGCCGTTCAGCTTTTAACAATACTTACACCCCTTTAACAGGCTGCACGCTACTGCACTTTTGTGCTGAGTACAACAGCGTAGCCTGCGCCAAAATACTGGTAAAGTATGGTGCCGATGTTAACGCCGCGGCGGGCGTGGATGAATATGGCTTTGGCGGACATACCCCGGTCTTTCATACGGTAAATCAAAATGGCAATAACTCTGCAGATATGCTCCGTTTTCTGTTGGAAAATGGTGCCGATTTAACTATCAACGTCAAAGGACTGATATGGGGAAAAGGGTATGAATGGGAAACCTTTATTCCCTCGGTAAATCCTATAAGTTATGCAATGATGGGATCATTACCTCAAATGCATCGTAAAGAGACAACCGTAGCCGAAACCGTGTCGCTGCTTATTAAACACGCTTATGGCATTAACTATATCCCTGCAAATGTGCCGAATGCCTACCTAAGGTAGTTTCGTCGCCCGTAACATTTCGCGTTTCCCGGCCGCCCCGGTTACTTTTTCTATTTTGCAGCCAAGAGCTTTAAGCATACGTTTTAAATTGCCGGTAATAGCATAGGTAACAAATACTCCACCCGGTTTTAAAAAGCTGATGGTATGCGCAATGGCTTCTTCGTTCCACATTTCGGGCTGGTTTGCCGATGCAAAGGCATCGAAATAGATCACATCAAACTGCCGGTCGATTTTAAATTCCATTAAAGGCAGCGGAGGTATGTGCAGCTTTACATTCGAATTCAGTTCGACTGTTCCTGCCAGAGAGGTGATGTACTGCTTTGTAAATGCATCCCACAATGCCGGCGAAACGTAAGCATCATATCCAGTTTGACTGATCATACTTTCACCCAATGGATAGGCTTCGATGCCCACATAATCAAGTTGGATGTCTTTCGCTGCGCACCAATCCGCACTCAATAAAAAGTTTAAACCGGTGCCAAATCCAACTTCCAGTATCGAAACAGAAGCTAAACCACTTCCAGCCAAAAAGTACCGTAACCCAGCATTTAAAAATACATGTTCACTTTCCTGCAACGCCCCGTTGCGCGAATGGTAGTTTTCGCCCACCTGCGGGTTATAGATGGTTTTAGAACCATCGGCAGTCTCTACGATTGTTAGTTTGTTTATTGATTGGTCACTTAGTTTTTCTGACATCAAATGCTTCTGTTTTTCAACTAATCAACTAATCAACCAATAAACTAATTAGCAAATTCTTTAATCGCTTCACCCATATCATAAACCGGAACGCCATCAACTACCGCGGCTATGATGCTGCTTCCTGCTGCCGACCGTGTACCACCCGCGCAATGCACCATAATAGGTTTATCGGTTGGAATTTCGTTCAGACGTTCGCGCAGTTCGGGCAACGGGATATTGATCGATTCCTCAAAAACTTTGTTTGCTTTAACTTCGGCATCATTGCGCACATCAATAATGGTATAATCGGCAGTGTGCCCTATAAAATGTTCAAGGCCGCCGGTTGTGCCTGTGGCGGTAGCATTTGCAGGGTTTAACAAAATGCCTTTCACGTTTTGCTCATAACCAATTTTGGCCGCTTTTCTTAATATCACGTCAATGGCTTCTTTGCTCTCCACGATCAGATAAAAAGGTTCATCGGGGTTAATGATCGATCCTAACCAGGTTTCAAATTTGCCGCCATCCTGTATATTGATAGCCCCTTTTAAATGGCCGTTCACATACTGTGCCCGGGGGCGGGTGTCGACTATGGTAATGCCTTTTTCAAGCCGTGCATCGTTATCCAAAAACGGAACCGCTGCAATGCTGTCTGCTAAAGTTTTAGCGCCGTGTTTGTTCAGGTCAACATCATAACCAAAATAACGCGGTATAAATGGCTGGTCCTCGGTTAGTGTTTTTACAAACTGCAGCTCGCTCATTAACTGCAGGGCGTAGTTGTTTCGCAATTCATTGCCGATAGTGCTTTGCAACTCCGGACTCAGATTTTTACCGCACAACGATCCCGGTCCGTGCGCGGGGTAAACCACCACATCTTCGGGCAGCGTCATCAGCTTCTCGCGGGTGCTGTGGTACATCTGCCGGGCAAGGTCTTCTTTTTGGGTGTGTATGTTGCCGGCGTTTTCGCGCAGATCAGGTCGGCCCACATCACCAACAAATAAAGTGTCGCCGGTAAATATGGCTTTTTGCACGTTAAACTCGTCTTCAACCACAATGCAAATGGAATCCGGCGAATGCCCCGGAGTATTCAGCGCTTTCAAGGTCAGGTCGCCAAGCTCAATGCTGTCGCCTTCATCAAAACTCTTGTGAGGATAATCGGCACCAACCAGTTTACTTACGTAGATATCGGCCCCGGTTTGCTGATGGATCTCCAGGTGCGAGCTTACAAAGTCGGCATGAGGGTGGGTTTCAATCACAGCTACTATCTGCGCGCCATGCTCGGTCGAAAGGTCGTAATAAGGTTGCGGGTCGCGTGCCGGATCGATCACGGCCATTTTTCCCTGGCTGATAATGCCATAAGAAGCATGTGCCAGCCCTTTATCATAAAATTGATGGATGATCATTGCCGCAAAGATAAAGATAATGTGCAGATGTGTTAATGTGCAGATGTGCAAATGACCTTACTTTTACTAAGGACTACCAACGACGGAATATCGGCAGGGGGGATAAAGTAAGAATATTTCGGCTAACCCAATAACTTCTGCCTTCTGCTTTAAGTTCCCTGTTCTGGGCAGGGGGGATAAAGTAAGAAATTTTCGCGACGGTGTTAATAAATTCCCTTAATCAAGCCTTGCGCTTGGTAATAAATATAAGCTAAAATTAGGACAAAAACAACAAAGCCCCTGCAATTTGCAGAGGCTTTGAAAAGACTATAGACTCAGGACTTCTGACTAACGACTGGCTCTACTACCAGATCTTGATCCTGTCTTCAGGTGCTTTGTACATTTTATCACCTGGTTTTACATCAAATGCGGTATACCAGGCATCAATGTTAACCACGGTACCATCGGTACGGTATTTACCTGGCGAGTGTGGGTCGGTCATTAACTGTTGTGCCAGTGCCTCAGGGCGCATCGCACCTCTCCAAACCTGCGCAAACGACAGGAAGAAGCGCTGATCGCCGGTAAAGCCATCAATTTTACCATTAGCCTGGCCTTGTTTGGTTTTTTTGTATGCTTCGTAAGCAACGTTAATACCGCCAAGGTCGGCAAGGTTTTCGCCTAAAGTTAAAGCACCTTTGATGTGCATGGTATCAACAGGCATGAAGCCGTTAAACTCGTTAACCACTTTTTGTGCCCGTCCTTTAAAGTTGTCTGCATCGCTCTTTGTCCACCAGTCGCGCAGGGTACCGTCGCCATCATATTGGCGGCCCTGGTCGTCAAAACCGTGTGTCATTTCGTGGCCGATAACTACACCAATACCACCGTAGTTTACGGCATCATCGGCACCAAAATCAAAGAAAGGGAAACGCAATATACCAGCCGGGAAAACAATCTCGTTTGCAACGGGGCTGTAGTAAGCGTTTACGGTTGGCGGCGTCATTCCCCAACGGGTTTTGTCAACCGGTTTGCCTAATTGGCTTACGTTGTAGTTATATCTCCAAAGCGATATGCGTTTCAGGTTTCCTGCATAATCGTTACGATCGATCACGATACCGTCGTAATTTTGCCATTTATCAGGGTAGCCAATTTTAACGGTAAAGGCGGCTAATTTTTTAAGCGCACGTGCTTTGGTTTCTTCGCTCATCCAGTCAACGCGTTTAATACGGTCGCCTAAGGTGCCTTTCAGGTTGTTTACCAGGTTAACCATGTATTGCTTGGCGGCAGGGGTAAAATATTTTTCAACGTAAAGTTGACCTAATAATTCGCCCAAAGTTCCATCCACCAGGCCCGACATACGCTCAATGCGCGGTGTTTGTACTTTTTGACCGGATAATACACTGCTAAACGCAAAGCTTGCATTTACAAAAGGTGAGCTTAATGAAGATGCCGAACCTTTCAATATCTGCCATTTCAGGTAAACTTTCCAATCGGCAACAGGTACGCTGGTCAGTAAACCATCGGCAGCTTTAAAAAACGCTGGTTGGCCTACTATCACAGTATCCTGTCCGGGCATTTTCAATTTGGGCAATATCACGGTCCAGTTCAGGTTTGGGGTGGTTTTGCTAAAATCGGCAACCGAATATTTGTTATAGCTGGCGTTAGGGTCGCGCAGTTCTATCCGGCTTTTTTGAAAGCTCGCTATTGTTTTTTCAAGATTATAGATGGTATTGGCATTTTTCTCTGCCTCATCTGCTGGTGTACCTGTTAAGGTAAATAGCGTAACAATGTATTTTTTGTAAGCGGTTTGTATTTTAACGCTACGCGGATCATCTTTTAAATAATAGTCACGGTCGGGCAGGGAAGTGCCCCCTTGCCTGAAAGATACCACATTGCGGGTTGGGTGTTTGGAGTCTTGTCCAACACCAACACCAAATAATGGGCTGCCGTCGCCGGTCAAGCGTTCGGTTATCATTTCGTCTAAAACCTGTTGACTCGTACTTACTTTGTCAACACGCGCCAGGTCGCTTTTAATAGGATTGTAGCCGGCTTTTTCGATAGCCACGCTATCCATGCCGCTGGCAAACAAATCACCAACGCGTTGTTTAAGGCTGCCTTTTGGCTGCGCCGGCGATGAACTTACCTCTTTTAAAAGGCTGATCAGGTTTTTGTTGTTCTCATCGCGCAGCATAATAAAGCTGCCCCAGCTTGTTTTATCGGCCGGGATGGCGTTCTTCTTTATCCACGCGCCATTGGCATATTCAAAAAAATCATCACCCGGTTTTACCGATAGATCCATATTGGCCGGGTCGATATACTTTTTATCGGGTGGCGGAGGTGGTGTTTTACCCTTGTCGCCGCCAACGGCAAACACATTAGCCGACAGGCAGACAGCACCTGTAAGCATTAAACTTGCTAACTTTAGTTTCATATTTGATTATTAAGAGAATTTTGAATTACAACTCATTTTTGGTTCGGGCTACCTGTTAAACCATTTAATAATGGATGATGGTTTTAATCGGTAAGCAACAGTGCCCGGTAATTTAAAAAATTGCAGAATCTTCATTTGCCAAATGTTATTTCAATTTTATAAACCAATGCTTGATATAAATATTGCAGCAAATGCAATTATAATAATTTTGAATCGAAAAGTAAATTATGCCTCTTTATTATTATTGATAGCTTATCACTATAAGTTATAGTCTGGCTTATAGTTCATGGATCATGGTTCATAGTAAGGAAGTATGATCGTCAACCAACTATGAACTATGATCCATGAACTATGAACTCTCCCCCCAAAACGCTACTTTTGCAGAATTATGAGTATTTCTAAAACGTATCAGCCTAAACAGGCAGAAGATAAGTGGTATAGCTATTGGTTACAGCATGAATTTTTTAAATCGGTACCCGATAAACGGGAACCTTACACCATCGTCATTCCGCCTCCAAACGTAACCGGCGTTTTGCACATGGGCCACATGCTGAACAATACCATACAGGATGTACTGATACGCCGCGCCCGCATGAAAGGCAAAAACGCCTGCTGGGTACCCGGCACCGACCATGCCTCTATCGCTACCGAAGCCAAAGTTGTGGCTTTGTTAAAGGAGCAAGGCATCAATAAAAAAGATCTGACCCGCGAAGAGTTTTTGAGCCATGCCTGGGATTGGAAAGAAAAATATGGTGGCATCATCCTCGAGCAATTAAAAAAATTGGGCGCAAGCTGCGATTGGGACCGTACCCGTTTTACCATGGATGCCGACCTGAGCGAGGCCGTTATCGATACCTTTATTCATCTGTACAAAAAAGGGCAGATCTATCGCGGTGTGCGCATGGTAAACTGGGATCCGCAGGGTAAAACTGCCGTATCCGACGAGGAAGTTATCCGTAAGGAAGTTAATCAGAAGCTTTATTATATCAGGTATGAAGTTGTCGGTGGTGAGTCGTCAGTTACCAGTAAAACAGAAAACTCTCAACCGACAACCGACAACTACCTTGTTGTTGCAACAACAAGGCCCGAAACCATCATGGCCGATGCCGCTATCTGTATCAATCCTAACGATGAGCGATACACCAGCTTTCATAGTAAAAAAGTATTTATCCCGCTAATTAACCGCGAAATACCGGTTATACTGGATGAGTACGTAACTATGGATTTTGGTACCGGCTGTTTGAAAGTTACCCCTGCTCACGATCTGAATGATTATGAACTTGGCCAAAAACATAACCTGCCCGTTATCGATATTTTAAACGATGATGGTACGCTGAACGACAAAGCGCAAATTTTGGTTGGCGAAGACCGTTTTGCCGCCCGTAAAAAGATCGCCGTTTTATTGGAAGAAGCAGGCGCGCTGGACAAAGTTGAAGACTATAAATCACAGGTTGGTTTTTCGGAGCGTACCAACGCCGCTATCGAGCCAAAGCTATCCATGCAGTGGTTCTGCAAGATGGATGAAATGGCCAAACCTGCTTTGGATTATGTATTGAAAGGCGATATCAAACTCATCCCCGAAAAATTTATAAACACCTACCGCCATTGGATGGAGAACGTGCGCGATTGGTGCATCAGCCGCCAGTTATGGTGGGGGCAGCAAATACCGGCCTGGTATTTACCAAACGGCCAGTATGTAGTTGCCAAAACTGCCGAAGAAGCGCTTGTTGAAGCAAAGAAACTGACAACTGACAACTCACAACTCACAGCCCTCAACCTCACTCAGGATGAGGACGTTCTCGACACCTGGTTCTCCTCATGGCTGTGGCCGATATCGGTTTTTGATGGTTTTAAAGACCCAAACAACGACGATATTAACTACTACTACCCAACCAATGACCTGGTAACCGCTCCTGAGATATTGTTCTTCTGGGTAGCGCGGATGATCATGGCCGGGCACGAGTTTAGGGCTGAGGTTCCGTTTAAAAATGTTTATCTCACCGGCATCGTTCGCGATAAGCTGGGCCGTAAAATGTCGAAATCCTTGGGCAATTCGCCCGATCCGCTCGATCTGATCGAGAAATACGGTGCCGACGGCGTTCGTGTAGGTATGCTGCTGTCATCGCCTGCAGGCAACGATTTGATGTTCGATGAAAGCCACTGCGAACAGGGCCGTAACTTCGCTAATAAAATATGGAACGCATTTAAACTCATTAAAGGCTGGGAGGTTGATGAAAGTTTAAGCAACCCTAATCAGGTAACCATTCAATGGTTTAAAGGCCGCTTTAATCAGGCTTTAGCCGAAATTGAAGATCATTTTGGCCAGTTCCGTTTGTCGGATGCTTTAATGACGACCTATAAACTGGTATGGGACGATTTCTGTGCCTGGTACCTCGAGATGATCAAACCGGTTTATAACCCGGATGCAGAAAAGCAAGCTATAGATAAAGAAACTTATGAAGCTACAGTTGAGTTTTTTGAGAATATATTAAAAGTTTTACATCCGTTTACACCATTTATTACCGAAGAGCTTTGGCACGATGAGGTATTTGGCGACAGGGCAACCATGGATTGCTGTATTGTTGCGCAATTGCCCGGCATTGGGGAAATGGATACTCAGCTTTTAACGGAGATAGAAGCCATTAAGCAATTAATAACAGAGGTACGTAATGTACGCAATGCCAAACAAATATCTCCAAAAGAGAAGTTGTCTTTAAGTATAAAAACAAACTCGGCTGTAAATTACAAAGCTTATGCCCCAATTATAACCAAGTTGGGTAATATTGACGCAATTGATTTTACCGACAGTAAAATTGCAGGTGCTGCGGCATTTATAGTTGGCACCGATGAGTTTTTTATCCCTTTACAGGATAACATCGATGTTGATGCCGAACGCACACGGTTAAATGATGAACTCAATTATTTGCACGGTTTCCTCAAATCGGTAAATGCCAAATTGCAAAACGAACGTTTTATGCAAAATGCAAAAACCGAAATTGTAGAAATTGAACTAAAAAAGAAAGCCGACGCTGATACCAAAATTGGCATTATCCAGGAAAGTTTGAAAGCTTTAGAAGGTTAATTGGCAGGCTAATTGCTATATATTTAACGTAATGTAATCTTCAACAGGTTCAATTTGCCTGTTGAAGATTAACTATTTACATAAAAATATATATCTTTATTGGCAATAACACCCTATTAATTTAAATGAGTAAGCGGCGCATAAGTTTCTTTAACTTATCAATTAAAAACATAATTTCTGACGATGATTCCATCCTCGATCAGGCCCGTATCCGCTTAATTTATTACGGTTTAATCTTATCTTTTGTTGGTTTGCTGGCCATTATGCCTAATGTGTATAGCCAGCACCAATCTATGCAGTTTAGCCTTTCAATAATATTACTGTGTGTTTTCTTTATACTTTTTAAATACTTCACCTTTATACCCGATTGGGTCACCGTGTCGCATGCCTTGCTGGCTACGGGCACCGGTTTTGTGTTTTTCGGGGTTTACTTTCTATTTCAAAATGTAAACATCATTATTATTCAACTGGTATTGCTCATTATCCTGTTTGGATACTATATGCTCGACGTAAAATGGGGTACCATTTACTCGCTGGCTAATTTATTCCCGATCCTGGCATTTCTAGTGTACGATGATGCAAACCATAGCCTAACCAAATTAAGGCCCGAAACGATTGATGGTTACACGATGATCGTGAGCGTGTTTTTTAATTTTATCATCATCATGTTTATACAAGGGCATTTCTATGGTGCCTTTATCAAAAATATCAAACAGCTTAAAGAGTTTGCCGATTCGGAAAAGCAACTGAACGAAAAACTTGAGAAAGCAATGATCCGCTCCGAGAAGTCATCGGAAGCACAATCTGATTTTCTTTCTACCATGTCGCACGAGATCCGTACGCCGCTGAACGCCGTAATCGGCATGAGCAATTTGCTGATGATGGAAAGTCCGCGGCCGGACCAAAAAGAAAACCTTGAGATACTGCGTTTTTCGGCGGGTAACCTGTTAACGCTCATTAACGATGTGCTCGACTTTAACAAGATCGAATCGGGTAAAATAGCTTTCGAAAACATCAAATTTAACCTCAACGAGTTGATGCAGAACATCAGCGGCGGGCAGATGTTAAAGGCACAGGAAAAGGGTTTAGACTTTAGCCTGCATGTCGACGGTTTCTTAAAGACACGCTATATGATAGGCGACCCAACCCGCTTATCGCAGATCATTTTTAACCTGATCAGTAATGCCATTAAGTTTACCAAAAGCGGCGGAGTAAAAGTTAGCGTTACCTGCGTGCAGGACAGGCATAACGAGGCTACCATTAAATTTTCGATAAAAGACTCGGGCATAGGCATAGCCGATGATAAAATAGCAACCATTTTCGAACCCTTTACCCAGGAATCAATCACCACGACCCGCCAATTCGGTGGTACAGGCTTAGGCCTTGCCATTGTAAAACGTTTATTGGAACTACAGGGTGTCAGCATCAACCTGACCAGTGAAATTGGAGTAGGTTCTGAGTTTTATTTTACGATGGATTTCCCGGTGTCAACTGATAGCCTGGTACCCGAAGAGCCTATGCGCAGCATTACGCCTGCTGAACGTGGTGATTATCCGGTAGGTAATATGCAGGTATTGATAGCTGAGGATAACCCGGTCAACGTAATGCTGATGAAAAAACTTTTCAGCAAATGGAACATTACCCCGGTAATTGCCGAGAATGGCGAACGTGCTATTGAGTTATTGCAATATGGTAATTTCGATATCATCCTGATGGATCTACAGATGCCTGTTCTAGATGGCTTTGAGGCATCAAAAGCAATCCGCAAAATGCCAGATCCGAAAAAGGCAACTGTACCGATCATCGCCCTTACTGCTTCGGCATTGTTCGATATTAAAGAGAGGGTGTATGATGCAGGCATGAACGATTACGTATCCAAACCATTTAAACCAAATGAGCTAATGGATAAAATGCTTAACCTGGTTATCCCGGTAAGCTAGGGCTATTGGTAGTTCTCCAACGCCTCAATAAAATCAAAGCGCTGTTTCTCAAAATCTATTTTACAATAATAATGCTGCAAACCGTTAGTTACGGCCAATAGTTTGATCTGGTGGGTAAAATTGTAACGGGCTATCTGGTCAAATACTTTCTGGGTAATCTTTACCGACGGCGCCTTGCACTCCACCATCAATATTTTTTCGCCCTGGTTGTTAAACACTACAATATCACTTCGCCTGGCGCGCCCGTTTAAACGCAATCCGCCTTCCAGTTTGATCAGGCTGCGCGGGTAGCGCTTTTCGCGGATAAGGTACTGAACAAAATGCTGACGAACCCATTCTTCGGGTGTTAAAACCACTTCTTTTTTGCGTAACTCATCAAACAAAAAAAGCTGTCCGCCCTCATCGGTAATTTTAAACGGATATGGTGGCAGGTTAAGCGGTTGTAGCAGGTCCATTAAGTCAAAAGTAAAAAGTAAAAATTCAAAATAAAGCCAAAACGTTCGAATGTGGAAAGTAAAGTATCAATAGAGATGGGTTTTGACTTTTGAATTTTTAATTTTGACTTATCAATATATGACTGCTCCCGAAATTTTAAAAGATCTGCGCAACCGTAAGTACAAGCCCCTGTACCTTTTGCATGGCGAAGAACCGTATTTTATTGATATGTTGGGCAACTACATTGAGCATAACCTGTTGAGTGAGGGCGAGCGTGGCTTTAACCAAACGGTAGTTTATGGTAAAGATACCGATATGATGACGGTGCTTAACGCCGCCAAGCGCTATCCTATGATGAGCGATTACCAGGTTATTTTGGTAAAAGAGGCGCAGGATATGAAATGGGGCAAGGAAGACGATGATAAAAAAAGCATCGACCCTCTGTTGAGTTATCTTGATAAACCACTGCCAAGTACTGTTTTAGTGTTTTGCTACAAGTATGGTAAGTTTGACAAACGTAAAAAATCATATAAAGCCATCGAGAAGAATGGTGTCGTTTTCGAATCTACTTCGCTTTACGATAACAAGATACCAGGCTGGATAGAAAATTTCGTTGACGAAAAAGGGTATAAGATCAGTCCGCAGGCATCGGCATTGTTGGGCGAATACCTGGGGAACGATCTCTCAAAAATAGCTAACGAGCTCGAAAAACTGATGCTCAACGTAAGCAAAGGGCAGGAGATAACCCCGAAAGAAATTCAGGATAACATCGGCATCAGTAAGGAATATAACGTTTTCGAACTGCAAACAGCTCTAGGCAAAAAGGATGTGGTTAAGGTAAACCGTATTATAAATTACTTCGAGGCAAACCCCAAAGCCAACCCTATAGTAGTAGTGCTGGGCACGCTCAATAATTACTTCACAAAAGTACTGCGTTACCACTACGCTACCGATAAATCACCGCAGGGCCTGGCGAGAGAGTTAGGCGTTAGCCCATTTTTTATTAAAGATTACGAACAAGCCGCTCGTACGTTTAATTACGGTAAAACCATGCAGGTCATCGGCCTGCTGCGCGAGTACGATCTGAAAAGTAAAGGCGTCGAATCAAATACCGACCATGGCGGTTTGATGAAAGAGTTGATGTTTAAAATACTTCATTAGGCAGCCTTTAACCTTTATCCTTTCAGCTTTCCGCTCAAAGCGTCCACTAATAAGTACAATATCAAAAGCTAAAAGTAGCTTAATTGCCGGTATTTGTACTTTTTGCTTATGGCATGGGTATTGGATAACCCTCTATATAAATTTAATCACATGAAAAAGATATTGTTTTTATTGGTGATGGCTGTTATGACAGTAGGAGCCTTTGCCCAACAAAAAGTAGTTAAAGACGAAGTTAAAACCAAAAAAACTACTACGGTAGGTCAAAAAGTACACAACGTTTTTAGTAAACACAAACATTACAGTGGTACTAAAAGCAAACACATTGTGAAAAAGGAGAAAAGTGTAGCTGTTAAAAGCTAAAGAATAGAATTGAGGCCCCGGTTACCGGGGCCTTTTTTATGTCCTTGCCTGCAATATCTTGACCATCATAATACGTGCTATGTTACCAGCCCGTTGTTTTGCCTCATCGGCCTTCTCGCCGGCAAAATATTCATCAATCGTGATTTGCCATAACATCAGCCATCGGTTAAACTGATTTTCGTTCAGTTCGGTTAGCTGATCAATTTGCTGGTGCACCTTAACCGGGTTACCGTTGTAATTATGTGCACCCAAAAGCATATCGTCCCAAAAGTTGGCAATCAGCGGCATATGTTTAACCAGATCCAAGTGTGTCACCTCCGTAAAAATAAACCCGATCACATCATCAGCGAAAGCTCGTTCATAAAACCGGGTCAATAAAAACTCAATATCCTTTCGTGATTTTATATCGGTAAGCATGAGGCAAAGGTATTATTCTTTGTCTATTTTAATCCCCGCTTTAGTAAGCCATTCAACCGCATCTTTTTTATTGGCGAAGGTTTTAATCGTAATAGGGCCGCTAATATTTTTGATGGTGTGGTCGGCAGCTATGCGGCTAAATGTGCTGGGCGAATAGATCCAGGCCAGGTGCGTTAGTCCTGCTTTTTCGAGCATCGGGAAGCATTCTTTTATCACCCACTGTACCGCATCGGCCCAGGTACCCATTACTTTCAAATTGTCGTTTAATAACAAAGGGCAATGGTATTCGATAAGGCCTTCAATTATTTTTGTACAGCCACGTTTAACCGTCTGGAAGTTTTGAAAACCTCTCCAGTTTGCATACAGGTATTTACCATCGTCATCATAACTTACGGTAATTCCCGTATCATGATAGGCCGAAATAACCGGTGCGCCATAGTTTTTAATGACCGAAAAATTAGAGAAAGGAAGTCGCAAGCTAAATGTCGAGCCTTTTCCTTCATCGCTTTCTACCCATATCGAGCCATTATGTTTCCTGATAATTTCGGCCACTTTGTATAGGCCGCTGGTGCCGCTGCGGATTATTTCGCGATCGGCTAAATTGGCGCATAACTTATTAAGGGTATAATGTGGTATGCCTATCCCAAAATCCTGTACCGAAAATATCAGGCTTTGCTCTATCACTTCTGTTCTCAAAATGATATTACTTGTTGCCGGCGAGTATTTAATTGCGTTGCCAATAAGGCATTCTAAAGCAATTTTTATCCGGATTTTGTTACCAAAAAAGCTTGAATCATTAGATAGATCCATCATGATGGTGTTTTTTACACCTTGTAATTGGAATTTTACCACCACTTCTTTCACCAGCTCGTTAAACGAAAAGTCTTTCATCTCATACGATATGCCGTAGAGCTCATCTTCTTCATTAACTTTTTTATTTACCTCTCTAACAGCTTTATCAAGCTCGAGGCTGCAATCGTAAATATATTCGCTGATTTTTTTATACTCGTCCACGCTTGCAACGCCGTCCTTAATTAAGCTGGTCAGGCCAAGAAGGGTGGCAATAGGTTTTCTGATCAGGTGCGAGTTAAGGTAGGATACCTCTTTCATCTGGTCAATTTTTTCCAGAAGCTTTTCCTCGGCTATCTTTTTTTCGGTGATATCCCTAAAATGTACAGTTACCCCATCGGGTGTTGCGTAACCGTAAATGGCAAACCATTTTTGTACCGGCCAAAAATATCCTGTAAACTCGACGTTACTGCCCGATTTTAAAGATGAGTACATGTAATTGTAAAAATCTGTATCCACAACTTCCGGGAAGGTTTTCCATAAGTTATTGCCAATAACCTGTTCTTTGCTGTAGCCGATCAGGTTTTCGGCAGCTTTGTTCCAGTAGGTTACATTAAAATCAAAGTCGGTTTGAAAAAAACCTATCGATGTGCTTTCCAATATCCGTTCAAGCTTATTCCGTGTATTATCAAGCGTGTTTTTTATTTCTTTTGTGCTATTGATATTGTGCGCGTAGGCCAGGCGTGCCCGCACATCCTGGTATGCTATCAGGAATGATACCAATTCAACATGTAGTATTTTTCTATCTTTGGTGATATGCCTTAACTCCCGGATATTTAAACCATTGCCCTCGATATCGGATAGTGTCTGATTTAAATCATCTTTAATTTCATCGGCCCGCAAATCCCAGATGGTTAGGTTTAAAAACTCCTCTTTTGTATATCCATATTGTTGCAGGGCAGCGGTATTCACTTCCAGTATTTGCAGGCTGTTGGTATCAAATATCCACATGGGTTGCGGATTTGAATAGAATAGAAAATCGAAATTCGTCATCCGTCAGTATAAATACTAAGTAAGGTTAAAAATACTACTGCAAAATACTACTGCCATTATAAAGCTGTTAATAACAAAAAATGACGCCTATGAGCTTTATTAATACAATGTAAGCAAGTAAATTAACAAATTAGCTCATTTAGCAAGAAATATTTTTCGGTATTGTTGCTGCCCATTACATATTTTAAAAATGATAATAGCACCGTTCGGTTAGCATTTGATGGACAGTTTTTAACCAACCAACTAAATACTTAAATTAGCCGTACTAAAAACTATCATAATGCAATATTGGCTCGTAAAATCCGAACCTGTAAAATACAGCTGGGAAAAATTTAATAAAGATGGCCGCACCTTTTGGGATGGCGTACGTAACTACCAGGCCCGCAACAACATGCGCGAAATGAAGGAGGGCGACCTGGTAATGTTTTACCACAGCAACGAGGGTAAAGAAGTAGTGGGTATAGCTAAAATTGTAAAAGAAGCATATCAGGATCCTACCACGGATGATACGAATTGGGTAGTGGTTGAGCTCTCGCCGGTTGAAACATTAAAAAAACCGGTTACGCTGGCCACCATAAAAGCCGACCCGAAACTGGCTAATATACAATTGATCAAACTGGGCCGCTTATCGGTAATATCGCTTAAACCTGAAGAGTTTGACAGGATAATAGAATTGGCAAACGGGTAATTAAAAAATGTCATTTCGAGTGAGCGTAGCCACGAGAAATCTTCTGCTCTTTATTCGTAATGCTATATAAACGTAAAATAAATGTTCAAAAAGTACATCCCTTTTTTACTACTTTGTGTGCTTACTCATTCATCAGTAACTGCCCAATCTCCCTTCAAAGACTTTGACAAGCTGTTTACGCCGCCATTAAGTTATGTAGTTCGTCACACTACAAACCCCATTAAAATTGATGGCGATTTAAGCGACGAGCCCTGGCGAGAGGCCGAGTGGACAAGCAATTTTACCGATATCGAAGGTGCCGCCAAGCCCTCGCCAACCTACAACACCCAGGTTAAAATGCTTTGGGGCGATACCTGCCTGTATATAGCTGCCCATATAACCGAGCCGCACGTTTGGGCCACTTTAAAACAGCATGATCAGGTTATTTTCCGCGATAACGATTTTGAAGTATTTATCAATCCCGACGGTACTACGCACCATTATTACGAGATTGAGTTTAACGCATTAAATACGGTGTTCGACTTGTACCTCAGCAAACCTTACCGCAACGGCGGCAGTGCTTTAATTCCGTTTAACGTGTCGGGGATGCGCTCGGCTGTTAAGATTGACGGTACGCTAAACAATTCGTCGGACACCGATACCGGCTGGATCGTCGAAATGGCTATCCCTTTTCGCGACCTAAGCCTTGGCGATAATATCCAGATACCAAAAGACGGTGCAACCTGGCGCATTAATTTTTCGCGGGTGGAGTGGGATACCAAACCTGCCGGTGATAGATATATGAAGCTGAAAGATGATAGTGGTCGCAATTTACCCGAGCACAATTGGGTTTGGTCGCCGCAAGGCGTAGTCAATATGCACTACCCGGAGCGTTGGGGTTACCTGCAGTTTACCAAACAAACAAGCCCTGTTAGTTTTGTTTTGCCTGTTGGCGAAGAGCAGAAAAAGTATTTGTGGCTGATTTACTACAAACAAAAGGAATGGTTTGCAAAACACCATAGCTATGCCTTATCTTTAAAGCAGTTAGCGATAGCTGGAAGGACAGAAATCGGCGGCCAGCTAAACCAATTAAGCATGGAAGCTACCAAACACCAGTTTATGGTCTTTATTAAGACGGATAGTCAGCCCGCATTTAGTATCGATCAGGATGGTTTTGTAAAAAAAGTAAAGGCGGTAAATGAATAAGCGCGAATTTTTAAAAGCGGGCCTGGTAGCCGGACTGGCCACGCAATTGCCATTCGCGGCAAGCGCTGCACCAGTAAACAAACATAAAAAGATCAAAAACTGGGTTTGGGTAAATCCAAATCTCAAAGATACCGATACCGACCTCGAAACAAGGTATACAAACTTCAAAGCTGCCGGTATAACCGGGATATTTTTTGAGAACGATAGCGAACGCCATTTTCGCACAGCAAAAAAACATGGCCTGGAAGCGCACCGCTGGATGTGGACGATGAACCGTGCAGAGCTGATCACCGTTAATCCCGAGTGGTACGCTCATAATCGCAATGGCGATAGCTGCGCCGATAAACCACCGTATGTAAATTATTACCGCTGGCTTTGCCCCTCGCGGCCCGAAGTGAAAGAGTACTTACAAAACCAGGTCGACTTGATATTAAGCAAAGATTATGTGGATGGTATTCACCTGGATTATGTGCGCTACTGCGATGTAATATTGCCTGTAAATCTCTGGCAAAACTACCACATCGAACAGACCAAAGAACTGCCCGAATACGATTATTGTTATTGCGATATATGTCGTGCCAATTTTAAAGTGCAATACGGTGCCGATCTATCGGATATTCAATTCCCGGAAGCAAGCCTGTCCTGGCGGTTATTCAGATATCGTAACATCACCAATATCGTTAATGGGATCTCGGCTGTAGCCAAACAACATAGTAAAAGCATTACAGCAGCGGTTTTCCCTACACCCGAAATAGCCCGCCGCAATGTTCGGCAGGACTGGACAAACTGGAAGCTCGACGGTGTTTGCCCCATGACCTACCATGGTTTTTATAAAGAAAAACCAAGCTGGATAGGCGATGCGGTAGCCAAAGGTGTCCACTTTTTAGCCGGCGATTTTCCGTTGTACGCGGGCCTCTACCTGCCAGATTTTAAAAGCGACGACGAACTGCGCGAGGGGATAAGCGCCGCGCTTAAAAACGGTGCTTCGGGCGTGTCGTTTTTTGGTAACGTTACTGATGGTGTACTGGCAATATTGAAGAGTGAGCTGAAAGCTTGAGGCTTGAAAGCGGGAAGCAAAAAAATAGCTGTTGAAAGGTCTTCAACATATAAAAAGGTGATCGTTAAATAAATAAAAAAGCTTCCAGCTTCGTGCTTCAAGCTTTCAGCTAAAAAACGTACCTTTGCGGCAAATGATTGCGATTAATAACCTTACGTTCGAGATTGGTGCAAGGGCCCTTTACGATGAAGCCAACTGGCATATCAAACCCGGTGAAAAAATTGGTTTAATTGGTGCTAACGGTACCGGTAAAACCACTTTATTAAAAATTATTGTGGGCGACTACAAACCTACATCGGGCACTATATCCAAAGCTAAGGATCTGGCCATGGGCTACCTCAACCAGGATCTGCTTTCATACTCATCCGATAAAAGTATTTTGCACGTGGCTATGGAGGCTTTTGAGCGCCAAAACCAACTGCATACGGAAATAGAAACCCTACTGCAAAAGCTGGAAACCGATTATACCGAAGACTTGCTGCACAAGCTAAGCGACAAACAAACTGAGTTTGAAGCTTTGGATGGTTACAACATCGAATACAAGGCCCACGAAATTTTAGCAGGTTTGGGTTTCACCGAAGCTGATACACACCGTAAACTAAGCACCTTTTCGGGTGGTTGGCGCATGCGTGTAATGTTGGCGAAAATATTGTTACAGGCACCGGATATCCTGCTGCTGGATGAGCCTACCAACCACCTGGACTTACCGTCTATCCAATGGCTGGAAGATTATTTAAAAGCTTTTGAAGGCGCTGTGGTGATCGTATCGCACGATAGGTGGTTTTTAGATAAAGTAATCAACCGCACGGTCGAATCCCGTAAAGGTAAATTAACCGTTTACGCGGGTAACTACTCTTTCTACCTCGAAGAGAAAGCATTACGTGGCGAGATCCAAAAAGGTGAGTTTAAGAATCAGCAGGCTAAGATCCGCCAGGAAGAGCGTTTGATCGAGCGTTTCCGCGCCAAAGCATCGAAAGCAAAAATGGCGCAGTCGCGCATCAAAATGCTTGATAAATTGGAGCGTGTGGAAGATGTGGACGACGAGAATCCGGAAGTAAACTTCAGGTTCCGTTTCTCTAAGCAATCAGGTCGCCACGTGATCACTTTGGAAGATATCAGCAAAAGCTATCCGAACCTCGAGATTTTAGATCACACCGAAGCAGTAATTGAAAAGGGTGATAAAATTGCCTTGATCGGTGCCAACGGTAAAGGTAAATCGACACTGTTGCGCATCATTGCCGATGCCGATAAGGAATTTACAGGTAAAATGGTTACCGGCCATAACGTAACCGAAACTTTTTTTGCGCAGCACCAACTAGAGTCGTTACATTTAGATAACGAGATATTGCAGGAGCTGCAGGCGTTTGCACCCAAACATACCGATACCGAATTGCGCTCGATATTGGGTTCGTTCCTGTTCACGGGCGACGATGTATTTAAAAAGATCAGGGTACTTTCGGGCGGCGAGAAATCGCGCGTTGCCTTAGCTAAAGCGCTTACCGCGGATGCTAACTTTTTAATACTGGATGAGCCCACCAACCACTTAGATATTCAATCGGTAAATATATTGATCCAGGCTTTGCAACAGTTTGAAGGTACATTTATCGCCGTATCGCACGATAGGTATTTCTTAGATAACGTGGCCAACAAGATTTGGTTTATTGAGGATAAGAAGATCAAAGAATACCCGGGCACTTATGCCGAGTTTGATGTTTGGTACGCCAAACGTAAATTGGAGCCCAAAATAGCTTTACCCGAACCAAAAAAGGAAGTAAAGCCGGAGCCTGTTAAACAACAGCAACAACCATCGGATGATAAGTCGAAACAGTTGAAGAAACTGAACGGCGACCTTGCCCGCATGGAAGAGAAGATTGGCTCGCTCGAAAAGGAAGTGAAACAACTGGAGAATAAACTGGCTGAGGACGGCGTTTACAATGATGCCGCAAAATCCAAAGAAGTTAACGCGACCTACCAGCAAAAAAAGGACGAGTTAGCTAAAGTGCAGGAAGAATGGGAAGCGCTGGCTGAGCAGATCATGGAGTTGGAAGCATAAATTTTATGTAAGATGGATGAGGTAAATTGGAAGATGCGCTTTATTTCTTACAATTTCCCCCCTCTTTCAATCTGGTAAAAGGAAAATGATGATGAAAAACTATTTATTCCTGCTGCTTTCCATCATTACCCTCAACACATTTGCTCAATTACCATACGATGAGCAGGTTTACCAGTCGTCGATAAAAACCATCCAGTTTTATAACAAGAACAAGGAAGGCTCTTTTCCTGAGTTTGTTTTAGGATCTAACGAGCAATTGCTGCTATCGTTTGATGATTTGCGATCGACCAGTCGTAATTTTACCTATACCATTGAGCATTGCGATGCCGAGTGGAACTCCTCGCGCCTGTCGCCAACCGAATACCTGCAAAGCTTTACAGAGGACCGGATAAACGAATATCGCTACTCCACCAATACCCTGCAAAAATATGTGCATTACGAGTTGACACTGCCTAATTTTAGCATCGTACCTAAGCTTTCGGGTAATTACATCTTGAAGGTTTTTGAAGACGGAGACCAGTCGAAACAGGTATTTACCCGACGGTTTTATGTGGTTGATACCAAAGTCTCTATTGGTGCCGAAGTTATCGCTTCATACAATAACACCTTAAGGCAATCCAATCAAAAGCTCAACCTGCAGGTTAACTATGGCACGTTATCGGTGCAAAATCCGATGAACGATATCCGCGCGTTGGTTTTGCAAAATGGCCGTACAGATAAAGAGCAGATGAACGCGCGCCCTTTTAATGTACGCGGCAACCAGTTGCTGTTTACTGATATAAGCAGCAATGATTTTACCGGGGGTAATGAGTTTCGCCATTTCGACCTGCGCTCACTGCGCTTAAACTCCGAGAGGGTAGGCAAGATCTATCGCGACACCGCAAATACGGTAGTTTTGATAGGCGACCCAAACCGCGATGCTGCTTCATATTCGTTTCAGTATGATAATAACGGCAACTTTTTTATCCTGAACCAGGATGGCCGCGACCCGCGTACCGATGGTGATTATGTGCATGTTTATTTTAGCCTTGCCGGGAATAAGTCACCAGGCGAGGGTGCGGCATATATTGCAGGCAGGTTTAACGATTACAAGCTTGATGCGCATAGCCGCATGGATTACGATAATACCAAAGGCCGTTTTTATACCGACTTGTACTTGAAACAAGGCGTTTACGATTACGAATACATCTGGGTACCCAAAGCTACCGGCGTGCCCGACGATACCACATTTGAAGGCTCGTACTTTGAAACCGAAAACGACTATCAGATACTGGTTTACTACCGCCGAACCGGCGCCCGTTGGGATGAGTTGGTGGGGTATAGGTTGCTGAATACTACGAGAAGATGAGTACGCAAGTCCGTAAGATCACTTAAGGTGTCTGACCTGCTTTTCATTCCGGACCTCTAACTAAAAAACCTCTTCCGGACTTTCGGTCTTCCGGACTTTCGGGCTATCTTTACAACATGAGCATAAAAACCCCAAAAGACTCCCACACCATCATGAACGAACTGGTATTGCCTAATGATACCAATACCTTAAATAACCTGATGGGAGGGCGTTTACTGCACTGGATGGATATCGCGGCGGCCATAGCCGCGCAAAAGCATTGCAACCGTATTGTGGTTACCGCCTCGGTGGATAATGTATCTTTTCAGCACCCGATAAAGTTGGGCGATGTGATCAGCATCGAATCGAAAGTTACACGGGCTTTTAATACCTCTGTCGAGGTACGGTTAGATGTATGGGCCGAGAACATACCTTCGGGTGTCCGCAATAAAAGCAACGAGGCTTATTACACCTTTGTTGCGCTGGATAAAGAAGGCAGCACCGTACAGGTGCCCGAACTGGTGCCCGTAACAGAGGAAGATAAAATGTTTTACGCCGGGGCACTGCGCCGCAGACAACTGCGCTTGGTTTTAGCCGGACGCATGAAAGCCGACGATGCCACAGAACTCAAGGCATTGTTTTTTAACCCACTGTCTGGAAAATAGTAATGGCCTCTGACAATTAATGGCCTTTAACCTTATGCTCTACAGCCGGTAGGGTTTGTATATAGGCATAAATATCATCAACCTGATTATTGCTTAAGGTGCGAAACTCAGGCATTGGCGGGTGTAATTTCCCCTCAGGCGATTCGCCCTGCTGTACCGCTTTGCGAAAATCCATTTTGCTGTAATTACCTATGCCGGTTTTTTTATCCGGAGTTATGTTTGATGCGTATACCTTCATACCGCTGGGTGTTTTAAACTTCTGTCCACCGGCCATAAAACCTTTGGTTTGTTCAATTTCAAAATAATTAAGAGAAGTGAGGCTTTTTGAATGGCAATGGAAACAACCAATGTTATCAACCAGGTAACGGCCGTTGGCAACCCCGTTATTTGCGGCGGGTAGTTTTACATTCTCTTTATAAGGCAAAGGTTTTGCCACTGCGTTCATAATGGTTCTACCCATAAAGTTTAAATGAGTTAAGCCTATGGTGGTGTCGCCCGCGGCCACCGGCGCGTCTCCCGACCTTAAATAAATAATAATAGCATCAATGTCTTCGTCGGCCATATTGGGGCGCAGCATGTACGGCAAAAAGTGTCCGTCTTTAGTAACTCCCGTTTTTAACAGGTACTTGAGCTGCGCATCCGTATACTTTGGCGGTATTCCGTTGGTTTTAGAATTGGTAAGATTTGCCGAATACACCGTACCCATAAAACCGGGAATATCATGTATTTGTTTGCCGATAAATTTATTCGTCTGCTTATCATAGTGGCAGTCGCTACAAATATTGGAAACCAGGTTTTTGCCACGCTCAAAGGCGGCCGGCGATGCCGTTGCTGTGTGAGTCGTTTTAGTAGTTTCGAAATAGGTTTTGCAACTGCCAATGGTAATGGCCGCACCTGTAAGGCCGATGAATATTAACCGTTTATACTTTCCCATAATATAGATGTCTAAATAGATAACTAAAATAAGTAAATAACCAGATATTTGATTATGGGGTTCGCATAATACTTTATCATAACTTGTGGTAAAGTTAAATGTTTGAGCTGATGATTGTTTTTTAATTATGGATTTTAGTTGCGGTTTGCATCTGATAAATAATAAAAATTATTTACCACCCAAAGTTCAATCATGAAAGTATTTATCATTACCCTATTCATTTCCTTTAGCACGCTCGCCGTTGCTAAGGCTCAGCAGGCAGATACCTCAAAACATCCTTCGGATACTACCAGCGTTAAAAATGCCGCCGACGGCTCATCGTACGATCGTGCCATTGTGATTATGGAAAAGACAGAAGCAACCGGTACCTCAGCCGAATACGCCTGGCTGCGGAAGAACTTCCCTGGTTACAAAACCAATGGACAGTCGCTCACCTATCACAGCAAAAAACCTTACGATATACTGCATATTACTTTGGATGATGGCACGAAAAAAGATTTCTATTTTGATATTTCTAACTTTTTTGGGAAGTTTTAAATTCATAACAAGCCGAAAACATAACTTTGCCGGCACTGTTAAAACCTCATGGATAAACGTATCAAACTCATACAAGGCGATATTACGAAACTGGATGTTGACGCTATTGTAAATGCCGCCAACAGCCGGTTAATGGGCGGCGGCGGGGTGGATGGTGCTATTCACCGCGCGGGTGGAAAAGCTATTTTAGAAGAATGCATAAAAATAGTTAACCGGCAGGGCGGTTGCAAAACCGGCGAAGCAGTGATAACCATCGGCGGTAATCTGCCCGCTAAATATGTGATCCATACGGTTGGCCCCGTATGGAGTAGCAGTAATCCAAAACAAAATAATCTGCTGGCCAACTGTTATCACAATAGTTTAAAGCTGGCTATTAAAAACAGCATTAAAACCATAGCCTTCCCAAATATCAGCACGGGGGTATACCGTTTTCCAAAGCACGATGCCGCCAGGATTGCCACAGGTACCATAAACGACTTCCTGCAACAAGACGATTTTTTAGAGGAAGTTACCTTTGTTTGTTTTGATGAAGAAAATCTGTTGATCTATCAGGAGTTGTTAAAACTGTAGCTAAATATCCGCGATGGGTAGCGAGAACACCAACCTCAAAAATGGCCTCTAATCTTTTCATAAATTTCCTCATCATACAGCTTCCGTAAAGCCGCATGTACATCGGTCGATAATGGTTTCAAGTCTGATGCTTCGATATTACTGTACACCTGCCATATTTTGCTGGCGCCTGGGATAACGGTAGTTACTTCCGGATGATCCAATATCCAGCGGATGGCCCATTGTGGCATGCGGCTGTCAGGTAAGATGCCTTTGATCTTATTCGCCAGGCGCACGCCTGTTTTAAACTCAATTCCCGAAAATGTTTCGCCGGTATTAAAGGCCTCGCCATTGGCGTTGTAATTGCGGTGGTCGCTTTGAGCGAAGGTAGTTGTTTCGCTGAATTTACCACTCAACAAACCGCTGGCTAAAGGCACGCGCACAATAATGGCTACGCCTTTTTCTTTTGCTTTCGCGAAAACCTCATCGGCAACATGTTGACGGAAGATATTGAAAATAATCTGTAGTGATGCCAGCCCTTCCTGCTCCAAACAGATCAAAGCCTCTTCGCTTGTTTCAACACTGGCTCCAAAATATTTGATCAGGCCCTCTTGCTGCAGTTTGCGCAGATGATCGAATATCTCGCCTTTACGCATCACTTCAGTAGGTACGCAGTGCAGTTGCTCCAAAAACAACTGCGATTGCCCAAGGTGCTTTAACGAGTCTTCAACGTGGCGCTTTAAATAATCGTGAGTATAAGCAGGTGGCCAGCCACCGGCATCGCCTTTACGGCCGAGCTTGGTTGCTACGTAAACGGGTGTATCAACCGTCTTCAAAAACTTACCGATAATAGTTTCGCTAACGCCCATACCGTATACATCGGCGGTATCGATAAAATTGCCGCCCTCGTCAACATAGGCTTTTAAAATATTGATCGCCTCTGTTTCGTTAATATTGCCCCAATCGGCGCTGCCCAGTTGCCAGGTGCCGAGGCCAACTTCCGCTATTTCAACGTCTTTAAATTTTCTGTATTCCATAATATCTTATCCTTTTACGGTTTCGAGCCAGGCTTCTGCCATCAGCGTAACTCCCGCAGCGCTTGGGTGCACACCGTCGTTTGTCCAGTAGCTGCCCGGGGCAACTTCAATAGCTTTATCAAAAATGCTTTGGTAGGGTATAAAAGTAGCCTGGTAAGTGTCGGCGATCTCTTTAGCCGCCACACGGAACTCGTTAAAAGCCGGGTACCATTTATCGGTAACCGCTTTTACGTCTTTTACGGCAAATGGCTCGCCGATGATCAGTTTAACATCGGGCAAGGCTTGTTTGGTACGATCGAGTAATTTTTTATAATCAGTACGGTAAGTATCAATTGTGCCGGTATAGCCGCTGGTCAGCGTATGCCAAAAATCGTTCACACCAACCAAGATGCTCAGTACGTTTGGCTTAATGGCCAGGCAGTCCTTATCCCATCTATCAGCCAACTGGTAAACTTTATTGCCACTTATACCTGTATTAAATATCTGTAAGCTTTTGGCGGGATATGTTTTAAGCAGATGGCTGCCCGCTATAAAAGCATAGCCGCTACCCCAGTAGGCTACATTATTTGCCTTGATATCTGTTTTGTTGCGGCCGGCATCGGTGATGGAGTCTCCCTGGAACAATACCACATCGTTATTTTTCAATTCAATTTTTTTGCCTTTAGCTGCAGGCATTGCTGCCGCAACTATTTGTGGAATTGTTAAAGAAGCAATGGTGCCCATTGCGGTAGTTTTAATAAAGCTGCGGCGCGAGTTGTTAAACATGGTTGTATTTTTAATTTGATTATCCTTTTACAGTTTCCATCCAGGCCTGCGCCATGAGGCAGGCACCTGCCGTGCTGGGATGTACCCCGTCAATAGTCCAGTAGCCGCCCGGTGCCTGCTTTATCGCTTCATCAAAGATGCCTTGATAGGGGATGAAAGTTGCGTTAAAAGCCTTGGCGGTTTCGCGGGCAACTTCCCTGTATTCGTTAAACTTAGGGTACCAGCTATCATTAACCTCTTTAACATCTTTTACAGCAAATGGTTCGCCGATGATCAGTTTAACGTCGGGCAAAGCCTGCATGGTTCTGTCCAGTAGTTTTTTATAATCGGTACGATAGGTTTCGATAGTGCCGGTATAACCGTGCTTGGTAATGGCCCAAAAATCATTCACGCCTATCAGTATGCTCAGTACATTGGGTTTCAATTCAAGACAATCCTTGTCCCACCTGTCGGAAAGTTGGTAAACCTTATCGCCGCTTACGCCGCGGTTAAATATTTTAAGGTTTTTAACCGGGTATTGCTTTAGCAACTCGCCGGTAGTGAAAAATGAATAACCGGAACCCAGTGCAGCAACAGTATATCCGGTAATCTCTGTGCGTGAGCGGTGCCAATCGGTTATCGAGTCACCCTGTAAAAGTATGGTGTCGTCTTTTTTGAGTTCTATCTTTTTTGCCTTTTCGGGAAGCATGGCCGCCGAAACTATTTGCGGGATACTTAAGGTGGCAAGGGTGCCGATTGCTGTGTTCTTAATAAAATTACGGCGCGATGTATTTAAGCGGTCTGACATTGGTTTTATTTTTCGAAACTAAGATATACACAAAAAACGCATTGTCAAAAAAGCTAACTTCGCGGCTATGTATCCGCTAATCAAACCTATACTATTTCAGTTCGACCCCGAGAATGTGCATTATTTCGTAGTGCGTAATTTAAAACGTTTTAACCGTTTTCCGGGAGGTAGCGCTTTAAGCCGTGCAATATGGGCACATAATGATGACCGCCTAAAAAGACAAGTCTTCGGATTAACCTTTGCAAACCCTGTGGGTTTAGCGGCCGGCTTTGATAAAAATGCCGAAATGATTACCGAAATGGCTAACCTGGGTTTTGGCTTTGTTGAGGTAGGAACGGTTACCCCGCTGCCGCAACCTGGAAATGATAAGCCGCGCATGTTTCGCCTGACGGAAGATAGCGCTTTGATCAATCGTATGGGTTTCAATAACCAGGGTGTCGACGTAGTTGCCGAACGGATAAAGGCTTATCGTAACTCAAAAAACGTGGATGGCGGCTTAATCATCGGTGGTAATATCGGTAAAAACAAAGTTACCCCTAACGAGAACGCGGTAGATGACTATATTAAATGTTTCGACCGCCTGCATGCGGTTGTTGATTATTTTGTGGTGAATGTAAGTTCGCCCAATACTCCGGGTTTGCGTGCCTTACAGGAAAAAGAGCCATTAAAGAACATCCTGAATACGCTACAGCAACGTAATCTAAAGAATGCGGTTGTGCGCCCCATCTTACTAAAAATAGCACCAGACCTAACCGACGAGCAGCTGGACGATATTGTTGAAATAGTAACCGAAACTGGTATAGCCGGTGTTATCGCTACCAATACCACCATCGGCCGAGAGGGTTTGACATCCGCATACAAAAGCGAAACAGGAGGATTAAGTGGCAAACCGTTAACACAGCGTTCAACTGAGGTTATCAAATATTTGGCCGACAAGTCTAAAGGATCGTTCCCGATAATAGGAGTGGGTGGCATCCATACCCCGCAGGATGCTTTGGATAAGTTAAACGCGGGCGCATCGTTGGTGCAATTGTATACCGGCTTTATTTATGAAGGGCCGGGACTGATCGGTCGTATCAATAAAAAAATCCTGTCGGTATAATACCAACAGGATTTTAAATCTTTTAAAAGAAAAAGCTATCCGCTTATTTTTTAGCCTCTAAGCCAGCTAAAACAGCATTGTTTTTAGCTAATTGATCTTTAGTCGATTGCTGTGAACGGCTTCCAGGTTCCAGGTTGGTAGCAATCTTTAAATGCTGAACTTCTAAACGGCTAACCGTTTTGTTTCTTCTATCTTTTCTTTTTAAACGAGTAACACCCATGACTTTAATATTTTATTTACGTTAATACCTTGAGGTCGAGAGCGGATTCGAACCGCTGTAGGAGGTTTTGCAGACCTCAGCCTAGCCACTCGGCCACCCGACCCTTAATTTGGACTGCAAAAATAGTAATATTATATTGCCTTACAATTTTTATTTCAAGGTTTTTCTGCTTATTTCTGAACAAAAGATGGCAGTGGCTATCGCCACGTTCAACGATTCGGTTTTACCGGCCTGCGGTATGGTTACCCGGCGCTGTATTAGTTGCTCAATTTCTGGCCGTATCCCATTACCCTCATTTCCCATAACAATCAGTCCCTCAGTACCAAAATCGGTATTGTAGATGTTGTTTCCGGCCAATAATGCTCCAAAAACGGGCAGTTTACTTTCTTTAATAAAATCAACAAGATTAACATATTGCACATTGATCCGCGCAAGCGAACCCATGGTAGCCTGCACAACTTTGGGGTTATAAACGTCCACTGTATCTTCCGAACAGACGATGTTTTTGATGCCAAACCAGTCGGCGGTGCGAATAATGGTACCTAAGTTGCCTGGATCCTGTATGCCGTCGAGCACCAAAACAAAACTTTGTTGCAGTGTTTGTGTTTCAATTTTGGCCCATTGTGGTATTTTTATTACGGCAATAACATCCTGAGGGGTGGTTAAGCTGCTTATTTTTTCGAGATTACTTTCGGATGTTTCCTGAAAGTTTATTTTTCGGGATAATTTAAGCAATTTTGGGGCTAAACCAGGCGCATAGTAAATGGTCTCAATACCGTAGCCGGAATTAATAAATTCGGTTACCGATTTGATACCCTCGACTAAAAACAGGCGGTGTTCTTTCCTGGCTTTTTTTTGTTGTAAGGATTTTAAAAAACTGATTTGAGACTTTGAAAGCATATACCCGGTATAATAATTATAGCCTTACAATTTTAAGTATTATTATTCTTTTTTTAGTCCAGGCGTGCAGCACTACCCGGGGGCTCAAAGATAACCAGGTTTTGGTACGAAAGATAACACTCAACGGTATCGATAAACAATACCAGCTTGCAGCATTAAACTATGTTGATAAAGAGCAACAACCCAACAACTGGTTAAACCTTCAGTTTTATTATACATTTAGCAAACACGGCAAAAAGGATATTGGCGAAGCACCGCGTATTTTAGACTCCGACCTGGTAGAGTTTTCGCGGGTGCAATTGGAAAAATTCCTGATCCACAAAGGATACCTCAAAGCTAAGGTTGAAGAAAAGATCAAGATCAAAGGGAAAAAGGCCGAGCTTATTTTTACCGCTACCGAGGGGCCAATGTTCAAGATTCAAAAAATTATAGATAGTATTGAAGACCCGCACGTAAAAACCTTGTTTTTATCAAACAAAGCTTTGGTGAGTCATATTAAAATTGGTAACCCGTATGATGTAGATAGCATAGCTTTTGAACGGGAAGAGATATTTCAGCTGATGAAACGTAATGGTTACTACGATTTTTACAGGCAATCAATTAACTACAATTTCGATTCGCTGTTTAACAAAAGCGCTGTAACAGTTACCCGGATTATATCCAATCCGCCCGATGATGATAAGCACGAAATATATACTATCAACAATACGCAGATCACTATTTATAACAGTTACGGCAGGGCAACCGGCAAGCCAGATTCGATAAAAGTAGATTCGCAGTTCACCTTTGTAGATTACTCACATAGGTTTAAACCTTCGGCATTAACCAATTATATTTTCCAGCGCAAAGGGGATAAGTATAATGTGGAAGAACAAAATCTAACTACGTCCCGGCTTTCGGAATTGAATGTTTTCCGTAATGTACCCAATCCAACCTATACAAAAACGGCCGACAGTACCAACAGGCTGGATAGTAAGATCGAGATCATTCCGTTGAAGCACATGTCGGATAGGATAGAGGGTGAGTTTATTTTTAACAGCGGCCATACCGGTTTTAATATCGATAATACTTTTACCGACCGTAATCTGTTTAAAGGTGCCGAGATATTACAACTGAAAACAAGCTGGAGCGTTTTGTTTAACGGCGCGGCTACTGCCGGAAACTCCATTCAGAACCAGGATTTTAAAGCTGGTTTAAACCTGGTATACCCGCGCATCATATCGCCGTTTAAATTGCCGATACCGGGAAAGTATGGGGTGCCGCATACTACCATATCGTCAAACTATCAGCTGTTTTTCCAGGAAGGGCTGGTATCGCGTAAAAGCTTTATCAACTCTATAACATACGATTGGGCCGAAACCACACAAAAGCTACACTCGCTCACGCCTATCAATATTGAGTTTTCGAAGGGTATAATTGATCCGACGGCAAAGGACTCGCTTATTAAAAATAATCGTTATTCATATGTTTATTTAATAGGGCGTACCATTTTTACGGTAGGTAGCCAGTACGCATATCAGTTAAATGCCAATAAGCTTTATACTTTAAATACTTTCACTTATTTCCGTGGGACTGTTGACGTAGGCGGTAATACTCTAAGTTTGTTAAGTAAGGCTCTTAATACCACGAAAGATACTTTAGGCCAGCGTACCTTATTTGGGCAAACCTTTGCACAATATGCCAAAGCCGAAACTGATATAAGGTTTTATCGCAGGGGGGGTGCCGACCAGGAGTTTGTTTTCAGGCTTAATGCCGGTATTGGTGTGCCTTATGATAATAGCAGCCAACTGATCTTTGAAAAAGACTTTTATGGCGGTGGCTCGAACGATATCCGCGCCTGGCTACCACGTACATTGGGTCCTGGGCAGTTTCGCCGTGATAGTGCTTACGGTAAGGATGATGCCTTACGGACACGTTTGAAATATCTCGATCAGTTTGGCGAGATAAAAATTGTTGGCAATGCCGAGTATAGGTTTGGATTAATCGATAATTTTTTTGGTTCGAAATTAAATGGTGCTTTCTTTACCGATTTTGGTAATGTGTGGCGCTTAAAACCCGAAACGGATAGCCCGAATGGCGCGTTTGGCCTACGCAATCTCTTTCAGTCAACCGCAATTGGTATCGGTACAGGTTTACGGTTCGATCTGAGTTTCTTCGTATTTCGTTTGGATATGGCTTTTAAGTTTAAAGATCCTCAGTTTGACGGATCCGAACAATGGGTGCTTTTAAAACACGGCGACGAACTTTTCCGCGCCGGGAAGTTTAAAAACGATTATTATAATGCTAACAGCAAAGACTCCTACAGCTTTATGCAGCTTAATTTTGGTATAGGATTGCCATTTTAAGATATATAGGATGGAAATGTACCTGTTTTAAGCAAATACATTTTACATCTCCATCAAAAAACGTGTTTCAACCCATCAAACACCGTATCGAAAAAAGTGCCGATGCTTAGTCCGCTGTGATGATTAAAGTATAAAAACACGCAGAAAATTATCGCAGCTATAATGATGAAACGCTTAAACATGTAGGCCAGCAATACCAGTATAAGGGGTATGGCGATCAATATTACCCAACTGATATGGATTGGCGTAAGTTTGGTATCTTGCCTGTACACATAGTAAAGCGTAGAGTTTGAACCGGCTTCGTTACTATGTTTGATATAGATGAAGCTCGATTTATCCAGTTTGTGATGATAGAAAGCCGTTCCGTTTTCAAAAGTAAGATCCGCGTCGAAACCATTGATGGTGAATTTAAACAAGCCGTTAACGTTTTCCTGGGTTACACCTGCCGTGTCTGTAGCAATAACGGCCACCTCATCTTTTGCAAAGGGATTTTCTTTGATGGTAAAGTTTTTGATCAGGATGGTGTCCGCATAAGCAGTTGTTGAACACAGGCCAATTATCAATAATAAGAAGAGGGACATTTTTTTCATATCAGGCTATTCGAGTGCGCGTTTATTAAAAATTAAAAATCCGGCGTGAAACATAATACCGTACCGTTTTTGGTTGTCATCGTAATAATTAAAGCTGAGGCTTATCGGCCCGGCAAAACTTTGATAAACCAAGCCGGTTGAAGCCGCTATCCTGCCGAAGCCAAATGTATCCGAATAACTAACATTTTGCAAGCCATTAAGTTTAATGCTTTGCACGGGTATAAATAAATACCCTTCGCTGCGCCATTCGATGTTTTTTTGAATAGCGACTACGTTTTTTAACCCACCGGCGGCATAACTTTGCGCCCTGAAATTATTTAAGATGAGCGTACGCGAATCCTGCAAAGGGTAAAATGCAGGCGAACTTAATACCGATGCTTCATAAGTTTTAAATAAAGGTTTGTCGCTTAAAACTGCTTCGAGCTGGTAGCCCAGGCTTAATTTCTTTTTGGCGTAAAAGTAGTTCTCCTGGCTTATTTTAGCCGTAAACCATTGCCGGGCTGCGCTAAAGTCTCCTACGCTAACAAAACCTGGCGCGTTGGTTAAAATATTCCCCTGGTCATAATATTCGGTACCGTGATAGTATTGTACACCAAGATAGTAACTGTAACCCTTGCTAGGATATTGCTTTCGGTTAAGCGAACTTTTTTCTATCGCGATGCCGAGCTTATATCCGTTAAAGCGGGTAACATCCAGCGTGTCGCCGTTTTGGTAATTGTTGTTGGGGCTGTAACTATCGCTTGTATTGATATATCCGCCCTGTATTTCCACTTTGCCGTTATTTGCAACAGGTATACCCGCTTTTAAAATGATCTTACGATCGGACTGTTGCACGTAAACCGGACTTATCTTTTCAACCGAAAGCAGGTTGGTGTTAAAATAATCCCAGTTGTTGTAAGTGAATTCTGTTTCCAGATAAAAGGGCAAACGCGAAGGGAAATCGGTGCGCAAGGTTCCTTGTACCGATTCGTAAAACCTTCCCGAATAAAAATTGGCGCCCAAAGTAAAAGCATTGCGGTTTACATAGTCGTATTGCAAGCCCAGGTACCCTGAACTGATTGGTCGGCTCGAAATCATACCGCCGATATCAACCTTAAAGTTCCGGTTGGATTTCACGTCTACCTCAAAATCATAAGTATCAGTTTCGGGATGGTAAATTATACGGGGATAAATGGTTTCGAAGTTATCGTTAGCTACCAGTCGGTAATAGCCGTCTTTAATATCCTGTAAAGTTATCGGCAGCCCGTCGTACTTGTGAAATATACGTTCCACGTACCGTGCCTGTTGAAAATTAGCCCCCTTTACTATAATGTTGCTGATGATGACCGGTTGCTCTTGCCGTAAAAAAACTTCTCGTTTTTTATTTAATTCGGTAGTGTCCGCACGGCGCTTAACGCCGGCTTTAATGCGCGGCATATCGGCGATGGTGGCGTCATAGCCTGCTTTGATCATTTGCGCAACCGGGGCAAAGTTTGTAGTACTAAAATTAGCCAGGTTGGGCTGTATGTAAATACCTTTTTTGCCGATGCTGGTGCTATCGGATTTGGACAGGAACATATAGATCAGCATCCGGCCCATCAAACGTTCATCATTTTCTTTTGGGTAATCGGTGAAGGTTTTTGACGAAACATTAGTACCGATTATATAATCGGGTGTAAAATCTTGTTTCATCACATCTACAGGGAAATTGTTGTACAAGCCACCATCAAACACATAACGCCCATCCACCTTTACCGGGCGGTATACCAGCGGAACAGTTATTGTACCGCGTACAGCTTCTACTAAGCTGCCATGGTCAACGTCAATTGCTTTCTGCGAAAAAACATCGGCAACAACGCATCTGAATGGTACAACAAGGTTATTAAAGTTGTTTTTTGAGGCCGCAGACGCTTTCGCCAGCAACTCTATTAGCGCGAAGTTTAGCGGAATGTCATTAATCAACGTCGACCGGAAGCGTGCCTGAAAGCCGGTATCGATCTGTAGCTTTAAAGATAAAAATGATGGGTTATCTGCTTTTTTCTGAAAGAAAAACCGGTAATCGCTATCATACTTTCCGCTTACCCAGTCCTGGAAATCGCTGCTCAAAGCAATTTTTTCTATCTGCTGCGGCGTATAGCCGGCCGCGTACATGGCGCCCACAACGCCACCCATCGAAGTGCCAACGATATAATCGATAGGGATATTATTTTCTTCGAGCGCCTTTAGTACGCCTATATGCGCCAGGCCCTTGGCGCCACCACCGCTGAATACCAGGCCCACTTTTTGAGCATTCGCCGAAAGACAAAAGGAAAAGAGTAGTAATAGTAATGCGGGTGTTTTTTTCATGCGCCTGGGTATCCAGACTAAAAATACGGCTTTTATGCTTGTTTATTACTTAATTGAGCAGGTAAATATACAAGTTAAGTAAAGCGGCAAAACTAACCCATAACAAATAGGGTACAAGCAGCCATGCCGCCAGCCGGCTAACTTTGCTAAAAAAGAAGATGTTCGATACAATACTTAGCCATAATGCGATAATCACGATAAGCGCCGCTAATATTTGGTGCAGGCCAAAAAACACAATAGACCAGGATAAGTTAAACAGTAGTTGTAAAAAATAGGAATATTCGGAGTTAATATAATCAATGCTCCTCTCGCGCCGCTGCCAGATTAAATAGGCTGATACACCGATCATAATGTATAGGATAGTCCAGACCGGGCCGAAAAGCCAGTTGGGCGGATTGAATGATGGCTTTTGCAGAAAAGTATACCAAACCTGTATTTGTGGTATTGTAAAATACGATGCTATACCGGCAATACTTAACGTAATGGCTATACTAATAATGAGCGGTAATAATTTAAAATCGGAAGTGCGCGTGTAAGTATCCATAACAAATACTCAAACACAGAATTATATATTTGGTTTTAAGGTGGCTTAAAAATGTCGTTAAAACAGTTTAAAGTGGCTATTCCTCTTTCTTATACAAAACGGCAGCAATATCTGCCGACATTTTAATGCCTTTGATCATAGCCGAGCTAAAGCCGTTATGCTCCATTTCGTTAAGGCCGGCAATGGTACAGCCTTTTGGCGAGGTTACCTTATCAATTTCATGCTCGGGATGTGAGGCTAGTTGCAGTAATAGGTCGGCTGCGCCTTTGGCGGTTTGTGCAGCCATTTTTAACGCATCATGCGCATGGAAACCTATCTCGGTACCGCCTTGCGACGCCGCACGTATAGAACGTAAAAAGAATGCAATGCCACAGGCGCACAAGGCGGTGGCCGATGTCATCAGTTCTTCGTTAATGGGCACGGTGATGCCCACAGTATCAAATAACTCTTTAACAAGGGCTATATTCCCATTTGATGCGTGTGCACTACCAATACAGGTCATACTCTGACCAATAGCAATCGCGGTGTTAGGCATAGCGCGTACTACCTGTACATCCATATCCAAATGCTTGCGGATATCGGCACAGCTCACACCCGATATAACCGAAATCAATAAATGTTTTTTGGGTTTAATACTTTCTTTTATCTCGTCGAGCAATTTGTTGAGCTGTTGTGGCAATACAGCTAAAACAATAATATGCGCTTTGCTAACCGCTCTTTGGTTATCATCTGTAACTTTATAGCCTTCATCGGCTAAATATGCCAACGCTGCAGTATTGCGGCGGGTCAGCGTAATTTGATCGGGCTGATAAATACCTGCTTTTACTAATCCTTTAGCTAATGCTAAACCAATGTTTCCGCTGCCTAAAATGGCTATAGTTTTATGTGCGCTCATATTTTGGTGCTTAACCGTGTTCCAAATGATTTGTTATGTTTTAATGTACCCAATTCATCGGCATGACCGATGATCACGGCTTTAACTCCGCAGGCAATAGCCATAAAAGCATTGTCTAGTTTAGGCAGCATGCCGCCTGAAATAATCTGTCGCTTTTTTAGTTCTTCGTATCGTTTCGGATCGATATCTCTGATCAGCGAGTCTTCATCATCAATATCCTGCAAAACGCCTTTCTTCTCAAAACAGTAAATCAATGTTGTTTCGTAATGCTTAGACAACGCAACCGCCAGTGCCGACGCAATGGTATCTGCGTTTGTATTTAGTAATTGACCTGCCCCATCGTGTGTTAAAGCACAAAACACCGGTGTGAAACCAGCTTCCATTAGCTTGCTAATGTTTTCGGCCTGGACCGAGTTTTCATCAATATCACCAACAAAACCGTAATCGATAGTTTTTACCGGGCGTTTTTTTGCTAAGATAAAGTTACCGTCGGCGCCGGTTAAACCAATAGCGTTGCTCCCAACCGCCTGTAACGACGCCACTATATTTTTGTTGATCAGCCCGGCATATACCATAGTTACCACACGCAACGTTTCAATATCGGTAATGCGGCGCCCGTCAACCAATTTCGACTCGATACCCAGCGTTGCCGATAGTTGAGTTGCCACCTTGCCACCGCCATGTACCAAAATCTTAAATCCATCTAAAGCTGCAAAGTCCTTTAAAAAGCGGTGCAGGTTTTCAGAGTTATCGATAACATTACCACCTATTTTTATAATGTGTAAAGCTTGCATATTGTATTGTAACAAGCGAAAATAGCGAAAATGTGACGAAAATTGGCCTATTTTGCCAAAATTAATGAAAAATGACATCTAATTTAAGTCAATTAGGGCTCTCGACGGTTTAAAATACCCAACCTATAGTAAAATTATAGTGTTTGCTATGTAAAAATGTCGCCAAACTCAATTTATTGTAAACATAAAGTCTATTTTAGCCTTTAATAAGGTATAAGCTTTATGTTATCTATATGCATTTAAACGCGATCACGAACCATCCCCGAATTGTAATAATAGGTGGCGGCTTTGGAGGTATTGAACTAGCCAAAAAATTGAAAGATAAACCCGTTGAGGTTTTAATGGTCGATAAAAATAACTATCACACTTTTCAACCATTGCTGTATCAGATAGCGATGGGTGATATAGAAGCCGATTCGATTGCTTTTCCGTTACGCAAAATATTTGTTGGTCAAAAAAATTTCTCGTTCCGTATGGCTAATGTGCAGCAGATCAATCCGGAGAAAAATACGTTGACGACTGATATTGGTGAAATTGCTTACGATTATGTAGTGATAGCGACAGGCTCGACAACTAACTACTTTGGCAACGCCGACCTGGAAAAGTGCACGATGCCTATGAAGAGCATCCCGGAAGCGTTAAACCTGCGTAGCCTGATATTACAAAATATAGAAAAGGCAATTATAGCCGAGAGCCAGGAGGAGCGCGAAGCGCTGCTTAACTTTGTGGTAGTAGGCGGTGGGCCAACGGGGGTAGAGCTTTCAGGCGCGTTGGCCGAAATGCGCAATTATGTATTAACTTACGATTACCCCGAATTGCGAAAAGAGGATATGAAGGTTTACCTTGTTGAAGGTAAGGAGAGGTTATTGGCCAGCATGTCTGAGCAAGCATCAAAAAAAGCTAAGGATTTTTTGACCGAGCTTGACGTTGAAGTGCATAACAGCGTACACGTAAAAAGCTATACCGGCGATGAACTGATCATCGATAATGGCAAAACGATACAAACCCGAAATGTATTATGGGCTGCAGGGGTAAAGGGCGAGGTTTTAAAAGGTATTCCGCAGGATATCATCGTTCGGGGCAATCGTATCCAAACGGATGAGTTTAACCGTGTTAAAGGTTATCTTAATGTATTTGCTATTGGAGATGTGGCAGCTGTTATTACTCCCGAAACTCCCGAAGGGCACCCGGGTGTGGCGCCTGCGGCTGTGCAGCAGGGTAAGCACCTGGCTAAAAATCTGCTCTTGCTCGCCAATGGTCACGAAATGGAGCCCTTTAAATATTTCGATAAAGGGTCGTTAGCAACAATCGGGAAAAACCTGGCTGTGGCCGATTTAGGTAAAGTACGTTTTCAGGGCTTTTTTGCCTGGTTGATATGGGGTTTTGTGCACGTGATGTCGTTGGTGAGCGCCCGCAACCGTTTGGTGGTTTTAATAAACTGGGCTGGCAGTTATTTTAGTAACAGCAGTGGTTCAAGGTTGATCATTCGTAAGTTCGATCAGGAGTCGATGAAGATAAGACAGTAGCATGCTTAAACGCTGGTAAGCGCTTCATAAAGCTTATCTATCTCAATAGGCTTACGTAAAAAGCCATTAAAGTACGATATGTAGTCGTCTACGTTTTCGGCGGTAATATCAGCGGTAAGCGCAAATATTGGCGTATGGATATTAGGGTTTTCGTTTTTGCGGATATGCATGGTGGCATCATATCCATTCATTTCGGGCATATGAATGTCCATCAGGATAAAATCAAAAGGCTTTAGCTTCGATTTTTCAATTGCCTCGATGCCATCTTTGGCGTGTTCGGTAATGATACCCCAGTTTGAAAGTAGCTTACGCGCTACCATGGCATTGATCATGTTATCCTCAGCCAGCAGTACCGTTTTGTCTTTAAGTTCGATAGAACGTTTTGCAGGGGTTTTTAACGGAACTCCCGATTTTTTAAGCTGCAAGTCGAAGTAAAACTCAGAGCCTTTACCAACTTCGCTTGTAAACTTTACTTCGCTGCCATGCAACTCTACCAGCTTTTTAACAATAGCCAGCCCTAAACCAGAGCCGCCCTGTTTGCGTGTCGTGATCGATTTTGGTTGCGAAAAGCTATCAAACATCTCGTCGAAATAAGTTTCGGGGATGCCTATCCCGGTGTCGCTTATTTTAAAGCGCAAAATATCTGTGTATTGGTCACCGCCTGTTCTGTCTATCTCAATGTCAACTTCCCCCTGGTCAGTATATTTTATCGCATTGCCTATCAGGTTACCTAATATTTGCGATAACTTGGTTTCGTCAAGCTGGTAATTATCCGCCACACCTAAACCGGTTCGAAGCGATATTTTCAGGCCCTTTTCTTTGGCAAGATTCTCGTAGGTGCGTTTAATGTTTTCGAGTAAGGCTATAAAATTACAAGGCCGCAACTCGAGTTGTACTTTTCCGGTATCAAGCTTTGTAAAATCGAGAATATCGTTAATGATAAGTAACAGGTTGTTTGAAGCAAATTTTAACGATTCAAGCAATTGTTTGTCTTCTTCGTCCGACTTTTCTTTCAGCAAACTGGTAATCGTGATCACTGCGTTTAGAGGCGTCCGTATTTCGTGGCTCATCGTCGACAGAAATTCCTGCTTAACCCTTGCCGACTGTTCCGCCCGATCCTTTTTCTCCATGATCTCGGCTTTCTCCAGCTGGGTCTGGGCCTCTTTTTCAAGCGCCTCCATTTTGGCTATCAATTCATAATTCTCGATAGCCTTCACCGTCTGGGTATTAATTACCGCTTCTTTTTCAGTTAAATAATACTCCAGGTATTCTAACGCCTTTAAGGTATCGCCTTCCTGCTTATGGATCTCATAAAGTAAATGATGGCATTTAAAGTTAATGATGACAATATTGTATTCTTCACTAAGTTTTAAGGTTTTATGGGCGAGCTCTTTGGCTTTATCGAACAGACCCATGTCTTTATAAAGCGAGGCCAGTTTGTGTTTAGCCATGCCCAGGCCGAGTTTGTCACCGGCTTCGATATGTATTTCAATAGCCTTTTTAAAATCCTCTTCGGCTTCTAAATACCGTTTTTGTTTGACAAGTACCTTGCCACGGCCATAAAGCGCAAAACCCAGCCCTCTTATATCACCATTTTGTGTTTTAATCGTTATTGAGCGCTCAATAATCTCCAGCGCCTTTTCAACTTTATCCTGCTTTAAATATATTCCCGATAAGGGATTATAGGCGTTCGATTCTAAATTTACATCACCGGCTTTAATCGCTGTTTCTATAGCCGTTTCGTATGATTTGATTGCGTTCTTCTGATCGCCGAAATACTCATAAATAGTACCTAATGATTTGTGAACCCTGGCCTGGTTAAAGTAGTCGTTAAATTTGCGGTAGATGGTTAAGCAGTCTATCAGGTAAATAAGTCCCAGATGATAGTTGTCGGTTTTGTAATAAACACCTGCTATACTGTACTTTGCGTCGGCTATTCCCTTTTCGTCACCTAGCTTTTCAAAGTATTTAAGAGCCTCCTCAGCAAATTTTATCGATGCGGCGTATTCGCCCATGATCATATTAAACAGGGATAATTGATTTAAACTACGGCCTATAAGCGCGTCGTTTTCCAGTTCACGACTGAGAGTGAGCGCTTTTTGAGATAGCTGAACACTACGTTTTAAATTACTGATACGGCCTGAATATGCGTCATCCAAAAGGGAAACAACCAATACATCATTGTCTTTAGATGATTTATTCATATTTAATCAACGTAATAAGTAATTATCGGGGTAAACTGTTTTAATTAATTACGCATAAATATAACATATCGTTGCGTTAAAATCAAAAAAGGCCGCTTCAATATTGAAACGGCCTTTAAATGAATGGTTAAAAAATTATCCTTTTGGATTCAAAGCCTGGGTTATCCTTTCCGACATATCCTGTAAATGATACGCGGTCATGCTGTCGGTAGTATTTGGCAGTGCAGATTTGATCATCGCGTTAATGGCACGTAATTGGGCCTTTGCGATCGAAAATACGTCAGTGTCTTCTTTGTCAGCATCACGGGCTGCACCACCACCACCTCTGCGGCCGGCGCCAGCAAGCAGGGCCTGTGCCGGATCAACCGGTGGGGTGGGAGTAATCAGATCGATCAGTTTACCGATGTATAGCTTTTGCAGGTTACGACGGTAAACGTCAACAGCCTGGTTACTTTTCAACTCTCGGAAAACGATGTTCTGCATATCGCCGAAAAAATCGGTCATTTTGTAAGCCGCGGCACCGTCTGCTGCCTCGGCAGCTATCATTTTATAAAGTGTATGATTGCTTACCAAACGGTTTAGAACCGGTTCCTGCAAACGTGATACAGTTTGCACCGGGTTGCCATCAATATCTTTCAAGATGTTTTCGTCCAATAACCACTTAGGTGTAGTAAACAATTGCGCATCTAAAAAGGCCATCGCTTCTTTTTGAGTTGCGGCGGGTGTGTACTCGTAAATTGTACCTGTTTGCTCAACAGTTTTTGGGTTCTCGTATATGCCGCCAATGTTTTTAGCCACATGGCCCATATAACGGCCAAACTGGGTTGTTAACTGGCCATACATATTGGTCAGGTCTTCGTACTGCTGGTTTGGTTCGCGGGTCCATTCAGGCAGTTTAGCCAAAATGACCTTAAGGTTTTTGATACCGTAGGTACTGGCCAGCATGGCGTTATCGCTCAAGTC